>Ga0138256_10002050_pt1 | contig 21692 bp, 16 predicted proteins | sample KNB2016incub_MG_FD_105486 | JGI IMG/M metagenome (GOLD analysis project Ga0138256, IMG submission 105486) | Active sludge microbial communities from wastewater in Klosterneuburg, Austria - KNB2014incub_MG | ecosystem: Engineered > WWTP > Activated sludge > Unclassified | place: Austria... | reverse complement strand
GAAATAATTGGTGAGGTGGCCTGCACAAAATCCGATGAACTCATCAAAACCCTGATCTTCGGGTCGATGAGGATAATGGGCACCATTGTGCCACTTTCCAAATATCCCTGTGCTGTATCCACTTGCTTTAAACATTTCGGCCAGTGTCGTTTCATCAGCGTCCATGATCTCGAGCCCATTGGATACCGAGGTCACCCCTGTACGCATATGGTACCTGCCCGTGAGCAGGCTCGCGCGCGTAGGAGCGCACAAGGGAGAGGCAAAAAATCTATTGAATTCAAATCCTTCGGTAGCCAGGCGATCAAGCGTCGGTGTTTGAAGGACAGGGTTGCCATGACTACTCATATCACCCCAGCCCTGATCGTCACTGAGTATAAATACTACGTTGGGATGTGATAAATCTTTTTTGCACGATAACAGAATGGAGAGTAAGCAGAGAACTATGAATGGTTTCATTGATTGCCTGCTTCGAGTTCGTCCATTTTTTTAAATAAAGCTTTAAAGGTATCCGGGCTGTTGCCTTTCTCTCCTCCGGTAGCAGGATTGGAGGATGGTACAGCATGTAGCCTGTTGACAAATGGCGCAGCGCCCGTCCATATCGTTTGCATCATACCATAATATTGAGGTTTCATGGTTTTGGTGGCATATTTTCTCCATCGGGCCATATCTTCTGCCTGGGCTATAGCGACATCCGGTTTGTTCCAGGGGCAGGTGATGACTCTAAGTCCTTTCATCGCAAAATAAACTGCTGATTGGTCCGGTCGCTCATAGTGCCAGTCACAAATCACGACATCTTTGGGGATCATGTCAATGGCACGGGCAGTTTGGTTCATGCTGGCCTCCCACATGCCCATGCCGGTGGCTTTGCCGTCTATGAGCCGATCGCCCCAGATCCACAATTCTCTGTTTTTTATACGCAGGTGATCGCTGAGCGTACGTACTTCGCCACCAAATAATTCTGCCTTGTCTCTGCCACTGCATCGTGGGCACTTATCATCTCCAATATAAAAGACTTCGTCCATACCTGCATGGAAGGCATCTGTCTGAAATGCGTCACAGATCTCATCCATCAGGTCAAATACTATAGCATGTACATCAGGATGTAGTGGGCAATAACTTTTACAATACAGGCCATCTGCATTAGGCCATTTATATTCAGCCGGTAGTATTACCTGTGGAGTCTCGTCAAACTGAGGATATACCTCCAGGAGTTTCGAAAGTTTGGAGTGCCAGGATTGATGACCCAACAAATTGATTTGAGGGATGATCCGAATCTGATGTTGTCGACAGGCAGTGACTAAAGCATTGACATCGGCAGAGGACAATGCAATAGAATCTCTGAGCTCCGGGTGTGAGGTGTATTGGTAATTATAATCTACGCGCAGCAAAAGGGTATTGACTTTTCGTGGTGCCAGATCCTCATGGATAAACCGAATGAACTGATCTACATCAGCCGGTTTAGGTGCAGAAATAGAAAAACCCCTGATTACGAAGATGGGCTCCTTGTCATTTGATTGTCCAAAGGTGGTCAATGCGAGCAGCAGCAGGAAGGTAGAGGCTAAAAATCGAAAGCGCATAATTATTGTATTTTATCTGATTAAAAATAATTGAAAAAAGATAGGTATTCTTCTAGAGTTTTATCAATATCCTTTTTTACTCAATCTATCACCAATCCATTTAAATAGTTTTGGCTGAAATAATCTTTACAAATCATAGCCGCATGATTGAGCAATGATTGCGTAGTCGGGTATTCCTCACCCAATAATTGGTGGGCAGCAGCCAGGGCCCGGGTGTCGCTCATTTTCTTTTTTTGTTGCAAAGCCTCTTTTAATGCTTCTACCCTTAGACCATCATCTTTGATGACGCCCAAAGTAGAGATCATCCAGCTGAGTGCCAGAAAATAGTTTTTTTCCAGACACATGATGGCTGCACCTGGCACAGGCTTAGGTAATTGATTGTAAGGAGAGGTCACGATTTTTTCCGTCAGGTATTTTTTCAAGTCGTTTGTAGCTCGCTTATTGGACTTTAATTGAATGGCACCTTGAAGGGCTTGTGGATATATGCTAAGCCACCGAATTTTTCTGCGCAATTCATGGATATCCGACTCTACATCGGTAAAGACAAAATTAGTAGCACCTACAAACTTTTGGATTTCTTCAATTTCCTTTTTATAAAATTTTTTAAATAAACTAATTTCTTTTTTGTCAGGAAGCCAATCCGCTTTTTTGAGCACGGTTTTTATTTTTTCAACGCCTTTGCCGTCCAGCCAATGATCTTTCTTCAATATTTCATTGAGTAGTTGAATTTTTTCTTTCGATTTAGCGTCCAGTACTTTAATTATCGGAGCAGGCACTCTTCCGGCGGCTTCAAATTCTTTGGCAAATGCAGCGTAATAGTCAATGCCCCCAAGGATATCTTCCAAGGTTTTAAATTTTTCATTAAGCTTTTTAAACAAAGGTTTGTTATGGTGAGCTGCATACATCTTAGACAATCCCTCCAGCATAAAGGCAGGTGTGCGCAGGTCATGTGTAAATAACCACTGAGCTGGATCTTCCTGCACTTTGGCTTCAGCAAATAATTTATCAATTTTGTCTAATTGAAATTCGAATCTTGATTTTCCCAGTTTCATTGAATGGTGATATTTTTATTTATTAAGATTGTTGATTGAGGTATACATGGAGAATGTCGTTCAGGCCCATGAGCGCATATAATGGAATGTTGATAAAGTTACCTTGTTTGTCGAAATTTCGAGGTGATGCCCGGATGATCGTTTTGGGTTTAAACTTAACTTCATAACTTCTCAAATTTTTAGTGTTTTTATTCAATCCGCTTTTTACTTCCAAAGGAATTATTTCATTTTCAAATTGGAAAATGAAATCTACCTCTGCAATTCTATCTGAGCTCCAATAAAACAAACTACTCGAAGTTTCTTCTGCAATACTTTTTATCAATTCGCCGCAAACAAGATTTTCAACAAAAGCGCCATTATATTCAGTAAAGATATCTGAAGGTTTCAATATAATTTCAGGAGTTAGGTTTAACATAGCGGCAAGTAAACCGGTATCCAGGGAATATAATTTGAAAATAGAATGATCTGCATACCCTGCCAAAGGCAGTTTTGAAGCTCTGATTTGGTATACTTTATAAATTAGACCTGCACTTCTCAGCCATTCAAAAGACATCTCATAGGTACTTGCTCTCGCATTACTATTGACATCTTTGTACTTAAATTTTTTATTTTCTTTAGCTAGCTGATAAGGAATAGAGTTCCAGATTTCAGAAATTTTTAGAGATTGCGACTTGTCTGCATATTTCGAAAAGTCTCTTTGATACGATTTAAGGATCTCCATTTGAATCTGTCTCACCTGGCGTATATCTTTATTCGTGATATAGTCTTGAATCACCTCTGGCATACCTCCTAAAAACATATATCTTTTGAGCAGATCGAGGAGTTTTTCGTGTAAAAAGTCAGGAATGGCCTCTAAGGAAGTATTTTTTATTACAAAGTCTAAAGCCATTTTTTCTCCAATAGCCTCTAAAAACTCAGAAAAGCTCAGTGGATACAGCGTTAAAAAATTTACCTTTCCAACCGGAAAACTACTTTGTTTCCCAATACTTACACCCAGTAGCGAACCAGCGGAAATGATATGATATTCAGGCGCTTTCTCTTGGAAGTATTTGAGGCTGGTCAACGCTTCAGTACATAGTTGTATTTCATCAAAACAAATCAAAGTATCCTCGGATACAATTTTCTTATTTAGCTTGAGACTAAGTTTTTCGATTAATTGTGCGGGATCTTTGTTTCCGCTGAAAATATTATTTAATTCAGGATCATCTTCAAAATTGAAGTAATAAAATTCTTTATATTCATGCGTTGCAAATTCTCTCATGAGCCATGTCTTACCAACCTGCCTTGCACCCTCCAAGAGCAAAGGTTTGCGGCTCTTGCTTTGTTTCCATTCCAGTAATTTTAAATAGCTATTTCGCTTCACTTATACCTTTGATTTGAACAAATTTAACATTTTTGTGTCAAAAAGTGTATAAGTAAGACAAATTTATGTGTCAAAAAATGTTTTATTTAACTAAAATAAGGTGTCAAAAAATGTAAAAAACGGCAAATTTATGTGTCAAAAAATGTAACCCTCCACTTAATAGCCCGCAGCCTGGCCATCTTTCCTGGACTCACTAGCCCCAAAATAAACCTTTCTGATCGGATCAAACCGAATGCACTGGTAGCCTCCGTAACCTCCCAGTCCATAGCCCACTTTGTGTCCCTTACGCATAAGCTCCCGAATCGTTTCATACGGAAATCCGGACTCCAGCATCACCATACCGGACCCTTCCATTTTTTCTCCCGTAGGCTCTGAAGACCCGTCATGGTCTATACGCGGGGCATCGCCTGCTTCCTGTACGTTCATGCCGAAATCCACGACATCCATCACGATCTCTACATGACCCAGTGGCTGATACCCTCCGCCCATGACTCCAAAACTCATGATGGGCTGCCCATCTTTAGTCATGAAAGCAGGAATAATCGTGTGAAATGGCCTTTTATGAGGAGCATAGGTATTGTTTTGACCATCTGTGAGGCTATATAGCTCTCCACGATCCTGGAACATAAAACCAAGCCCGTCTGCCATCATACCTGAGCCAAAGCCCCTGTAATTACTTTGAATCAGCGATACCATATTACCATCCTTGTCGGCTACCGTCAGATAAATGGTATCCCCATCTTTGAGCGCAGGATTGCCGGCGTCGATGCGACTCAAAGCGCGATCAGGATTGATCAGTTTTCGTCTTTCATCAGCATATTCTTTTGAGATAAGGGATCGCACCGGGATCTTTACGAAGTCCATGTCTGAATAAAATTTGGCGCGATCTTCAAATACAACTTTTTTGGCCTCTACAAATAGATGAATATGCTCCGGACTACCCCAGGGAATTTTAGAAAAATCATAGCCTTCCAGGATATTGAGCATTTGGAGCGCAGCGATGCCCTGACCATTTGGAGGCAATTCCCAGACATCGTAACCGCGATAGTTGGTAGAGACTGGTTCTACCCAGGTACTGGTATGATCCGCCAGGTCTTTATAACTGAGATAGCCCCCTACTTTTTTAAAGAAAGCATCGATGGTTCTTGCGATCTCTCCTTTATAAAAAACATCCCGACCACCTTTAGCGATTTTCTCAAGTGTATTGGCCAGGTTGGGATTTTTAAAGATATCTCCTTTTTTAGGCACTTCACCATTGGGGTAATAATGTTCTTTGACATTGGGATACTGACCATAGATACGGGGTATGGCCCGCAATGATCCTGCGAGCTCATCATGCACCGGAAAACCATTCCGGGCATATTGAATGGCGTGACTCAAAATCCGCTCCATTGGCATGCTTCCAAATTTTTTATGTAGCTCAAACCAGCCATCGACACATCCGGGTACACTCACCGGCAATGGTCCGGTCGATGGGATATGGGTGAGTCCTCTTTTTTTGAATTCGGCCAATGTCAGCGAATACGGGGACCGACCTGATCCATTGAGTCCATATAGTTTTTTGGTTTTATTGTCCCAGACGATGGCAAAGATGTCTCCGCCTATACCGTTGACATGGGGCTCTACGACTCCTTCCATCGCATTGGCAGCGATCGCTGCATCGATGGCATTCCCACCGGCACGCAAGATCTCTATGCCGGCTTGGGTACTCAATGGATGGGAAGTACAGACCATTCCGTTTTGTGCGATGACTTCACTGCGCCCAGCCCAGGTCTTACCTGATATACGGTCCTGGCCAGAGGCTGAAACCAAAATCATCATTTGGCACAAGCTTAATAGAATAAGTTTTTTCATTTTTAAAAATTTGAGGATTGAATTTATTCAAATTATCCTGAATACAATTAATAAGACTCTTCAAGTCAAAGATAGGGAGGATACTCTGGGTGTAAATAAATGAAATAGCTTTTGTACTGGTCTAAGTACAAAAACTAAAATATTTTATGATTGAAGAATGGAATAGTTGGACAATTCCTTTAGATATTCCATCTTTGTAGGCAGTGGGTTCACGGATAAAGTATCTCGAATACTTCGATCGGATCTCCAATAATTGAATGTATTAATCTTACTTAAAAAAACAACAACATGGGTACTTTTGTCATCAAAACAAGAACTAACGGAGAATTCCAGTTTAACCTTCAGGCAGGAAATGGTCAAAACATTCTAAGCTCCGAAGGATATTCTGCTAAAAGCGGTTGCCTGAATGGTATTGAATCTGTCAAAAAGAATTCTCAAGACGATGCGAGATATGAAAAGAAGACTTCTACAAATGGCAAATTATATTTTAACCTAAAAGCTACTAATGGACAAGTGATTGGTGTCAGTGAAATGTATGAATCTGAATCAGGCAGGGACAACGGTATAGAATCCGTCAAAAAGAACGCCGCAGAAGCTTCCGTCAAAGATCAAACTGTCTAAGCACTGAATATTTTTCCAGTTTTGAGTGGCTGGGATAAGACTAAAATTAGTCAAAGTGGTATGATTTAAAGATATTTGTGGGATAAGCACCACTTACAAACCATGTCAGAAATAATACCTCTTGCTAAATCATATGTCCAACAATTATTAACGCAACTCCCTGAGTCTCATTATTACCATGATTGGAAGCATACACAGGAGGTGTATGATGAAGCTTCCCATTTAGGGGTAATGGCCAAACTATCTGAAGATCAGATGGAACAACTTCAATTAGCTGCCTTGTTTCACGATACCGGATTCGTCAAGTCGTACGAGGACCATGAGACCAATAGTAAAGCAATAGCCGCCGAATATCTGCAGAGCATTGATTATCCTCCGGATCAGATCAGAATGATTCAAGAGGTGATTGAGGCAACCAGGATGCCACAGAAGCCTACTGATAAAGTTGGGGCACTTTTACAAGATGCTGATCTTGCTTCATTGGGTAGTACTACCTGGGAGACCAGGTCGGATCTGCTGAGAAAAGAACTCTTTGCCGTCCATCAAAAAGAATATACCGATGCCGAGTGGGTAAGGTACAATATGGATTTTTTCAAACAGACGGTCTATCAAACCATGGAGGGCAAGTCTAAATATGATGCTATCAAAGACCGCAACAGGGATGAACTCAAAGAAAAGAATAAGTCATTGAAAAAAGAGCAAATAAAGTCACTCATCAGCGGCAATCGGACTGCGGATATGCTTTTTAAAACTGCACTCAGAAATCACATCAGTCTGACCCAGATCGCAGATAATAAGGCCAATATCATGCTCACACTTAATGCACTGATACTCACGTTTGCCTTGCCCATCTTATTTAAATCGTCCTCTTCTTCTGACTATACCATTTATAGCATGATTATTACCGGGGTGGTGCTTGGAGTCGCTTGTGTGATCTCCATGATCTATGCGGCCCTGGCTACTCAACCAGGCAAATTCAAAGGCAAGTTTAACCTGGATGATATACAAGCAGGCAAGGGCAGTTTGTTTTTTTTCGGCAATTTTTATAATAGTTCGCTTAAAGAATATACCGAAGGAATGAAAACGGTCCTTGCCAAAGAAGAAGGACTCGATGACAGTGCGATCCTGGATCTTTATTTTCTTGGGAAATCTCTTGGGCGAAAATTTCATCTTTTGCGGATGTGTTATTCGTTTTTCCTGATTGGAATTATGGTATCAAGCGTTCTATTTGTTGCGGGATTTATAATTTCTTATCTGGTGCAGCATTAATAACTGCTGATTATTTCAGCCGACTTGACAGATCTCAAGGATTGTCCATTCCGAAAATTAACGGTTGATTACCAATCATAAATTTTCTATAATACCAACAAGCCAGCTGCCCTAAGCTTCTTTAATGATTCGCTTTCCCAATATTTTTCAAACGAATACGATCTGTTATTCTGCTCATCGTACATTTCCTTTAAATTTTTATATGTCATTGATCCTGAATTTTGGGGTGAAGTCAGCTTCAAAATCTCCACCAACCAGTCAGCTTGTTTTTTTTCTACATCAAACCGGGTCGTTTTTTGGTTTTCATGCACGGTCACTGTGACAAGATTATTTTGATCATCTGAAGAGACCTTGATCTCAGGAGTATTGCCGATCCATACAATCTTGCTGGAAGAGGTGAGTGTATCCCGTTCTTTTTCCAGCAATACATTTTTAATATAGGTTTTCTCTATTTTGTCCTTAGGTACTTTAAATTCAAACCAATCCTGCAATCTATAATCGAAGCAAAGGCCGTGCATGTAGTTGAGGATGGATTTTTTAAGGCCATAACTGAATGCATCATGATCGGTGCCGGTGGGGTCTTTAAATTCCAGATCATTGTTGGCGAAAGTACCCAAAGGTCGATCCGATTTTTGCACTTTAAATAAATCAGGATATAAACCAACCGGGCTGTGCACTGTCATGGCAAATTGATGCCAAAATCCTGATTGAATGATACCTGCTTCAAACATTTGTCGAACCATCTCCAGTGAATCGATCGTCTCCTGGGTGGTCTGCGTTGGAAAGCCATACATCAGGTAGGCATGGACCATGATACCACACTCAGTAAAATTGCGACATACCTGTGCTACCTGTGCGACAGTCACCCCTTTTTGTATCAGCTCCAGCAATCTGTCTGAAGCTACTTCTAACCCTCCGGACACGGCGATGCATCCGGATGCCTTGAGCAGTTTACAAAGATCGCGGTTAAAGCTTTTTTCAAATCGGATATTGGTCCACCAAGTGACATTTAATTTTCGTTTGAGTATCTCCAGCGCAAGGTCGCGCATGCGTGCGGGAGGAGCCGCTTCGTCTACGAAATGAAAGCCAGACTGACCTGTCTGACTGATCATCTCCTCCATTCTGTCACAGATTAGTTGCGCAGCCAGTGGTTCGAATACCTTGATATAGTCAAGAGAGGTATCGCAAAAAGTACATTTGCCCCAATAGCAACCATGAGCAAGGGTAAGTTTATTCCACCGCCCATCACTCCAGAGCCGATGCATAGGATTGACGATTTCGATGACCGAGATATAAGAATCTAATAAGAGATCACTGTAGTCTGGAGTGCCTGTTTGGGCTTGGGGGTAATCCGGAAGGGGTGAATTGTTCAAATACTCTACCTGTCCATCCACCAGCATAAAAGTGCGTTTAAAAAAATCCGATTCTAGAATGATATTTTTTCCAGGATCACTTTGTGACGGCAGTGTCGATACATAATTTACCAGGCATTCGAGAGGTCGTTCACCATCATCGAGGGTGATAAAATCAAAAAATTCAAAGACACGTGCATCGGACAAGGATCTTAATTCTGTATTGGCAAACCCACCACCCATAGCAATTTTTACTTCGGGATGATATTTTTTAATCCATTGAGCACATCGAAAAGCACTAAATAAATTTCCGGGAAAAGGCACAGATATGGCGACCAATTTGGGCGAAACTAAAGTCATTTTAATTTCCAATATCTTCACCAAAAGTAGATCGATATAGGAATACTCGTGTTGTAGAAGCTGATAGATTTCGTCAAAACTATTGGCTGACCTCCCCAATCGCTCCGCATAGCGGCTAAATCCAAAATGAGGATCTACGCACTCTTTGATCAAATCTGAGATGTCTTCGATATAGAGCGTAGCCAGGTGTTTGGCTTCATCTTGTGATCGCATGGATCCAAAGGTTTTACCGTGATAAGTCTCCAACTGCTCAAACCGCGAAGCCTCAGGCAAATACCCTTTCTGGCAGATCTGGTGTACCAGGGTGGCATTGTGACCTTGAAGGAATGATATCACCGAGTCAATGGTATGAATATATTGGTGCCGCATGCCGATGATGCGCAGTGCATTGTCTGAAAAGTCTACGGGATTTTTTTCGATATAAGCAAATAGATCTTCAAACCCTTTTTTAGAATACAATTCCAGGATCACTTCGATGCCCAGGTCTGCCTGACGACAAGCTATGGCTTTGGTGTTGAGAAATCCTTTGAGGTAGGCCGTAGCAGGATAGGGGGTATTGAGCTGGGTAAATGGAGGGGTGATAGCAAAAACAGTGGTATTCAAGTAAACCTGATTGTAGTGATTTGAGCCCATAAAGGTAGTGAAAATGCGTGCGGAATGAGTGAGACATTTGAAGGCATGCGGACTTCTTTGAAAGTAAGTGGTTGATTTTTTTAAATCTTAGCAATGATTTAACCAATCTGCTACTTGAAGATTTAGCGAACGGAATAATTTTTAAAGGCTACCAATAGTAAAAAAAATTCGTTTTAGTCTTTATATGAAATCAAATCTATATAACCGATGGTTTTCGGTACTTCTGGTATGCCTGTTGATTTTTGTTGTTTCAGGATGCTCTAAAGATGAAGGTGGAACTCAGGTGTCCCCGGATGAAATTCTGGGAGTGAAAGGGGATTTGACCGTACAATTCTCAGCTCGTTTTGGAACGGAACCATTTGCAGCAGCTAAAGGCTACGCCTATCAGGGAAAGCAAAAAGTGATGTTTTCAAAGGTAGAGTTTTACATCACAGATATCCAATTAGTGGGTACTAACAGGGCTGCTAGTGATCAGGCAGGTCTGATAAATCTCACCGGTTCCACTGAAGCATCCAAAAATATATCCCTGACGGGCCTGGCCAGCGGCCATTATACCGGAATCGAATTTACTTTGGGGGTGACCCCAGCTTTGAACAAAAAATCACCCAGGGATTTTCCGCCGTCTAATCCGCTTTCATTGTCCGGTGGCTTTTGGGAGGATTGGGGATCATACATTTTCACCCAGATTCTCGGATTAGTAGATCCGGAAGGGAGTGGTCATTTTACTAATGGCTTTGCTATCCAGACAGGCACTGATGAATGCAGCGTCAAGGTGACCATAGAAAAAGACATTACCATCAAGGAAAGTAAACCGGCGTCCATCACCCTGGATGTAGATGTATTACAATTTTTTAAACAAGGCAGTACATATTATGATTTGATAGCCGATCCACTAAGTCACAATATTGGTGATCTCGGTTCCCTGCGATTATTTGCAGAGGCTATAGCTAAAGCGATCGTCGTGAAAGAGTAAAGTTTCATACAAGTATCCGAATAACTTTGAAAGTGCACTGTTTTACAGAAGTAGCGTATAATGGGCATGGAACTACACTGCTAATAAGCAATTCCACACATCTTTTTTATCATTCAATTTTTTTCAATTCACCTTTCTGACCGGTATTTAAAAACCACGCCTTGGTCACTTTGCCTTCGGTATCCACTTCAAACTCTATCTGCCTGTCAGTACCATCACCATAAAAGAATTTTGTTTCAGATTCGGGGATAAGTTCGATATTACCCGTGCCTGGACGAGTCCGGAAGAGTTTACCATTTTCGACGATAAACTCCAGGGTCATAAAAGCAAAATACTTGCCGGCATACCGATCGATCAAGCCCGGTGGTAAGGTCACTGACTGGTGCTCATAGGGCATGACCAGTTCTTCTCCGGCCAGGATGGATTCAATGGCTGCTCTTATATTTCCATTGCTGGTTTGATTATTGGATAATACGATAATCGTCTCCTTCATGTCACTTCTGCGCACCAGCATCGTAGCATAGCCGGGCCACCCCCCCGTATGGGACACTACCTTGCCAACCGTTGTGAAAGGTTGCACCCGTACCCCGAAACCGTAGAAGGTGGTGGAGTCGCCAGGTGTAATACGCACGAGGGGTGCCATCATCTCATTTATCGATTTACTTTTGACCAGGGTATTGGAATCCAGCGCACGATCCCAGATCAATAAATCACCGGTGGTGGAATTGACACACCCGTCGCCAACTATACCATCCAGATAGTATACTTCATCATATGCTGCCAGACTATCCGGCAGCGTATACCGATGCAAACTATCTGAATAGACATAACCCAGGGCATAATTGTCTGGAATCACGCGGGCAGATCGCCTCGAATTATACACGAAGGTATGGTTCATGCCCAGCGGCTTAAAAATATTTTGGCTCATAAAATCATTGTAACGCATACCGGATACTTTTTCAATGATGAGGGCCAATAAGGCGTAACCGGTATTGCTGTATCTCCATTGACTGCCTGGCTCAAAAAATAACGTATCCCGATGTGCAGCCAGCATGGTCAGGACATCCTTATTATAAGCTATTTGATGGTGATCCCAGAACTTCTCAAATTGGTCTTCATAAGCAGGCAATCCCGAAGTGTGGGTCAATAAATGCCGGATCGTGATTCCATCATAGGGAAAATCCGGGAGGAACATTTTTATGTCGTCGACCAGGTCCAGCAGACTCCGGTCCCGGCAGATCAGGATACCCAAGGCTGTAAATTGCTTTGACACGGAGGCCAGTTCGAAAACTGTATTCTCATTTAAGGTCCGCTGGGTATTAAAGTCGGCATAGCCAAAAGACGCCTGATAGATCGGGACTCCACCTTTGGCGATCAATACATTTCCGTTAAAATGGTAATAATCGTGCTGACCTTTAAAAAACTGGCTGAGTAAGGATTTTTGATCTTGCTGTGCACCCAACAGGATGGGCAGAAAGAGAAGAATAAGAATTTTTTTCATTAGGAAAATATTGAACTTTTTAAATGGGCCTCAAAGATAAGGATTGTATTCCCACCGGGCATCTGTGTGTAATCCTATACGAACTATCAAACTGGAATACATTGATTTCAAAATGAGCTGGTAAGGTTAGAACATAAAAAATTGATTCAACTGAATAGAGACCTCTAAATATTTTCTATATTACCCTTGATTAAAACCCTTATTTAAAATTCCTTCTTATGCAATCCTCTCCTTACTGGCCTTTTGTGGTATTGTTCATTAGCATGGCCGCGGTGATCTACATGATTTCAAAACTGAAGATCCATGCCTTTATCGCGCTGATGGTAGCTGCCATGATCGTGGGTTTATTTTCATATCATATTGCTGCTATGAATGGAGTCAATCATCTCATCAAATCCATCGAGTTGCCCATGGTCGAATTTGGCAATACAGCCGGTAAGATCGCTTGGGTGATCGCACTTGCGTCAGTGATCGGTACAGCTATGTTGGAGTCCGGAGCTGCTGAAAGAATGGTCAATGCGATCATCTCTCTGCTAGGAGAAAAAAGAGCTCCTATCGCTTTATTGATCAGTGGATTTATTCTTTCAATTCCCATTTTTTTTGACACGGTATTTTTTCTAATGATTCCACTGGCTATCGCTTTGGTCAAAAAGACCGGCAAAGACTACCTCTTATATATCCTGGCGATCAGTGGCGGAGCCCTGGTCACCCACTGCCTCGTACCACCTACTCCAGGACCGCTGATCATGGCAGAAAACATGAAGATCGACCTGGGAGTCACGATTATGGCAGGTTTGGCCTTGGGTTTGATCCCGGCATGGGGAGTGTATAAGGTAGCACAGTATAGAAATAAAAAGTTTGTCTTACCGCTGCGGGTAGCCGGTGATCAAAGTTCCGTCACTACTGCTGTGCCCAGCTTGTTTTATTCAATCATCCCAGTCATGCTGCCCTTGGTATTGATCAGTATGTCCTCTGTTGCCGATATCCTGATGCAGGGAACCAAGCCAAACTGGATTTCCTTTTTGGGGAATAAAAATGTGGCTATGACGATCGGTACAGCAATGGCGCTATGGGTCTGGGCCAAACAAAAAAATTATTCAGGATCTCAACTTTGGGACGCCTGCGCCAAACCGCTGGAGATCGCCGGTATCATCATCCTCATCACTTCTGCTGGTGGTGCTTTCGGAGCCATGCTGGGACACAGTGGCATCGGAGCAGCTATCAAAGAGCTCACCAGCCATTTCAGCATCCACTACGTATTATTAGCCTGGCTCATCGCAGCGATCATGAAGGTAGCGCAGGGATCCAGCACAGTAGCGATGATCACTACCTCGAGTATCATGTACGCATTGATCCAAAGTGGCGATGCTTTGGCCTACCATCCTGTATACATCTTGATGGCGATAGGATTTGGTAGTTTGTTCGTGCCGTGGATGAATGACAGTGGATTTTGGGTGGTATCCAGGATGTCTGGTATGACTCCAGATGAAGCATTGAAAAACTTTAGTGTGACAGTGGGCAGTTTGGCTGTGATGGGATTGGTAGAGATACTGATCTTATCCACGGTTTTGCCTTTTGCTTAGACTCCTTTCACAGAGTCGATAATATTGCTACTCATAAGTTATGAGATTTTGTTTAATCTTTCTGTTTCTCATACGTAGAGAAATTGAGACTAATAAACTTTTTAAGGTGATGAATATAATTTTAATTCAATCGCTCTTGCTCTGCTAGTGAACTAGCCTTTTGTACTGGAGGTTTGGCAGAAAGAGAAATATTAAAATTATTAAATTTCCATTCATCTATATATTCCAGATCACCGATTGAGGCTGCACTGATCATACTGTTTGTAAAATTAAAATTGGATAAAGTAGACTGTTGTAATCCTGTCACTTCAAATACTTTTTTAGAGTTGGTAGCCTGGAGATTAGATACGAAGATATTTTTTGCGGCAGGGATTCCTTTTGATTCCGGTTCTACTTTATGCAGCATGACTTTCCACAGCTCAGGGATAGAATCATAAATATATCCATCAGGAAGCAGAGAATAACTGAAAGCCGGATACCAGTTGAGATTAAACTGAAACACATTGATAGTGGAATCGAGTTCTGAGTTTTGAAAATATATATTCTCCAAAGTACCTCCCCGGGTAGTCGCTGATTTGATACGAAGACCATTGTCCGTATGTCTGGCCGACAAATCTGTAGCGAGGATATTTCTGATACCACCTGCGGTTTCACTACCCAGGGTCACCAGACCTGCTCCTCTTCTGGCTATGCATTTACGGATCACCACATACTCTGTGGGTCTGTTGACCCGCAAGCCGTCCCAATCTCTTCCAGCTTTTAAACAAAAATTGTCATCATTGCAGTCAATATCACAGTTTTGGATCAATACCCAACTGGATGAATCCACATCAATACCGTCTGTCGAAGGTCCACTACCATCTTCATTGTTTTTGATCACCAAACCATCGACAGTCAGGTGATGGGAATACAATAACTGGACTGTCCAGAATCCTGCATTTTTAAAGGTCAGTCCTTTGAGCGTCACATCCGAAGCGTTTTGTACCAACAGTGTTCTCACCCGTTTGGCATCATAATCCACAATCCATCTTAGTCCCTTTGCTACGTACTCTTCACGCATCTTCCAGTACTTGTTCCAGCAAAATTTGCCTCTGGCATTGACAATTCCTTCGCCGGTGACTGCGACATTCTGAGCGTCTATTACATTGATCAAGGCTGCAGGCCAGGTAGTTTCTATCCCTGCTATTCTGGTTTTTATCTCCGGATAGTCATCAAAATCCTGAGACCCCAGTAGGAGCACCTCTCTGTCTATCCTGAGATGCACATTTGACTTTATAAATATCGAGCCGGTGACATATACTCCGGGTGAAAATGTCACTATGCCTCCTCCTGCGAGCGCGCATGCATCGATGGCATCCTGTATATCTTTAGTCACTGTTTTGGAGGAATCACCAGATGCTTTGACTAAAAATGTTTTTTCAGTTTTGGGAAATCGTTGAGCACCTACTTTTATTGCCCAATCCAATTCCTTTGTTTGATCACATGCCTGGATCATAATAAATATAGAAAGTATTAAAATTATTCGTGTCAGCATATATGATATTTAAGCAGTAAGAATATTAAAAATCATTTAGGCAACCGTTTAAACTCTTCCTGGGTGATCATGAATACGGTACCATGCCGGGTCCCTCCGGGGAAACTCACTTTTTCTGATATATCGGTCCAGTGGATCAAGTCATTCGAAGTGACAGCGCCATATTTGTGCTCAGTATACTTATCAAAATACACTACCCAATCATCCCCAACTTTGATCGCGGAGGGTCCTTCCGCCCAATAATGACCAGTGATAGGTGATGATGCGAAGCTGTAATTTTTTGAAAGCTTATTACTTGTGGCTGTACGAATATTTTTTTGCGGCGGTGTCCTGGTCTCGTCTTTTAAAAACATGGTGTACTGTTTGCCGATTTTATGAATGGTAGCATCTATCACATTGAAGCCTCTGTCATACAATAATCTGGTTTTGCTGAATTTATTAAAATCTTTTGTGACTACGTAGTAAAGCCGATGATTGTATTTACTGTCTCCGGATATATCTCCCTGGCTAAACCGACCGGGAATAGTAGTCGACCAGTAGATCATATATTGTTTTTTGCGCTCATCATAAGTGATCTCGGGTGCCCAACAGTTTCTGGCTGCCACTTCCTGTTCCATCACCGGTATATATTGTTGCTCACTCCAGTGGATAAGATCCGGAGAAGATGCATACCCGATGCCTTTAGCATTCCAGCTCACTGTCCACACCATATGAAACTTAAGGTCTGCTCCGCGGATGATGCAGGGGTCCCGCATGAGTTGGTCTTTGCTGATGACCGGGGTCAAAAATGAACTGTCCTGTTTTAGTGCTGTGTACGTATATCCATCATGACTATATGCCAGATGAAGTCCATCCTGCCCATTGTCTTTAAAATAAGAGAACATATATATTGGCTGCTGAGCCTGGCTGCTGACTCCACCCAGTATACATAAAATGGTTATCGTAAAGTTTTTCACCCTCATTTATTTTCAGTCAAGGCTTAGTTTTGAATCGATTCGGTCAGTATGCCCACGCAGGTTTGTATGCCTTCCAGAAAATTGCCCACACGAATGTTTTCATCCGGACTATGGATATTATTGTCGGGGTTGGGTATGCGTACTGACACAGCCGGCAGATCAAGGGTGGTGATAAACGGGGAGATCGGTTGCGAACCTCCGGTGGTACGCATTCTCACTGGTTTTTTTCCAAAGGTCCTGGTCAGGGCACCGGTGAGCCATATATCAATGGGGGAATTATATGGGGTTCGATATGCTTTGTATCCAACTTTAGATTTGAAGGAAATGAGTTTGTCATATTTAGCTCTTTCTTCTACCGTAGGAACTCCATTGACAAAGTGATATCCCAGGTCAACAATATATTTTCTGATCAACTCTATCATATGATCACCATCAGACTCTGGCACCAACCTGATATCGAGCTCAGCTAATGCTTCCGATGGTATGATCGTGCGGGACTCATCGCCTACCCAGGCTGCCTGAAGACCTCTGACATTTAAAGTGGGATATGCCAGTGCCTCCTGGTAGGTGCCCCCTATTTTCTCAGGACTGGATATGCCCAGTTCTGCCACGATTTCATGTTGATCTTCCGGGACATCATTCATGATCGTTTTATCAGATTCACTCAGGGTGATACCATCATAATATCCGGGTATGGTGACCCGACCATCTTCATCTTTCATGCCTGCCAGTATCCTCGACAATCCAAATACCGGGTTAGGAGCATAATTGCCGTATTGACCACTGTGCAGGGGGACGAATCCGCCAAATACTTTTAAAGAAACAGTAGCTATACCCCGGGCACCAAACATGAGAGTAGGCTCATTGGACAGATGTCGGGTGCCATCCATGACTACCAGCATATCGGCAGTAAGTTTTTCTTTGAATTGCATGACTACCTTTGGCAACTGAGGTGAACTCATCTCTTCCTGAAAGTCCATGATCACCTTGATATTAAAATCAGGTTTGATCATTTGTTCATTCATGATATCCAGGGCTGCCATAAAAGTCATCGCAGGTCCCTTGGAATCTGAGGATGATCTGGCAAATATTTTCCAGGTGGGATTGATCTCTTTGGCCAATAAATTCCAATCGATGATATGCCACAGGCCATCTGCATTCGATTCTTTTAATACTGCCTGGAATGGATCCGGCTGTGACCACTTGGCAGGATCGACAGGCTGACCATCGATCTGTAAATAAAATAATACTGTCTTCTTATTGCCGGCAAAGTTGCGCTGCGCCAGGACAAATGGAACTCCACCACTTTCAATGACTTCGGTGCTAAATTTTCTTTTATTGAATGCCTTGACACACCACTGGAGATTAGTCTGGATCTGATCCGGATAGTGACCATCATTGTGCAGGCTCAAAAATTCTCTGTATTCAGGAATGATCTTGTGAAATTGTACTCTGGAAAGTTGTTCTATTTTTTGTTTGGTGAAGGTCTGTGCAGAGGTTGGAGAATAAATGGCATTACTAACCATGCCTAGTAATAAAAAATAAATGTATCGATTCATTTCAATTAGGTGTATTATTGGGTAAAAGATAAAAGTATCGTTTATTATCCATTTCTATTTTGTTCACCCTAGCCCAGCTGATGCCTGCAACTGTACAATAGAGATTATTAATTGCTTTTTTCTATTTCTACTGCATATACATTGGTCGTACCTTCAAAATTGGCTCTGAAGATTACCTGTTTTTCATCAGGACTAAAATGCACTTTAGGTTCTAAACTGTACCGATGGTGTTTCATAAATAATAAGCTTTAGCAGGCATTAGATTTAAACAATTCTTTTTCCTGGTCACTGGATTTGGCTCCAGCCAGCAAGGTCCCATCAGCGTTGATACAAGTGATATTTGCTTTAAAATCATCCGGGAAAACATAGATCAGTGGTTCTTTTTTTGTATATATATTGACACTAAACACAGAATCCATCACCTGATAAAAAACCTCTTTTCTCACCGTCGAAACAATCTCTCCATTCATCGCAGCCGCATGATGCGTGAGTTGTTCGATCTGAAGGGTCGATAGATCCACGAGATACAATTGATTGTCCTTACCATTGATATTAGAAGTCTCCTGTTTGGCTGCTTTGTCAGCCTCAGGTTGTGGGGCCATATTGTAAAAAACCATTTTATTATCTACAAATGGATTGTTGTGAAAATAAAAACCCATATTGTCACCGGGCTGCCCGGTCAGCCTGATTATTTTGTGGTGCGTTTCCTGGTCTATCCATTCGTTTGGCATGTTATGGCCACCTGTCTCCAGGATTGGCTGGGCGGCAATCCTTCCTGTCGAAAGAAAAACTATTAGATGATATAAAACGTATTTTTTATTCCACATAAAATCAATGCTTAGTACCTTTAAGTTAATTCAATTTCAATAAGGAAACTCCTTGTCTTGGTAAAGTAATTTTTATTTGCACCTTGCCTTTAGGGGTCTTAAGTTTATATGGATTTCCTATAGCGCTCAGCATGCCTGCTTTTTCCAGCAAAGCGATCTGGTCGGGACTCGGATTTTGTGGCGAACCCATTTTCTTCCACACTTCATACGAGTTGCAATGCTCCTGATCTATTCGATATTCTGTCAGAGTCACAGATCTTCTTCGCAGTCCATCTACATTGATCATTATTTCTTCCGGAGCTTGCAATTTGTCTGCATCGTGATAGTTCCAGACCATGATGGTAGTAGATTTTTTATATTTCGCAGCGAGCCCTCCTATATCCGGTAGAGCTCGTGCACTGGAATCAACAAATGTTTTGAGATCTAACATACGATTGCCGACTACCTGTACCCGTTTTCCTTTCATCATGCCAAACATCCTGAATACATTGAGCACCGGCTTATCGACTCCATTGGTAGCCAGATCGCGGAATCCTGCAAACCAGGGTTGGTTTTCAAATTCAAAAGACCAGGAGACAGCTCCGATCAGGTTGACTTTGTATTGATCTGCCAATAAAAATTTTCGTGCGAAGGAGGCTGCTGTATAACTGGAGTACATCGTCCCGTTGCGATAGGCATTTTCAGGATTGGTGCTCATCCCACAGGCGGCGCATCCTTCCGGATCTGATTCTCCGATGACCAGCGGGATGTTTTTTAAAGATGGAAATTCATTGACTGTATTCATCGCATCCCTGATGTTGCGCATCTGCGCCCCAACATTCATGACGACAGTTCCATCAATTACTTTTGGCTGACCTTTGGCATGAAACAACACCATATCGAGGGGTGAACCTTTTTGGCCAGTAGCATAATTGATACCCTGAAGACAATGCTCTATAAACGCATGGAGAAATTTTGACCCACCTCCGGTGATATCACAGCCACCGATTCGTGCGGTCGGCAATGCTTTTTTCAAACCATCGGCTGCATAGTCATATGTTTTTAAAAATTCTTCCTGGGTTCCTTGCCAGTAACCAATGTTGGGTTCGTTCCACACTTCCCAATACCAGCTTTCAACTTCTTTTTTTCCATATCGTTCTACACAATGATGGACCCATTGGAAGATAAGCTCCCGCCATTTGTTATAATCATTTGGAGGATAAGCCCAACCGGTAAAAACCTCTTTGTAAGATATACCCGGCTTCCAATAATGACGATAAGGCTCCGGCTTGGAAGAAAGTGCCTCAGGCATAAACCCGATCTGTGCCAACGGTTTCATGCCCCGACCAATATAGGTATCAAAAATACTGTCTACGATGGTCCAGTTGTATACAGGCTTGCCTTGCTCGTCCTCCGTATAGGCATTGGTAGAGCCCCATTTTAAAGCAGCGATGCCATCGCCGGAAGTCAATAGATTGTGTGCACGTACATATACCGGAACCGGACTGAGGGCTGCGAGCTCGGATAATAATTTTTTTCCATCTTTCATATAAGTATAGTTGGGCTCATCGTATCCAAACCAGGCCCAAATAGGGGTCATATCGCCGGTGACTTTATGTAGATCTATTTTCAAACTGGCAGTTTGAGCAGAGACGATATAGGAAAAGAACACATATAGGATAGTCGGAAATAATTTCATCCTTGCAATGTAAAAAGAAACTACGGTTTCATTTGGGTTGTAGCAGAAGTCAAATTTCGAGCGCAGCATGATTTGTTAGCTTTTGACTTCTTTGTGCATAGGCTTCATTAGGTTAAAGAAGTTCCCATCAACACAGCACAATGAGCATCCACTCCTCTACAAAACAGAAAAGTTTATATATTACTCTCCTAATAAAAATTTATGCACATTTTAATACTTGGTGGTGGTGGATTCCTGGGGCAAAAACTTGCCAAACAACTTATCACCAATCAATCCATCACTGTAAATGGAGTGCCGGGCCAGATCACAAAAATCGAATTACTCGATAGATTTTGGCCGCAGCATAAAGTAGAAGATCCGATTCTCATCTATACTCAGGGTGATATCACGGACGAAGCTGTGGTACAGTACGCTTTAAATGCAAAGCCTCATGTCATCTTTCACCTGGCTGCCATTGTCAGCGGCGAAGCCGAAAAAAACTTCGATCTCGGTATGCAGGTCAATCTGCTCGCCAATCTGCGACTATTAGAGATGATCCGTACCATGGGAACACGACCGGTCGTGGTCTTTGCGAGTACCTGTGCGGCATTTGGTGGAGAGGTATCCAGGGTGATCGATGATTTTACGGCTCCTGCCCCGCAAAGCTCGTATGGAACACAAAAAGTCATGACCGAACTCTTGATTAATGATTACAGTCGTAAAGGTTTTTTTCATGGAAGGGTTCTACGCCTGCCTACTATAGTCGTGCGTCCTGGCAAAGCCAACGCAGCCACTTCCTCCTTTGTCAGCTCCATCATCCGGGAACCGCTCCAGGGACTAGCCGCTAACTGCCCTGTATCCGAAGATGTAAATGTCTGGATACTTTCGCCCCGCGCAGTCACTTATAATTTTATTCACGCAGCCGGACTGACCAACGCACAACTGGGCACTAAGAGAATCATCAACCTCCCCGGCAATACGATACAAATAAAAGATATGGTCACTGCCCTGGATGACATCG
>Ga0138256_10002049_pt1 | contig 21694 bp, 16 predicted proteins | sample KNB2016incub_MG_FD_105486 | JGI IMG/M metagenome (GOLD analysis project Ga0138256, IMG submission 105486) | Active sludge microbial communities from wastewater in Klosterneuburg, Austria - KNB2014incub_MG | ecosystem: Engineered > WWTP > Activated sludge > Unclassified | place: Austria... | reverse complement strand
TGGCCTTCAAAGCGATGCACCGCGCCGTACACCCATGGCTGGCCGAGTGTCAGGCAAGTTGCATTGATCCGTTGTCGAGTCGGGAAATTATCGGCGCCATCAATCACGACATCGCAGCCATCGAATAGCGCTTCGGCATTGGCTGCGGACAGACGCTGCGCAATCGGCTCGATGCGCACGCAAGGATTCAGCGCCGACAATGTCGCGGCGGCGGAATCGACTTTGCGCGCGCCGATGCGATCGTCGCGATGCAGGATCTGGCGCTGCAAGTTACTGCGTTCGACGACGTCGTCGTCAATCAAACGGATACACCCAACGCCGGCCGCCGCGAGGTAGAACGCTGCCGGAGAACCGAGCCCACCGGCACCGACGATGGCCACGCGTGATTGCTGCAGGCGCAATTGCCCAGCCGCACCGACTTCCGGCAGCAGCAGATGCCGCAGGTATCGGTCATCGGCGACCGCCGTCGTGACTGGCGTCGCGATCGCCCCACCCTGCAAACGCCATTGCTGCATACCGCCATGCACCGAGGTCGCGGCGATACCCGCCGCGCGCAAGACCTGTGCGACGTGCAATGAGCGAGCGCCCACAGCACACAGCACATGTACCGGCACCGATTGCGCACGCGCCCAGTCGAGGATCGCGTCGATACCGTTCGATAGCGCGATACAAGTCGCACCCAAGCAAATACCTTGTGTCTGCTCGGCGGCTTCGCGCACGTCAAGGAACAGCCCGCCACGCGCATGCGCAGCGCGCGCTTCGATCACCTCGATTTCAAGCGGTGGCAGCATTGAACTCATACCGAAAATGGCAGCACTTCAACGATTTGTCCTGCGCCAAGCGCACGCACCTCGGCATCGAGACGAAACAATGCATTCGATTCAGCCACGCCACGCAACATGCCTGATCCCTGCGCCGGATGCGGTCGAATCACGCGGCGGCCATCTGGCAGACTGGCGAGCACCCCGCGTCGCCATTCGAGCCGACCATGCGACTTGCGTGCGGCGATGGCCAAACTGGCGTACTGCGTGCCAACCGGGTTGCGGCCCTGCATCGCATGCAGTGCCGGCAAGACCAAGCTCAACATGCTCGCGAACACCGACACTGGATTCCCAGGTAGGCCGTAGACCGCACACGTTCCGATGCGGCCATACAAGAACGGCATGCCCGGACGCATCGCGACTTTCCACAAGCTGATCTCGCCCAGTTCACCGACCAATCCGGGAATGAAATCGGCACGACCAGCGGAAGCGCCGCCGGTAGTCACCAGCACGTCATGCGTCCGCGCGGTATCGCGCAGCGTGTCAGCGAGCAGATCGCGGTCATCAGCCAGCGGACCAATCATCTGCAGCGATTCTGCAACGCTGCCGAGCAAAGCGCGCAAGGTCGACGAGTTACTGTCATGAATCTGGCCGCGCGCCAAGGCCGCGCCGGCCGGCTGCAATTCCGAGCCAGTCACGACAACAGCAATGCGCGGACGCCGCCGAACCAACACATCACCGACGCCGAAACCCGCCAGCACGCCGATCGCCCCGGCGTCGATGATGCGACCCGCCGGCAATGCGAGCTGCCCACGTGCGTAATCGTCCTCCGCTCCGCGCACGTTCGAACCGCTGACGACGTCGGCCTGCAGCGTTACGCAATCGCCAGTTCGCGTCGTCAGTTCGTATTGCACCACTGCATCGGCATGGTCCGGCAAGACTGCGCCGGTCGCGATTTCGACACAGACCGCGGCGTCGTCGATGGCTTGGCCCGCCGCGCCCGCCAACGCAAGATCAATGCAACGAAATGACTGGCCGACGCGCGCACCACGGCCTTGGGTGCGCAAGGCATAGCCATCCATCGCGGTATTCGCGAACCCTGGAACGCTGATCGGCGCCACCACCGCCGCAGCCAATACGCGCCCCAGCGCCTGATCCAGCGGCACTGATTCCGCCGGCAACAGCCGCGCGACGGCGTCGTCGCGTAACCGTTTCGCAGCCACATCGAAGGGGGTCGGCGACGTCATCGGTTAGAGGTCTGCGCGGGTGTTCAAATTCGCAAACGCTGCACTGCCTTGAACCTGCGCCTCAGCCAAGTTCAGGTCCTCATGCCAGCGCCACAGCGCACGCTCGCCGCTGGAAAGCGCCGCTGCTGCGGAATCCGCCAATTGGCGCCGATACAGCGTGAACAGAAACTGGCGTTGCTCGCCATCATGGGCGACGACGGCATCGGCACCGGTTTCGTGCTGGCGCGTCAGCAAGCGTTGCACCAAATCGTCGGGGAAATCGGGCGTATCGCACGGTGTCGTGACCAGAAAGTCGCTATCGATCTCACGCAGCAAGCGGGCAATGCCGGCCAGTGGCCCGAGGAAGCCATCGTCCTCGTCGGTAAAAACCGGATAGCCGAACTGCGAATATCGATCAACATTTCGGTTGGCACTGATCACGATGCCGTGTACCTGCGGCTTCAGGCGCTGAATCATATGCGCGACCAGTTCACGGCCTTCATGCAGCACGAGGCCTTTGTCGACACCGCCCATGCGCAAGCCACGACCACCCGCCAGAATGCCGCCTGTAACCTGAGTTCGCCCTGTCATTTGCTTGCTCTCTTTTACCGAGGCAAGTATGCCGTATTCGGCACCACGACTGATCGAATCGGTGCGCGCCGTGTACTCAGCGCTTGACGTGGCGGATCAAGCGCCGGCGACGCTGGACCTGCTTGTCGGTCAACACGTTTTTCTTGCCGGCAAACGGATTCGCACTGGCGCGGGTTTCGATCACGACCGGCGTGCCAACCAGCTTGTAACGACGCCGCATGAAGTTCTCGAGGTAGCGCACATAACTGGCCGGGAGCGAATCCAAGCGCGAACCATGCAACACGATGCGCGGCGGATTGCGTCCCCCCATATGCGCGTAGCGGATCTTGGCGACCTTGCCGGAGACCATCGGCGGCTGGAAACTTTCGACGGCGATTTCGACGGCCTTGGTCACTTCACTGGCACCGAGATCGACGATCGATGACGCATACGCGCGATCGACTGCGGCCATCAGTTCGCGCAGACCAGAGCCATGTTTGGCCGAAATAAACATACGCTCGGCCCACGGTACGAAATCAAGGCGGCGCGCGAGTTCACTCTCACAGCGGTCGCGTTGGTATTCGCCAAGGCCATCCCATTTGTTCACGCAGACGACCAGTGCCCGACCGGCATCAAGCGCATAGCCAAGCACGGACGCATCCTGATCAGTCACGCCTTCTGCGGCATCGACCATCAACACCGCCACATGCGCGCGTTCCAACGCCTGCAAGGTTTTGATCACACTGAATTTTTCAATCGCTTCCTCGACCCGGCCCTTGCGCCGCACGCCGGCGGTATCGATCAACACATAGTCACGACCATCACGATGCAAGGGCACTTCGATCGCATCACGCGTGGTGCCCGGCACTTCACTGGCGATCACACGTTCCTCGCCGAGTAGGCGATTGACCAACGTCGACTTGCCGACGTTCGGGCGGCCAATGATGGCGACGCGCACGCCGGCTTCATCAGGCAATTCCTCGGCATCGATCTCTTCAGGCAAGAGGTCGTCAATCGCTTCGAGCAACTCGGGAACGCCACGACGATGCGATGCCGCCATCGGCAAAACTCGCGCCAGACCGAGCGCCGAGAATTCGTTGACTGAGTCCTGCAGGTCACGGCCGTCGGTCTTGTTCACGGCGAGAATGATCGGACGGCCATAACGACGCAGTTGCGCGAGGATGGTTTCGTCCGCGGCGGTCATGCCATCTTTCGCGTCAACAACGAAGACGGCAACCGCAGCCTCGTCCACCGCCGCCAACGACTGGCGCACGGTGAGTTCGGCAAGTAATCCACGATCGTCGGTCAGACCACCGGTATCGACGACGACGAATGCGCGTGCGGCGGTGCGGCAGACCCCGTAGTGACGGTCACGCGTCACACCGGGTTCATCGGCAACGAGCGCGTCGCGCGTATTCGTGATCGCATTGAACAACGTGGACTTACCGACATTCGGGCGCCCAACAAGCGCAACGGCTGGCAACATGTTGGACTCCCCGAAGGTTTCAGTTCGCAGCTTCGAGCACGAAGGCCGCAAGTTCACCGTCGGTGGACTCGACCAACACGTGTGCGCCGACAACCAGAGGCGCCGCGAGAATTGCTTTATCCGCCGGTCGGAAACGCGCTGCAGTAGTGCCGTCCTTGCGCGTCAGAATATGCAGGTAGCCGTCGTAATCGCCAACCGCCAAATAGTCGCCATAGACCGCCGGCGTAGTCAGCCAACGATGCGCCAACGCATCCTGCTTCCACAGCGAACTGCCGCTTTGACGATCAAGTGCCCAAACCGAGCCGTCGGCATCACTGAGATAAACCTCGTTGGCGGCGACGCTGACACCAGTGAATGACGACATATCACGGGTCCACAGCACGCGCCCGGAATCGCGCGCCAACGCTGCAGCCTGGCCGCGATAGGTGACCATGTACAACTCGCCGTCGCTGGCGACGATCTCGCCATCGATATCGCCCATACGCTCAAGTTCGGTACGACCTTCCGGCGTGGCGATGGTTTGTTCCCATAGCTGGTTTCCGTCCGCCAACTGCAACGCGACGACCTTGCCATTGTCGTAACCAACATAAACCTGACCATCGCGCAGCACCGGCGCGGCGTTGCCACGCAAGCTGATCAAGGGAACGCCACGATCGAACAACCATACCCGCGCACCGTCGGTCGCATTCAGTCCAAAGACGCGGCCGTCATTGCTGCGGATGACCACGATGCCATCGGCAATGGCTGGGCTGGCCAATACTTCCGAGGATACGTTCGTCGCCCACTTGGCCGAGCCAGTGTCGCGATCAAGTGCGATCACATCGCCATCAAGTCCGCCGACCACGACCAGTCCTTCGCCCACGCCAGGGCCTGAGGAAAGACGTTTATCGGCATCGATCCGCCAACGCTGCTTGCCACTGATCAAATCGGTGGCGACCACCGAACCTTCCAAATCAGACGCGTAGACCACGCCGTCCGTCTCAACCGGTCGCGGACGCGTGCCGCTGCGTTCAATACCTCCACCGAGGCCAACTGACCACGCTTTTCGGACCGGTGCCGTCGCGTCGAAATCAATCAATTCGGCCGGCGGATCCAGATTGTCCTTGGTCGAACGACCCTTCAGCCATTCGCAACCGCTCAGGCCCAGCACGCACAACACGATCAGCAGGACGGAGCGCTTCATCAGCTGCCCACCTTGGTGCTTGCGAGATCGTCGCGCTTCATCTCGACGATGGAACGTCGCGTTGCCCCTGAATCGAGGCCGACCAGCGCTTCATCATAAGCAGCGATCGCCTCACTATTGCGTTTCAGCGCCAGCAACGCGTCGCCACGGACTTCGGCCGCCAACGGTTTGAAGCCGTCACCTTCGACCTTGTTCGCCAGTTCCAGCGCTGCATCGGCCTTGCCGATAGCGATCAGCAGGCGCGCGCGACGCAACATCGACAGCGACTTCACCTCCGGCATCGTGGCATGCGCTTCCGCCCATTCCAGCGAGGTCAGCGCTGCATCGGTCTTGCCGTCAGTCACCGCAGTGGCGGCATCGTTCAGCGCGACCATTGATGCATATGGCGAATCTGGATACTTGTCACGCAGGCTCTTGCCCAAAGTTGCGACTGCTGTCGCATCCTTCTTGATCACCGCCTCAGCGTAGACTCGATAATCATCACCGGCGAGGCCAGCATTACGCTGGCGGTAGTGGCCCCACTGCTCCATGCCGTAGATCGCGCCGATACCGGCAACCAATCCCAGCACGATCGAGCCAATGTTTTTGCGCACCCATTCGCGGACGTGCTCACTGCGCTCGTGTTCGTCGAGTTCTTCAAGAGACATGCTTCTTTCCCGTTGTTGCAGAGACGCGATCGCGTCCCGGATGGACTCAAGGTGTCGGCGTTGCGGCCGATTCCTCGAACAGGCGCAGGCGCGCGACGTTGGCGCGGGCGTGAGCGGCAAGGTCGATCAGATTACCATCCGCCTGCACGTCGACGCCGCTCACATTACCGATCTTGATGCTGACCGCGCCAGTGGACTCGTAACGACGGCTCTGGCCGGCGCGGACGAGATTTTGCTCGATCACATGACCGTCCGCATCGAAGATTTCGATCCAACTGTCCTCGCGGAAACGTGCTTCGAGCACATGCATGCCGGTGGTTACAGGCGTTGAGAATCCTGTCATTGACGCCATCAGCGACGGCTCTTGCGACGCCACATTGACCGGCGCCGGGGTGGTCGCGGTGAGCGTGTCCACCGATGCCGATTCCGATTTGAATTCGAGCCCCGAACCTGAACCCGACCCAACATCAATGGTGCTGGTCGCGAGGTCTTGTGCCGCAATCGTGGTTGGCAACGACGGTGCCGGTAAGGCCGACTCGACCAATTCGGACTCATCAAGGCTACGCACCTGCGGCACTGGCGCATTGATGCCGCGATTCGCCACCAAGGTCAGTACCGGAATCGCGACCGCCAGCGTGATCACACCACCGATAACCGCCACTCGATAGCGTTCCCAAGTCGCGGCCACGCGCGGGGTCTCGGTCGATGCCTTCAATGTCGGCTCGCTCATGCCTTCCAGCACACGATTGACTACGACCATAGGAAGATCAACGAGTTGCGCGTACTTGCTAAGGTACCCTCGCAGATAAATCGGTGCGCCCAAGCGTTCGAAGCGTTCGGCTTCGATGTCGGCGACGATGGTTGTCGGCACGTGCAGGCGATGCGCGACATCCTCACGCGACCAGCCGCGCACTTCGCGCGCGGCACGCAGGCGTGGACCGAGATGCGAACGATCTTCGGTGACATCGACGCGCAAGGTGCTGCGCTCGGCAACCTGCAATATCGGCTCGACGTCGCCAGTATCAGCGTCGACCAGAAGTTCCGCCGGCATCGCAACTTGAACCATTTCGACGGATTCCGTGCCATTGGTCACGTCCATCGGTGCGGCATTGATCGCCAGTTCGTCTGCCGCCATGTCCGCGGCAGGCAAAGGTAGGTCCAGAGATTCGCTGCTCGCGGCCGTGGCTACGAGCGTCGGATCAATCGTTTTGGCCGACTTCTTCTTGCGAGATCGAGGAGCGCGCGTCATCGTGAATCCATAGTGCGGTTGAGGGATTCCGCCTCGGCGGACTCCGGAAATTCCTGGATTAGCCGCTCGCGGTAGCGTGCCACGGCACGTTTGTCATCCAGCGACTGCTCGATCTCAATTGCGAAAACCAAGGCCTGCGGTGAGACCGTCGCGGTGCCGAGGTAACGCTCCATGAAGGCGCGCGCACGCATCGGGTCCTTACGCAGCATCGCCAACGTTGCCGATTGATAAAGTGCATCCGGCATATTCGGATTGCGCTCGAGTGCGAGCCGCAGACTTTCTGACGCGACGTCGAGTTTGCCTGCTGACATCGCGCAACCGCCGCGGTTCAGTAGCGCTGTTTCCGGTGACCGGTAGAACGGATCCATCAGCGCCGAAGCAAATAACCCATCAGCCCGGTCGTATTGACCTTGGCTACACAGGAAGCGCCCGAGATTGTTGGCGGTGAGGCCGGATTCCGGTGCCAGCTTGCGCGCCTCTTGATAGTGCTTGCTCGCCATTTCGGCATTACCGAGTTGCTCGTAGAGCACTGCGATGACGGTATGGCCATCCGGATTTCGCGGTGAAAGCTCGACGCCTTTCTTGAGTTTGTCCATCGCCATATCGAGCTTGCCTTGGCTCAGATATGCCTGACCGAGTTGAATATTGATCTTCCCGGCTTCGTTGCTATTTGGGCGGGTATCGATATTGTCGGTCGCGGTCGAAAAATGGGTCTCTTTGCCGCGCGAAAAGTCCTTGGTCGAACCGCAGGCAGCCAAGGTAATACAGCAGCAGATCAAAAAGGTATTAGGCCGCATCGACGTGTCCTTCAAGGCGAGCACGGTGTTCGCGCGAACGACGCGTGCGATCCAGCACCTGACCGACGAGTTGACCACAGGCGGCATCGATGTCTTCACCGCGAGTACGGCGCACAGTGGCGATCAATCCCGCCTCCATCACGATCTGCTTGAAGGTCTCGATCGCGGCAGCGTCGGAACGCTCGTACTCGGTGCCCGGGAACGGATTGAACGGTATGAGATTCAGTTTCGACGGCACCCGTCGCAGCAGCTTAACCAGCGCTCGCGCGTACTCGGGCTTATCGTTGATACCTTTCATCAAGGTGTATTCAAAAGTAATCGACGAGCGTGGGCGCTTGACGACGTAGCGGTTGCACGCTGCCAGCAATTCTGCGATCGGGTATTTCTTGTTCAGCGGCACCAACTGATCACGCAGCTCGTCGATGGGCGCATGCAGCGACACCGCCAAGCTGACGTCACTGCGCTCGGATAACAGATCGATCATCGGCACCAAGCCGGCGGTCGACAAGGTGACGCGCTTGTTGGCGAGACCGAAACCGAAGTCATCGCGCATCAGGTCCATCGCGATCACCACGTTGTCGAAATTCAACAGCGGCTCGCCCATACCCATCATCACGACGTTGGTGATTGGACGCTCGCCACGGCCCAGTGTCTTCAATCGCTGGTTCGCGATCCAAACTTGGCCAATGATTTCCGAAGCACTGAGATTTCGGTTGAAACCCTGCTTCGCGGTTGAGCAGAAACTGCAGTTCAATGAGCACCCAACCTGCGACGACACGCACAACGTGCCGCGACTGGTTTCCGGGATATAGACGGTTTCGATCGCGTTGCCGCCCGGCAGGGCCAGCACCCACTTCGTGGTGCCGTCGGTCGACTGCTGCTCGTGCATCACTTTCGGCAGCACCAGTTCGGCGCAAGCGTCGAGTTTGGTGCGCAACACCTTACCGACATCGGTCATCGCGTCGAAGCTGTCCACTTGCTGGTGGTACAGCCATTTCATCACCTGCTCGGCACGATATTTCTTCTCACCGAGCCCGATGAAAAAATGCTGCAACCCGGCACGGTCCAGATCAAACAGATTGACCTTGGTCGGCGCAGCAGTGGCAGCAACTTCGCTCACGTGAACTCCGGATCAGCGGCCGCTGACTTCGGTGGCCGAGAAGAAATACGCGATTTCGATCGCGGCGTTCTCAGCCGAGTCGGAACCGTGCACAGCATTGGCATCGATCGAATCAGCGAAGTCGGCGCGGATCGTGCCCTTGTCTGCCTTCTTCGGATCAGTAGCACCCATCAAGTCTCGATTCATCGTGACCGCGTTCTCGCCTTCCAGTGCCTGAATCATCACCGGACCAGAGATCATGAACTTCACTAGTGCGCCGAAAAATGGGCGCTCGCGGTGCACGGCATAAAAACCTTCGGCTTCTGCCTGCGACAACTGCTTCATCTTGGCAGCGACAACGCGCAAGCCGTTTTTTTCGAAGCGCGAGTAGATTTCGCCGATCACGTTCTTGGCAACGGCATCGGGCTTGATGATGGACAGTGTGCGTTCCAGCGCCATGAGGACTCCAGACAAAATGTGGAAAGGATTCTAAGGGGTGAAAATCGCCCGGAGGGTACCATGAAAGACGATGCAAAACGCGAGCTTAGACACACTTTCATAGAATCTGCCGAATCCCTGCACCACGACCGAAAAACGACCGCTCGTTGCCTTGGTCTTGCGTTGCAATGGTCGCACCGCTAAAGTCGCGTGCTTTCTTCACGACCAATCAGGCCTTTGCCATGAAAATCCTCAACTCACTCAAGTCTGCGAAGGCCCGTCATCGCGACTGCAAGATTGTCCGTCGCCGCGGCAAAGTTTTCGTGATCTGCAAATCGAACCCGCGTTTCAAGGCGCGCCAGCGCTGAAACGCATCGATCGGTAGCACTGAAAAAGCCGGCTCACGCCGGCTTTTTTATTGGTCACGATCGCGGTTGTTCAGGTGCTCGGGCGGAATAATCCCAGACTGGGGCTTGCCGCAAGCTCTGGAAAGACGCTGGCGATATCACTGTTTCCAGTACGTTTTTCCAACAACTCAGCGAGCCAAGTTCGGTAATCGGTGGTGACGTTCAAATCGCCATTGAACAGGTCGGCGTCGCGCAGTCCAGGCCAGTCGGCATAGACACGGCCACCATTGACGCCGCCGCCGAGCGCGATACTGCTGAAGGCGCTGCCGTGGTCGCTGCCGCCCGAAGCGTTCTGGTACGCGCGACGACCGAATTCAGTCAGGGTAACCACCGTGACATCCGTCATACGTGCGCCGAGATCGGTACGGAACGCCAGCAACCCTTGCGCCAACTCAGTCAGCAGCGGCGGCAACACCTGGCCGACCGCGGCATGATGGTCCCAGCCACCGATATCGACGCAGGCCACTTCCAGCCCCATGCCGGCCTTGATGATCTGAGCCAATTCGCGCAACTGACTGCCGAACCCACCACTCGGATAACTGGCACCCCCCTCGATCGGATACTGCGCCGGATGCGCCGTCGCGAGTTCATCGACCGCAGCTAGTGCCTGCGCCGATGTCGCCGAAAACAGCGTGTTCGCGTCATACAGATTCGCCAACGCCGATTCGAGCACGACCTTTTGTGCTGAATCCGTTGCCAGCGTGAAATCGGCGATATCACTCACACCGATGACCGGCGCCACACCACGCAGGCTGCCTTGAATGGCACCACCGAAGCCGATTGCCTGAAAATTCGCGTCGCCACCCACTACTGCCAGATGCCGGTTCAACCAACCGGAAGTGATGTCGTGCAGATGCAGCGTGCCGCGCTCGATATGGTCCTGACATTCGAAATGTGACCGGCTGTCGTGGCGATAACCGGTCGCCTGCACGAAGGCAACTTCGCCTGACTGATACAGCGGCAACAACGGCGAAAGTGCTGGATTCATGCCAAAAAAACCGTCCAGGTCGATCGCACCACCGGTCGTTCCAGGACGCGGGATACCGATCGTTGGGCGTAGCCGGTAGTAATCGTTGTCGGCATGCGGCACGACCACGTTCAGTCCATCCATGCCGCCACGCTGGAAAATCACGACCAGCGTGCCGCGTGTCGTCGCCAGTGAATCAGTGGCAAACGCCAGCCGTGGCGATGTCACGGAAAGCGCCGCCAAGGCGCTGGTTCCCTGCAAAAAACCTCGTCGAGTCAGTGACATGGAAGATACTCCTCAACGATATTGGAAGTATGGAGATGACAGCATCAGGGCCGCAACATCGCGGGCGCGCGCCAATCGCAAGCCGCTTGGCAGCGCTCGTCGTGCCAAAGAATTGCTGGCGGCGACAGCAACGAACTGCGCGCGATCGGCGTCAGCCAACGGTCGTCGCAACAACCGCGTGGCCAACTGATCGACGATGGCCTCGGGCGACGCCGCCAAACCGAGCATTGCTGCCAAGTCAACGCGCAACTGCGGTGCCAACCGTCCCTCCAGCAAGTCGAATACGAAATTCCAGCGCGATAGCACGGACGTGGTGCTGATCCAGTAGCCCATGACGTCGGGATAGCCGTTCGGTGCTGGCCAGCCGTAGGGCACCTGACCCAATGTCGTCAGTGTTGCGGTGAGCGGACGGTAGAAGTTGCCGGTCGTCGTGGCATTGGTGGCACGCAGCACACTGGCCACGAATTCGGACGGCCGCTTGAGTTTCTGGTCGGCCGAGTTTCGGAACTCACTGCTGTTGAACAGTGTGCGCAGGACTTCGCAGATATCGCCATCGCTCGCCATGAAGGTCGCTGCCATCGCGTCGATCAACGTCGATGCTGGCGCATCACCCGCAAAACGCATGGCCAGCTTGCGTGCAATGAATCGAGCCGTCGATGGATGCGCAGCGAGCAGGTCGAGCAAGCGCTCGCCTTCATCCTGGCTATGCCCTGCCGGAAATTCGTTGTCGAGTGCGCGCTTTGCGCCCATATCGTGCGACAGGGTGCGAAAGACGAAGCTGATTTCAGTGCCATTGCCGAGGCGCGCGTCGATCGACCAGCCAGTAAGGATGCGCGCAACTTCCTTCACGTCGGTCTCGGTATAGCCGCCGTCGACGCCGAGCGTATGCAACTCCATCAGTTCGCGTGCGTAGTTTTCGTTCGGGCCGGTCGCGACATTGGTGTAGTTATCGAGGTAATAAAGCATCGCCACCGACTTTGCGCTGGCCTGCAACAGATCACGAAACTTGCCGAGTGCATGCCGACGCACCACCTCACGATCATCGACGGTCTTGAACTCGCGCAGCGGCCCGTCGATGTGTTCGATGTTGAAATGATTGCTCCAGAACTCGACCATCACTTCGAACAACTGGCGTGGGCTATAGAGCTGCCGCGCATAAGTCGCGGCGCGCAACTCGCCCAAGGCCTGAAAACGGTTCGCCTCGATCAACGAGTTCTCGATCAACTGCCGATTGCTCATCGCCAGCGTCGGAAACGCTGCGGTTAGCAGATTTTCCAACGCTGAATCATCAATCGACGTGTACGCCAATTGCTCGGCGACCCAGTTCGCATAGCCGATCGCACGCGCGTGATCAACTTCCTGCTGACGCGCACCAAACGTGGTGCGACTGAGCAGAAGGGTGAGGTCGTCCGGCAGCGGCAAGCTTGTGTCGTCCTGGAGCAGACCTTTGTGTTTACTGTCGCCGGTGACTGCCGCAGGCGCATCGCCGAGGAACTGTCGTCGCATCGGATTCATCATGCTGCTCCTGTCGCAATACGGCCTAGAATAACGCTGCGCACACAAACTGGTTGACACGTCATGGCGCCGAGGCTTGGCATTTGCTACAAAGCGGGCCCCAATCCTTGATGGATGGCTCCAATGAAGCGTTTTCTGATCGCCCTCGCCTGCGCCCTGTCGATTACCGCCGTTCAAGCCGATACGCTACTGGTTGACCGCAGCAAGCGCGCCGAAACCGCGGCATTGCCGCGTCGCGGCAGCCTGATGATTACCGTAGAAGCCCAGTACGGCGCGCCCAACGAGAAGCGCGATGCGGTCGGCGATCCACCGATCTCGCGCTGGATCTACCCGGCCTTCACCGTCTACTTTGAGCATGACCATGTCGTGCATGCGGTCCTGAACAAGTCGACCCCGAACGAACAAGGCCCGAAACCCGTCCAATGAACGATGCTGCATGGCAACTCCCCGCCGAGTGGGAACGCCAGTCGGCGGTGTTGATCGCGTGGCCCCATGCCAGCACCGACTGGGCCGCGAACCTCGCCGACGTCGAGTCGACCTATGTTGCGCTGGCAACGGCGGTGGCACGCTTCCAACACCTGCGAATTGTGGTCGCCAATACCGCACTGAGCGCGCATGTGCGTGCGCGTCTGACCGGCGCAGGCGTGGACATGACACGCGTCCGCCTGATCATCGCCGACTATGACGATACTTGGCTACGCGACTCCGGGCCGATCACACAGCGCGACAACAACCGTTTCCGCCTGCTCGATTTCCACTTCACCGGCTGGGGCGGCAAGTTCGGTGCATCGCGCGATGATCGCCTGATCGGAGCACTTCACGCCGCTGGCATGTTCCAGAATGCCGAGCACGCCAGAGTCGACTTTGCACTGGAAGGTGGCGCGATCGAAGTCGACGGTAACGGCACCCTGATGAGCACCCTGACCTGCCTGCATCAACGCCATCCGGCGTTGGACGAAGCCGGTCTCGGCGAAGCGTTGGGCAAGATCTTTTCGGTGGCGCAAGTCGTGTTGTTGAAGTCCGGCGAACTGCAGGGCGACGATACCGACGCTCATATCGACACTCTCGCCCGTTTCGCACCGGACCGAACCATCGTGTTCCAATCCTGCGACGACGAATCTGACCCGCACCACGCGTCGCTCACCGCGATGCGCAACGAACTTGCGGCGATGCGTGATGTTGACGGGCATCCTTATCGCCTGCTCGCGCTGCCGTGGGCCAAGCCGATCCATGCCGCCGATGGTCGCCGCCTTGCCGCCTCGTATGCGAATTTCTTGATCATCAATGACGCGCTACTGATGCCGGCGTATGGCGATTGTGCTGACGCGGAGGCCAAGCGCGCGCTGGCGCGTGCATTCCCGGACCGCGAAATCGTCGCGATTCCAGCGCGCGCGTTGATCGAGCAGAATGGCAGCCTGCACTGCATCACCATGCAGTTGCCTGATGGAGTCATCGATGTCGCGTAAGTCTCTGTCCGTTGCGTTGCTGCAGGAACACGACCGCGGCTCGGTTGCGGCCAATCTCGACGCCATTGAAGTCGGACTGCGCGAAGCCGCGGCCAACGGCGCCGAACTCGTGTTGCTGCAAGAACTACATAACGGCGCATATTTTTGCCAACACGAATCGGTCGATGAATTCGATCGTGCCGAATCGATTCCCGGACCAAGCAGTGAGCATCTCGGCAGGTTGGCGAAGGCGCTGAAGCTGGTCGTCGTCGCGTCGCTGTTCGAGCGCCGCGCCGCCGGCCTGTATCACAACACCGCCGTGGTCTTCGAGCGCGACGGCACGATCGCCGGCAAGTACCGCAAGATGCACATTCCGGACGATCCGGGCTTTCTCGAAAAGTTCTATTTCACGCCTGGCGATCTCGGCTTCGAGCCGATACAGACGTCGGTCGGCAAACTGGGTGTGCTGGTCTGCTGGGACCAGTGGTATCCCGAGGCGGCACGACTGATGGCGCTGGCCGGTGCGGAATTGCTGCTCTATCCGACCGCAATCGGCTGGGACCCGAATGATACGCAGGACGAGAAAGATCGCCAGCGCATGGCGTGGGTGTTGTCGCAGCGTGGCCACGCGGTCGCCAACGGGCTGCCAGTATTGAGCTGCAACCGCATCGGTTTTGAACCCAGCCCGACCGGCGGCCCGGGTATCCAGTTCTGGGGCACCAGTTTCGTCGCCGGACCGCAGGGCGAATTTCTCGCCGAAGCCGATACGGAATCGCAGACGCTGCTCTGCGTCGAGATCGATATGGCGCGCAGTGAAAACGTGCGTCGGATCTGGCCATTCCTGCGCGACCGTCGTATTGACGCCTACACCGACCTGCTGAAGCGTTACCGTGACTGAGTCAGCCAGCACCGCGGCGGTGGCACAAGACCAGCCGATCCTGCGTATCCACCGTGACGGCACCGAATTTGTGCTGCTTGGCACCGCGCATGTATCGCGGCGATCGGCCGAGGCTGTGCGCGAGATCATCGCAGCGGAGTCTTTTGATGCGATTGCAATCGAACTCTGCGAACACCGCGCGCGTTCGATACAGGAGCCGGATGCAGTCGCGCAGATGGACCTGTTCCGAGTGTTGCGCGACGGCAAGGCCGGCGTGGTGATGGCCGGACTCGCCCTCGGCGCCTTTCAGCGTCGCCTGGCCGACCAATTCGGCATCGAACCCGGCGCCGAAATGCGCATGGCGATGGATGAAGCGAAGCGACGCGACATCGACTGTTGGCTGATCGACCGAGATGTCGGGCTGACCCTGCGTCGCGCCCGTGCTGCGCTCGGTTTTTGGGACAAGACCACGCTGACCGCCGGCATGATCGGATCGGTGCTGTCTTCCGACGAAATCTCCGAAGAAGACATCGAGAAGCTCAAACAAGGTGACGTGCTGCACAGCACATTCTCTGAATTCGCGAAGCAGTCGGAACATCTTTACCGCGCGCTGATCTCCGAACGAGACCAGTTCATGGCTGCCAAGTTGCGCGAAGCCGCCGACCAACCTGGAAAACCGGTGAAGGTGCTCGCAGTACTGGGTGCAGGTCATCTCGAAGGGATTGCCAAGCATCTCCGCGAACGCGTTGAAGCCCCGCATGAATTACTCGCGCCGGTCAGTGTCGAACCACCCGCCTCGCGCTTCGGCACCTGGTTCGGCATCTTCCTGACGGTGTTCGTGCTTGGTGGCTTCGCTTACGGCTTCGCTCACAGTCGCGAACTCGGGCTTGATCTGGTCATCACCTGGACCGCGATCACTGCCATCGGCGGCACCCTGGGCGCAATCGCGGCCGGTGCACATCCGCTCAGTATCGCCGCAGGCGCGATCGCATCACCGCTCACACCGCTGCATCCAGCGCTGGCCTCCGGCATGTTGTCGGGGCTGGTCGAGGCGTGGATACGCAAGCCGCGCGTCGCCGATTTCGCCGCACTACGCGACGACTTGCTGCAATGGCGAGGCTGGTGGCGCAATCGCGTCGCGCGCGTCTTCGTCACCTTTATGTTGACCAATCTCGGCACTGGCATCGCGGTCTGGATTGCGATCTCAAAAATGGGCGGCATTGTCGTCCGCCATTGAGTAGCAATTTGGGGCACCTCACCGATGCCCCGCGCTTTGCTCAAACCACCGTCGGCTCGTCTGATGTCAGACGCCCACGCTTGATTGCACGAGCGAAAAACGCCCGCGAGCGGATGCGCCAGTCGTCGAAGATCGCGAGGATCGCCGGCAACACCAGCAACGTGATGATGGTCGAGAAAATCAGTCCGCCAACAATCGCACGCGCCATCGGGAAATACGGTGGGCCGTCGCCGCCGACCTGAGTCGAACCGATGCACAAGGGCAACATGCCGAGAATGGTCGTGGCCATGGTCATCAACACTGGGCGCAGGCGGTCGCGGCTGCCCTGCACCAGCGCATCGTGGCGACTTAGCCCTTCCTCACGCAATTGATTGATGTGTTCGACCATGACGATGCCGTTGTTGACGACCACGCCCATCAAAATCAGGAATCCAATGCCTGCCATGAGCGAGAACGTCGTGCCGGTGATCGCGAACAACCAGTACATGCCGAGGTAGGAAAACAGGATCGAAGTCAGGATCGCCACCGGGTACAGCAACGACTCGAATACCGCCGCCATCACAATGAAAATCATCATCAGCGCCAACAGCGTATTGAATCCCATCTGCGCACCGGCTTCGTCGTCATCGTTGAATCCGCCGCCAAATGACCAGCGATACCCACTCGGCAACGCCAGCGCATTCATCGCCGCTTCAATTCTCGGCCGCACCTGGTCCATCGGTGCATCCTTGCCAAGATTCAACTGCAACTGCACCGCCGTCTGCCGATTCGTACGCCCAATCGCCGCCGGCCCTGCCTGGACGCGCGCATCGACCAATGACATCAGCGGCACCAGTTCGCCACCTGGCGACTTGATACGCAAGCCACGCAGATCGTCGATGCTTTGCGAATCGGCACCCTGAAAGCGCACCGACACCGGCACTTCCTGTCCTTCATGCCGGAACTCACGCAGATTGGCGCCGCGCATCGCGATACCGATGAACTGCGCGACCTGTTCGGCAGAGAAGCCATAACGCAGCGCGCGTTCGCGATCGACACGCACCTGAATTTCCTGTTCCTCACCGGCGCGCCCGGTCTTCACGTCACGCACACCATCCACTTTCATCAGGACGTCACGCGCCAGCGGCGCGAACTCATCCAGCAATTCGCTGGACTCGCCGATCAACGACACCTGCAAACCGTCGGACGAGCCGCCGCGTCGGCCTTGTCCGAAATTCGGTGAACCGATCGCCAGTTTCGGCAGGCCTTGCCGGATCTCCTCTTGAATCAGTGAACTGGCCTTCTTCGCGATCTTGTCGTCAGTCAGCACCAGCGCCGTCATCGCATTGCCGCGCTCATCGAAATAGCTGTAGACCGAAGTGATCTCGAACTTCGCTTTATTGTCGAGCAGAAAGCGTTCGACCTGCTCGACGCCCTTGCGCACCTCATCGAGTCGGTAAATTCCGTTCAACTCGTACTGCATGCGCATCTCGCGGGTTTCACCGCTCGGGAACAGGTCAGTCTTGGTGAAACTGATCGGAATGATGCTGAGCAGCAGCAGTCCCCACATCATCGCCATGGTTTTTCCACGATGGTGCAGGGTCCAGTCGATGGTGCGTGCATAGCGGTTCCGAAACGCCAGTATCCACGGCTGTTGCAGGCCTTGTTTAGGTGTCGCAATGCGCGCCGAAATCATCGGAATCAGGCTGATCGCGACCAACCACGACGCCAACAGCGAAATGGTGATGGTGATGGCGACGTTCTTGAGGTACAGACTGATAAAGTTCGGCTCGCCAAAGATGTTCGGCAGGAACACTACGCAATGACACAGCGTGCCCGCTGAAATCGCGATGGTGACGTTCTTCACGCCAACGCTGGCGCATCGAATCGGATCGTTTGGCCACTTTTCTCGCTGTTGGTAAATGCTCTCGACCGCGACCACCGCGTTGTCGACGACCATACCGACACCGAGCAGCAGGCCCATCATCGACAAAATATTCAGTGTCACGCCGGCGAAGTACATGAATCCAAGCGTCATCGCGAAGCAGATCGGAATCGCCAACGTGACCATCAGCGTCGATGCCCAATGGCGCAAGAACAGGTAAAGCACCAGCACCGACAACAGCAGGCCGATGATGCCGGCATGTGCCAGTTCGTTGAGCGAACTGGTCACACCCTCGGCCTGATCCTGCATGAAATAGATCTCGATGCCTTGCATATCCGGGTCTTTACCGATGCGCTGTACCTCGGCCAATGCCAGCCGCCCGACATCGACGAGATTGGCGCCGCGCTCTTTGTAAATCTCGACAGCCACCGCAGGCCGCATGTCGAGGCGCCGCTCATAGTCGAGTTTGCGTGGGCGCAAGCGCACCTCGCCAACATCGCGCAGACGCAGACCTCGTTCGTCGATCACCAAATTGCGGAACGCTTCCAGCGATTCGATCTCACCGATCGGCTGTACGCGATAGCGCAGATCGCCATCGCTGATGACGCCACCCGAAGTCGAGAATGCAGATGACGCAAGGCGCGCGTTGAGGCTAGCGAGATCAATGCCATGTGCGTTGATGCGATCAGCATTGAGCTCAATCTGTACTTCCGGCGGCTGCACGCCCTGAAGCTCGACGCGAGCAATGCCGGGCAGCCGCTCCAGCGGCCGCTTCAGCTTGCGATCAAGCAAGTCGTATGAATTGGTCAGATCGCGCCCGGAGGAAATGCGCAGGCTCAACACCGCCTGGTCGGCCGTCGAGAACTTGAACACAAAGAACCGACGCACGTCGCTCGGCATCTGTGCGCGGGCGGCTTCAAGACGGTCGCGCGCTTCCACCGCCTTGATCGCGATGTCCACGTCCCAACGGAATTCGATGAAGATTTCCGCAGCATCGGCGCGCGATGTTGAATTGATCCGCTTGATGCCGGAAAGTGTCGCCAGCACTTCCTCTGCCGGACGCGCAATCGAACGTTCCACCTCTTCCGGCGTCGAGCCGGCATACGGCACCTGGATGAACAGGAATGGCGCATCGATTTCCGGCAAGTATTCGAGTGGCAGCCGCGCCGCAGCAAGCAGACCGACGACGACCAGCGAGACAAACGCCATCACCGTTGTGACCGGGCGACGTAAACTGAGATCGACCAGACTCATTGGCTCACTCCGCCAACGCCGTGGCCAACTCGGCACGGCGTGCGGCTTCGACATAGTCCGAATCCGGGCGACGATCCATCAACATGTAAACAACCGGGATCACCACCAGCGTGAGCACCGTCGAGACGGTGAGGCCGGCGATCACCGTGACCGCCATCGGCTGACGGATCTCGGCGCCATCGCCCAAGCCGATCGCCATCGGCAAGAATCCGACCAAGGTAGTCACCGTTGTCATCGTGATCGCACGCAGACGCGAGCGCCCACCCTCGATCAGCGCATCGAACTTGGATACGCCATCACCGCGTAACTGATTCACACGATCGATCAGCACAATCGCGTTGTTCACGACGATGCCAGCGAGCATGATGATGCCGATGCCGGCGATCACCGACAGTGGCATTCCGAACAGTTTTAGCCCGACGACGGCACCAACCACAGCAAGCGGAATCGAGAACAGAATCACGAACGGGTGAAGCAGCGACTCGAACTGCGACGCCATCACCAGATAGACCAGAAACACCGCCAGGAGCAGCGCGAACACCAGCGAGTCGACAGACGCCTGCAATTCCTCACTTTGACCACTGACGCGTACATCGACGCCGGCCGGCAGTTGCGCCGCAGCCATCAACCGGCGCGCTTCCGACGCTGCGGTGCCGAGATCGCCATAGGCCAGGTTCGCGGAAACAATTGCGACCCGTTCCTGATCGGAGCGGCGGATCTCGCCCGGACCTTCGGTCGCGACGATGTCGGCGACTGCAGACAGCGTCACCGGCTTGTCGCTTTGCGGATTCACGATCAAGTTGCGGATGTCTTCGACCGAGGCACGGTCCTGTTCCAATGCGCGCACCAGCACATCGATCTTGCGTTCGCGATAGCTGTAACGCGTCGCCACTTCGCCACGCACTTTGCGAACCACTTGGTCGGCAATCTGGCGTGTGCTGAGGCCGAGTGCAGCCGCACGTTCCTGATCGAAGCGAATCTGGATTTCGGGCTGCCCCTGCTCCACCGTCGACTTCACGTCGGTATAGCGATCCGACGCATTCAACGCCGCAACGACCGCACGGCCCGCCGCCTTCAACCGGTCAAGGTCATACGCAGCAATTTCGATTTCTAGTGGCGTTGAATAATTCAGCAAGGCCGGGCGCGCAAAATTTGCATCACGCACGCCGAGCGCCTCGGCAGACTTGCGCAACTTGGCCATCGAACGTGCTTCCGCAGCCGCATCAGCACCCTTGGCAAGGCCGATCACGAGGCGACCGATGTTCTCGCCACTCTCGGTCGGGTTGGCATCGAGACGCGTACCGGCACCGCTGACGCCATAGATCGTCGCGATCTCAGGATCGTCCATATGCCGGCGCTGCATTTCGCGCACGATCGTATCGGTGCGTGCCAGCGGCGTACCTGGCGGCAGTTTCAGCGTCGCTTCGTACTGGCCCTGCGCGAGCTGCGGAACCAGATCAATACCGAGGCCCGGCACCAGCATCAGGCTAGCGACGAACGCGAGCAGCGCGACTCCGAGAATTTGCATCGGATGCATGAGCGCATACGGTAAAAATTTGGCGTAGCGATGTTCGACCGTGCCTTGTGCGCGATTGGTCAGCGCAGCAAGCGGCGTCAGCAGACGCGACAACACCATGCCGATCATGCCGATGATGCGACTGAGGAGGCGGGTAACCCAGAACACCAGGAAACGCAGTACGAGGCCGACAATGCGCACAATCACGACAAAAAAACGTCCCACCGGATTGTGCGGCAATGGGCCCGGCGGCTCGGGCTGGTCATCACCGGCGATATGACGACCGATGTCCGCGCGCAGTGAGGAAAGCATCGGAATCAGAGTCAGCGACACCACCAGCGAGACCAGTAACGAGATCGTCACCGTCAGCGCTTGATCACGAAACAACTGCCCGGATACGCCTTCAACGAAGACCAGTGGAAAAAACACTGCGACCGATGTCAGCACCGAAGCGGTCACGGCCATGCCGACCTGCTGCGTACCCTTGATTGCCGCTTCGAGGATGCCGACCCCTTTGTCGCGCAGACGCGAAATGTTTTCCAGTACGACAATCGCGGCATCGACCACCATGCCGGTCGCGAGCGCCAGGCCACCGAGCGACATCACGTTCAGACTGATCCCGAACTGGCCCATGAAAAAGAACGTCGCGATGATCGACACCGGCAGCGACACGCCGATCACGAAGGTCGACCAAGCGTCGCGCAGGAACAGGAAAATCACCAGAATCGACAATAGACCGCCCTGAATCGCGGCCGACTTCACTTCATCCAAGGAACCACGAATGAAGCGGCTCTGGTCGTCGATGTTTTCGAGCTTGGCATTCGCCGGAAGCTGCTTCGAATCTTGCAACTGCGCGACCGCCTTCTGGACC
>Ga0138256_10002048_pt1 | contig 21699 bp, 22 predicted proteins | sample KNB2016incub_MG_FD_105486 | JGI IMG/M metagenome (GOLD analysis project Ga0138256, IMG submission 105486) | Active sludge microbial communities from wastewater in Klosterneuburg, Austria - KNB2014incub_MG | ecosystem: Engineered > WWTP > Activated sludge > Unclassified | place: Austria... | reverse complement strand
TGAACTTCATTACCTTTTCTTTCAACTCGTGATTCTTTTTCACCTTTTACAGAATATGGATTTCCATTCTCTTCTATCTTATAAAATTTCTTAGAGTTATTCATAATTAGTTCAGCAGGTAAAGATTGTGCATAATGAGGTTCACCTACGGTTGGAAAATCAAGTAACAATTTCATCTTGTCACCTGTTATATCAAACAATTGAGCTGATTGGGTAAGCTCAGGTCCAGTTGGCAAATATCTGTCTTTAGTAATTTTATTCAACGCGATTACATATTTACCATATGGTTTTTTACTATCACCACCTGGAATGCATAAGTGTCCGATTGAATAGTAAGTAGGAATTCTATCAACAACTTCCCAGGTTCCTATTTTCCATTTAACAATTTCTGATGATATAAATGCAGAAGTATAGGCGTAACCATTTCCATCAAATTCTGTGTGCAGCGGTCCTAAACCGGGATCTTTAACTTCACCAGCAACAACGGCATCATATTTTAAAATTGGAATGCTGTTTATCTCTCCATCAAATTGTTTCTCTTCAATTGCTTTTAACATCTTGCTAAATGAATGAACAGGTATTACAGTTGCCAATTTTCCACCAGCAACTATATATTCGCCTGTTGGATCAACATCAACTCCATGAGGAGATTTTGGTGTTGGTAAATAATAAATTATTCCCGGGCAGTCTTTTGGATCAAGTACTTTTACCTGATTATTTTTTTCAGAAACAGCAATGTGTGTTTTGGGATCAATGTAATTTCTATAATATTCTGCCTCGTAAGTTTTCGCTTTACCATTCTTAAAATATTCTTCAGCTTTTTTCCAGTTTACAGCAGCAATAAAATCTTTATCATTCTTAGATGCATTAATTTCCAAAAGTGTATTTGCTTGCTCGCTGTTGTAGCTTGTAAAAAATGCCCAATCGTGTGAAGGACCTTTGCCTGCATGGGCTAAATCATAATTAAATCCCGGAACCACAATCTGAAATTCAATATTCATTTTTTCAGATGCAGGGTCTAATTTTATAAAACTGATTGTGCCTTTAAAATTTTCTTTGTACGTAGAAATTGAAACATCATTTTGCGGGATCGGAATACTAAATCTTGTTGAGGCTACTATATATTCAGTATTTTCTGTTACAAAAGGTGATGCGTGATTTCCTGCAGAGTTTGGTATTTCAATAATTTCAGTTGTTTCAAATTCTTTAAGATCTATCTTCGCAACTCTTGGTGTGTTGTTTCCATTAATAAAAATAAATCTTCCATCGGGAACACCATCAGTCATAGAAAGTTCTGGATGATGTGAATCGTCCCAGGGAATAAATCCATATGAAGTGTTTAACATAGCCTTGGTTTCTTCAGAGTAACCAAATCCGGTTTCAGGATTTTGTGAAAACACAGAAATTGTCTTAAAGTGCCTTCCTGATGGAAGCCCATAAACTCCCATTTGGCCGCTAAATCCTCCTGAAGTGAATAAATAAAATTCATCATAAGTGCCTGGTGCAACGTAAACTTGTTCAGATTCATTTCCAGATAGTGAACCTTTGGACTGATTGCATCCTGTGTATACGATAGCAATTGTAAATAGAAGCCCCAAACCGATAAACAAAGTTCTTTTTGTTATGTTTTTCATAAGCCTTCCTTTAGTAATAATTATTATTTCTCATTTACTACTTGTCTAAAGTATTCTAAGATTGATTTCGCTTCATCCAAGCTAATGTTTTGATTAGGCATTTGAGTCATATACTCAGCTAACATTTTCTTTGCTTCTGGGTGCTTCTTATACATTTCTTCAGGATTCAACATCATATTTAAAATATATTCCGGACTTCTTCTTTTTGTTATGTCTCTTTGTGCTGGTCCAACATATCTTTCATCAAGTTTATGGCAAGCCGCACATTTAGTATCAAAAATGATTTTACCTTTATCTACTAAGGATTTATCAATCTCACCCAAAGTTATCTTAGATTTTATTGGACCAATACCATTTTCCATTTCAAAAGCTGACAAATCACCAGTTGGTTTTGTACTGCCAAATTTTGAAGGATCTTGATTGGGGCTTTCTCCGCAAGCTGCTAATAGCATTAGGGCACTAAATAAACTAAATAAGAAACCAACATAACCAGTGTTTTTAATTTTTTTCATATGACTCCTTTTAATTTTATAATAAGACTTATTTATCTGATTTAATCCCAAAAAAATATTGTTTTTTAATCGGATTTTTAACTCCGATTAAATTATAAACATAAAACTCAATTGTCAAATATTATTTTAAAATAATTATTGCTTTTGTAAAAATATTTTATCTATGGTAATTTTTTTTCGATAATGGGACTTAAATAATTAAATAAATTATTTAACTCTGTTTTCTCCGGTCCTCCAATCTTCTCAAAGAAAAAACAAATTACACTAATTACTTCCCCATTCTTTGTTATTGGTATTCCGGCAGCCGAGAATAATCTGCACTTTAAAGCAATATCACCCCTTAAAAATTCTTTGTCATTAATTATATCATTATTTATAACCAGTTTTTTATCACCCCAGGTTTTGCCAATCAAACCGACACCTTTTGCAAATTTGAAATAGGAACTATACTTGGAAAATTTTTCAAAATAATTGTCGTTTCTTGCCCAGGATCCGGCCCAGGTCATAAAATTTTGTTTAGTATCAGGGCACCAGATTTCAGCATAGACCCAATCGTTTATTAAACAACAATGCTTAATTAAATATGAAAGTGCTGATACAGTATTACCCCATTCAGCCATCTCATTTGCAAGTTTTTCGTATTTACTTTCGTTCATAAGAATTAATAATTCATTTAATCATTGTAAGTAAAATTTTTGATTTGACAATAGCTTTTAATCCGTGAGGAATATCCGCAGGCATTACAATTATTTCGCCTCCTTTAACATTGTATGGATTACCGCCTATCTTAATTTCCATTTCACCATCAACCATATAAACAACTGCTTCATAAGGCGAAGTGTGTTCTGTTAACGATTCATCTTTATCAAATGCAAAAAGAGTAATATTTCCATTGGGTTTTTTAAGAATCTGTTTACTAACGATTGAACCATTTTGATATCCGATCGCATCTATCAACATTTCTTTATTAGTTGTTTCTATCATTTTTTTCTTTCCTTAATGTTTATTTATGTTTTTACTAAAGCGGCATTTTAAAAGTTAAGAAAAACATTCAAACCAATTATTTTAATTTTGTTATTATGTTTAATGCCCTGCATGTGTGCCACCGCCGTGTTCAATAATATCGTGGATTGCTTCAACTGTATGTGTGTAGTCAACATAAGCAGCTACAAATTCTCTTCCTTTTTCAACCGAATCATCTTTTACCTTATTGAGTTCAGATACTTTTTGATATTTCTCACGAACTACTTTATCAATATGATTATTTAGCTTGAGCAAAAAATCATCCACATTATTTTCTTTAAGAGCCTTATCAGTCATTTGAATAATCTGTTTGGTAGTTCCCGCAGGTTTTAAACCAGTGTATGGAGCACCTTCTGTTTCACGGTGCAATCGTACGAGTGTCTCGAAAAAATGTTTCTCCACAATCTCATAAACTTCTTTATCTCCATTTCGCAATTCGTAGGTTTTTTGAAATAATGATATAATCTCTTTCTCTTGTTCTTTAGTCACCCATTTAAGAACTAAGTTTACATTGTTCATTTCGAGTGCCTTTTCAGCATCTTTGATAACTGGTCCGTCATAAGAATCACAGTGTGCGGAAGCTTTGTTTGTAAATATAAAAATGAATGATGCTAAAATTAGCATGGCTGCAATTTTTGATTTTAGTAACATGATATTTCTCCTATCTTATTTAAAGTTTTATTTTTTTTGAATGATCGTGAGTATGAAAGTTGTATCTTCCAATGCTTCAACATCGTGAGGAGTTGCTTTTTCTAATACAATTAGTCCATTTGTTTCTTTAACAACCTTTTCTTCTCCGGCGATAAAATTCATTTTACCGGATAATACAAATAATGTTATGGGTCCTTCAACCTTGTGTTCGTGTAAAGTTGCGCCTTTACGTAATAATATTAACACCACACGCAAGTTTGAATTTTTCTGTAAGGTAACAGCATTGCGATCTCCGTTAATCCACGCTGTTTCACTTTTGAGTTTGTCTGTTTCACTATTTATTGAAAAAGATAGCAGCGTATCCTTAAGTTTTCTCTCGCTTAACTTTGGTCTTTCTTGTTCTGACATTTTAATCTCCTTTTATTTAATATGTAATCCAGTTTCTACTTTCTTTTCTTAATAGAATGATATGCTTTTCACGGATAGCTGTTTTGAGTAATCTTCCGAGAAATCCGACAAAAGTGACTTTCTTAAAAAACGGTAATGCCAGCCAGCCAATTGCGAGATGTTTTCCAAGACTTACAACTTCGCCTAAAACTTTCGGATGATACATTTTTTTAGGTTTACCAAAAATTTCTGCGTAAATATTCTCTGCAGCTAATCTTCCTTGCTGCAAGGCAAATTGCGCAGCGGCGGGCACTGGTTTACCAGTAACCGGATTTATTGCATTGGCACTATCGCCAATAGCATAAATATATTTATTGTTTTCAGCCTGTAAATATTCGTTAACAATTACTCTGCCGGCAGGACCTGTTTTTAATCCGCCGTATTTTAATAAATCTGATACTCTTATTCCGCCAGTCCAGATAAAATTTTTCGTCTTAATTGCTTCACTATTTTCAAGAAAAACTTCATCATTAGTTCTTTTAGTTATTTTAGAATTCAGTAAAACTTTTATCGCTTTATCATTCAACCTTCTTTTAATTTTCGCAGAAAATTCTTCATCCATAAAAGGCACCAATCTGCTTGCAGCTTCAATCATAATAATCTCTACATTGCTAGTATCAATATTGAAGTTTGTGAGACACTTGAAAGTATGATCCGCCAACTCACCGGCAAACTCAACCCCCGATAAACCACCTCCGCCAATAACAAAACGAAGATTTTCTTTTCTGATATTTTCATCATTTTCAGAAGCTGATATTGCACACATATTAGAAATATGTTCATAAATTTTATCAGCATCATATAAAGTCTGTAAAGGGAAAGAATGCTCTGCCATTCCTGGAATATTGTAGTAATTAACCTTACTGCCTATTGCAATTATCAGAAATTTATAACCGAGCATTCCATTATTTATCTGAACAGTTTTATTTTCAACATCAATATTTTTTACCTCGCCCAAATGAAATTGTATGTTGCGGTTTTTCAGAATCTTATACAGTGGAATAGAAACTTCTGCTTTGCGGACAGCAGCTTCGTGTAACTGCGTTTTAATAGTGTGATATGGATTTCTATCAATAAGATGAACTTTAAAGAATGGATGTTTTTTTAACAATCTTTCCAAACGAAGCGCGGCAGTAAGTCCGCCATAGCCTGCGCCGATTATAACAATATTTTTCATTATCGAATCATCTTTAGAATCAGTGGAGGTAATTTCATTTTCTGATTTTTTCTGTTCAAAATACTTTGGAATAAGCTCATTAAATGTTTCCCTATAATGTGCACGCGCAATAATATGATCTCTCCCTTTATACTCAATTAACATAAACTCATCAAGGAATTTTTCTATATGTTCTTTTCTTAGCTTATTCATTCGATACATTATCCTTCGAGAAAACCTTCGAGATTTTTTCGTGGCTTTAACTAAAGTGAAATTCTAAAGAAACCTCAATGGTTTCAAAACTGATTACTTACAACCTTATATTTTTTTTATCGCATCCATCGGGCAGACAGCCATACATTTAATTTCGTTTATTTGCGAGCATTCATCACAGATATCCGTAACGATAAAAAAGTGTTCCATCGAAAGCGGGGGAAAATTCTTTCCATTTACTTTATAGCTTTCTGCCATTTCAAATATCGCTTCGGTGGGACATTCAACAGCACATGCACCGCAATTGATACAATCCTCAGTTATAATCATCGACATTAAAACTTCTCTCCTTTTGCTTCGCGATATTGGCTTCCAACTGCTCTTATTCTTCCCCACATTGAATAGAAAAATAAAATCATCGCAGCAACTTGTAATGATGAGAATATCGCTATTGCAATGTTAACCCAACTGATAAAGTAGAATGACGCTATTACCTGAAATATAAATCTTAACGCTGTTGAGATAGTCAATAACCAGTATGTAATTGAAATTAAATCTGGATTATATTTTTTATCATCCTTTTCAGGACGCGGAAAAAACCACAATGCAACGCCCATTATCATCATCATAACCGAACCGACCAGAATTAAATGAGTATGCGCAGAAATTAATTCTTGCGTATAACCCGTTTGATACACATACTTAGCAAATGACATATAAAGCCCTGTTAAGATTCCAAGCACAAGAAATGCTAAACTCGTTTTTATAAAATATCTTACTGTAGTAAACATTTACTTCTTTTTAGAAATTGAAAATTATTCTGTTTTCAATAATCAATTTAATTGCATTACTTATCAGAAGCTTTGACTTAAGTCAGATTTCAAACGAATTGTTGTGGAACAATATTTTTCTCTCATAGACTTCAAGGCACCTCAAGTTTATGGGTTTGTTCTTTTTTAGAATACTTCTTGACAAGAGATAATAATTGTTCTAATTTAATATCGGACTTTTTATTCCGATTATATTTATTAAAATTTATTTAATTAAATTTGGTTTAATTTAAGAAAAAGAAGAAGATATGATTAAAAAATATTTTTTAATTACTCTTAGTAGCTTTTTAACTTTTATCACTTCGCCGAATGCTCAAAATCAAGGTGAGCAGCTCTTTAAGCAAAAATGTACAGCTTGTCATACTTTAGGTGGGGGAAAATTAATTGGTCCTGATTTAATAAATGTTCAAACAAGAAGAACGGAAGAATGGATTATAAAATTTGTTCAATCTTCACAAAGCGTAATTAATTCTGGCGATACTGCCGCAATAGCAGTTTTTAATCAACACAATAAAGTTATTATGCCCGATCAGGACCTAACGGCTAATCAAATAAAATCAATCGTATCTTATATCGCTTCCAACAGCCCCGATGCAAGTAACCCCAATCAAAAAACACCATTACAAATATTTAACGCTTCTTCAATAACACCGGCAGATATTGAAAGAGGGAAAAATATTTTTGAAGGTTTAACTAAACTTACTAATGGCGGTCCCGCTTGTATTTCCTGTCATAACATTAATAATCAAGTAATGTTTAATGGCGGACTTTTAGCAAAAGATCTTACTACTGCATTTACACGCTTAAGCGCTGCTGGAGTTGATGGCATTTTACGAAATCCGCCTTTCCCCGCTATGGTTAATGCGTTTGGTTCAACTCCGCTAACTGATAAAGAAGTTAAAGACCTGCTTGCTTTTTTATATTATACTGACAGTAAAGGAGAAGTTCTGCTAAGTCCAATACAAACAGAATTTGATTTGTTGATAGGAATTATAATAGGAATAAATATTGTACTCGGAATATTTTTCTTAATGTGGCAAAGAGTAAAAAAGTACAGCGTAAATTTTTTTAATAATTAAATGGCAGTCTAATGAGCTGGATAAAAGATATTATTTCACCCGATACAAGAAAATGGGAAGAGTTTTACAGGAATAGATTTCAGCATGATAAAATAATTCGCAGCACACATGGCGTTAATTGCACCGGCGGTTGTTCATGGCAAATTCATGTTAAAGAAGGAATTGTAGTTTGGGAAACTCAGCAATTAGATTATCCGCTGCTCGAAGATGGACTCCCTCCTTATGAACCAAGAGGATGCCAAAGAGGAATTTCATTTTCGTGGTATTTGTACAGCCCGCTTAGAATTAAATACCCGCTTATCCGCGGTGCTTTGATTGATGCTTACAGAGAAGAAAAACTTAAAACCGGCGATCCGCTTTTAGCTTGGGAAAATCTTCAGAAGGATTCTGAGAAAAGAAAAAAATATCAGCAAGCACGCGGCAAAGGCGGATTTAGAAGAACTTCCTGGGATGAAGTGATTGAAATAATTTCTGCAGCAAATATTTACACTGCAAAAAAATACGGACCGGATCGTGTGATTGGCTTTTCACCTATCCCTGCAATGTCTATGCTAAGCTATGCAGCGGGAAGCAGATTTCTTCAATTGTTCGGCGGAGTTAATCTTAGTTTTTACGATTGGTACTGCGATCTTCCAAATGCATCGCCTGAAATTTGGGGCGAGCAAACAGATGTTTGTGAAAGCGCTGATTGGTTTAATTCAAAAATGATTGCTGTGATGGGCGCGAATTTAAATATGACACGCACACCTGACTGTCATTTCTTTGCTGAGTCCCGTCATAATGGAACAAAGGCAATTGTGTTTGCACCGGATTTTAATCAGGTTGCTAAATATGCTGATCAATGGGTTCCGCTTCATGCTGGCAGTGATGGAGCATTTTGGATGAGTGTTACTCACGTTATCTTAAAAGAGTTTCATCACGAAAAGAAAACTCCCTACTTCATCGATTACGTTAAGAAATATACCGACTCCCCTTATCTCGTTGAACTTGTTAATGAAAACGGTACATACAAACCCGGTAAACTTATCAGAGCAAATCAAGTATCAGAGTACAAAGATATTCCCAACGGTGACTGGAAATTTTTAAACATTGATTCACAATCCAAAAAACTTGTTGTACCAAAAGGCAGCGTTGGTCACAGATGGGATTCTAAACAAGGTGAATGGAATCTTAAGTATGAAAATTCAACTGACAATTCACCTTTCGATCCGCTATTAAGTTTAGCTGAAAGTCAGGATGATATTCTGCAAGTGGAATTTGTTGAGTTTGGTTTGAATATGAAAAAGTTACGCGGGGTTCCGGTTAATTTTATTGAATCAATTGATGGAAAGAAAATTCCGGTCACTACTGTTTATGATTTAACAATGGCGCAGTTCGGTGTTGATAGAAATTTGGGCGGTGATTATCCAAAAGATTATTCGGATAAAGATTCTTCCTACACCCCTGCCTGGCAGGAAATTTTTACGGGAGTTGATTCAAAAACAGTTATAAGCTTTGCCCGCGAGTGGGCTAATACTGCAATCAGCACTGAAGGCAAGTGCATGATAATTATTGGCGCCGGAGTCAATCACTGGTTTCATAATAATTTAATGTACCGTGCGGGAATTATGGCTTTGATGCTTTGCGGCTGTGTTGGAAAAAACGGCGGCGGATTAAATCATTATGTCGGGCAGGAAAAATTAGCGCCAACCGATTCATGGGCAACAATAGCATTTGCAAGAGATTGGGTTGATGCTGTGCGTCTTCAGCAAACTCCTATCTGGCATTATATAAATACCTGTCAGTACCGATATGACGGACGTACATCAAAATATAATACCGCGCCGGAAAATGAATTAACAAAAAAGCACATGGCAGATTTAATTTTCAAATCTGTACGAATGGGTTGGATGCCTTTCTATCCTCAGTTTAATAAAAATACACTTGAGCTAAGCAAAGAGTTTGAATCCAATGATCCCGAAGAATTAAAAAAAGTAGTTTTAGAAAAACTCAAATCGAAAGAAATAGAATATTCTGTTGCTGATCCCGATGCGGAAATAAACTTTCCAAGGTTGTGGTATATCTGGCGTGGTAATGCAATAGCCGGCAGCATGAAAGGACACGAGTTTGCACTCAAACATTATCTCGGAACTCATACAAATCTAATCGCAAAAGACAGTGAAGAACAAACCGAAGAAGTAAAATGGCATGATATAGCTCCGGTTGGTAAAATGGATTTGGTTGTCGACTTAAATTTCAGGATGGATTCATCTGCACTTTATTCTGATATCGTGTTGCCTGCTGCGTCCTGGTATGAAAAGAATGATTTGAACAGTACTGATATGCATTCATTTATTCACCCTTTATCGGCAGCTATTGCGCCAGTGTGGGAAGCAAAAACTGATTGGGAAATTTTTAGAAACATAGCTTACGCAACAAGTCAATTAGCTAAAAAACATTTCAATCATCCTCAGATTGATGTTGTGACAGCTCCTCTTGCACACGATTCGCCTGATGAAATTACTCAACCTAAAATTAAAGATTGGTATCTTGGCGATTGCGAAGCCATCCCCGGAAAAACAACTCACAAAATTGCGATTGTTGAAAGAGACTACACAAAGATTTATGATAAATTTATTACGCTTGGACCAAATGCAAAGACAAAAGGAATGGGCGCGCACGGCAATCATTATCAATGCGATGATTTTTATGATGATATGATAAAGTCAAATTACTTTCCCACTGAAAAAATTGATGATAAAATTTACCCGTCATTAAAAGAAGATGTATCCGCCGCAAATGCGGTTTTATATCTGTCATCTCTTACAAACGGCGAACTAACACACAGAGCTTACAAATTTATGGAAACAAAAACCGGTTTGGCTCTTACCGATCTTGCCGAGGGAAGTAGAGATGTAAGAATTAATTTTAAGGATTTACAAGCTCAGCCGCGAAGATATAATACGTCACCGGTTTGGTCCGGTTTAATGAATAATGGAAGGGCTTATTCAGCTTTCACATACAATGTTGAAAGACTAGTTCCCTGGAGAACTCTTACCGGACGCCAGCACTTTTATTTGGATCACGAAATGTACATCGCATTTGGCGAAAACCTGCCAACATACAAACCATCACCTAAGCCAGAAGTTTTTGGCGACTTGAAAGAAACATTGAAAGACGGCAATGCAAAAGTTTTAAATTGTTTGACACCTCATGGCAAGTGGCATATTCACTCAACTTATATGGATAACTTGAGAATGTTAACTCTTGGAAGAGGAATGGAACCTTGTTGGTTAAGTGAAGAAGATGCAAAAGAACTTTCAATAAATGATAACGACTGGGTCGAAGTTTATAACGATAATGGAGTTTACTGCACTCGTACGGTAGTTAGTTCTCGAATTCCAAAAGGAGTTTGCATAGTTTACCATACCGTTGAGCGCACTATTTCAATTCCAAAATCGCAAGTACGCGGAAATAAAAGAGGCGGTATGAATAACAGTATTACCAGAATACATTTGAAGCCAAATTTTCTTGCAGGTGGATACGGACAGTTCTCTTTTCATTTTAATTATTGGGGACCAAGTGCACCGAATCGTGATACGCATGTGGTGGTTAAGAAAATGGCGAGTGTTAATTTTTAATTTATTATTTATGATTTATGATTGAAGAACTGAAATTTATTATCGATGATTTGTTATTTATAATTTAGGAAAATTTAACTCCTACAGATGCTTTAAATACTTTGTTTCAAGAATTACTTTCTAAAATCAATATTCTTGAATTAAACTGTTCTTATAAAAAATATAATAAACTATAGTAAATAATAAATTGAAAAAAATAATCAATAATAAATCATAAATAATAAATTATGGACAAAGAGGAGTTAAGGAAGAGAACAAAATCTTTTGCACATCGCTGTGTGAAATTAGCTTTGAGTTTACCAAATACTATTCTTGGTAGGCATTTGCAAGGGCAGTTAATTAGAGCATCTACGTCCGTTGCAGCTAATTATCGGGCAGCTTGTCTTGGTCAATCTAAAGCAGTTTTTACAGCGAAAATAAGTATAGTAATAGAAGAAGCAGATGAATCTTTATTTTGGCTGGAATTTATACTTGAAGAAAATCTAATTAAAAAAGATAGAATTGAAAGTTTATTAAAAGAAGCATCAGAATTAACAGCAATATTTGTTGCATCAAGAAAAACGATCCAAAAGAATTTATGATTGATGATTTTTTTTTAATGATTTTGGATTAAACTTATTCGATAAATCATTACAAAGACAATTGCAAATAAATAAAATTTTCAATGATAAATAGTAAATAGAAAATCAAAAGGAATAATCAATAATAAATCATAAATAATAAATTATGAACGTACGATCACAAATTGCGATGCTGTTTCACCTCGATAAATGTATCGGCTGCCATACCTGCTCTATCGCTTGCAAGAATATCTGGACGGATAGAAAAGGCGCTGAGTATATGTGGTGGAATAACGTTGAAACAAAACCCGGAACCGGTTATCCATCAAAGTGGGAAGATCAAAATATTTATAAAGGTGGATGGAAGAGAAATGCGAATGAAAGCATTTCTTTGAGAGGAAGCGGAAAGTACAAGGGTCTGCTTAATATTTTTCACAATCCTCATCTCCCATTATTGGAAGATTATTATGAACCCTGGACGTATAAATATCTCGATCTTATTGAATCACCTCAAGGAGATGATCAACCGACAGCGCGCCCGGTTTCATTAGTAACCGGAAAACCGATGGATATTAAAACAGGTCCTAACTGGGATGATGATTTAAGCGGTACACCTGAGTATGCACGGAACGATCCAAACATTAAAAATTTAACACCGGCAGAACAAGAAGCGATGTTTCAACTTGAAAAGATGGCAATGTTTTATCTTCCAAGAATTTGTAATCACTGTTTAAATCCTGCTTGTGTTGCATCCTGCCCATCTGGGGCAATTTACAAACGAGGGGAAGATGGTGTTGTGTTAATTAATCAACAAGTCTGCCGTGCGTGGAGGATGTGTGTCACAGCATGTCCATACAAAAAATCTTATTACAATTGGAGTACCGGCAAATCTGAAAAATGTATTTTATGTTATCCAAGATTAGAAGCGGGTCTCGCACCTGCTTGTATGCACTCGTGCGTCGGAAGAATTCGTTATCTCGGTGTACTTCTTTATGATGCAGATAAGATTCAAGAAGCAGCCTCGGCGCCCGATAGTGAATTGATTGATCGCCAGCTTGATTTGATTTTAGATCCATTTGATGAAAAAGTAATTCAATATGCAAAAGAAAATGGAGTTGCAGATTCAACAATTAAGGCTGCACAAACATCACCCGTATATAAATTTGTAAAAGTATGGGGATTAGGACTTCCACTTCATTCGGAGTTTCGTACTTTGCCGATGCTTTTCTACGTACCACCACTACTTCCTGTTATGGCTTCGCTTAGCGACGCAGATAACAGCGAGCAATCCGGCAAGCTTGATCCAATTGCAAAGTTTTGGAATAAGAATACGCTTTATGATACTTCAACAAATGCTTTATGGGGTACAATTGAGCAGGCAAGATTTCCAATTAAATATATGGCAAATATGTTTGGAGTTGGTAATGAAGGAGTAATCAAAAATGTTTTAAGAAAACAATTAGCAGTTCGCTTACATAGAAGAAGCATTACCGTCGGTGATATCAATAAAACATTAGTTGAAGACGCGCTTAGTGAAGTTAGTTTGAAACCTGATGAAGCTGACGAAATTTACAAGTTGACAGCGCTGGCAACTTTTGATGACCGTTTTAACATTCCGCCTGCACACAGAGAGCAAGCATTTGAGATGCTTGAAAACACAGGCGATACAAAAGGTGCAACGGGAGTTGGGTTTAAAGAAACACCGGCGAGAGGACTTTAATTGATAATTGATTATTGTCTATTTGTGGTTGCTTATTAATTGTTAATTTTTTCTGAAATAAAAATAAAACAGGATGGAAAATAAAGCTGCTTATAATATTTATGAATTGTTCGCTTCGGGGTTATCTTACCCGGATGAAGCTGTACGTGCAAAGATAGAGCTCGTTCATAATTTGCTGAATCAAAATTATCCCGATGCGTCGGAAACGATTGCTGAATTTTCTGAATTCTTAAAGAAGACATCACTATGTAAGTGGGAAGAAATATACACTCGCACTTTTGATGTGCAAGCTATAACAACTCTTGATGTCGGCTATGTTCTTTTCGGTGATGACTATAAACGAGGCGAGCTGCTCGTTAATCTCAGCAAAGAGCATACTAAAGCAGGTAACGATTGCGAAACAGAATTAGCCGATCATCTTCCAAATTTATTACGGCTTCTCAACAAGGTAACCGATAAAGATTTTAAGGATGATCTTATCTATTTAATCATTAAACCTGCGCTTAAAAAAATAATTGCAGAGTTTGACAGCAGAAATATTGAAAAGAAAAATAAGGTTTACGAAAAACATCACCGCACACTTATTCAATTTGAAAATAATTATGCAACGGTTTATCAAGACCTGCTGCAAGCTTTACTCTTAATGTTGAATAAGGATTTTACAGACAATCAAAAAGCTGTTGTTGATGATAGTCAGTTTACAACCAAATTTGCAAATGAAATGGAAATACCGGATTAGGAGAAATTATGAATGCGCTAAATAATTTTTTGTTTATTGCTTTGCCTTATATCGCACTTTTTGTTTTTCTAATTGGCTCTATCTATCGCTATAAGTCAAAAAAATTCACATACTCATCTTTGTCCTCACAATTTTTGGAGACGAGAAAATTATACTGGGGTTCGCTTCCCTTCCATTGGGGAATAGTATTTTTATTCTTTGGTCACTTAATTGCTTTTGCAATTCCTCAATCAGTGCTTCTTTGGAATCAGCAGCCAGTTCGTTTGGCAATACTTGAAATTACAGCTTTTGTTTTCGGTATAATGACATTGGCGGGACTTATCAATTTATTTTACAGAAGAATTTCTAATCCGCGTATTCGCGTTGTTACGAATTACATGGATATAATTCTTGAAATACTTTTACTTGCTCAAATCTTTTTAGGATTGTGGGTCGCTTATGGTTTCAGGTGGGGTTCTTCATGGTTCGCTATAGTATTAACACCTTACTTGTATTCTATCTTCACTCTTAATCCCCAAATTGATTCTATTGTTATGCTGCCGGTTGTTGTGCAGCTTCACATCATAGGCGCATTTTTAATTGTTATGATTATTCCTTTTACAAGATTGGTTCATTTTCTTGTTTATCCGTTAAGTTATTTATGGCGCCCGTATCAAAAAGTAATTTGGAATTGGGATAGAAAAAAAATAAGAAGCCCAAAAACAGATTGGACAATTCATAAACCAACCAATAACTGATTTAACAATATGGAAGAAAAGATTACAGGTAAAGCTCATCGTATATTATTCTTCAACACGCTCGCATTCATGATATGTTTTTCTGCGTGGATGCTGAACGGAACGTTGGTTTCCTTTTTAGTTGATAACCATGTTTTTGATTGGAGTCCTGTACAAATTGGATGGCTTCTCGGTTTGCCTGTTTTAACTGGATCAATTTTCAGATTACCTGTTGGGATGTTAACCGATCGTTTCGGTGGACGATATATTTTTAGTTTGCTCATGTTAATTTCTGCCGTGCCGATGTTTCTTCTTTCATTTGCAAATTCATATTTTTTATTTCTCCTTTGCAGTTTTGGATTTGGACTAACCGGTGCAAGTTTTGCAGTTGGAGTTGCCTATACCTCTGTTTGGTATCCGGCAAAGTGGCAAGGGACTGCACTTGGAATTTTTGGATTTGGGACAACAGGTGCAGCATTAACTACTTTAATCACTCCTTCAGTATTACAGTTTTTAACTGAACACGGAAAAAATATTGAAAGCTGGCGTACGCTTCCGATCATTTATGCAGCCATACTTCTTCTAATGTCAATAATATTTTATCTATTTACTGAAAATAAAAAACCTGAACTTAGTGGAAAAAATTTTACTCAGCTGCTTGAACCCTTAAAAAATGTAAGGGTTTGGCGTTTCGGTCTTTATTATTTCCTTGTCTTTGGATGTTTCGTTGCATTCTCACAATGGTTAGTTCCATATTACTTAAATGTATATTATATGACATTTGTACAGGCAGGAATGATTGCAAGCTTGTTTAGTTTTCCGGCTGGGATTGTGCGTACTCTTGGAGGATGGCTATCAGATAAATATGGACCACGCAAAGTTCTTGTATCAGTTTTTATTTCATCTGTTTTGCTTGGACTTTTATTAGTATTTCCAAAGATGGAATTGTATTCTCCCGGGAAAGGAATAATTTCAAAGAACAATGGATTAGTCACGTCAATATCCAAAAAATCAATTACTGTGGATGATAAAGAATATCCTCTTACTTCTTTAAAAAGTAATTCTGATTTAGATGAAAATGATTTTATAGTTTTTCCCAAAAAAATTATGTGGCAGGAACCCGCTGTTAAAGTTGGTGATACTGTAAATAAGAATCAGCTTATCGCCAAAGGAATTACGAAAATCAATTTTCAGGCAAATGTAAATATTTTTGTTTTCTTTGTTCTATTATTAGGAATTTCTTGGGGACTCGGTATGGGCGCAGTGTATAAATTTATTCCGATGTATTTTCCAAATACAGTTGGTGTAGTTGGCGGCACAGTTGGTGTATTAGGCGGACTCGGTGGATTTTTTGGTCCAATATTGTTCGGCTACTTGTTGGAGTTTACAGGTTTATGGACGAGCAGTTGGATATTTATATTTTTACTTTCACTCGCTTGCCTAATTTGGATGCAGTTAACTATTAATAAAATGAATAAGCGAAATGCAACTTAGCATTGGAGAAGTTATAAAATTTTATTCCATATTTTTTGAAATGGCTAATTCGATTATAGTTATAGTGGTATCAAAAATTTAATTTGGAGAAAAAATGAAACTATTTAGTATCATTACGAACTGGTTGAATACAAACAGTGATGTGGCATATTCAATCATTCGTATATTTCTGGGAACAGCATTGTTTGTAAGGGGCGCAATCCTGGCATCCGATCCTGCAACTCTTACTCAACTCGCTGGCAGTAATCAGTACTATTGGTGGTATTCTTACATAATCGTTATTCATATTATCTGCGGACTCTTTATGGCGATAGGTTTTGTTGGTCGGATTGCTGCATTATTGCAAATACCTATTCTTTTTGGTGCTGTTTTCTTTCTACATCTTCAGCACGGTTTAGCAACAGTAGAGCAATCATTAGAATTATCCGCATTGGTTCTTGTTCTTTTAATAACCTTTTTCCTTTTTGGATCCGGTACATTCTCTGTTGATAATTACATTGCAAAAAGGCAATCAATTAAATAATTGCGCGATTTAAAGATTGAGAAATTTATGAACAATAACGTTGAATTTAACCCAATCAATGATCCATTAAAAAGACTTGTAGAGAAGGATATTACAGGAGAAGAGCTCTCGCCTTTTGATCCGCCGGATGCTTACAATCCTCAAAATATTGAACCAGTAGCTTATGAGAAGATGCATCCTTTTTTACAAAAATTAGTAGATGAACATAAGGCATTTACTAAAGTATTAAACACTTTTGAAGACGCATTATTAAACTGGCGCAGGAATAATTGGATTTTTACTAGTGAAATTGATTCAGGGTTAAAACAATTTTTTAATTTTTTTGATGAAAAAGTTCCATTGCATAATCAAAAAGAAGAGAAAAAATTATTTCCGCTTCTGCATAAAAAATTAATTGAAAGCGGTGAGCATAATTCAAATGATCCTTCCTTTACCGGAATCAATTTAATGGAAGACGAGCATATCAAAGTTGCACAAGCTGCGGCAATTGTTTTTAATTTTTTAGGATTAGGTTCACGTTTACCAGATAGAAGCTCACAAGAAATTACGTTTGAAGCCGCTTTTGAACAAGGCATAGCAATTGTGGAAACAATGAAGCTGCATATATTTAGAGAAGAGAATATATTATTTTCTCAAGCTATAAAATTGTTTACTGATGATGAGCTTATGGAATTAACTTGAAGGAAGTTCCACAGAAACCTAAATTTAAAGGTCTTTGCTCTTTAAAATATTTTTCTCCGAGTTGCTGAATCTAAACTCAGAATGAATATGATTCTTCAACCGATAGGGTGTGTTTGGAAACGAACACGTCTGCCAGTTCATCAAAAACTTGATGAGCGCTTTGCAAAGGAGAATTTATTAATGATGGAATAAACATCATCATTTTAAATTTTACAAACCCCGCAAAGCAAAGCGAGGTTTTTTATTATAAGCAGCGATGATCCGCTTAATCAGCGTCATCAGCGTTCTATTAATTCTTAATATGGAGAATAACAATGTCACAAATACCAAAAAGATTTAAAAAGTTTACACAGGATTATCCGCAAGTCGCAAAGGCATACGAAGAACTTGGCGACGCTGTTCATTCTGCCGGACCCCTTGATGAAAAGACAAGAGCATTAATTAAGCTGGCTATCTCTACCGGAGCCCGGTTGGAAGGCGCTGTTCATTCTCACGCAAGAAAGGCATTAAAAGCCGGCTGCACTCCGGAAGAAATGCGCCAAGTTGCTTTACTATCACTTCCAACAATTGGACTTCCTTCAATGATGGCTGCGCTAAGCTGGATTGATGATATAATTAATTCAGGAGAATAAAGTTGTCCGTTGCAGAAATTCAAATACAATCAAAAAACTCATATCAAGAATCTTTTCTCGCTTTGACAAAAGCCGAAAAGATTACTGCACTTTGGGCATTAAGCGAATCAACTTTGGGAGGGTTACTTCATGCTTTAAAATTACCTCTTAGAGGCATGATAATATCAAGTGTAGCAATAATTCTTATCGGTATGATTGCAAAATTTTCAGACAAGCGCGGACAGATAATAAAATCAACCCTACTGGTAATTTTTATTAAAGCAGCTATAAGTCCTCATTCCCCTGCTACAGCATATCTTTCCGTCTTTATACAGGGATTGTTAGGTGAATTTTTATTCTTTTCCAAAAAAATTACTTTACTTCCTGCACTCCTCCTTGGAATTATTGTATCATTATTTAATGGATTTCAAAGGGTATTAGTTTTAACCTTAATCTATGGCAATACATTGTGGAAAAGCATTGATGACCTTTTAAACTATATAGCAAAAGACTGGTTCTTTTTTAGTGTAAACAGCCCAATTAAATTTAGTTCATTATTGATTATTTTATATGTTGGAATGCATTTAGTTATTGGCATTGCAGCCGGAATTCTTGCATATACTATTCCAAGATCTGTTGAATTAAAATTAAAAGAACCTGCTATTTTCATTCCTTTTACCGAAATAACATTAGTTAAACATAATAGAGCAGAACATAAAAACAGAAAATGGTTAAAGCCTTCAGCAATTATAATTTTGATTGTTTCCTTGGCGATAGTTGTCCTTAGTTATTTTTATCCTTTGTCACATATAATTGCCGTCAATGATATTGCGGTCATGATTAGCAGATCAATCCTAATAATGTCTCTCTGGTTTTTTATTCTTGCCCCAAGAATTAAGAATTACTTAAAAAAATATTTCCATAAGAGACAGAATAAATATGTCAAAGATATGAACTTGTTTTTAACATCAATCCCAACTCTAAAAGTAATAATAGCCGCCAGTTGGAAAAGTTCTTCAAAATTTAGAGGTATTAAAAGACTAAACATATTTATGACAACAGCATTAGTATATCTTCTTCAAGACTATGAATCTAATTGAATCCAGAGTTTTCTATGATCTCGTTTACACAAGCATATAAAATTATTCTTGATGAATTTAATAAACTAGAACTGCTAATAGAAGAAGTCGATCTGCTAAATTCACTTGAGAGGGTTTTGGCAGAAGATGTGATTGCTGATGTCGATCAGCCTCCATTTGACAACGCTGCGATGGATGGTTATGCTTTAAAATTTACAAAAAGAAAAAGTTGGAAAATAGTTGGAGAAATATCAGCCGGAAATTATTCTTCAATTACTCTTTCAGAGGGTGAAGCTGTTTTAATAACAACCGGAAGCAAAATTCCTCCTGGTGCAGATACAGTTATTCCACTTGAATATGTAGATACTCATGGGAATGAACTTGCTATAAAATCAAATTCCTTTCTTAAAAAAGGTATGAACATTCGCCCTAGAGCAGATGATCTGGAGAAGGGTAAAACTGCCATACATAGTTATACAAGAATAAATCCAAATGTGATTGCTGCTCTTGCAAGCTGCGGAAAAATAAAAGTGAAAGTATACAGTAAACTTAAATTTGCAGTGTTAAGTACCGGTGATGAACTGATCCCGATAAATCAAGTCCCGCACGATGATAAGATAAGAGCATCGAACAATTATTCGCTTTCCGCTGCGATAAGCGGAATAAATCATTTGCCAGTAAATCTTGGCTTTGCAAAAGACGACAAAGAAATTATACGGCAGAAAATAAAAGATGCGCTTGAGATGGATATCGATATGCTGATAACAACGGGGGGAGTTTCAGTTGGCAAATATGATTATCTCTTAGAATTATTTGATGAAGCCGGAATAAAGAAAAAATTTTGGAGAGTCAATATCAAACCGGGTAAGCCAACTTATTTTGGAATTTATGAAAAAGATAAGAAAAAAATTCTCGTGTTCGGACTGCCCGGCAATCCGGTCTCCTCATTGGTTAATTTTTATATCTTTATAAAACCAGCCGTAGATAATTTGTATCATCAAAATGAAATAAACTTTCACACCGCTATTTTGCAGCACGACCTAAAAAAGAAAGACACAAAACGACACTTTTCACGCGGAATTATTTTTTATGAAGAGGATGAATGGAGAGTTAAAGCTGAATTTTCCCAATCCTCGGGCAACCTTATAGAAATGAGCAGAGCAAATTGCCTGATTGAAATCGAAGAAAATAAAATCAATCCTTTGAAAGGAGAAAAGGTAAAATGTATAATGATATAACTGGAATTATCTTAGCAGGTGGAAAAAGTAAACGGATGGGAGTTAACAAGGCATTGCTCAAAATTGGTGGCAAAACAATTATAGAAAAGACAGCTGAGTTAATGTCAATTTTGTTTAATAGAGTTTTAATTATAACCAATTCATTCGTCGAATATCAATTCCTGGGACTAGAAATGTTTGAAGATATACATAAAAATATCGGTCCTCTTGCAGGTATTCATTCAGGATTAGTTCATTCTGATACTGAAAAAAATTTTATTATCTCCTGCGATGTACCTTTAATGATTAAAGAAATGATAGAATACATAATCGAATATAAAAGTAATAAGCCCATTAAATTTTGTGAAGCTGCTGGTTACCATCAGCCGTTAGTTGGTGTTTATAAAAAAGAAATTCCCGTAAAAATTGAAAATTTTTTAAGTGACAATGATGAAACAACCGATAAATCTTTCCATCATTTTCTTAAAAAGGTTAATGCTGAGATAATTGATCCTCAAAATTTACTGTTTTATAAAGATGAACTCTTCTTTAATGTGAATAGTCCCGACGATTATTCACTGATTTTGTCTAAATATAATTAAAACCTACTTTCATTTAATTTAAAGTTACATTAAAAGCAGGATGTAAAATTTTCACGATTCCCTTTTAATTCTTGATAGTCTTTCCTAAATGAGTACTGTTATAAAGCTTCGTCAAGCTTTATGTCATAAATGAATTCAAGTTGCTGCCGGTATTGTCTGCATCAAATTCTTAGTGGAAAATTTTCTTAGAACTAATAACGCGCCCGGCTTTTATCATTCTTTTCTGCACGGGAAAAAACCACAATGCAACACCCATAATCATCATCAAGACTGAACCTGCTAAAATTATATGTGTGTGTGCAGTTATAATTTCTGGATAATATCCTGAGTTAAAAACGTATCTAGAAAAAGACATAAAAAGTCCGCTTAATATTCCAATAATTAGAAATACTATGCTTGTTTTTATAAAATATCGTACTGTCGTAAACATAGCTTAACCTATATGTCCTAATTCCTGTCGAGCTTCATCAGTCATTTTATCAGGTGTCCATTGAGGTTCCCAGACAAGATTTATAATTACTTTTTTTTCTGGTTCTAAGTGTCCAACTACATTTTCAACCCAAGCTGAAATACTGCTGTGCATCGGACAGCC
>Ga0138256_10002047_pt1 | contig 21706 bp, 20 predicted proteins | sample KNB2016incub_MG_FD_105486 | JGI IMG/M metagenome (GOLD analysis project Ga0138256, IMG submission 105486) | Active sludge microbial communities from wastewater in Klosterneuburg, Austria - KNB2014incub_MG | ecosystem: Engineered > WWTP > Activated sludge > Unclassified | place: Austria... | reverse complement strand
GGTTAAATTCATTTTTGAAATCTATTGCCACTTGGAATGTGTTAAAATATGAAGAAAGACTGAATATTATTTATGAACGCTTTTTGAAAATATGGGAATTCCCTGATGTGGAAATCACAGAAGTTGACGATTCGGAAGAACAAAATATTTATGACGCTGAAAGCCCAACACATAAAAAGCTTGAATACTTCATTTTTGAGAACACAAAAGTTGAAGAAGACACAGTTGCTCAAATGTATTTCTATGTAATTAGAAATCTTTACGAAAAGAATTCTCAATTACTATTAAGCCATCAGGATATTTTCAAAATAACAAGAAACGTATCAGACTTCAGAGTAGCACAGGAAGTTGTCAATGGCTGGTATATTGAATCAAACATAGACAGTAATTCAAAATTTACCATTTTAAAGAAGTTGCTTTCCTTGTTCGAAATGGAAGATGAACTATTGATAAAATACTCATCAAATGGAGAAAATGTATCAGAGCCCAATCGCTTTAGTGTTAGAAAAAAATATTGGCAACTATTATTGCCACTTTTAAATCATACAAATCTGTTTGCCAATGTAAGTCCTTCAAAAGACCATTGGTTAAGCACTGGTGCAGGCATTGGAGGGGTAGCATATACTTTAATTATTACAAAGTCTCACATTAGAATTGAATTAGGAATATCTACTTCAAGCAAAGAGAAAAACAAAGTTTACTTCAAGAAACTGCTTAAAAATAAGGATTCAATAGAACAAATTTTTGGCAGTCCTTTGGTTTGGGAGGAGTTACCAGAAAACAAAATGAGTAGGATTAAATTTGAATTGCAAGATGTCAATTTATCCAATGAATCAGATTGGGAAAATATGAATAGCTTTTTTATCCTTCATCTTCCAAAGTTTGAAAACGCATTTCAACCCTTTATAAAACATTTGAAGTAGATTATATTAACAACAATTAACCCACGCACCAAGTCAAGCACATTTGCAAGGCATACAAATCTACGCACTAAGCCAACCTTGCAAAAGAGCCTGCCTTGTTCCAACGCTTCCGTGACACACTCTGCCACGGTGGACACATACTTTCAATTCAAAGCACCATGACAAAGGGCAGTCACATAACACGAACCTTTAGATTTGTTTTTAGAAATTTAGATAAATAGATTTACTACTATTATTTCTTTTCTTTTTGCTTCTTTTTCTTTGTGAAAAACATAACTATGTTAATAACCAACAATCAAAACAGTTTGGGTGAACTATAACACCAACCAGCTTAAAAAGCTATGCACAGATGAACACCCAGACAGTTTTTACAGGACGCATCAAATAGAAATTAAAGTTTAAAGACCTACTATTATGGTTTCAATGAATAGCCTGTAAATGATTGTTGCAAAAACAATTTTATGAAGTATCAATTTGTAATTGGATTGGACATTTCCAAACACAGTTTCAATATGGCAATTCTCCTGGCAAACCACCCGGAGAAAATTTTCCACAATGCTTTTAGCAATGATGAAAATGGGTTTAAAGACCTGATTTCTTTTGTACATGAAACAATACCAGATTTTGAAATAACCAAAGCATTGTTTTGTATGGAAACTACAGGGTTATACTGTAATGCATTACTACAATTTTTTCAAACCCAGCAGGCAAATGTTTGGGTATAGAATGCTGTACAAATCAAACATTCCCTGGGTGTCTGGCGTAGTAAAACGGACAAGGTTGATTCTATAGAAATTGCCAGGTATGCCTTTAAAAATACTGAATTGGTAAGGCTTTGGAAGCCATCAGGTGTTGTACTTGAAAAAATTAAGCAATTTGCAACGCTTAGAGAAAGGATGGTAGTAACACAGAAAAGGCTAATAAGTTCTATTAATGAATTAAGAGATGCCGGCCAGAATCAAATGGCTGACCTACTCTTTAAGTCAATCAAAAAATCTATCACGGCGATAGATGCCGGCCTTAAAAGAATAGAGGTAAAAATTATGGAGTGCTTAAAAGAAGTCGTAAGCCTTTATCATTTTTTCTCTTTGATGACACACAACACTTAGCAATCAACTTATAATGATAATAAAAAACCCCGTTCCACTTTTTGATGAAGTTGAACGGAGCGTCGCCACAAATGTTGCTATATAACAGGAAGCCGGTTACATCATTTTCTTAATCACGGCCATGGCAGTTTTTATATTTTTTACCACTTCCGCAAGGGCAGGGGTCATTGCGGCCAATTTTAGGTTCTACCCGCACGGGCTCTTGCTTTACCGGGCTGGAAGGATCGAAATAATCATTTTCATTGGCAGCATAATCACTACCTGCGGCATCAATCTGTTGCCTGTTTTCACGCATTTTGCTGAGATCAGTTTTTTGCTCCCGGCCTTCCCGTATGCGTCCTGCATTGGTTTGTTCCATGGGGATGGTGGCATGGCATAAGAAGCTTACGATATCTTTATTTACCTGGTCGTCCATTTGTTTAAAAGCATTAAAAGCCTCTATTTTGTAAATCACCAGCGGGTCTTTTTGTTCGTAACCGGCCGTTTGTACACTATGGCGCAAATCGTCCATCGCTCTTAAATGTTCTTTCCATGCATCATCAATCAAGGCTAAGGTAATGCTGCGTTCAAGCGCTTCGCCAAGTTCTGCTCCTTTATTCGTAAGGTATTTATCTAAATTGGCCAATGCCTGGATTGCTTTTTTACCATCTGTAAAAGGTACTGCTACATTCACAATATGATTGCCTTGCTCTTTGCGTATATTAGAAATGATTGGCCAGGTTTGTGCGGATAAAGCCTCTTTTTTACGGTTGTAATTTTCTACTGACTCAGTATATAATTTTTCAACCAATGTTTGGGCCGGGTCTTTAGCAAGTTCTTCGGCAGAAATGTGGGTTTCTATTCCAAAGTTTACAATGGCTGCTAATTTGAAACTTTCATAATCATCTGTTTCTTTAAATGAATTGATGAGGCCATCGGCAACTGAATAAAATGCATTATCTAAATCCAGGGCCAATCTTTCTCCAAACAAAGCATGGTTCCTTTTACCATACACTACTTGCCTTTGTTTGTTCATTACATCATCATACTCCAATAACCGTTTACGGATACCAAAGTTATTTTCTTCTACTTTTCGTTGGGCACGTTCAATACTTTTTGTGATCATGCTGTGCTGAATCACTTCGCCTTCTTTATAACCCATACGGTCCATAAGGCCGGCAATTCTTTCACTGCCAAACATACGCATCAGATCATCTTCCAGCGATACAAAGAAAGAAGAACTACCGGGATCGCCCTGCCGGCCGGCACGTCCACGTAACTGCCTGTCCACACGCCTGCTCTCATGCCTTTCGGTACCCAGAATGGCCAGCCCACCTGCATCTTTTACACCAGGGCCAAGTTTAATATCGGTACCCCTACCAGCCATGTTGGTAGCAATGGTTACCGCACCTGCCAGGCCGGCTTCGGCTACTACCTGTGCTTCACGGGCATGTTGTTTTGCGTTTAATACATTGTGAGGGATATTTCTTTGCTTCAGCATCCGGCTAAGCAATTCACTTACTTCTACCGAAGTAGTACCTACCAGGGTAGGCCTGCCTGCCTGCCTGTTTTTTTCTACCTCATCAATTACAGCCTTAAATTTTTCACGCTTGGTTTTAAAAACAAAATCCTGCACATCGGTACGGATTATTTTCAGGTTGGTAGGAATGGTTACTACATCTAATTTATAAATGCTCCAAAATTCACCTGCTTCTGTTTCTGCTGTACCCGTCATACCGGCAAGCTTGTGAAACATCCTGAAATAATTTTGCAGTGTTACGGTTGCGTAGGTTTGGGTAGAGGCTTCAATCTTTACATTTTCTTTTGCTTCTATGGCCTGGTGCAAACCATCGCTGTACCTTCTTCCGTCGAGGATACGGCCTGTTTGTTCATCAACTATTTTTACAGCGCCATCCAATACAACATATTCTACATCTTTATCAAATAAAGTATATGCTTTTAAAAGTTGTTGAGTGGTATGTATCCGGTCTGCCTTGGTACTGTAATCGCTTAGTAAATTTTCTTTGCGCTGTAATTTTTCATCGGCACTGATGTCTAATTTTTCAATATCGGCCAGCTTCACAGAAATATCGGGTAATATAAAAAATTCGGGGTCTTCACCGGCACGGGTAATTAAATTAATACCGGAATCTGTTAATTCTACCTGGTTGTTTTTTTCATCAATAGCAAAGAATAATTCCGCATCTACTTTTGGCATTTCTTTTTGCTGATCTGCCAAATAATGATTTTCACTTTTTTGAAGTTTCACACGGATGCCGGGCTCACTCAAGAATTTTATTAGCGCACTATTTTTAGGTAAGCCCCGGTATGCCCGCATCAATGCCAGGCCACCGTCTTTGGGATCATCGTTTCCTTCTGCAATTTTTTTCTTTGCTTCAATTAAAAACTGGTTCACCACTTTACGTTGTGCTTCTACCAATTTTTCAATACGGGGTTTCAGGTCAAAAAACTGTTGGGTATTATCGCTATGACCTACCGGGCCACTGATGATCAAAGGTGTACGGGCATCATCAATCAATACACTATCCACTTCATCTACCATGGCAAAATGGTGTTTGCGTTGAACCATTTCATCAGGGTTATGCACCATGTTATCTCTCAGGTAATCAAAACCAAATTCATTATTGGTGCCATACGTAATATCTGCATTATAGGCATTGCGACGGGCATCGCTATTGGGTTCATGTTTATCAATACAATCTACCCGTAAGCCTAAAAATTCAAACAAAGGGCCATTCCACTCACTATCTCTTCGTGCCAGGTAATCGTTTACCGTTACAATATGTACGCCTTCACCGGCCAGTGCATTCAAATAGGCAGGCAGGGTACTTACTAAGGTTTTACCTTCACCCGTTGCCATTTCGGCTATCTTACCACTGTGTAAAACTACCCCGCCAATAAGCTGTACATCGTAGTGTACCATATTCCAGGTAATTTCACCGCCGGCTGCTGTCCATTTATTTTTATGAATAGCTTTATCGCCTTCAATAAGGATATGATTTTTTTTGGCAGCAATTGCCCGGTCTAATTCTGTAGCGGTTGATTCCAATGTTTCATTTTCAGAAAATCTCCGGCTCGTTTCTTTTACTACCGCAAAAGCTTCAGGTAAAAGTTCAAGTAAAATTTCTTCAATCTTTTTGTCACGATCTTTCTTTAATTCATCTACCTGCCTGTAAATTTCATCTTTTGTAGCAATATCAATCGTGGGCAGGTTATCAGCTTCAGCTTGTTTATCAATAATGGCTTTATCAATTTCTGTAAGATGTGCTTTGATGCGATCTTTAAATTCATTGGTCTTATTGCGGAGTTCATTGTTGCTTAATTGCTGGTAACCGGCAAAAAATTCATTGGTTTTTTTAACGAGGGGTAAAATCTTCTTTACATCTTTCTCACTTTTATTTCCACCAAAAATCTTTGAAATAGTTGATAACATAAATTGAAATAATTAATATATTTTTTTGTCGAGCGTTATTTTTTAAGTCAAATATGGTGCTATTCTGCAACCATCGCCATATTGACAGAAAATGGGTCATTATAAATTGGGGGGCAAAGTTAGTTTTTATCTGTTAAAACAGGGTGGATGCTGCTGTTAAATTGAAAAATAAAGCGCTTATTCCATGTTCCCTTTCTCCAAACAGGAAAATACCGATCTATTTATTGGGTTTGTGAACAATTTGAAAATATATAACCAAAAAAAACGGGGATTATTCGTTGAAAAAATATTAAAATTTACGATGGTACTGTATAGCCCAATGCTTGATTTTTAATCCATTTGCCCTACCTTTGCCGCTCTAAAAAAGCAGGAATTAGGGGTGATCTTTAATTTCCTATCAAATAAATAAACAACTACCATGAGTGGTGCATTAAAAGAGGTTAGGAACCGGATTAAAAGTGTACAGAGTACCCAGCAAATTACCAAGGCCATGAAGATGGTGAGTGCAGCTAAGCTACGCCGTGCCCAGGATGCCATTACTCAAATGCGCCCATACGCTCAAAAATTACAGGAAATGCTAAGCAATATTATTAGCAATGCAGATGGTAATATTGCGCTAAGCCTGGCTACTGAAAGGCCTGTACAAAAAGCGCTGATTATTGTAGTTACCAGCGACCGTGGGCTTTGTGGCGGCTATAATAGTAACCTGATAAAATTAGCGAAGTCGCTCTTGCAAGATAAATTCGCTACGCAGTTTGCAGCAGGAAATGTGCATATATTACCCATTGGTAAAAAAGGGTATGAAAGCTTTACCAAGGCGGGTTTCAATATGGTAAATAATTATTGGGATATTTTCCAGGACTTAAGTTTCGAAAGAGTACAAGTGGCAGCACAATATGCTATGGACGCATTTGCAAGCGGCAAGTATGATGCAGTGGAAATGGTGTATAGTGAATTTAAGAATGCAGCTACCCAACGATTTGCTATTGAACGATTTTTACCCGTTCCCAAGGCTGAAATAAAGCAAGGATCAAAAAAATCAGATTTTATTTTTGAACCAGACAAAGAAATATTGATTGCAGAATTGATGCCTAAAATTTTAAATACCCAGTTGTATAAGGCGGTATTAGATGCCAATGCAAGTGAACATGGCGCCCGTATGACCGCAATGGATAAGGCTAGTGAGAATGCCAATGAGTTATTAAAAACATTAAAAATAAGTTACAACAGGGCAAGGCAGGCAGCTATCACAACCGAACTTACTGAAATTGTGAGTGGCGCTGCTGCACTACAGGGATAAACCGGGTAACCGTTTCGCTACCATTAATATTATTATGGAAATTTCTGAAATTATTCCACATATTGAGGCCCTGGTTTTCGCCAGTGATAAGCCACTTACGGCATTAGAAGTTACCGAACTGGTGAATAATGCATTGGGTTTTATTGAAGACCGTGCAGAACCTGCCCAGGTAGAAGCGGCTATTGAAGGCATCAGGGAAAAATATGCTTCTGAATTTTATGCTTTTGAACTGAAACAAAGCGGAGGTGGCTGGCAATTTTTAACCAAGCCGGCTTACCATAAAACTGTGGCCCTGCTTAATGGAGATAAATTTATAAAGAAACTGTCTATAGCGGCCCTTGAAACATTGGCCATTATTGCTTATAAACAACCCGTAACCAAAAGCCAGATTGAAAGTATCAGGGGTGTGAATTGCGATTATGCCGTACAAAAATTATTAGAAAAAGATCTCGTTATTATCAGTGGCAGAAATGAAGATGCAGTAGGAAAACCACTCATCTATGCTACATCACGTTCTTTTATGGATTATTTTGGTATCAATAGCGCCGAAGAATTGCCCAAAATAAATGAAGTGCTGATGGAAGAATATGAAAAGGCCACAGCCTTGAAAGATATACTTACGCAAGATGAAAATGAGGGACAGGAGAATGAACCAAACGGCATCACCGGGAATGAGGAAATAAAAAATACATCAGCACAAAATAACGAGGAGCCAAACCAACCAGCAGAATCGGAGCAGGAAGAGGCATAACTTTTTTATTATCCTAATTAATATTCCCGGCATTGAAAGATCAATGCCTTTATTTTTGCATTTACTCACAAAGAATGAATATGGAAAATTTAACTGCAGCAGAATTAATAAATATTGCCAAAGAGTTTGGCACCCCGGTATATGTTTACCATGCAGAAAAAATGAAAGAACAATACGAAAAGCTAACACATGCTTTTTCTAATTTAAACTCCAGGATATTTTATGCTTGTAAAGCACTTACCAATATCAATATCCTTAAATATATACGCAGCCTTGGGGCCGGGTTAGATTGTGTGAGTATTAATGAAGTGAAACTTGGCTTGCTGGCAGGGTTTACTGCAGATCATATTTTATTTACACCAAACTGTGTTGACTTTGCCGAAATTTTAGCTGCCAAAGAACTGGGCGTACACATTAATATTGATAATATTTCTTTGCTGGAACAATTTGGCAATAAGTTCGGATCAGGTTACCCTGTATGTATCCGGCTAAACCCTCACATCATGGCAGGTGGAAATTTTAAAATTTCCACAGGCCATGTAGATAGCAAGTTTGGCATTTCCATTCACCAAATGCGGCATATTGAGCGGGTGGTAAAATCTACAGGCCTCCATGTAAATGGCATACACATGCATACCGGTAGCGAAATAAAAGACATCAATGTGTTCTTAATGGGATTGAATGTAATGTTAGACATGGCCGAACAATTTCCTGCGCTTGAGTTTATTGATTTGGGCAGTGGGTTCAAAGTGCCATACCAAATGGGAGATTATGAAACAGATGTGGATGAACTTGGCGTAAACTTGAAACAGGCAATAGATAATTTTGAAAAAAAATCGGGTAAAAAATTACAGGTATGGTTTGAGCCCGGAAAATATTTAGTGAGCCAGGCAGGATATTTTATTGTAAAAGCAAATATTGTAAAACAAACGCCGGCCACTGTTTTTGCTGGTGTAAACAGCGGCTTTAATCATCTCATCAGGCCCATGATGTATGAAGCCTATCACCATATAGAAAACATTAGTAACCCGCATGGAACGCCCCGTATTTACACCGTAGTAGGTTATATCTGCGAAACAGACACTTTTGCATGGGACCGTACCTTACCTGAAATAAAAGAAGGTGATTTTTTGGTATTTTTTAATGCAGGTGCGTATGGTTTCGAAATGTCATCTAACTTTAATGCCAGGCTAAAACCGGCAGAAGTGTTGATGCAGGATGGAAAGCCAAAACTCATTCGCAGGCGGGATGAATTTGATGATTTATTACGGAATCAGATTATTGACTAAAAAATTAAAACAGGATGAAAAAATTATTGTTCTCTGTATTGGTACTGCTCAGCATACATGTAATTGCCCAGGAAAAGTCAACTTTATATCACCCGGATGCCAATGCAACAAATGATATTGCAATGGCAGTAAAACAGGCCAAAGACCAGCATAAATTTGTATTGATACAAGCAGGAGGCAATTGGTGTAAATGGTGTATTGAGTTTGCCCGTTTTGCTAAGGCAGATCCACAAATAGATTCTGTAATAAATAGCGCTTTTATTTGGTATCATTTAAATTATAGCAAAGAAAATAAAAACCCCGAAGTATTCGAAAAGCTCGGTTTTCCCCAGAGGTTTGGTTTCCCCTCGTTTATTATTTTAAATGAAAATGGTGAGCGTATCCATACCCAAAACAGTGAATATTTAGAAGATGGCAAAAACAGTTATGATAAATTAAAAGTACAGGCTTTTTTAGAAATGTGGAGCCCACGGGCCCTAAACCCGGCCATGTATGGCATGTAGTTTTAGAATTTACATGAATTGAATAAAATACAATAAATAATTTACCCGGCAAAAGCCGGGTAAATTATTTATTGTATTTTGATACTTAGATCCTAAAATGAGCGAAAGCTTTATTGGCTTCAGCCATACGATGGGTATCTTCTTTTTTCTTATAAGAAGCACCTTCACCTTTACTGGCGGCTACTATTTCATTGGCCAATTTATCAGCCATGCTGCGCCCGTTTCTTTCCCGGCTATAGCGAACCATCCATTTAATACTTAACGACAATTTCCTGTCCGGGCGAACTTCTGCCGGAATTTGAAAAGTAGCACCACCAATACGGCGGCTTCTTACTTCCACAGCAGGTGTAATATTGGCAAGGGCTTTTTTCCACACTTCATATCCGTCTTCACCGGCAATTTTAGAAACTTTATCTAAAGCGTCATAAAAAATTTGGTAAGCGCCACTTTTTTTACCTTCCCACATTAAATTGTTTACAAAACGAGTCACCAGTTTATCGTTGAACTTAGGATCTGGTGCTAAAGGGAGTTTCTTGGCTTGTGCTTTACGCATTGTATTGATTTTAGTAAATCGTACTGCTTGAGTACGTTATCCTTTTAAATTATTTTTTTGCTTTTTTTGTTCCGTATTTACTACGGCTTTGTTTACGGTCTTTTACTCCGGCTGTATCTAAGCTACCCCTTACAATGTGGTAACGTACACCTGGTAAATCTTTTACCCTTCCGCCACGGATCAAAACGATACTATGTTCTTGTAAATTATGCCCTTCACCCGGAATATAAGCAATTACTTCAATTTTATTGGTAAGGCGCACTTTGGCTACCTTACGTAAAGCTGAGTTTGGCTTTTTAGGAGTTGTTGTATATACACGGGTACATACTCCACGGCGTTGAGGGCAACTATCCAGTGCCCTGGATTTGCTCTTTGCCTTTATAATTTCTCTACCTTTTCTTACTAATTGTTGAATAGTGGGCATTTAATAACCTTTTTTTTCGGACGGCAAAGGTAAGGGAACAATTTAAATTGCCAAAACTAAAAAGTGAAAAATCTCTATATTTTCAAACAAATTTCTCAAATTATCCCTTTCTCAGCTTCACTTAGCCTGTTTTGTATCATATTAACATCCAAAAATAAAAAGCGGCTCAAAAAGGAGCCGCCTTTGAAGCATTTTAAATTTGATTATTGTACCGGGAACATCCAGCCATGTGTATCGGCTGTTTTTCCATACCGGATATTATCTATGCGTTTTTTTAATTCAGGGGCTGTTTTCCATTTTTCTACATCAAATTCCATTACAAAGTCTTTGTATTTTAATTCTTTAATCAATGAAATAGTGGCTGCAGTGCCCGTGCCAAATACTTCATACAACAATCCTGCTTTGTAAGCATCTATAATATCATCAATTGATAGGTCTTTTTCTTTTACCTCATATCCCATATCCTGTAATACTTTCATTGCACTATCACGGGTTACCCCGGCAAGAATGGTTCCGGTATCTAAACGGGGTGTAATAGCTGTATTTCCAATGATAAAAAATACATTCATGGTGCCACACTCCTGTACATATTTATGTTCAAACGCATCGGTCCATAATACCTGGTCGTAACCCTTCTTTTTAGCCTGTGCAGTTGCATACATAGAAGCGCCGTAATTGCCGGCAGCTTTGGCATATCCCACACCGCCCGCTACGGCACGTACATATTTTTCTTCTACATAGATACGCATCGGGGTATTATAATACGGGCCCGTTGGGCTTAATATGATCATGAACTTATACTTTTCACTGGGTTTTACACCAATGGAAGTATCAGTGCTAAACATAAATGGCCTTATGTACAAGGAATGATCTTCTTTTTGTGGTATCCAGTTTTTATCAAGGTTTATAAGTACCCGTAACCCTTCCATAAAAATTTCTTCTGGTACTTGTGGCATCTGCATTCTTTCTGCAGAAATATTAAACCTGTGAAAATTATCTTTCGGCCGGAAAATATAGGGCTTTCCTTCAGGGTTCTTATAAGCCTTGATACCCTCAAAAATGGCTTGTCCATAATGTAGCGCAGCCAATGAGGGTTCTAATAATAAAGGTTGATAAGGTTTTATTTCAACCGTCTTCCATTCTCCGTCTTCATAATCTACCTCAAGCATGTGATCGGTAAAATATTTCCCAAATGGAATATTTTCCAAATTAATATCGTGAAGCTTACTTCGCTCCACTTTTGTAATGTTAAAATCGGCAGCTGCAATCATAATCGTTAAATTTGTACAAAAGTACAAAAAACCGCTGCAACACCGAAACAATTATGGGTTTAAATGATATTCAATTAACGCCTGCTTTAGTTCAACAATTGTATAGTAATTCATTGATTGATATGGATATTATTAATCAAAATGATACAATCCCTATTCCTTATTTGGGAAAAAATGAGAAACAAATTCTCATATTGGTACATGAACCCGGGTTTGCTTATTTGCCTGACGATGATTTAGTAAAACTTACAGAAATTTTAAATGCCTGTGTCCTGAGCCTGGCAGATGTAGCCATTGTAAATATTTGTTCATTGAAAGAGCGGGGCTATCAATTATTAAATAAATATTTTTCGCCGGCTGTTGTTTTGTGTATGGGTGTTGCTGCTTCGGACATTGAATTGCCAATAAAAATTCCAAACTACCAGGTGCAGCATTATAACAATCAAATTTATTTAATATCCTGTTCAGTACAAGAATTAGCCAATAATAAGGAAGAAAAGAAAAAACTTTGGCCCTGCTTGAAAACGATTTTTAAAGTATAATATGCAAACGCTCATTTTCGCAACCAACAATCATCATAAAGTAGAAGAAGTAAGGTCAGTGTTAAAAAATATCTTCACCATTACTTCTTTAAAAGAAGCAGGTATCAATAAAGATATTCCTGAGCCTTATAGTAGCCTGGAAGAAAATGCAAGAGAAAAATCTACCGTTATTCATGCGCTTACGGGTAAAGATTGCTTTAGTGAAGATACCGGGCTTGAAGTAGATGCCTTACATGGCCAACCGGGAGTTAAAAGTGCAAGGTATGCAGGTGAGGAAGCAGACAGTAAAAAAAATATTCAAAAATTACTCAATTATATGACGGGTAAGGCCGAAAGAAATGCCCGTTTCCGTACGGTGATTTCTCTTATTTTTAATAAAAAAGAATATTTATTTGAAGGTATTTGTACTGGTAAAATAATTGAACTGCCAAAAGGAGAGAATGGGTTTGGATACGATCCTGTTTTTATTCCTGATGGGGCTGAAAAGACTTTTGCAGAAATGGATATGGATGAAAAAAATAAATATAGCCACCGAAAAAAAGCAATTGAAAAACTTATTCACTTTTTAACCCAGCATCATGGCAAGGATAAAATTTAAATTACCTGAAAATTTTAATTTTGAAGTTACCCTACCTGTTCGGATTACTGATCTTAATTATGGGAATCATGTAGGCAATGACGCTTTAATTGCTTTATTGCATGAAGCAAGGGTACAATGGCTGGCAACAGGTGGTTTCAGTGAATTAAATGTGGGCGGCCCCGGAATCATTATGGCTGCTATTTCAGTACAATATAAAGCTGAAATATTTTACGGGGATACATTGAAAATAAAAATAGCTGTTAGTGAAATTTCAAACAGCGGGTTTCAATTATGCTATAAGGTTACTAATAAAGAAAATACAGAAGTGGCAAAAGCAATATCCGATTTTGGATGCTTCGACCATGGCCAACATAAAATTGCCCTGGTTCCTAATGAGTTTATAAGTTTTTTACAAAAATGATAACCTAAGCGCCCAGGTATCCTCTTAGCAAAGCACTTTGTGAAGCGCTCCTGAGTTTCGTTATCGCATTATCTTTTATTTGTCTTACCCTTTCCCGGGTAAGATGATAACGGTTACCAATATCCTCTAAACTAAGAGGATGATCTATACCCAATCCAAAAAAGCACATCAGTACCTCTCTTTGCCGTGGCGTTAATGTATTTAAAGAACGTTCAATTTCAGTTTGTAAAGAAGCTTTTACTGCCAGGGCATCATCTGTATCCACTATATTATGATTAATCAGCATATCCCCAAGTGTCCCTTCATCACTATCACCCATGGGCTGATCCATACTTACATGGCGGGCCGCTATTCTTAAAGTGGCTGCAATTTCTTCTACATCTATTCCTAATAAATCAGAAATTTCTTCTGGCGTGGGCTCTCTTTCAAACTCCTGCTCTAATTTAGCATACGCCTTACTTATTTGGTTGGTTAAGCCTACTTTATTTAAAGGGAGCCTTACAATCCTGGATTGTTCTGCAAGTGCCTGTAAAATACTTTGACGTATCCACCACACAGCATAAGAAATAAATTTAAACCCACGTGTTTCATCAAATTTTTGTGCTGCCTTTATGAGGCCAAGGTTACCTTCATTTATCAAATCGGGTAAGGTAAGGCCCTGGTTTTGGTATTGTTTGGCTACAGAAACTACAAAACGGAGGTTTGCTTTCGTTAATCTGTCGAGCGCTTTTTGGTCGCCTTTTCTTATTAATCCTGCAAGCACCACTTCTTCTTCAGCAGTAATTAATTCCACCCGCCCTATTTCCTGGAGGTATTTTTCCAAACTTTGGCTTTCCCGGTTGGTGATAGATTTCGTTATTTTCAGCTGGCGCATACTCATAATCTGTAGTTTTTAAAGTTTATTCTTTTTATTAAACGGATTGCCGATATATTACATTTAATGTAACCGTTAAAAAACTACTAACGTATTTTATATTTATTTATGATACAAAAAGGGCATTATTTTTATGTTTTATAGGCTAAAACCGTTAAATCGTATTTCGTATAAGATAAATTAGCAGAATAAAAATTTTGATAGTTTCAATAAATGACTATAATTGCAGTTAGGTACATTTTTTATACTGAATCACATGAGCAAAAAAGTTTTATATACGCTTGAATACCCGGTAAGGTGCTCCCCCGGTATTTTGTATGATTTTTTAAGCACACCTGCAGGTTTGCAAGAATGGTTTGCCGATAAGGTAGATGAGCGTGATGGCGTATTTACTTTTGGCTGGAATGGTACGGAAGATAAAGCAGATCTCCTGGAAATGGAAGATGATAAATATATTCGCTTTAGGTGGAAACACAGCGGTAAAGATGAATATTTTGAATTTGCTATCGAAAAATCTGAAGTTACCAATCAAACCATACTGATCATAAAAGATTTTGCCGATAAAAAGGAAATAAAAGACCAAAGCCAACTTTGGGAATACCAGATCAAAGACCTTTTTCACCGCATCGGAAACTAATTTATGGCAACAAGGCTAAAAGTTTTGTATAACCGGCCGGTAACAATTGTGGCAATTCATTCCAGTTTTGTAAAGAATATTTAAGCCCGATTTTAATAAATTTTTTATCAAAAATTATTGTATCCATTTCTTGTGGGGATATTAATGCGGCATCCTTAAAATTTTCGGCGTCAAAGCTATGTTGCCATTGGTTGTCGTGTACACATATAAAAATATTTTCTTTATTTTTTTTCAATAGCTCAGCTATGCCGGGGGCTGCCATTTTTTTATAAGAACCTTCTAACAGTAGCATCATACTAAAATGGTGCCCCCACCAAAACATGGTTCTTAATGCAAATACATCTTTTTTAGAGAATACAGCAGGGTAATCCAGCATTACATAAGGTAAACCTAAATAATTTTCACCTTTTGAAATACGGGGTACTGATGCGATAATTTCAGGAAGCGCAAATGATCCCAGCAATGATTTACCATAAACGCTTAAAAAATCAACCTGTAATTTCATCAATTCAAAAACCTTTTGGGTAATTTTTTGTTTGGTTAAAATCCAGCTTGTATCATTAACATTCGAAAGTTCAGTATCAGAAAGTATTATTTTTGTATTGTTGCTCATTATTTGATAATCATTCAGATCTTCAAAATTAAGGCAGCCCAACCATGTTTCGTAAATTAGATAAACTTATACTAAAGGCTTTTCTCGGCCCCTTCATCATTACTTTTTTTATTGCCCTGTTTGTATTAATGATGCAGATACTCTGGAAATATATAGATGACCTGGTGGGCAAAGGGCTAGATTTTATCACTATCATACAATTTATATGGTATGCCGGCGCTTCTTTAATAACATTGGCCATGCCGATTGCCATACTCATTTCTTCTATCATGACGTTTGGTAACCTGGGCGAAAGTTTTGAACTGGTTGCTATAAAAGCTTCCGGTATTTCTTTATTGCGTTTTATGCGCCCCATCATGTGGGTATCCGTATTGTTTTGTGGTATTACTTATGTTTTTGCAAATAATGTAATTCCTTATGCAAATTTAAAATTTGTAACCCTCTATAATGATATCTATCTTAAGAAGCCGGCATTCGATTTAAAAGAGGGGGTTTTCTTTACTTATATTCCTAATTATGCTATTAAAGTTGGTAAAAAAGATAAAGATGGTAAAACCATTCATGATATCGTAATTTATGAAAAAGGGAACAACTTGCAAGACAATACCATCAGCGCCAGGGATGGTGTAATGAATATATCGGATAACCAGGTGTTTCTTGAATTTAATTTAAAAAATGGTTACCGTTACCAGGAAAGGGGGAATTATAATGATACGGCTACAGAATATATACGGGTTGGGTTTAAGGAGTTTTCAAAACTCTTTGATTTAAGCTCTTTACAAAAGCAAAAGACCAACGACAGTATTTTTAAAAATAACAGTAAAATGCTAAGCGCCCGCCAGCTAAATAAAAATATTGATTCTGCTTACCGGTCAGAAAAAAAAGTAGTAGAAAGGGCCCAAACTACCTTTAATAATATTTTACATTTTGCCCAAATAAATGATAGTGCCTGGAAGAAGGCCAATGTAAAACAAAGCGCCCCGGTAATTCCCGATTCGGTTAAATTATCAGTTAAAAGCAGGGCTTTATATGTTGCGCAGCAAATAAAGAGCGAAGCTTCTTTTGCATCAGCAGATATCAACAAATATAAAGGCGACTTATTGTTTAGTAAAATTGAATGGCATCGCAAATTTGCTTTTTCACTTTCATGCATGGTATTATTTTTTATAGGAGCCCCGTTGGGTTCTATAATTCGTAAAGGGGGAATAGGGATGCCTTTAGTTGTAGCGATCATCTTCTTTTTAATTTTTCACCTGTTGAATATGTTTGGTGAAAAATTTGTAAAAGAAAATATTTTGTCACCCGAAATAGGCATGTGGCTTTCAATCATTGTATTAACTCCAGTTGGTATTTTCCTCACTTACAAAGCCATGCATGATTCTCAACTGTTCAGTAAAGAATTTTATTACAGGAGTTACAAAAAACTGAAACGCTTGTTACAAAAAAATAAACCAATAGCATAATTATTAAATTAATAATAGATTATGTAGATGGCTGCTGGTGTATTGTAAACCGGGATTTGTGAAATGCCGGTTTGTTTACCACATCAGGGATGATATTAAAAAACCCGGCTCAAAGCCGGGTTTTTTAATAACTTTCAACGAAAAGATTATTTGAACAATTCATCAATATAGTTTTTCATTTCAGCACCTTTGGCATCAGAAATTTTATCTAATCCTTTTTTAAGCATAGGATCAGTTTGTGGCCTGTAATCCGGCGGAATCATATTTCTGAAACTCATGATCAAGTCAATCCCTTTTTTTATATTTTCAATATTATTCAGCTTAGAGAGGTACTCTGCAAACTTGGCAGAACTTCCCATTTTTTCAAAACTGGGCGGTAAGCCTTTGTAACCTTGCATTACAATATCAAAATCGGCATCTGTACCTTTTTCAAATAAAATGGATGAAGCAGCAGCAGCCAAAGCGCCTTTGCTATTGGCTCCATATTTACGTGCCATTGCATAACCATTTTCAGGATCTAAACTTATTAATGCTTTTAATGCAGCGCCGGCAACCCGGTAAGAAGAGTCAGTAACAGCAGCCTGGTAAATAGGTTTATAACTGTCATCTTTAGTTTTCACTAAGAAATTAATAGCGGCAGCCTTTGTTTTTTTATCGGGGTCAGATTTTGCCATGCGGGAAACTTCTTCCAATACAACTTTATCAGTTTTATAAGGTGTGCTTGCAATTTTTGTGATAGCATATTGCCTGATACCAGGATATTTATCGTATAAACCCTTTGCTACTTCCGGCATATTTTTCTTTGCAAAGAAATCTAATGCTTCCCGGCGGTCAGTATATGTTTTTGCATATTTCCATTGGGCAACATAATTGGCTTCGGTCTTATTATCTGTTATTTCGGCCAGTAAAGTTTTGTCACCATCAAAATTTATAAGTTCGGGCATAGTGGTAAACGGAATAGAAAAGCTATCAACTTTATTTTTTACCCATACAGGATACCTTGTTTTTTTACCATCTGCATACACATCTATAAATACCGGAATTTTAAATAAAGGAGCGTCTGTTTGGGTTTGTTCTACCAACACTTTGGCAATACCCGGTGTGCTGTAATCATAATTTATTTTTAGTTTGGGCTGTCCATTGCTAAAATACCATTGGTTCCAAAACCAGTTCATATCCTGGCCGGTAACTTCTTCAAAGGCAAGGCGCAATTGATGGGCTTCGCCGGTTTTAAATTTATTGGTAGTCAGGTATAAGTTTAGCGCTTTAAAGAATGCATCATCCCCTACATAATTTCTAAGCATGTGTAAAATGCTGCCACCTTTATTATAGCTCACAGCATCAAACATATCTTCTTTATCACGATAGTAAAAACGTACCAGGTCCTTACTGTTGCTGCCACTCATCAGGTAGCCTGCCCTGTCCTGGAAAATATGGGCATCCGCTTCATCTTTTCCATATTTAAATTCATTCCACAAATATTCGCTGTAGTTAGCAAAACTTTCATTTACGGTAATATTGCTCCAGCTTTCTGTAGTTACCAAATCGCCAAACCATTGGTGAAATAGTTCATGCGCTATTACAGATTCCCATGCATTGCCATCAATTAATTCCCGGTTGTTCTGGTAAGCGCTTTCCTGGTGCAGCGTAGCCGTTGTATTTTCCATAGCGCCGCTCACATAATCCCTTCCTACTATTTGAGAATATTTGGGCCATGGGAAATCTATTCCTAATTTTTCCGAAAAGAATTTGATCATCTCAGGAGTATGGCCAAAAACACCCAGAGCATATTTTGCCTGGTCTTTTTCTACATAATAACTTACTTCTTTTCCTTTAAAGGGTTTGTCTTTTACAATAGCATAATCGCCAACACCCATAAAGAAAAGATAGGGAGCATGGGGCAGGTCCATTTTCCAATAATCAGTACGGGTACCATCTGCATTTTTCTTTTCGCTTATTTTTAAACCATTGCTGAGGGTAACATATTTGGAAGGTACCGTCATGTAAATTTCTTCTGTTGTTTTTTGGTTTGGCTTATCAATCGTTATCATCCAAACACTGTTAGCTTCTGTTTCGCCTTGTGTCCATATTTGGGTAGGTTTTTCAGGTTCTTCGCCTCTTGGGTTAATAAAATATAAACCTTTAGCCTCTGTAATGGCGGCACTTCCAGTTTGTTCTACCTCATCAGGCTTGCTGGTATATTCAAAATACAAAGTGTATTTATCATTCCGGGTATAGGTTTTATCTAAAGTAATGTTTAGTTGTTTTTTGTCGTATGTATATTTTAATGGCTTCCTGGTATTTCCACTCATGATGGCCACTTCTTTTATATCCATACCTTTCGCATCTAATCGTACAGAATCTGTAGGATAAAAATGAGGTTGCAGGGTCAACCATTCTTTACCGTACATATAAGATTTGTCGTAATCAAAACGCACATCCAGCTTGGTGTGTACCAATTGATTGGTTTTGGGGTATTCGGCACGATATTCGGTTTTCCACAAAGTATCTTTGCTGTCTTGCATTTGGTGCATTTGTGCAGCACCTAAAAACGGTAGCGTTAATAACGCAATAAAAAATAAATTTCTTTTCATTTTTAAAAAATTGAATATCAAAACTAATAACCTAAAATTAAATAATGGGTTAATTTTATTTAAACGGTTAAAAAGCGAATTAAATTTAATGCGTGTATAAGGGCTATTGGTTAGCTTTGTAGGGTATTAAAGCTGTTTTAACAGGTTTTGTTACAGGTATGGATTCCTTCCTAAAAGAATATTTTTAACGGCTTCTGCCAAATGAAATACAATATAAGATGCACATGAAAAGGATTTTTATTCTCTTATTATTTTTATCCAGGGGATGGGTGTTATTAGCACAGCAAAATTATTTTGTGTATATACAAACCGATAATAAACAGCCTTTTTATGTACGTACAAATGAAAAACTGTATAGTTCGTCCACTTCGGGATATTTAATTATACCCCGTTTGCAGGCGGCCAATTATATTTTTAAAATAGGGTTTCCAAAATCAGAATGGCAGGAGCAAATCTTGCCCGTAACGATTACAAATACCGACCTTGGGTTTAGTTTACAAAATTTTGGCGACAAAGGTTGGGGATTATTGAATTTGCAAAGTTTAAAATTGGAGATGGCTTCCAATATGAATAAACCTGCTGAAAATGAAGCAGCCACAAACAATCAGGATGCATTTGCCAATACACTTGCCGATATTGTAAATACACCCTCCATAAAAGAAAAAAAGAAAGAAGTTAAAGCTGAACCCAATAAAGAATTACCAATAGAAGCCAGCGTAAATGAGCCACAGCAGGAAACCGTAAAGTCGGCGGCAGAAGTGAATGAGGTGAAGCCGTCAAATAAAGAAGTACAATCACCTGCAGGAACTACATCCACTATTCAAAAAATATTTGCTGCTAATGATGATGGGGGTACATCATTCATTTATACCGTAATGAATGATGCACAAATAGATACTGTGCGGGTGTTTATTCCTATTAAAAATGAGAAAAGAGCCGAAAAATCAAAGCCAGATAGCAATATCCCGGCTGAAAGTACAGTCGAAAAAGAAATACCTGCTACGCCTGAAAAATCGAAGCAAACAGATTCTCGCTTTTTAGATATTGAGTTAGAAAATCCAAATACAAAAAAGGTTGATACTACTCAATTGCATGAAAATGAAACTGTAAAAACTGAAATCCCGGCCAGTGGCCTCACTTATAATTCTGATTGTAAAGCAGAAGCTACGCAAGCAGATTTTTTAAAAGCCAGAAAAAATATGGCTTCAGAAGAAACAGATGAGAATATGATTGCCCAGGCCATAAAAATGTTTAAGCAAAAATGTTATTCTACAGAGCAGGTAAAAAACCTGGGCTTATTGTTTTTAACTGATGAGGGACGGTTTAAATTATTTCAGGCTGCATACCCCTTTGTACATGATACCCAATACTTCGGCACCTTGATTAATCAATTAACCGATGAAGAGTATGTCAGCCGTTTTAAAAAGCTGCAGAATAAAAAATAATATTTTAAGTTAATATTTTTTCGGCCAATAATATTTTAAACAATCGCTTTTTGTTAACCCGTAGCTTTGACCCATATTTTATTATTTATTACAAAGAATCTATTTTGCAGCGGTATTTAATGCTTCAAACTTCATTTACATTTTAATGGATAACCGTTACTTTATAGAAGTGGCTTATAATGGAAAATTTTATGCCGGCTTTCAAAAACAAAAGAATGCAAATACAATCCAGGCAGAGGTAGAAAAAGCCCTTTTTACATTTTATAGGATGCTCATCCCATTAACCGGGTCTTCCCGGACGGATGCCGGTGTGCATGCTTTTCAAAATTACTTTCATGCCGATATGCCAATACCGGTTAAAGAAAAGGATACCTATAATTTGAATGCCATTTTACCAGCCGATATTGTAATAAAGAGTATGAAACGGGTGGCAGCAAATTCACATTGCCGGTTTGATGCAATATCCAGGGCATATCAATATGTATTATACCAAACAAAAAATCCTTTTTTGAATGAAAAGGCCTATTATTATCCTTACCTCCTCAATATGGGTCTTTTACAAGAAGCAGCAGGTTTATTGTACCGTTACCGTGACTTTGAGAGCTTTGCCAAAAAACATCACCAGGCACATACAACCCACTGCGAAATATTTTTAAGTGAATGGGAACATCAAAATGATTGTATCATTTACCGGGTAACTGCAAATAGGTTTTTACGTGGAATGGTAAGGGGATTAGTTGGAACCATGTTAAGAGTAGGTTGTGGTAAATTATCCTTAGATGAGTTTCAAAAAATTATAGAAAGTAAAAATATTTACAAAACCGATTTTTCGGCACCTGCAATGGGGCTTACGCTGGCTCATATAAATTTTGTATAATAAAATTGAAAATCGGGGTCATGGGTATTGGGCGTAAATATTATTGAGTCAAAAAGCTGAATCAGAATTTCCCTTCCTTTTATTTTTTATTTGTGCTGATAAAT
>Ga0138256_10002044_pt1 | contig 21723 bp, 7 predicted proteins | sample KNB2016incub_MG_FD_105486 | JGI IMG/M metagenome (GOLD analysis project Ga0138256, IMG submission 105486) | Active sludge microbial communities from wastewater in Klosterneuburg, Austria - KNB2014incub_MG | ecosystem: Engineered > WWTP > Activated sludge > Unclassified | place: Austria... | reverse complement strand
TTTTTCGGGGTCCCGACGCCTGTCCTGAGCCTGTCGAAGGGAAGCAATCTCCCGGTATGGGGAGACTGCTTCGGCAAAACCAAGAGCGCCTCGCAGCGACATGTTCCGAGGCTGAGTAGTTACAATTTCTGACACAACTCATACACAACCATCTGTAAAAATCGCAACGTGTGTTTCGTCAAAAGAATAAATCTACTTTTGCGAGGCGCATACGTGAGTCCAAACAATATGAATCAGGGGATCATTAATGAGTTTCGAGCCAATCAAGGCAAAGTTGGGGGACGGTTTGAAGGCAGAACTTTGCTTCTCTTACACACAACCGGGGCAAAGAGCCATAAGCCGCACATCAACCCGGCGGCATATATAAAGGACGGCGACCGCTATGTGGTGATCGCCTCCATGGGCGGCGCGCCGACGAATCCAGCCTGGTATTACAACCTTGTCGCCAACCCCTCGGTCACTGTGGAGGCGGGGATCGAAAAGTTTCAAGCGGAAGCGAAAGTGATAAAGAATGAACCCGAGCGCACGCGGCTCTACGACAAAATGGCGGAAATGATGCCGACCTTCAACGAATATCGGCAAAAAACATCGCGCGTTATTCCTGTGATTGTGTTGGAGCGCAAATAATAAGACGCTCATCCTTGCAAGGCGAATATCTCCTGCCGCGTCAGGAGGTATTCGTTTAAGGTATCATCAAAAAGCGCTCTGAATCGTTAGCCTGTCAACCCGGAGAAAAAGATGAAACCTCTTCGCATCTTTCTATTGATTGCCGTAGCCCTCGTTACCCTCGCTTGCAATGCCATCTTCCCCACCGAAGAACCGCCCGGCGTGGGCGACAAAGCCGAGCATGGCTACGCGCTCAGCAAACCAGTCATTGACGCGCTGGAGCAATATAAAGAAGACAACGGCGTTTACCCTGATACGCTTGCGGAACTCGCGCCGAACTACCTCCTTGAGGCGCCGAAGAAAAGCGATGAATTGGATTTCTCGTACAGTTCCACCGGCGACAGTTTCAGTTTTTCATTTCAGTATTTTGGTCCGGGCATGAACACATGCGTCTATACGCCCGAGAAGCAATGGCAATGTTCAGGAGCGTATTGAATTCTTCACCTCAAACCTGATACCCTTACACAATGGTTTTAGGACGCAGAAAAGCGCTGATTTCGCTGATTCAAAAGGAAAAAATATGCGTTTTCAGCGTGAATCAGCGTCCTGATTTTGAAAGTGTGAAGTAATCAAACCTCAAACATGATTAATAAGACTTACGCAAAACCCAAAAAAACTATCCGCTAATCTTCTAAAAATTCGCGAAGATTGGCGTGGGTTAGCGGACAAAAAATCATTCTGCGTAAGTCCTGATTAACTTAAAAAGAAACACGCCCTCGAAATTATGATTTCGAGGGCGTGTCGTATTTATCCAACTCGCCTTACGCAGTGATAGCAGTAACGCGAAATTTATCTCGCCCTTCAGGCTACCCTTGCGCAAGAGCGACATGAATGTCGCGTTACAGAAGCCAAATTGATTTCGATTGCGTAACACCGGTTATCTAATGCGTTCAAACGCCTACTTTTCGGCTTCCACTTTCACCAGCGCCGCGCGCGCGACAACGCGTTTCAAATAGGCGTTCGTCTTCTCGTCGAAATCCTTACAGGTGATCAACGTTAGCCACGATTGTTCCTCATGCTTGAACACCGACGAATCGTTCGGGCTGACCTCGCGGTTCGCGCGGATCTCGTAGATATATTTCTGCCCGTTGGCGTGGAGGATAATCTGATCGCCATACTTTAACTTGCCCAAATTTACGAACGGACCCGGCAAGCCGCTCGCCAGCGCCACGTGACCGGTCAGCACGCTGTTTCCCTGCAAGGTTGGGAAAGCGCTTCCCTCCAACCATCCAGCCTGCTTGCCCAACCAGGCGACATTCCATCCCCCATTGCGGAGCGGCACACCTACGATGTTCATCTTCACATCGAGCGAGGGGATCTCGATCCAAAGATCGTTGGCAAACATGGAATACGACTCTTGAGGCATGTTGCTCAAGTCCGTTTGAACGTTCGGAGCAAAGCCGGTGGCGGGAATGTTTGCCCGGATGGCATTCGACGAACCAGTACCCGGCGCGCCTAATACCAGCGTTGAACTTACGCCATACACGTCGATCGGGTCGCCGGGATCGTAATCGCGTTCCGTTGAGAAGATGTTGTTATTCTGTTGCCCCGGCGGGTTGCCGACCGGGCTGGGCGGAACGCCCGGCAGACTCGTCCATGCCACACTGCCCACGTTGGTGGCAGGCACCGTTAGCACGGTCACATCGAACGTGATGCGCCCATCGCCGCCGCTCAATTGGAAGTTGTTCCACGCGGCGGAGATTGTCCGCGTGCCGGCGTTGTACAAACACGCGCCCACATCCGCCGGCTGAGCGCCCGCGTTGCAGTCCAGCGAGCCGAGAACCATATCTAACTCCACCGGAAGCGGATCGGAAACAACAAGATCGTACGCGTCCGTTTCGCTCGCCGGGGTGTGGTTGATCGTCAACGTCAGGGTGACCACAGAACCGACTGACACGGCCGATACGCTGGATGTTTTCAAGATCGACACATCCGGCTCCACGATGGTGACCGTCGTTGTTCGGGGACCCACTGTGCCGGCGCCTGAACTCCAGACCGCGCTGTTGTCGAGATCCGCGCCGGAAACATTCGCGCCGCTATCGAGTATCACAGCGCGATAATCGATCGTCAGGGTTTGAGGAGCGCCGGGGTTGGTGAGCAAGCCGAAATTAAAGATGACGCGTCGCCCCACATCCACAGGCGTTCCGCCGCCGGCATCATCCACAGTTGGGTTGGCGCAGGCGGCGGCAAAGCCTCCCACGATTGACGTGGTGAGCGTTCCGGCGTTGATCGCCGCGCAATCCATGAACGAGAGACCGCGCTCCATGGTATCCGCCAACTGCGCGTTGGCGAATGTTCCGGTGGGAATGGTGATCTGAACCCGGTACGTGGCGATCTCTCCGATGGCGACCTCCGGGTCGACGGTAAATGCCTGGTTGCTTGAAAGCAGGGTTTTGGTAAAGCCGCCCGGGTTCGCTTGTTGGATAAATCCAAAATCGAGCGTTGGGTTCGATGTGGTTCCGCTGTTTTGCGTAATTGTATTATTCGACGCCGCGCCGGCGCTCCCCGGTGTGAGCGTGACCGCCGCGCTGGACACGGCTCCCGAACCCGTGCCAATGCCGTTGTCGTTGTTGTCGGCATTTGTGTCGGGGTCGGTGGAATCGGCGGCATCGAATGAATCGATGGCGCTGAGATAGCCAACAGGCGGCGTGACGCGCGCGATGTAGTCGCCTTGTGGCAAACCGCTAAAGAGATACGCGCCGCCTGCGCCGGTCGTCGCTCCGCCTGCCGCATCGTCGGCGGTTCCTAAAATTCCATCCGCGCCAACGTTGATCTCGGTTATGCCATCCGCGGCAAATAATTGAACTGTCGCGCCGGCGATTGCAATATCGCCCGCATCGAACACGCCGTTGACATTCACGTCTTCAAAGACAAGGTTGCCCAACTGTTGGCGATAAAAGCCGAAGTCCACGGTCATATCGGCGCGGTTATCTGCCGCTCCCTGACCTGAACCGGAAAGGTCTGTTTCGCCGGTGGGTTCGGCGGAGCCGGGTCCGAGCGTGACCGCTGAACTAATAACCGCCCCGTTGAACGCCCCGGCGTTCTGGCGCGTTCCGTTATCGTCTGTGTCCGAAACAACGAGGTCGGCATCCGGCGCGGGAGTTTCACCGATCGCGCCGGCGCCGCCGATGGTCGTGCCACTGCTCCAATATCCTTCGAGCGCGCCGCCGCCTGCGAAGTTGCTGGCAGGAAGAACCACCACATAATCACCGGCAATCAGGTTGTCGAAGCGATAATATCCACTGCCTGCTGTGGTAGTGGTTCCCAGCAAAACGCCTGTGGGATTGCCCGCCCCATCTGCCGCGTAGAGTTGCGCGGTCACGCCGTTCACGCCCATCTCGCCCGCGTCGATGGCGCTGTTATTGTCCGTGTCGAACCAGATACGATTGCCGAGGCTGTACGGAACTGTGACTACGCCAAGGTCGACGCGCGGTTCGTTCGTTGCGCCAGTGGCATTGCTGGAGGTTGCTTCTGCGCCCGGCGTAAGCGTAACCACATCAGTCTGGATGACGCCCCCCGCGCCTAACACGCCATTGATGGATCCGTTGTCGTCGTTATCGCTCGTGTTGACATCCGCATCGGGCGCAGGTTCGTATGTTCCGCCGCCAGAACTGGAGGTCAACCCTTCGAGCGTGCCGCCCACGTTAAACTCCGCCGCCGCAATGCGCGCGATGTAATCTCCGGCGGGAAGATCGGTGAAAGAATAATCGCCATTGCCCGCAGTGGTTGTTGTGGCGATCACCGTCAAGCCGTCGCCGGACAGTAATTCCAGATCAACCCCGTTGATGCCAATCTCGCCGCCGAGCAAGCCATCATCGTTCGCGTCTGCCCACACGCGATCGCCGAGTGTCATGGTGTAAAAGCCAAAGTCCACAGTCATATCGGCGCGATCGTCGAGCGCGCCCTGACCGCCGGAGAGATCAGTCTCGCCGGTAGGTTCGGATGAACCAGGCCCTAACGTGACTGCCGCGCTGAGTACCGCTCCGCTGAACGCGCCGGCGTTTTGCAGGGCGCCATTGTCATCGGCGTCGTTGACAACCAGGTCGGCATCCGGCGCGAGCGGCTCGCTGAGCGCCCCGGTCGGGAGGCGGGTCGTGCCGGAGGACCAGTAACCAGCCAACACGTCGTTCGAGCCGTTGACGATGAAATTATCCGCCGCGATGACGACCACATAATCCCCGGCGACGAGGTTATCGAAGCGATAATATCCGCCGCCCGTTGTCGTTTGATTGGCGAGCGCCGCGCCGGTTGGGTTGCCTGCTCCGTCCGCGGCGTATAACTCGACCAGAACGCCATCGACGCCAAGCTCGCCGGCGTCTAACGCGCTATTATTGTTCGTATCGAACCAAACGCGGTTGCCGAGGCTGTAGGCGCGCACAAAACCAAAATCAACAGTTGGGTCAGATGTGCTTCCGGTCGTGTTGGTAATTGTAATGTTCGCGGCAACTTCGCCGGGTGTCATGGTGAGCGCGCCGCTGCTCACGGCTCCGCCGGTAATGCCGATGCCGTTATCGTTGTTGTCAGTATTCGCATCAGGGTCGGTCGTGTCGGCGGGCGCGGCGGTATCGACGGCGCTGGTAAAACCCACCGGCGGCGTGACGCGAACGATGTAATCGCCGGCGGGCAAACCGTTAAAGTTGTACGCGCCGCCCGCGCCAGTGATCACTCCGCCAGCCGCATCATCAGCAGTGCCCAAAATTCCATCGGGACCAACATTGATCTCGGTGGCGCCATCCGACGCAAACAATTGCACGGTCGCGCCAGCCAGCAAGGCGTCAATACCCGCATCGTAATCGCCATCACCGTTGACATCTTCAAAGACGAGATTGCCGATATCGACCCGGTAAAAGCCGAAGTCGACTGTGCGGTTGGAGCGATTATCCGGCGCTTCGCCCGCGTCAGGATTCGTTACCGGGTCTGCCTCGCCCGTAGGCTCCGACGTGCCCGGCCCCAGCGTCACCGCCATAGAAGCCACGTACTCGATGGCGGAGCCGGTCAGGGTTGTGCTCCCGTTATCGTCATTATCGAGCACGGTTGTATCCGGGTCGTTGGCAGTCGCGTCGATGATGTTCCCGTTCACCGCCGCCGATGTGAGACTGCTCCAATATCCCGCCAGCAGATTCGCCGGCACGGTATCGCCCACGCCCACATCGCGGAAGTTATCGTCGGGAATCAAAACCACGTACTCGCCCGCCGCGAGGTTGTCAAACCGATAGTAGCCGCCGGCATCGGTGGTGTCGAACGAGAGGAACGTATCGCCCGCATCCCACACGCCCGGCGTCGCGCCATTATCCTGGAATAATTCCACACGAACTCCCCCCACGCCCACTTCCGCGTTGTTCAACAAGCCGTCATTGTTCGTGTCAAACCAGACGCGGTTGCCCAAACTATACGATTGTGTGAAACCAAAATCATAGGTGTGGTTGTTGTCGCCCGCGCCGCCGGTGGTGATTGAAATCACGGCGTTGTTTCCGCTGTACGAGCCATCTGAATCGCGCTGGTCGGCGTCGGCATCGGCCGGGGAAAGAGCCAGCCCAGCCAGCGCGGCTTGTTGTCCTCCACCCAGCGCGTTGGGAATGCGAATCTCGTAGGTGGTATTCGGGTCGAGGTTATTTAACAGGTAGACGCGACTCGCGGTAGATGCGCCGGGCCCCGAGCTGAAAAAATAATTCCCGTTTGCATCGGTCACGGCTGTGGCAATCAACGTTCCGCCCTGATAGAGTTCCACGGTCACACCCGCAAGTGGAGTTTCGCCCGGGTCTTGAATCCCATCCCCGTCCGATTCCAGCCACAGGCGATTGCCGATCTCGATGGGAGCCATGTAGCAGAATCCCTCCACATCGCCGATGCCAGCCGCCTTGCCAAAGAGACTGGCGTTATCGGTTCGCGGGAATAATTCAAAGGCGCGAGTGCGCGCGCCGGTCAGGTTGCTGAACCATGCCACCCCACCCGAGCGAATGTCGAAGGGATCGAATACGGAAACGGCGATCTCGTCAGCGCCTGGCATGAGCGCCAAGCCGCCCAAGGTTACTTCGTTATGCGTGCCAGAGTTAAGATTACCAGAGACGGCGTACATATCCTGCCAGTAATACTCGCCGCCGCCCGGTCCTTGCGCGGGCGCGGAGCCTGCCCCGCCGGTGGTGATGCCGCCGCAGGTGGCGTTGTTTTCCAACACGAACGTTCCCGCCACATTACACACTCGCAAAATATCGCCCGCCGAGGCGCCCTCGAACGTAGACCCGGCGGTGATGGTCACCGGTGTGATGGTGTAGCCTGTTGTAAAGTCGTAAAAATTGAAGGATGTGGTTGCGGCAGAGGTGGAATAGTTCACTTCGCCGGTCTGATGCCCCAAGCGGTCCATCAAGCCGATAAGCATATCTCCATCCGTATCGAACTCAATATCGGAAAGGATCGGCTGGGGATAGATCAGTTGATTCCCGTAGGAAAGTCCGGGTCCGCAGGGCGCTTCGCAGATGGTGGTGAACACCGGCGACCACGGACGCCACTCCGCCGGGTAACCGGGCGCGTCGGCGCTGACCACTCCGCGCGGATAATTCAACGCGAATTCATAGACGAGCGTCCATGCGCCAGGCGCAGATTCACTGGTACGAATGATGTATGCCCGCAAGTTATTGACGTTCTGGGCGCTTTCAGCAGAACACACCACGCCCACGTATACATTGCCTTGATACACTTCCACCGCCCACGGTCGCACATCGCTTGCCGCGCAGGCTGTGGCGCCGGCGGGGAGTGTGATGGCGGTTGCCGTGCTATACGTTGCCGGCGCTACGGCAGGGATGCCGATGTCGAGGGAATAGAGCGTTCTGTCTGTGAGATTGATTAGCCATAAGGTGTCGTCAGCCGCGCCGATGTCCATGTCGCCGATGGCTTGTTTCCCGACAGCATCCCACGCGGCGGGATCGTTATTGGGGGTTGCGGAAATTGCCGGTAAGCCGCGCGCGGTATCATCCAGCGCGCCGTCATCCACACCGGCGAAGGAGTCGATATCGACAAATGTGGAAACCGAGGTGGACGCGCCCGTGACCGGGTTCACGACAATGGCGTAAATTCCACCGCCGCCTAACGCGCCAAAACCGGAATGTCTCTTCGCGAGCGCGGCGGCAAATACGGTGTTGGTCGAGCGCTGGTATGCCAGCCCCCATGTCGCTCCGATTTGCGAATTGGTCGCCAAATGTTGCTCGACCGTATCATCCGCGCGCCCATAGGCAGAATTGGGAATGGAAACCATCGCATCCGTTGCGCCGGAGGAGCCGCCTCCCAATGGGTCGCCATTCACGTAACAGGGCATCACCAGGAATGGATTATTCTGGCAATATTCATCCGGCTTGGATAAGCCCAAATCTACTCCGGCAGAGGGGCTGGTGACAAATTGGACTGTGGTCCCCGAATCCCTGCCGAACGCGCCGGGGCGAAGCGTGGCAGGTATCCCCGTGAATTCGACGCGTACTTGAGTCCCGTTGGGGATGGCGAGGGTGTATCCCCCGGTTGCATTGGTCACCGCGCTTGCCACTATCGCGCCGGTTGCGTCATAGGCTGTCACGGTGATGCCGGCAACTCCGGTATCCCCCGCGCCGCGGACTCCGTTGTCGTTGTAATCGGTAAACACATTGCCGCTGACCGAATTCGGGTTGGCGCTTGTAATAATTAGTTGAGCACGGTTATAGAAACCGGTTTCCCCTGCTCGCGTATCGCAGATTCGCAACACCCAGGTCCCCGCAGAATTTTGTCCTTTGAACGCGCTGAGTAGTTCGTGGGGACGCGCGGGAGTACCGGCGGGGGCGGGCTGGCGATCATAATAAGGGAAGCCCACGCTATCGTTACTATTATCGTAGATCGAGCCGATTGCGGTATCGTCCAGCATGATATCGTAGTTGTCGTAATCGTCCGGGCTGGCAACGGTCGGCGCGCCCAAGCCGGCGCCGGCGATCAAGACCACGGTGGTGCCCGCCGGGGAAGTGAGCGTGACGCGCGCGTCACTGCGGCGCGTGTGATTGAGATTCACGCCAACGTTTACGTCCGCAATCACGACATTCGCAACGACTGCGATGTTCCGCGTCACAGGAGCGCCGCAACTTAGGTCGTTAATCGGAACGAAGACCGGTCCATCATTGACAGTGGTGGTTAGCGCGCGCGCAACAGACACCCCCAACGGGTTAAAAACAAACACGATAGATAAAAGAATGCAAAGTATTCGAATAACCAACCCAAAGGGAGCGGTTTTCATGACACGCCTCTGCGCCGGACGCGTCCGGCGAAAGATTAATTATATGACAGGACTTACGCAGAATGATTTTTTGTCCGTTAATCCACGCTAATCTTCGCGAATTTTTAAAAGATTAGTGAAGATTAGCGGATAGCTTTTTTGGGTTTTGCGTAAGTCTTAATTATATGACTTACGCAGTTGGCGGGCAATTGTACTGCCGCCGTGTAGGGCAACTTCGACGAAACAGGCTCAACTGCGTACCTCCTAAATTATAAACACAAAATGGCTGGCGCGCGCCAGCCATTTTGCCAAAGGAGCAGGTTACCGGTCGGCGGTTACATCCACCAACACCGCTTTAACCATCACCCAATGTTTATATGCGCCCGTTTTCACATCGTACTGGTCGCAGGTGAGCAAGGTCAGCATTGGTTCATCGGCGTGATCGAGAACGCCAACAGAGTGCGGCTGGACAACTTCATTTGAAATCACTTTATAGGTATAGCGATAGCCGGAGTTATAGACGTACACATACGCGCCTTTTTCGACATATTTCAGGCGATAGAAGATGCCGGGCTTGCCGTCTGCCCCAACGACGTGACCGCTGATCACGCTGTTGCCGCTCCAAGTGGGATAGGCGGTCTCTTCCAACCATCCAGCTTGATTCTGCAACCACGAGGCGTCCCACATCCCATCTTTGAAAGCCACGCCAACGATGGGCGCAGTCGTCTTGATGGAAGGAATCTTGATCGTCAGGTTCGACGCATCGTAGGTGGGCTTCGAGGCAACATCCAGCGGGGTGACAACATCCGGGGCAAAGCCAAAACCGCCGGAGACGAGGATGAAGGGTCCTGTGCCGCTGGTCGTGTTTGCGCGCCCGCCGCCTCCGCCGCCGCCGCCATTGCCGACAGGGTTCAACACAAGGTTGTCGCTGTCGCCATAGATCGTGTTGATCGGGTTCGGGCTAACCGGATCGTAGAAGCGTTCCGTGGCAAAACCGTTGGGCGGGTTGGAGAATGAATCCGGCGTTTCTTGCGGACCAAGCTCGCTCGTCCACTGAACGTTGGCTACGTTGGTGATTGTTGTGCCAGGCACGAGGGTCGCGCTGCCGGTCACCTGGAAGCGGATGATCAGTTGGTCTGTGGATGGCAAGCGCGTGAAAGCGCTCCATTCGCCGGTGATCGTGTTGGTCGGCGCATCGTACGCGCAGTTAACCAGCGCGGCATCCTGGTCGCCATCGGTGCAAATGACCGACCCGGGCACATAATCCAAGCCGGCAGGTATTGGGTCCGAAACCAGCACGTCGAACGCGTCGGCGAGGCTGTTGGCGGTGTGAGTGATCGTCAGGGTAAAGTCTACCGCTGTGCCAGCCGCCACAAAGTTCGTGTTTGATGACTTCACGATCTGCAAATCTGGCTCGATCAGAGTTACCTGGCGCGATACCGGTCCGAGCGTTCCGTTACTGGAGGTGAATGCCGCGCTGTTGTTGAGAACGGTCTGGTTATTGACGGTGCCGCGGTTTGCAGGAATGTCGAGGACGATTGCGCGATAGGTGATGGTCAGGGTGGCGTCGGCTTGACCGGCGTTGACGATGTTGCCAAGCGTGAAGACTGCCTGGCGGTCGATATCTTCCGGAAGGCCGGTGCCTGTATCGTTGGTTGTCACGTTGTTGGCGCAGATCGTTGAAAAATCACCCGGCGCGACACTGGTAGTTAATGTAGCCGCCGAAGCGGTGACGCTGACACAGTCGAACAGGGCAAGTCCGCGATCCATCGTGTCGGTCACCACGGCATTGTCGTAGGTACCAGCAACAGACGGCGGAATGGTCACCACCACCTGGTACGTCACAAGTTCGCCAATGGTGAGGGTCGCCGGGTTGACTGTTTTTATGATTCCGTTGTTTGCCTGCACGAACCCAAAGTCAACAGTGGGGTTGCGGGTGGTTCCATTGTTTTGTGTGACCGTATTGTTATTCAGCGCGCCCGCGCTACCCGGCGTAAGCGTGACGATCGCGCTCGATACAACTCCAGCGCCGGTTCCAATGCCGTTATCGTTGTTGTCGCGGTTGGTGTTCGGGTTGGCGTTGTCGGTGGAGTCGAATGTATCGATGGTGCTGGTGTAGCCGGCAGGACCCGTAACACGGACAATATAGTCGCCTTGCGGCAAGCCGCTGAACAGGTAATTCCCATTGACGTCAGTCAACACGCCACCCGGCGCATCGTCTGCTGTGCCGAGGATGCCATCGGGACCGACATTGATCTCGGTCACGCCATCCGCGGCAAATAATTGAACGCGCACACCCTGCAAAGGAACATCACCGGCATCGAACGTGCCGTTATTATTTACATCTTCAAAGACCAGGTTGCCCAACTCGAGGCGATAGAAGCCGAAGTCGACGGTCATGTTGGCGCGCGCGTCGATATTGCCTTGACCGGTGGGCGAAAGGTCGAGTTCGTTGACCGGTTCGGAGAGCCCGGGTCCCAAGGTGACGACACTGCTCACTACGGCGCCGGCAAACGTCCCCGCGTTTTGAAGCGTGCCGTTGTCGTCGTCGTCGGTATCGTTGTCGGCTGGCGCGGCTACGGTCTCTCTGGTTGTGCCATTGTTATTGATCGTGGTGGCGCTGCTCCAATATCCAACGAGCGCGCTTCCCGCGCCGCCCGGCGTAAAGTTATCGGCGGGAATGACAACCGAATAATCGCCGGCGGGGAGTCCGTCAAATCGATAGTAGCCGTTGGCGTCGGTGGTTGTTGTCGCGACGAGCGTAAAGTTACCCAGCGCGTCCACAGAATATAACTCGACGATCACGCCTGCCACGCCAACTTCCACGCCGTTATCGCGCGCGCTATCGTTGTCGGTATCGAACCAGACGCGGTTGCCGATGCTATAGGAGGGAACAAAACCAAAGTCGATCGTCATGTTGGCGCGCGAATCAGGCGCTCCCTGCCCGGCAAAAGGACCGACGGTTGGAATATCCGGTTCATTGGTGGGTTCAGCGGGTCCCGGAGGACCGAGCACGATGTTGTTACTGCGGATGCCGTTGAGCACATCGGGGGTCGTGCCAATGCCGTTGTCGGTTTGATCGACATCCACGTTGGGATTGGTTTCATCCGGCGCGCTACTTGCCAGGCTGAACAACGGGTTGCCAGAGTTAAAGTTCGCGGCGGGGATTTCCACCACATAGCCGCCGGCGCGCAAATTATCGAAACGATAATATCCGTTGGCGTCCGTCGTTACGGTTGCGAGCACGGGTCCATCGGGGATATTGTCACCGTTGTCGTCGCGGTACAAGTTGACGACGACGTTCGCGATTCCAACCTCCGCCCCATCCTGGATGCCATTGTCAGCGCCACCGCCGCCTGTGCCATCGTCCAACCAGACACGGTTGCCGAGGCTGTAGGTGCCGGTAAAACCGAAATCGTAGGTGTGATTGTTATCGCCAGGCGCGCCGGTGGTCACAGTCACCACAGCATTCGTGCCGACAGGCGTCCCGTCCGAATCGCGCTGGTCCTCCGTATTCCCATTCGCGTCGTTGGTGGTGAGAGTCAGACCGTTCAACGCCGGCTGCCCCAACGGGATACGAACTTCATATTGGGAATTGGGTAACAAGCCGGTGGTCAACGAACTGAAAATATAATTTCCATTCGCGTCGGTGGTTGTCGTTGCAACCAGATTTCCGTTTTGGTCATATAACTGAACCGTCACGCCCGCCAGCGGAGTTTCGCCCGCGTCCTGGATGCCGTCGTTATCCGCATCCAGCCAGACGCGGTTGCCGATCTCGATCGGCGCGGCAAAACAGAATCCTTCGATATCACCCAGACCCGCGGCTTTGCCGAATGTAGTCGCCCCGCCTCCCGCGTCGATGCCAAACACTTCATACGCGCGCGAGCGGTCACCGGTCAGGTTGTTGAACCAGGCAATGCCGCCTGCCCTCAATTCAAACGGATCAAAGACCGATACCGCGATCTCGTTTGTGCCGGGGATCATCAATAAACCACCCAATGTGGTTTCATTGTGGATGCCGCCGTTCAGGTCGGTGCTGGGGGGATGCATTTCCTGCCAGTAGTATTCGCCTCCGCCCGGTCCTTGTGCCGGGGCGCTCCCGGCGCCGCCCGTGGTGACACTTCCGCATGTGGCGTTGTTTTCGAGGATAAAGCCGCCGCCACCGTTACTACACAAACGGATCGTATCCCCGGCAGACACGCCCTCGTAGGTGGTGACCGGGTTAGTCGCCGGGATATTGACCGTAGCCGGCGCATACGTATCTTTGTTGTATAAAGTCACCGTGCCCCATGGGTCTGCGGTGGCGAAGTTGGCATTCCCTGTTTGATGCCCGAGGCGATCCATGAAGCCGAGGATTAAGTCGCCGTTGATGTCAAACTCAATGTCCGAAAGGATTGGTTGCGGATAAATTATTTGCTTCCCAAAAGCCAAATCCGCCGAGGAGGCGCATGGCGCGGCGCACAGCGATGTCATGGTGGGAATCCAAGGTCGCCACTCCGCCGGGAATCCTGTTACCGGGTTGCCAACGAATGTTGGGTTGGTTACAAACCCGCGCGGGTAGTTGAGAGGAATATCGACAACAAGCGAAAAAGCGCCGGGCGCCGCTTCGCTCATGCTCAACACATACGCGCGTAGATTATTTACGTTTTGCGTGCTTTCGGCAGAACAGACCACGCCGACATACACATTGCCGCGCGAGATTTCCACCGCCCACGGACGGGTATCACCGGCTGGGCACGCGGTTGCCCCCGCCGGTAAAGTGACCGGATACGCAGTCATATCAGCGACTGTCGGGGTGGCAGGCGGGTTGCCAACGTTGATGGCGTACAAGGTCTGGTTGGCAAGATTCATCACCCACAAGGTGGTATCGTTCGTTCCCATGTCCATGTCGCCGATGGAAACTTTGCCAACCGCGTCCCAGGCATTGGGGTCTGTATTCGGCAAAGACGAGGTGGGACCCAAACCACGCGCGGCGTTCGATCCTAACGCTCCCGCGCCGGTGGGAATCCCCAGGGTAGCCAGATCAACGAACAATGTCGGAGCGGAGCCGTTGCCTGTGGTCGGATTCAGCACGAGAGAGTAGATCGCTCCCGCGCCGTTCGGTCCTAATCCCATGTGTCGTTTTGCCAATGCTCCGGCGAAGACCGTCCCGGTCGCGCGTTGGAAAGCCAAGCCCCACGTGGCGCCAATTTGAGCGCCAGTTGCGAGCGTATTTTCGATACTGTTGTCTTCGCGGCCATAGGCATCATAGGGAATGGAGATTAACACATTCGCTGAGCCAGCCGTGCCGCCGCCGAGAGGATCTCCGTTAATATAGCAGGGTGAAACAAGCCAGGGATTATTCTGGCAATATTCATCCGGCTTTGCCAAGCCCATATCTACCGCGGCGGCGGGGCTGGTGGCAAATTGAACGGTGGTGCCCGAATCCAAACCGAACGCGCCGGGGCGAAGATTCGACGGGATATTGGTGAATTCAATTCGCAACTGTGTGCCGTCTGCAATCCCCGCAAAGGTGTAATTTCCATTTGCATCGGTGGTTGTGGTAGCAACCACCGCGCCCGCCGCATTGTATGCTGTGACGGTGACTCCCGGAACGCCTATATCGCCCTGCTCGCGCGTGCCGCTATCGTTGTAGTCCGTATACACCACGCCGGAAACGGTGTTCGGGTCTGCGCTCACGATGGTAAGTTGCGCCCGGTTATAGGTTCCAACCTCGCCATTTCGCGTATCGCAAATTGCAAGAGTCCAGTTCCCAACCGCATCTTCGCCTTTGAACGCAATCAGCGCTTCAAACGATCGCGCGTCGCGATCATAGAAAGGCGCGGCTACATCGTCGTTGTCGTTGTCATATAGGGAATTAATGCTTGAATCATCAAGCAACACGTCATAGTTATCGTAATCATCCGGGCTGGCGACCACCGGATTACCCAACCCCGCGCCCGAGATCAAAACAACGGTTGTGCCGGCAGGCGAAGTAAGAGTGGCGCGCGCATCGCTTCGGCGCGGATGAGAAATATTCAAGGCGATGTTAACATCCCCAATGATGATTGGCGTGGGAGAGTTGACCGCGATCGCGCGATTGGTGCAATTCGGCGCTGGGGGCGCATCGGGGATTAATACCGCGGCGCCGGGAATATCATCGATAGCAGTTGTAAGCGCGAGAGCAGGTTGGGTGCCAACCCCGGGAGCGCCTAAAACTAAACCTATTAAGACCAGCAATGTCAGGGTTTTGGAGAACGAGCGAGCGATTGGATGATTCATCTTCTCTCACCTTACAAAATACTTACAGAATCGAATTTTTGTATTATATCTTACCTACAGAATAAATGGCGGCGAATTTCGCAGGTTTTCAAAAGTTCGCATCCAACAAGCAGAGTGACGTTTTACCTAAGGTGGGCAATTTCACTGGAGGCGCGATTACAGTCGCCGGCGCGCAAGCCATGCGGCTGTTAATAGGTGGTGAAGCGAATATCATTAGGCGCGGTTTGCACGCGAAAAAACGCCTTTTACAAGGGAGGCGCTTCGGTGCCAGCCAAAACTTATCCCCAAGCGGTGAAATCGATCTGCACATCAAGACGATACTTTTCCATAAAAGATACAACACTCCTCGCACCGCCGTGATGTGTGAGGAATGATAAAATCACCCAATGCTCCCAGACTTCCGCGTGCGCCAACGGGATTATCTCCTCGAAATCTCGCGCGCCCTCACACAAGAACTTGACCAGGAAAAACTTCTCGCGCGGATTTTGCTGATCGCCGTTGAAATGCTTGCGGGACAAGCCGGCATCATCGCGCTCAAAGAACGGGATGGCTGGCGCGTCGCCGCCGCCCATGGGATTGCCCCGGCTTTCCTCAGCTACCTCACCCCCCTGCTAGCAGACGAAGACATGCGTGAGTTGGATGTTCTCGAACTCAATCGCATGTTGGGCGAGTTGACCTACACCGCCAGCATGGGACTGCTCAACGGGACCGCGCTCGCCCTCGTAGCGCACAGACAAGTTATCGGCGTTATTTTTATTTTCCGAAACTATGAGGGCGGGTTCACTCCGAACGACCGCGTGATTCTCCAATCGTTTGCAGACCAAGCCGCGATAGCCGTGTACAACGCGCAACTGTACGGACAGGTTTCTTACGAGAAGCAACGACTCGACGCGCTTCTCGACTCCGCCGCGGATGGGATCATCATCCTCAACGCGGACCTGACCATCGAGCGCGTCAACGATGCCTTCGAGCGAATCTATGGAAAGACACACGATGAACTCGTGAACACTCCACACAATGATGTCGTTCGCTGGGATGGCGATCCGCAAGGCTCAACGTTAAATGAAGCTATCGCAAACGGCTGGCCCCTCACACCGAACGCGACTTTGTATGTGGAAGGCGACCTTGAACGCGATTTGCCGCCGTCGCTTCCAGTTGGCGTCACCTACGCCCCTCTGCTTTCGCCAGAGGGCAAACTTCGCAACATCATCGTCAGCGTTCGAGATATTTCACATTTCAGAACGGCTGATGAAATCAAAGCCACGTTTATTTCCATTGTCAGCCACGAACTGCGGACGCCTGTCGCGTTGATAAAAGGATACGCGTCAACTCTCAGGCGCGACGATGCCAAATGGGACAAGCGCACGATCAGCGACTCGCTCACGGTGATCGAAGATGAAGCAGACCGCTTGAGCAAGATGATTGACGACCTGCTCGACGCGTCGCGTTTGCAGGCAGGTGGGTTGAGCCTGAATCCTGCGGATGTTTTACTCCCGACTCTTGCAAGCCGCATTGCTGAACGGTTTGCCACACAATCGAAAAATCACACCATCGTCACAGACTTCCCTGAAAATTTCCCTGTTGTGCTGGCGGATGAAACGCGCATTGAGCAGATAATTTCCAATCTGGTATCTAATTCGATCAAATATTCAGCAACGGGTGAAATCAAAATCAGCGGGACTGTGAGACCCGAACAGGTCATCATTTGTGTATCCGATGAAGGGAAGGGCATCGAAGCAAAAGATTTGCCGCACATCTTCGATAGATTCTATCGCTCGACGAAAGCCGTCAAGCAGACGAAGGGCGCGGGGCTGGGACTGTATCTCGCGCGCGCGTTTGTCGAGGCGCATGGCGGGCGCATTTGGGCGGATGCCAAAACTGAGTTAGGCGCGAGGATTTGTTTTTCGTTGCCGAGGTGAACTCCCGTCGCAGAGTTTGATGGAGGGTGAGCCTCAAAATTTACCGCGAAGAGCGCAAAGAACGCAAAGAAGGAATTAAAACTTGGCGACCTTTGCGGGCTTCGCGGTTCAAAAGATCACTTTGAGGCTCAAACCTGTCCGCCCCGCTTCGTCTACGCTAGCGCTCCGCTCAGCGCGAATAGGAGTCGTCGGGGTGGTAAAATTTGACGGAGGCCGAATCAAGCCGACCCTGAGAAAGATGCGGGTTTACATCCCAAAAAGGAAAATGAATCATGGCGAACACAGTCTTACCCCGAAATAAGATCAATAAAAAATTTACGTGGAATGCCGAGAGCGTTTTTAAATCCGCGAAGGAATGGGAGGCGGAGGTCAAGAGCATTGTGGCTGAATTGCCCAACGTGAAAAAATATGAGGGCAGGCTGAGCGAAGGCGCGGAAGTTTTGCTCGAAGCCATACACGCGGTGGAGGCGTTGGCGAACCGCACGAACAAAATGTTTATGTACGCGGGGTTTTCGTATTCGGTGGATACGACAGACCAAAAAGCCGCCGCGTTGTTTGGCAAGGCGCAGGGCGTGGCGGGACAAGTGTCTGGCGCGCTGTCGTTTGTGAACCCTGAATTGATCGCGATGGGAAAAGCAAAACTAGATGAATGGATGAAGGGCAACGAAAAACTCGCGGTGTATCGGCATAGTTTTGAAGACCTGTTCCGACAACAAGCGCATGTGCGTTCGGGCGAGGTGGAGGAATTGCTCGGCATGGTCGGCGACCCGTTCGGCGGCGCGCAAAATAGTTCGAGCATGTTGGTGAACGCGGATTTCAAATTTGCGCCCGCGAAAGATAAAAAGGGCAAGAAGGTTGAGATCACGCAAGGCAACATGCACACGTCATTGATGGAAAGTCCAGATCGCAAGGTGAGGCAGAGCGCGTTCGAGAGTTACATGGACAAGCACCTTGAATTCAGGAACACGCTTGCCGCGAATCTCAATACTTCGATCAAGAACAACATCTTCAACATGCGCGCGCGGAAGTTTGACACATCGTTGCAAGCCTCGTTGTTCGGACTCAACATTCCCGAATCGGTTTTTCATAATCTGATCAATACATTCAAGTCCAAACTCCCCGTGTGGCATCGCTATTTTGAATTGCGCCGCAAGGCGTTGGGATTGCGCGACCTCACCTATTACGATATGTGGGCGCCCATCGTCAAGAGCAAACCGAAAGTTCCGTACGCGAAGGCGGTTGATTTAATTTCTGAAAGTCTCGCGCCGCTCGGCAAGGATTACGTGGACGTGTTGCGTCAGGGTTGTCTCAAAGATCGTTGGGTGGATATTTACCCGAACAAAGGCAAACAGAACGGCGCGTTCTCGTGGGGCGCCGCGCCCGATACGCATCCCTTCATTATGATGTCGTACACCGATGAAGTGGGAAGCATGAGCACGCTGGCGCATGAACTCGGTCACTCGATGCACTCGTATCTCACGGGGCAGAACCAGCCGCGCGTGTACAACAATTACTCGTTGTTCGTCGCGGAGGTCGCGTCAAATTTCAATCAGGCGATGATGCGCGGTCATTTGCTGAAGACGGTCAAGGATAAAAATTTATTGATCGCGTTGATCGAAGAAGCGGTGGGTCACAACTTCTTCCGCTACTTCTTCCAGATGCCGACTCTGGCGCGTTTCGAGTTGGAGACGCATCAACGCGTCGAGCGCGGCGAAGCGCTGACCGCCGACTCGTTGCAAGAACTGATGGCGGATTTGTTCACCGAGGGATTCGGTCCCAAAGTGAAAGTGGATCGCCCGCGCGTCGGCATGATCTGGTCCACGTTCGCGCATCTTTTCTCGGACTATTATGTCTACTCGTACGCCACAGGCATTTCTGGCGCCCACGCCCTCGCGGGACGAATCCTGCGCGGCGAGCCGAACTCGGCACAGGATTATCTCGGCTTCTTGAAATCAGGTTCATCGCTGTATCCGCTGGATGTGTTGAAGAAAGCGGGCGTTGATCTTGCGTCGCCCAAACCTGTCGAAGAAACCTTCGCCGTGATGGAAAGTTATGTTGATCGGTTGGAGGAGTTGGTTGGGTAGTTTGATAGTTTTGTAGTTTGATAGTTCGCTGGTTGAGCGCAAGCAGTCGAAACCAGCATGTTCATAATAACTCTTGTAACAAAAGTTGCTTTACGCACTGGTGGTTTCGATACGTTCCGCGATGCTTCGTCTTCGCTATCGCTCCGCTCAGCACGCGCGGGACTACTCGACCACCGAATAATCGAAAATCGTAAATCAGAAATCGGAAATCGCTAAATGCCTCAAACACAAATTGCATGTCCCAACTGCCGCCAGATGATCGCGGCGAATATTGAACAACTCTTTGACGTGACGCAAGACCCGCAAGCCAAGCAGAGACTGCTCGGCGGCGTGTCGAACATGGCACGCTGTCCGCATTGCGGGTTTCAGGGACGACTCGCCACGCCGATCATTTACCACGACAACGACAAAGAATTACTGCTCACCTTCTTCCCGCCTGAATTGGGAGTGCCGCTGAATGAGCAGGAGAAGATCATCGGTCCGCTCATCAAGAAGATCACAGACGACCTCCCACCTGAAAAGCGGAAAGGTTATTTGCTCAGCCCCTCCCCCAACCTCACGTACGAGTCAATGATCAAAGTGATTCTCGGCAAGGACGGCGTCACGCCTGAGATGCTCAAGGCGCAACAGGATAGGGTGAACATCGTCGAGAAACTCATCCAAGCCAGTTCGGAGGATGTGCGGAGCGAACTCATCAAACAAAATAGCGCGTTGTTCGATGAACAGTTCTTCGCGTTGTTCAGTCGTCTCGCCCAGGGCGCGATGCAAAGCGGACAAGACACGATCGGCAAACAACTCGCGGATGTGCAACGTCAACTTCTCGACGAGACCGAATTCGGTCGCGGGCTGAAAGAGTCGGTTGGGGAACTGGAGACCGCTCAAAAGTCCCTACAAGAGGCGGGACAGAGTCTCACGCGCGAGAAACTGCTGGACTTCGTCATCGCATCCCCGAATGACGCGCGCTTGCGTGGATACGCCACGATAGCGCGGCAGGGAATGGATTATCAATTCTTCCAACTGCTCACCGAAAAAATTGACAAAGCCAGCGGCGACGAAAAAACGCGGCTCGAAACGATGCGCGAGAAATTGCTGGACTACACAAACGAAATGGATAAGCAGATCGAAGCGCGTTACAAACAGGCGCAGGAGTTTGTCGAGTCGCTGCTCGCGCAGGATGATATTGTCAAAGCGGTGCGCGATAACATTGATGGCTTCACACAGGATTCGGTTGATCTGGTGAATCAGATGTTGCGGCAGGCTTCCGAAAAGAACGATTACACGCGCATGGGCAAACTGCAAAAGATGGTGGAAGTGTTGCGCGAAGTTTCGACTCCGCCCGAAGTGGCTTTTGTCGAGCAATTACTCGACGCGCCCGATGAAGCGTCGCTCGAACAAATGCTGGAAGCGAACAAGGCGATGATCAACGATCAGTTCATGCAAGCGGTGATCGGCTTGGTCGGTCAAGTGGAGCAAGCCGCCGAACAAGGCAACCCCGAAGCGAAAGCGTTGAGTGAAAAAATAAACGCGATCTACAAGACCGCGTTGAAATTTTCGATGAAACAGAATATGTGATCAAAAACCCAAACCTTAGCCACGGATTTCACCGATTTACACGAAATAAAGCCGACCGCGTTTGGTCGGCTTTTCGATTGGCTCAATTGAGGATAAAAATTAAAAATCCGTGATAATCCGTGTAATCAGTGGCTGATTCTTTTTCAATCTGTCAGTCATGGGCAACCTTCCAAACTCGTTCGAACTCCAGCATAAATTGTTGGGCAATCGCTTCATTGTAAATAATCAGGGTGTTTTCATCGTTGCGCGTTTCAGCGGCTTGCGAAAAATTATAGGAACCGATCACAACGATGGATCCGTCAATGATGAACACTTTGTGGTGCATCTGTCCTTCGATGCCGTCAATGCGGACATCCAAATCGGCTTGTTTGAAGGGATCGTATTCCGTTCCCTGATTGGATGAGACTTGCTCCTCATCCATCACGCCTTTGACGGTGAGTCCATCCTCCGCTTTTTCGCGCACGATGTCGCCCAAGTCGTTGGACGTAAACGAGAACGCAAGGAAGTAAATACTTTCCTCCGCGCCGCTCAAGACGGTTGCGATCTGACTCGCGACTCCATCGTCAGGGGAGAAAAATGTATCCACGCGCGTTGAATCAATCGTCAGCGTGGGATGAGGCGTTTCGGGCGTCGTGTTTTCACCGAAGCGATTATCCAAAAACATCTCGTCAAATTCTTTCGAGTAATTCTCCGCCATCTTCGTCGAGCGGATTCGCATTAGATGGTTGTCGTCGTCGTACGCGCCCGAGTCGGTGAAGTTCATCGAGCCGAGCCACACTTCGGACTTATCTATCACCATGAACTTGTCGTGCATCAAGCCGTCCTGTTTATCGCCAACGATTGGAATGCCCGCTTCGAGCAAAATCTCAACATCAGACCTGTCCATGTTGGTGGATTCCATCACCATCCGCACGGTGACGCCGCGATCGCGCGCGTTTAGCAACGCGTTGCGGACGCTGTTCAATGAGAGACTGTACGCGGCAACGTCAATGCTCAA
>Ga0138256_10002043_pt1 | contig 21724 bp, 17 predicted proteins | sample KNB2016incub_MG_FD_105486 | JGI IMG/M metagenome (GOLD analysis project Ga0138256, IMG submission 105486) | Active sludge microbial communities from wastewater in Klosterneuburg, Austria - KNB2014incub_MG | ecosystem: Engineered > WWTP > Activated sludge > Unclassified | place: Austria... | reverse complement strand
CTCTCGGGCGGCCAGCAGCAGCGCGTGATGATCGCGATGGCGCTGGCCTGCGAGCCCAAGCTGCTGATCGCCGACGAGCCGACCACGGCACTCGACGTGACGATCCAGCGCCAGATCCTCGAGCTGCTGGCGGCTCTGAAGGCGCGCCACCGCATGAGCATGCTGTTCATCAGCCACGATCTCGGCGTCGTCGGCGAGATCGCCGACCGCGTCGTCGTGATGCGCGAGGGCACGGTGCGCGAGCTGGGCGACGTGGCACAGATCTTCACCACGCCGCGCGACGCATACACACGTGCGCTGCTCGCCTGTCGGCCGAGCCTCGACGAGCCGCTGCCGGCGCGGCTGGCCATCGTCGAGGGCGCGGGCGGCGCCCCGGCCGCCCCGGCCGACGCAACACCGCCGCGAACCAAGGATCCCGACGCGCCCGTCGTGCTTGAAGTCGCGGCGCTCGCCAAGTCGTACTGGGAGCGGCGCGGCCTGTTCGGGCGCCGCGAGGTCGCCGTGCTCGGCGGCGCGGGCCGCGGCGTCACATTCACGCTGCGCCGCGGCCACACGCTGGGCGTCGTCGGCGAGTCGGGGTCGGGCAAGACGACGATGGGTCTGGCGCTGCTGCGCCTGCACGAACCCGCCCGGGGGCCGACGACCGGCCGCGTCGTGCTGTACGGCCCGGGCGGCGGCGTCGACCTGATGCGTCTGCCACGCAGCGCGCTGCTGCCGATCCGGCGCCGGGTGCAGATCGTGTTCCAGAACCCCTATGCGTCGCTGAACCCGCGCTTCACCGTCGGCCAGACGCTGGCCGAGCCGATGGTGATCCACGGCGTCGGCGCCGGCGCCGCCGATCGCGAGCGCCGCGCTTCGACGCTGCTGGCGCGCGTCGGCCTCGACGACGGCGCGCTCGGCAAGTATCCGCACGAGTTCTCGGGCGGCCAGCGCCAGCGCATCGCCATCGCGCGCTGCCTGACGCTCGACCCCGAGGTGCTGGTGCTCGACGAGGCCGTCAGTGCGCTCGACGTCTCGGTCCAGGCTCAGGTGCTCAACCTCCTGAAGGACCTGCAGGACGAGCTGGGCCTGGCCTATGTCTTCATCAGCCACGACCTGGCCGTCGTGCGCTACCTCGCCGACGACGTGCTGGTGATGAAGGACGGCATCTCCGTCGAACACGCGCCGGCGGCGCAGCTGCTCGCGGCGCCGCGGCACGACTACACGCGGCGCCTGCTCGACGCCGTGCCGCACGGCTGGCAGCCGCGCACCGGCTGACAATTCCGGTCGGCGCTGTAACGCCGCTCTTACGATCGGGCCGCGTTTGGAATGGGGCGCCGCGCCGCGACGTGCGAAACGCGTCCATCGTGGGCTGCCTGGGGCCTGCATCGGGCTGGCACGTTTGCTGCGCCTGCAGCGGCACACCGGCCCGGCGCGACACGCACCAGGCCGGCCCGAAAGCCCAGGACGACGTTGCCATGCGCCTTGCCACCCGCTCCCTCCCGGCCCTGCGCCACCGCCCCGCGACGCCGCGCTGCCGCGGCGGCGCCTCGTCAGTGCTGCGCCTGGCGCAACCCGCGGCGGCGTCCCTGACCGGCTGGCTCGGCCGCGCCGCCGACCTGGCGCTGCCGGCACGCACTGCCGACGCCGGCGCGCAAGCCGAGTTCGTCTCCAGCATCATCACCCGCCTGCTGCCCAGCCACGAGCTGGCGCGGCGCTGACTCTCCAGGAGCGCCCGCCATGGCCCTGCCCACCTTCCGCCCCGAACTGCAAGGCATGTCCGCGCTCGCTCCGCGGCGCGCCGGCGCGCTGCCGCCCGCCGGCGGCCGCCAGTTCAAGGTACTGCTGACGACGCGCTCGCCGCAGCAGTTGTCGCTGTTCGCGCTGCTCGCCCCCACGGCGGCGCAGCCCAAAGGTTCCCGGACCGCTTGACGTCCAAGGGGGAGCGGGCGCTCCGGGGCGGATGAGAGCGAGCCCCCGGCCGCCGTCCCGCTTCCCCTGCTTTTTTTCTCGCCGCCCGACGGCCACACGCTGCTGATGGCACCGTCGGCACACACGGGATCAACCAGTCGCGTTACCCGCAACTACCCTACGACGCGGTGAACGACTTCGCGCCGATCACGCTCGTCGCGGGCCCGGGCCGGGCCGGCGACTAGGACTGCACCTCGCGAGACTTCGCGGCGTCGAGCTGCTCCTGCAGCTTGCGTGCGCCGCGCAGCACCAGCGTCTCGTCGAGCTGCGCCTGCGGCGCCAGCGCCAGCGCCGCTGCCTCGACGCGCTCGGGCCGCTGCATCAGCGCCGCGGCGATCGCCGACAGCGCGCAGATCTTCGGCCGCGCCAGTTGCGGCGGCAGCTCCAGCGTCGCCTGTACCTGCACATGGTGGCGCACGCTCGCGACGGCGGCGGCGTCGAGGCCCCAGTTCTCGCACAGCGCAGCGCCCAGCGCGTCGTGGCTGACGCCGAAGCCGGCGTGCTCGAGCGTCAGCAGTTCGGTGTCGCTTTTCGCGGCGCGCAGCATCGAGCGGTAGTGGTCGGGCGCATGGCGGAACAACACAGCCTTGCCGCACTCTTCGAACAGGCCGGCCGAATGCGCGCCCCACGGGTCGACGTTGAGCAGCTGACCGAGCCGGCCCATCACCAGGCCGCGCAACCCCGCACGCGTCCAGATCGGCTCCAGCTCCGGCGCGTGGCGGAACACGGCGCGCAAACCGATTTCGTAAGTCACGGCCGACACTTCGCGCATGCCAAGGTAAGTGATTGCTTGCTGCACCGTTTGCACGCGCCCTTTCAGGCCGTACAGCGACGAGTTCACCGCCTTCAGCACGGCCGAGGCGAGCGCCATGTCGGCCTCGATCAACGAGGCCAGATCCTGCAGGTTCGTTTCCTCCTCGGCGAGCAGCAGCGACAACTGCACCAGCGCCTGCGGCTGGGCCGGGATGTCGATCTCGAGGGTGCGCAGCTTCGGGTCGACGGGCATGGCGTCTCAACGGCGAGGGGACGGGTCGTTCCGATGCTAGGCGGCGCGCCGCGGCGCAAGGCGCCGAATAACGCCGGCCGGGCGCGGCAGATCGGGCGATCGGGGTTCAGCGCAGGAAGGCGTCCCAGCCCGTCTTGACGATCAGCGCCGCGACGACGGCGATGAAGACGCGGCGCACGAACCCGGCGCCGTGGCGCAGCGCCAGCCGCGTGCCGAGCAGGCTGCCGGCGACGTTGGCGACCGCCATCGCCGCGGCGAGCGGCCACCACACATGGCCCGTCGACGCGAACAGCGCGAGCGCTGCCAGGTTGGTCGACGTGTTGAGCACCTTGGCGTTCGCCGAGGCGTGCAGGAAGTCGTAGCCGAGCCAGCGCACGAAGACGAAGACGAAGAAGCTGCCCGTGCCGGGGCCGAAGACGCCGTCGTAGAAGCCGATCGCCAGGCCAATGGCGCTGGCCGCCCAGGCTTCGCGCGCACCGGCGTAGCGCGGCGCGTGTACGCGGCCCAGATCCTTGCGCGCCAGCGTGTAGAGCAGCACGCCGAGCAGCACGATGGGCAGCGCGCGGCGCAGGCCGTCGACGGGAATCAGCGTCACGCACCAGGCGCCGGCGAAGCCGCCGGCCAGCGCGGCCGCCAGCGCCGGCAGCAGCGCGTGCCAGCCGAGCGTGACGCGGCGCGCGTACTGCAGGCTGGCCCAGGCCGTGCCCCAGACCGACGCCGCTTTGTTGGTGCCCAGCAGCGTGGCCGGCGCGGCGTTCGGGAACGCGCCGAACAGCGCCGGCACCAGGATCAGGCCGCCACCGCCGACGATGGCATCGACGAACCCGGCGAACGACGATGCCAGCGTGACGACGGCGAACTCGAGCATGCAGGGAGTGCGGCGGGCACCGCACCAATAAGAAGGGCACCGAGGTCATCGGTGCCCTTGCATTATTGTCGCTGTGGCCGGTTGCGACCTCTTCTTCCTGGAGCGTCTATGGCTCGTTGGCGCGCCGTCGCCGGCGCCATGTCTCCTCGACCCCCGCCAGAGCAGGCCGCCCGGGGGCGGACCGCTGCGAGTGTGCGCACTGTAGGTGCGCTGCCCGGCGGGCGCACTAGGACTTTCCCGCGCACTCCGGCCCCGCTCTGCCGGCTCGCGGGGGTCGGGTCAGAACGGATAGTGGCGCGGCTCGGTCTGCAACGTGATCCAGCGCAGGTCGGTGAACTCGGCGACGCCGGCGGCGCCGCCGAAGCGGCCGATGCCGCTGGCTTTGACGCCGCCGAACGGCATCTGCGCCTCGTCGTGCACCGTCGGCCCGTTGACGTGGCAGATGCCCGATTCGATACGCCGCGCGACGTTGAACGCGCGCGCGACGTCGCGGCCGAACACCGACGCCGACAGCCCGTACTCCGAGTCGTTGGCGCGCTGCACCGCCTCGTCGACGCCATTGACGCGGATCACTGCCTTGACCGGCGCGAACGTCTCCTCGTGGTAGATGCGCATCTCGGGCGTCACGCGGTCGAGCAGCGTCGCGGGCATCAGCGTGTTCTCGGCCTTGCCGCCGCACACCAGCTTCGCGCCCTTGGCCAGTGCGTCGTCGATCAGCGTGTTGTTGAAGGCGACGGTCGGCATGCCGATCACCGAGCCGAGCACGACGGGGTTCGGGCCGCGCGGGTCGCCGAGCGGCAGGCCCTGCGCCTTGGCGGCGAGCAGCGCGACGAAGTCGTCGGCGATCTTCTCGTCGACGATCAGGCGCTCGGTCGACATGCAGATCTGGCCCGAATTGGCATAGGCGCCGAATGCCGCCGCGTTCACCGCCTCGCTCAGGTCGGCGTCGTCGAGCACGATCATCGGCGCCTTGCCGCCGAGCTCGAGCACGGCGGGCTTCAAGTACTTCGCGCAGGTCATCGCGATGATGCGGCCGACTTTCGTCGAGCCGGTGAAGTTGACGCGCCGCACCGCCTTGTGCGCGATCATCGCCTCGACGACGGCACCGGCATCGGCCGGCGCATTGGTGACGTAGTTGACGACGCCGGCCGGGAAGCCCGCCTCCTGGAACGCCTCGACGATCAGCTGATGGGTGCGCGGGCACATCTCGGAGCCCTTGAACACGACTGTGTTGCCGCAGGCCAGCGGCGTGGCAATGGCGCGCGTGCCGAGGATGACGGGCGCGTTCCACGGCGCGATGCCGACCACGACGCCGGCGGGCTGGCGCAGCCCCATCGCCAGGCTGCCGGGCACGTCGGACGGGATCACTTCGCCGCCCACCTGCGTCGTCAGCGCAGCGGCCTCCTGCAGCATGCCGGCGGCGAGCATCACGTTGAAGCCAGCCCAGTGACCGGAAGCGCCGGTTTCGGCGGCGACGGCCTCGATGAACTGTGGCGTCTTCGCCTTCAGGGCCTCGGCCGCCTTGAGCAACAGCGCGCGGCGCTCGCCCGGGCCGGTGCGGCTCCAGGTCTCGAACGCCTTCGCGGCTGCTTCCACGGCCTTCACGGCGTCGGCCGGCGTGGCGGCGGGCGCGCGCGACGCGACGCCGTTGTCAAGCGGATTGCGGCGCTCGAAGCGCGCGTCTTTCTCGGCCCCGACGGCGAGGCCGTTGATCAGCATGGACACGTCGGACATCGCGATCTCCTCGATCCTTCGGCAAACGGGGGGCCAGCGATCCGCCGTGGGGCTCCCCAGGCGCCCGGGCCGCGGCGGCCGGCAGATCGGCAGAAACGAAGGCGATTGTGTTCCAGGCTCGATGCGCCTGCCTCGATGCGCGCCGGCACCGAAAAAGATCCCCACCCGAACCTTGCGGCAGCGGGCGGGGAACAATCGCAGCGAGACTGCAACGTGCCGGGTGCCGCTCAGTCGGATCACGGCGCGGCGATGCAGCCTCGGTGCCCACTGTAGGCAGGTCGCCGCGAGCGTGCTTTGCCGTCGATGCAGCAAAAGCTTGTCATTGCGTGCACGCCGCCCCGGACTTTCCCTAGGGGTGGCCGCGACCCGCGACCCGGCGCCGCCGCCACCCGCGCCGCCATAATCGGCGTCCCGCTCGAGCCGTTGGAGCCGTGCATGAACCCAGCAGCAGCAGCCACCGTGGTCAGCACCGATCTCGTGCCGCCCAGCGACCGCCTCGCGTTCTGGGGCGAATCGATGCACCGCTTGTTCGACGGGCTCGACTGCGACGCCTACGGCGACGCCGGCTTCGACGGCCGCTTCACCTCCACGCAGGCCGGCGACGTCGTACTGACGCGGCTCGAGGCGAACCGGCACCGCGTCACGCGCTCGCGCTCGCTGGTGCGAAGCAGCAGCGTTGGCTATCTGAAGATCGTAGCGCCGCTGCTCGGCTGCGCGCAGGTGCAGCAATGCGGGCGCGAAGCCCAGGTCGCGCCGGGCGAATGGAGCATCTACGACACGACCGACAGCTATGCCGTCGGCAATCCGCAGCGCGTCGAGCACCTGATCGTGCGCGTGCCCAAGCAGCGCCTGGCCGAGCGCGGCTTCGCCGTCGATGCGCTGATGGCACGCTGCTTCGGCGCCCGCGGCGGCGTCGCGCGGCTGGCCTTAGAGACGATGCGCAGCACCTGGCGCGAACTGCCCGGCATGAGCCCCGAGGCGGCGCGCAGCGCCGGCGACGCGATCCTGCAGTTCGTGCAGTTGTCGCTGCTCGAGATCGCGGGCCGCCCGTCGGCGACGACGCAGCGCCTGGCGCTGCGCGAGCGCATCAAGCGCCTCGTCGCGCAACGGCTGGCGGACCCGGCGCTGTCGGTGGACGAGATCGCGTACGCGCTCGGCTGCAGCCGGCGCCACCTCTACAACGCCTTCGCGGGCGAGTCCGACGGCGTCGCCGGCTATATCCTCGGCGAGCGCCTCGAAGCCTGCCGGCGTGACCTTGCCGACCCGGCGGCCGCGTCGCGGCCCGTCACCGACATCGCGCTGGCGCGAGGCTTCGGCAACCTGGCGTACTTCAGCCGCGTCTTCAAGGCGCGCTACGGCCTCGCGCCGCGCGAGTACCGCGCGAGCGCGGTCCGCTGAGTCAGACACGCTCCGCCTAGGCGATCCACTCCGCGCCGCAGCCAGCGGCACGCGCCGGCGCGGGTCGGCGCCGAGCCGGCTCGCGAGCAGGTTTCCCGGTGGTGCAGGCACCTACGATGACGCCTTCGAAGCGCGCATCGATGGGCCCCGTGCACCGATTCTGTCCGCCGCAGCGACGCGCCGCGCCACGGCCACTGCCGTCGCGACTCAGGGTTAGCCCCGAGACGGCGGCCTTGAAACAACAAAACGGGGCGCTGTGCTTTGCGCACGCCGCGCCAATTCCTTGATAATCTATTCCCTCTGCTGGCAGCGGCGCCTTCGCTTGAATGGTTCACGACGGGTTGAAGCTCCACAAGTTCATAGGGTCAGGAAAGGCGCCTCATGGGTAACAAGCTCTACGTCGGCAACCTTGCGTACAGCGTACGCGACGAAAGCCTGAACGATGCTTTCGCGCAGTTCGGCACGGTCACTTCGGCCAAGGTCATGATGGACCGCGACACCGGCCGCTCGAAGGGCTTCGGCTTCGTCGAGATGGGCAGCGATGCCGAGGCGCAGGCCGCGATCAACGGCATGAACGGCCAGCCGCTCGACGGCCGCGCCGTCGTCGTCAACGAGGCGCGTCCGCGCGAGGATCGTCCGGGCGGCGGCGGCGGTTTCCGCGGCGGCTACGGCGGTGGCGGTGGTGGTGGCCGCAGCGGTGGCGGCGGCGGCGGTTATGGCAGCGGTGGTGGTGGCGGCGGCTACGGCGGTGGCGGCGGCTACGGCGGCGGCGGCGGCCGCAGCGGTGGCGGCGGCTACGGCGGCGGTGGTGGCCGCAGCGGTGGCGGCGGCGGTCGCGGCGGCTACTGATCGACGGATCGAACGAAGAAGGCGGTGGCGAGTCCACCGCCTTTTTTCATGGCCACTCGGCAAGCGCCGCTCAGGGTCGGAGTGCCGGGCTTCAGGTCTGACCCTGCCTCGGTTTGCGCGGCCGTCCGGCGAGCAGTTGGTCAAACCACGGGTCGGGCAGCGCGCGCAGCAGCTTCGCGACGATGGCCATCTGCCACGGGATCACGCAGTACGAGGTGCCGCGCCCGATTACGCGCACCGCGCGCTCGGCGAACGCGTCGGCGGTGAGTTGGAACGGCTTGGAATGGCGGTCGGCGCGCGTCAGCGGCGTCTCGACATAGCCCGGGCTGACAGTAACGACGCGCACGCCGTGCGGCCGGCAGTCGCCGCGCAGCGATTCGCAGTAGGCAATCACGGCGGCCTTGCTTGAACAGTAGGCGCCGTGGCCCGGCAGGCCGCGGATGCCGGCCACGCTGCCGATGCCCACCAGCGTGCCGCTGCGCCGCTCGCACATCGCGCGCACGAAGGGATGGAACGTCGCCGCCATGCCGAGGTTGTTGGTCTCGTAGATGCGGCGCATCACGTCGAGGTCGGTGCGCTCGGCGGTGTCGAAGCCGACGCTGACGCCGGCGTTGGCGATCACGATGTCGGGCAGGCCCTGCATCGCGATGCAGGCCTGCCCGGCGCCGACGATCGTGTCGACATCGCGCACGTCGACGCCATGGATCGAGATGCGCTTCGCGTCATAGCCCTCGCGCGCGACCCAGGCACGCAACTCGTCGGCACGCCGCGCGACGAGCGCAAGGCGCCAGCCGTCGCGGTAGTAGCATGCGGCGAGCGACTGGCCGATGCCGCTCGACGCGCCGGTGATGTAGACCAGCCCCGTCGCTGTCTTCATGGCCTCACACCCTGCGTGTACGCTTCGGCCGGCCTGCCGCCCGCGCCTGGAAAGCGCGCGCGCACGCGCCCGCGCAACTGCACCGTGCGGTCGAGGTTGTCGTAGTCGAGCGCGTCGGCGCGAATTTCCGTCGCGCCGCGCCGCACGACGACAGGCAGGTGCGAGCGGACCCGCTCGGTGGCCAGGAAGGCATGCAGGAACTCGCCGCGGAACTCGATCGGCGGCGCGCCGGCCTGGCCCTCGCGCACGACCTGCGCGCCGCCGAGCAGCTGCACTTGCGTCGCATCGCCGTTGACGAGGGCGCGCCGCGCCGTCGCCGTCGTCGTCTGCTGCGCGTCGCCCCAGGCGCGCATCTGCACATGGTCGATCTCGACGGTGTCGCTGTCGGGGTAGTGGCGCAGCTCGTCGCCCTCGAGCTGCGCGCGCAGCCGGCCGGCCGGCGTGAAGCGCTGGACGACGAAGCGCTGCATCGTGTAGTCGGGCTCGTGGCGCGGCGCCGCGGCGGCCGTCTCGGCCGCCGGCCGCGGCGTGTTCTTGACCAGCCACCAGGTGCCGAGTGCGAGCAGCGCCATCAGCACGATCGGCAGGTAGGCCGACGCCGTCTCGACGACGCGCCAGTGCCAGCGCAGTCGCGGCTTCGGGCCGGGCTGCGCAGCCGGCGCCAGCGCGGCGGGTTCACTCAGGTCCACGCCGGCGGCCCTATGCGTCGTCGAGCGTCGTCAGCGGGCCGTTGAGCAGCGCGGCATAGCGGCCGGCGGCGCAAAGCAGCAGGTCGCAGAACTCGCGCGCCGCGCCGTGGCCGCCGGCGGCGGCCGTCACGTGGCGCACGACGGCCTTCACCTCGGCGTGCGCGTTCGGCGGCGCGCAGGCGAAGCCGGCGCGCAGCAGCAGCGGCAGGTCCGGCCAGTCGTCGCCGATCACGGCCAGCTCTCGCCATTCGAGCCGCAGTTGGGCGCGCAACTGTTCGGCGACGGCCAGCTTGTCGTGCACGCCGTAGAGCGCATGGCCGACGCCGAGGTCGGCGATGCGCCGGCGCACCGCCGGCGAATCGCGGCCGGTGACGACGAGCGGCGCGATGCCGCCTTGCGCCAGCAGCTTCAGGCCGTGGCCGTCGAGCGTGCTGAAGGCCTTGAAGGCTTCGCCGTCCTCGCCGACATAGATGCGGCCGTCGGTCAGCACGCCGTCGACATCGAGCACGGCAGCGCGGATGCCCTGCGCCGCCAGCAGCAGCTCGGGCTCGAAGTTCAGCGCGGGGCGGACGGTGCGGGGCATGGCGCCCGCAGTCTAAGCCAGCGGCGTGCCGTCAGTTCACGGGCCGCCGCGCCGGGCCGCTCCCTAGCCAGACCCGGGCCCTCTCGGAGGGTCGCTCGCCTTACCCGGCGAGCGGGGTGCCGTCAGTCAGGCGGCGGCGTTCATGAAGCCGAGGTCGCTGCGGAAGTACCCCAGCCGCGGCAGCACTTCGGCAAGCTGCGCGTCCCCGGCGCCGAACCAGCGGCCGAGCGTCGCAGCCACTTCGTCGACGGCGATCGTCGGGATCCACAGGCCGTTGCCGGCGTCGTTCGGCCCCCGCAGCGTGAGGTCGGGGAAGTCACCGACGAGCTGGCCGCCGCGCACCGAGCCGCCGACGACGAGGTGGTGGCTGCCCCAGGCGTGGTCGGAGCCGGCGCCGTTGGACGGGAAAGTGCGGCTGAAGTCCGACGCCGTGAACAGTGTGACCTTGCGGTCGACGCCCAGTTCGACCATCGCCGCGTCGAACGCCGTGACGGCGGAGCTGATCTCGCCGAGCAGGCGGTTCTGCGTCACGAGCTGGTCGTCGCCGTGCGTGTCGAAGCCGCCGATCGAGGTGAAGAAGGTCTGGCGCCGCATGCCGAGCTGGGCGCGCGACGCGATCAGCCGCTCCGCCATGCGCAACTGGCGGCCGAGGCCGGTGTCGGGAAATACCGTCGCCATTGTCGACGCGCCGTTGAGCGCCTGCGTCAGGATGCGCTGGTTGTCGATCGAGCGCGTCATCACATCGAGCCAGGCCTGCTCGAACAGGTGGCCGCGCCGCTCGGCGAGCGTTGCGGTCACCGCAGCCGACAGCGGGTCGCTGCCGCCGGGCCGGTAGAAGTCGAAGCCGAAGCGGCCCGACGACGACACCTTGTACGGCTGCAGCGAGCGGTCGCCGCCTTCCCAGAGATTGCCGCCCGACAGCGACAGCGCGCTGTAGCCGCGGTTGGCCGTCGACTCGTCGACGAGGCGCTCGAGCAGCCGGCCGCCCCAGCCGCTGCGCGGGGCGGCGTCGGAGATCGCGCTCTGCCACTGCGCCTGCTGGTCGGAGTGCGAGAACAGGTTCTCCGGCAGCGGCACCGAGCGCGCCGACCACTGCGGCTTCGTCGTCGGCACGAGCAGCGGCCCTGAGTTGGCGATCGCCGCCACCTTGCCCTGCTGGAACAGGCCCTGCAGGCCGGCCATCGCCGGATGCAGGCCGAAGCCGCGGCCCGGCGTGTTGGCCGGCGAGATCGGCAGCAGCGTGTCGCGCGCCAGCGCAAGGCGGTCGCGGCCGCGCTGGTAGACGGCGTACTCGGCCGGCTCGTAGGGCACGAGCAGGTTGTTGCCGTCGTTGCCGCCATAGAGGAAGACGCACACCAGCGCGCGGTAGTCGTCGGTGGCGGGCGCCGTCTGCGCCAGCGCCGACAGATGCGCCATCGTGCCCAGGCCCGTGGCCAGGCCGCTGCCGAACAATCCGGCGAGGAAGCGCCGGCGCGGGTCGCCGATCGCGATCGGAGCGTTCTTCATCGCGGGCCTCACTCTCACTGCTGGATCACGAAGTCGGGCGACAGCGCCGTGACGATCAGCGCCGCCTTGACGCGCTCGCGCGCGCTGCGTGCGCGCATCGCGTCGAGCATCGTCACGAGGCGCATGCGCGTGCCGTCGCTCATCCGCGCCGAGAACAGCAGCAAATCGAGGCGCTCGACGAGTTTGGGCGGATCGTCGGCGAGCGCCTCCAGCGGCGCATAGTTCAGCACCAGCCGCGCGCTGCCGTTGCCGTAGCCCTCGCTGTTGAACAGCGATGCGAAGAAGTTGAGCGCGCCGACCGCCGAGGTCTCCGTCGTGATCTGGAATTCGGGCGCATACAGGCCCGCCTGCGCGATCGCGCCCGGCTGCCGGAAGTTGGGAGAGTAGAAGTTGAACACGCTCGGCGACAGCAGCGGGCTCTGGCCGAGGCCGCTGTCGGCGCTGTCGAGGTGGTGGATCGAGTTGATACCGTTGGCGCTGCGCGCGCCGAGCGCGCGCAGCACGTGCGCGAATCGGACCACGGGCTCGCGCTGCTTGCCCGCGCTCGCGTTGCCGGCTGCCGGCACGGCGCGCGCCTCCGGGTCGAGCAGCACGGCGCGCACGACGGCGCGCAGATCGCCGCGCACGCCGCCGCCGTTGTCGTTGAAGACTGTCGCGACGCGCGCGATGTAGGCCGGGCTCGGGTTGCTGGCGACGAAACGCTGGATCAACTGGCGGCCGATGAAGGGCCCGACGTTCGGATGGTTGAAGATGTTATCGAGCGCAGCCTCCAGGTCCGACTCGGGCGTGCCGCCGGCTGGCAGCACGAAGCCGTCGAGCAACTGCTTGGTGCCGCTGGAGTGATAGGCGGGATCGGGCTTCATCGGCGTCGTCCACGCGGCGCGCGCGTTCTCGTCGGCGCTGTGGAACGACGTCGCGTTGGCGAAGGTCCAGCCGGTGAAGGCGCGCGCGAAGCCCTTGACGACGGCTTCATCGTAGGTCGGGATCGGCCGACCCTGCGCGTCGAGCTTGGGCGTGCCGTCGAGCTCGAGCTGCCCCAGGCCGATCGAGAACAGCTGCAGCACCTCGCGCGCATAGTTCTCGTTCGGATGCGTGCCCTTGGCCGGATCGTCCTTCGCGCTCTGCAGCATGTTGAGGTAGTAGCCCATCGCCGGGTGCAGCGTCACGTCCCTCAGCAGCGCGCGGTAGCTGCCGAACGCGTTGCGGTTGAGCATGTCCATGTACGACGACATCGCATACGGCCGAAGGTCGGGCGCGACGTTGCTGATCACGACGATCTGCGCCAGCGCGAACGCGGTGCGCGCACGCAGCTGCGCCGGGTCGTGCAGCCACTGCTGCCACACGGCCTCGTAGCTCATCTCCTCGGTCGGATAGATCTCGCGGATGCGCGTGGCGGGATCATCGACGCGCGGCTCCTGGTTCTGCACGTAGTCGACGTGCAGCGCCGCGGCCGGCATCTCGAACTGCTGGTCGAGCCAGCCGGCGATCCCCGTGCCCTGCACGCCCATGATCTGCTCGACCGAGGTCGCGCCGAACGTGGCCTGGGTCATGAAGCGCGCCGCCTCGGCCGTGCTCGGCTGATCGGTCGGGCCGGTCTTGCCGCCGCCGCACGACACAAGCGCTGTCGCGAGCGCAACGGCGCACGCCGCTGCGAGCATGCGCCGCCCGCGCGGCGCGCGCCTTTCCTCCATGGCCCGACCTCCCTGAGTCGTGTGCAGTGGCGTGGCGCGATATCGCGTCCGTCGCTGTTCGATCCGGGGCCAGTCTAGGAGCGGGCCGCCGTCACCGGCTGCTCGCATTCGTGACCCGGCGTAACCGCGGTCGCGCGGCGCGCCCGGCAGTGCTCAGATCACCTTGGCGCGCATCAGGTCGTTGGAATTGAGCGCGCCGACCAGACGCTCCTCGGCGTCTACGACGAGCAGGCTGGTGATGCGATGTTCTTCCATGAGATCGGCCGCCTCGACGGCGAGCGCGTCGTCGCGCACGACGCGCGGTCGCGGGTGCATCACTTCGCGGGCGGTCAGCGCGCGCAAATCGAGACCTTTCTCGATCAGGCGGCGCAGATCGCCGTCGGTGAAGATGCCCAGCACGGCGCGGCCGGCGTCCGTCACTGCCGTCGCGCCCAGGCCCTTGTCCGTCATCTCGCGCATCATGTCGATGAAAGCGGCGTCGGGGCCGACGGCGGGCACCTCGGCCCCGGCGCGCATCACGTCGCGCACGTGCGTCAGCAGCTTGCGGCCCAACGCGCCGCCCGGGTGCGAACGCGCGAAGTCCTCCTCGCGAAAGCCGCGCGCGTCGAGCAAGGCGACGGCCAGTGCATCGCCGAGCGCCATCTGCGCCGTCGTGCTCGCCGTCGGCGCCAGGTTCAGCGGGCAGGCCTCCTGGTCGACCGCCGTCGACAGCACGATGTCGGCGTGCCGCGCCAGCGTCGATTCGGCGCGGCCCGTCATCGCGACGACGCCGACGCCCAGGCGCCTCAACACCGGCACGATGGCGGCGATCTCGTCGCTCTCGCCCGAGTTCGACAGCGCGAGCACGATGTCGCCCGCCGTCACCATGCCGAGGTCGCCGTGGCTCGCCTCGCCGGCATGCACGAACAGCGCCGGGGTGCCGGTCGAAGCCAGCGTGGCGGCGATCTTGCGCCCGACGTGTCCGCTCTTGCCCATGCCGATCACGACGACGCGGCCGCGGCAGCCGAGGATCGCATCGACCGCCTGCACGAAGCCGGCGCCCTGACGCGCCTTCAGCCCGAGCAGCGCCTGCGCCTCGATGTCGAGCGTGCGTTGCGCGAGGTCGAGCACGCGTTGCGCATCGAGCTTCGGGCGGTGGGTCACGGGGCGGCGTCGCGCTGGGCGTCCATTACGATGACGATGGATGATTCTAGGCGCGCGCTCGCGCCGCGCCCGCTTTGGACCCCATGGCCTCCACCCTCGAGCTCGTGCTGCTGTACCTCGTCGCCGCGGTGGCCGGCGTCGCATTGTTTCGCACGCTCAAGCTGCCGCCGATGCTCGGCTACCTGGCGGTGGGTGTGCTGATCGGGCCCAACGCGCTCGCGCTGGCCGGCGACTCGGGCGGCGTGCGCTACCTGGCCGAATTCGGCGTCGTGTTCCTGATGTTCGTGATCGGCCTCGAGTTCAATCTCCCCAAGCTGCGCAGCATGCGCACCGTCGTGTTCGGCTTCGGGCTGTCGCAGGTGCTGATCACGATCGCCGGCACGATGGCGGGCCACTTCTTCCTGGTCTGGGCGTTCGGCCGCACGGCGCGGCCGTGGGAGCTGTCGTGGCAGGGCGCCGTCGTGCTGGGCGGCGCGATCGCGATGTCGAGCACGGCGATCGTCGCCAAGATGATGGTCGAGCGGCTCGAAGTCGAGTCGGAGCACGGCCGGCGCGTGTTCGGCGCGCTGCTGTTCCAGGATCTCGCCGTCGTGCCGCTGCTGGTGCTGATCCCGGCGCTGGCGGCGGGCAGCGGCGGCGAACTCGGCAGTACGCTCGCGCTGGGGCTGCTGAAGGCGGCGGCGCTGCTCGCGCTGCTGCTGCTGGGCGGCCAGAAGCTGATGCGCTGGTGGCTGACGATCGTCGCGCGCCGCAAGAGCGAGGAGCTGTTCGTGCTGAACCTGCTGCTCGTCACGCTCGGCCTGGCCTGGCTGACGGAGCACGCCGGCCTGTCGCTCGCGCTCGGCGCCTTCATCGCCGGCATGCTGATCGCCGAGACGGAGTACAAGCACCAGGTCGAGGCCGACATCCGGCCCTTTCACGACGTGCTGCTGGGCCTGTTCTTCATCACGATCGGCATGCGGCTGGACTGGCGGCCGCTGCTCGACCAGTGGCTGCTCGTGCTGCTGTTGACGACGCTGCCCGTACTCGCGAAGTTCGTGCTGATCTCACTGCTCGCGCGCCTGTTCCGTGCGCCGCCGGGCGTCGCGCTGCGCACCGGCCTCTATCTCGCGCAGGCCGGTGAGTTCGGTTTCGTGCTGCTGACGCTGGGAGCCGAGCACGCGCTGATCGACCCGAAGTGGGTCAGCCCGGTGCTCGCGAGCATGGTGCTGTCGATGCTCGCAACGCCGTTCCTGATCCTCTACAGCAACCGCATCGTGATGCGCCTGTCGGCCAGCGACTGGCTGCTGCAGTCGGTGCAGCTGACGACGATCGCGCGCAAGTCGATCCGCACCGAGGCGCACGTCATCATCTGCGGCTACGGGCGCAGCGGCCAGAACCTGGCGCGCCTGCTCGAGCGCGAGCACATTCCGTACATGGCGCTCGACCTCGACCCCGATCGCGTGCGCCAGGCTGCCGCCGCGGGCCAGAGCGTCGTCTTCGGCGACGCCGCCCGGCTGCAGAGCCTGATGGCCGCCGGCCTGGCGCGCGCCAGCGCAGTCGTCGTCAGCTACCCCGACACGCCGTCGGCGCTGAAGATCCTGCGCCTGGTGCAGGAACACGCGCCGCGTGTCCCTGTCGTCGTGCGCACGATCGACGACGCCGACCTCGAGCGGCTGCGCGCCGCCGGTGCGACGGAAGTCGTGCCCGAGGCGATCGAAGGCTCGCTGATGCTGGCCAGCCACGCGCTCGCGCTGGTGGGCGTGCCGATGCGCCGCGTGATCCGCCTGACGCGCGACGCGCGCGACGCGCGCTACGGCCTGCTGCGCGGCTACTTCCACGGCGCCGACGACGACACCGCCGAAGAGCGCCAGCAGGCGCGGCTGCTCAGCGTCAGCCTGCCGGCGGGAGCCGTCACGCTCGGCAAGCGCCTCGGCGACCTGGCGCTGCATGCCGTCGGCGTCAGCGTGGTGTCGATCCGCAGCGCTGCCGGCGCAGTCGCGCATCCCGACGATTCGCGAGTGCTCGCCGCCGGCGACACGCTGGTGCTGTCGGGCCTGCCCGAACCGCTGGCGCTGGCCGAAGGCAAGCTGCTCGGCATCGAATGATTCTCTCGACGACGCGAAGGCCGCAGGAGACCCGATGAGCGACGACACCACCGATCCGCGCGACTTCATCCGCAGCCAAATCCGCACCGTGTCGGACTGGCCGGCGCCCGGCGTGCAGTTCCGCGACATCACGCCGCTGCTGCAGAACCCGAAGGCGTTCCGCGTGCTGATCGACCAGTTCGTGCACCGCTACTTCGACGTGCGGCCGAGCGCGATCGCCGGGCTCGACGCACGCGGCTTCATCATCGGCGCGGTGCTGGCGTACGAGTTGAACGTCGGCTTCGTGCCGATCCGCAAGAAGGGCAAGCTGCCGTTCACGACGGTGGCCGAGACCTACGAACTGGAGTACGGCAGCGCGACGGTCGAGCTGCACACCGACGCCGTGCGCAGCGGCGACCGCGTCGTGCTGATCGACGACCTGATCGCCACCGGCGGCACGATGATGGCCGGCAAGCGGCTGCTCGAGCGCCTCGGCGCAACGGTGATCGAAGGCGCCGCGATCGTCGAGCTGCCCGAACTCGGCGGCGCGGCGAAGCTGCGCGCCAGCGGCCTGGCGGTTCACACGCTGGTGCAGTACGCCGGCGCCTGAGCGCGGTCTGCGCTCAGGCCATCGGCATCTGACGCGTCATCGTGGCGCGCATGCGCACCGCCATCACGGCGCCGGCGGCGCGCAGCACTTCGAGCGCCAGCGCCGGCACGCGCTGCGCCAGCTCCTCGATGCGCGGGCCGCGCAGCACCCAGACGATGCAGGGCGTCATCGTCTCGACGTTGGCGCCGCGCGTACCATCGACGAACAGGCTCAACTCGCCGACGACTGCGCCGGGGCGCAGGATCGCGATGCGCGTGCCCGGCGGCGCGCCCGTCGCATAGACCTGCAGGCTGCCCTGCTCCAGCAGGTACATCGCGCGATCGCTGTCGCCCTGGCGGATCAGCAACTCGCCGGCGCGCATCTCGTGGCGCGACAGGTACTGCGACAGCACGCGCCATTGCTCGTGGTTCAGACGCGGGCGAAACGCGTCGTCGCCGTTGAGCGTCTGCACTGCGGTGAGCAAGCCTCCGATATCCATGGCGCGATTATCGAGAGCCGGCCGGGCCGGGGCAACCGCCGACTCCGGGGCACGCGACGGGGTGCGTGCGGGTGGCTGCGACTTCGCGCGCGACCTTCGGCCCGAGCAATAACGATCTGACCGACATCAAGCCGGCCGGTCTCGCTGACGAGGAACATTCGCGTTCAGGCCTCGTTCAGCCTGCGACAGGCAGCATTCGAAGCGCTCTTACTCCAATCTCGCAGGCAATCACCATGGCCATTCATCGCTGGAGCGCCCGCGTAATTCTCCTTACCCTCGGGCTTGTGGCGCTGCGTTCCAGCTTGGCGGCCGACGAGGGTGTCGCATCGCTCCCCGTCAGCCAGTTCGCCGCGGCAGGCATTCGAACCGTGCCGGTTCGGTCGGCGCCTGCGAATCGGCTGACTCACCTGCCTGCGCACGTCCAGATTCCCAACGCACAGCAGCGCATCGTCGCCGCGCCCGTGGGTGGGCTGGTGACAGCCGTGATGGTCGGCGTCGGGGAGCCGGTGAAGGAAGGTCAGGTGATGGCGCGGCTGGTCAGCCCCCAGCTGCTCGAGTTGCAGCGCGAGCTGGCGCAAGCCGCGGCGGAGCGCGAGCGCACGCAGCAGGCGCTTGCACGCGACGAGCGCCTGCTGGCCGAGGGTCTCATCGCCGCCTCGCGTGTCGAGGGCAGCCGCGCCGCTGACCGGCATGCCGCCGCGACCATGACCGAGAAGCGCGGCCTGCTCGCCCTCACCGGTGCGCGTCCGGGTCGTGCAGGCGAACTCGCCCTGATCGCGCCGATGAATGGCATTGTCCTGGCGCAGTCGACACGGGCAGGCGAAAGAGTCGAGCCAGCGACCACGCTTTTCCACGTTGCCCGGCTGGATCTCCTCGACCTCGACATAGAGCTGCCGCTCGCGGCGGCTGCGCGAGTCGCGATCGGCGCGGCAGTGAGGGTTCCGGAGTCCGGTGCGCTCGGGACGGTCATCGCGATCGGCCGCGCGGTCAGCGACGGACAGACGCTGAAGGTACGCGCCCGGATGACGGCCGGGCTGGCCGGGCTCAATCCCGGCCAGCATGTCGAAGCCGAGATCGAGACACGAAGCGCAGGCGCCGCGGCTCCGCTCTGGCTGGTTCCGGGCAGCGCCGTCGTTCGCTTGGGCAAGGGAGGAGCACAAGCAGCTGTATTTGCGCAGCGCGGCGAGAAGTACCTTGCGGTCGCAGCGCAGGTGGTCGGTGAATCCGGCTCTGACCTGGTCATCGAAGCGTCCCTGAAGGAAGCAGAGTCGGTCGTCAGCGACGGCGCGAGCCAGCTGAAGGCTGCGCTGGCAGGCCTCGGCAAGTGAGTTCGCGCCATGCTCAGCCGGATCGTCGATTTCTCGCTCACTCAGCGCCTGCTCGTGCTGGTGTTGACCGTCTTGCTCGTCGGCGCGGGGATCGTTGCCCTTCGCGAACTACCGATCGACGCCTTTCCCGACGTGTCGACCACGCAGGTCAAGATCATCTTCAAGGCGCCCGGCATGACGCCCGAAGAGGTCGAGAGCCGGATCACCGTGCCGATCGAGCAGGAGATGCTCGGCATCCCCCGCCAACGGCTGCTGCGCGCCGTCACCAAGTACGGCATCGCCGACGTCACGATCGATTTCGAGGACGGCACCGACATCTATTGGGCGCGCCAGCAGGTCAGCGAGCGGCTCGACGCGGTGACCAGCGGGCTTCCGCCCGAAGCCAGCGGCGGATTGGCGCCGATCACCACGCCGCTCGGCGAGATGTTCATGTTCACGATCGAAGGTCCGCTTTCGCTCGCGGAGAAGCGCCAGCTGCTCGATCGTGTGATCCGGCCGCAACTGCGCACGATCCGCGGAGTGGCCGATGTCAACAGCCTGGGCGGACTCGTTCGCACCTATGAGGTCATTCCGAATATCCAGCTGCTTGCCACTCGGGGCTTGAGCCTGGAACATCTGCGCACGGCGATCGAACGCAACAATAACAACGACGGGTCGGGCCGGCTGCTCGAGGGCGAGGAAGTCCTCATCGCGCGCACCGAGGGGGCAATCCGCGATCTGGCCGATCTCGGAAGGATCGTTGTCGCATCGAACGGGGACGTGCCCGTTCGTCTCTCGGAGCTCGCAGAACTGCGGATCGGCAGCCTGACCCGCTATGGCGCCGTCACTCGGGATGGCAGTGAGGCCGTTCAGGGGCTCGTGCTCGCCTTGCGCGGTGCGAACGCACAAGCCGTGATTGCCGACGTCAAGGCCAGTCTCGCCGGCTTGTCGGCCTCCTTGCCCGACGGGGTGACGATCGAGCCGTTCTACGACCGGTCGGCGCTCGTGAAGCGCGCCATCTCGACGGTATTGAGCGCGCTGCTCGAGGCGATCGTGCTGGTGCTCGTACTGCTGGTGGCTTTCCTCGGGAACTTGCGGGCGGCCTTGGTGGTTGCTCTGACCCTGCCACTCGCCGCCCTGGGGACCTTCATCCTGATGCGCCATACGGGCGTGTCGGCAAATCTGATGAGTCTCGGCGGGTTGGCGATCGCCATCGGCCTGCTGGTCGACGGCTCGGTCGTCGTCGTCGAGAACATAGAGAGCCGTCTTTCCGAGGGCGGCGTACCCGCCACGCTGCCGCTGTTGAACGTGGTCTATCGAGCCGCGCGAGAAGTCGCCGTGCCCGTCGTGTCAGGCGTCTGCATCATCATCATCGTGTTCGTGCCGTTGCTTTCCCTGCAGGGTCTCGAGGGCAAGCTGTTCGTGCCGGTGGCGCTTTCGATCGTCTACGCGCTGTCGACTTCGCTGGTGCTGGCGCTCACGGTGATACCCGTCCTGGCCTCGCTGTTGCTGCGCCGCAGGCCGGCCCACCAACCCTGGCTGGTGCGCAAGCTCGAAGCCCTGTACTTGCCGACGCTGGCTTGGGCGCTGCGCCATGGCCGCGCTGTCTTCGCCACTGCCCTGCTGCTGCTCGCGCTCGCGGGCGGGGCGTACACGCTGCTCGGCAAGTCGTTCATGCCGACGCTGGACGAGGGCGACCTGATCATGCAGTTGGAGAAGTTGCCGTCGATCAGCCTCGATCAGACGATCGCGATCGATGCGCGCGTGCAGCGCGCGATCCTGCAGCGCGTTCCCGAGGTCACGCGGATCGTGGCCCGCTCCGGTTCCGACGAGTTGGGCCTCGATCCGATGGGCCTGAACGAAACCGACAGCTTTCTGGTCCTGAAACCTGTTTCGGAATGGCGCAATCCGGACAAGGCTTGGCTCACCGACCAGTTGCGCGCCGTTGCCGCCGACTATCCGGGTCTCAACGCGGCCTTCACGCAACCGATCGAGATGCGCATCTCGGAGATGATCACCGGCGTTCGAGGCGATGTCGCGGTCAAGGTGTTCGGCAACGACCTGGCAGAACTCGGACGGCTCGCAAGCCGGATCGAGACCTCGCTGAACGGGATCGCCGGGGCCGAGGACGTCTTTACCGCGCGCAATGAAGGCGTCCAGTATCTGCAGATCCAGATCGATCGGCTGGCCGCGGGTCGCCTCGGCCTGTCGGTCGATGAGATTCAGTCGAGTCTTCGGGCGATGATCGAAGGCCGGTCTGCGGGTGCGGTGATCGAATCCGGGTGGCGCGTACCGATCCTGCTGCGCGCAGGCGAGGATGTGCGCACGAGCGCCGCACGCTTCGGCGATCTGCGCGTGGCACTGCCCGATGGCAACGCCGTGCCGCTGTCGGAGGTGGCTCGGCTCCGGAGGGTCGATGGGCCGGTGAAGATCGAGCGCGAGAACGGCGCGCGCTACGTCACGGTACGGGCCAACGTCCGGGGGCGTGATCTGGTCGGCTATGTCGAAGAAGCCCAGGCGTTGCTTGCGTCGACTGTCAAGCTGCCGGTCGGCTATCGGCTCGAGTGGAGCGGCCAGTTCGAGAACCAGCAGCGCGCGGCGAACCGCTTGGCAATCGTGGTGCCGATCGCGATTCTGCTGATCTTCCTTCTGCTTTTCTCGACGTTCGGCTCGGTGCGCCAGGCGACCCTTGTCCTGGCCAACGTGCCGTTCGCGCTGATCGGCGGCGTGTTCGCTCTGCTGCTGTCGGGCGAGTATTTGTCGGTGCCGGCTTCGGTCGGATTCATCGCGCTGCTCGGCATCGCCGTGCTGAACGGTGTCGTCATGGTCACCCATTTCAACTACCTGGTCGATCGCCGGATGCCGATTGACCAGGTGATCGTCGAGGGGGCGCGCAGAAGGTTGCGACCGGTCTTGATGACTGCATCGATCGCAGCGTTCGGCCTCGTGCCGCTGCTGTTTGCGACCGG
>Ga0138256_10002042_pt1 | contig 21727 bp, 23 predicted proteins | sample KNB2016incub_MG_FD_105486 | JGI IMG/M metagenome (GOLD analysis project Ga0138256, IMG submission 105486) | Active sludge microbial communities from wastewater in Klosterneuburg, Austria - KNB2014incub_MG | ecosystem: Engineered > WWTP > Activated sludge > Unclassified | place: Austria... | reverse complement strand
TGAGCAGCGGCGCGTTGAAGGACACCTCGTTCAGGCGGTTCATGATGTCGCGCGCGCTGCGCGGGATCTCGTTGCGCACGATCGGGTTGATCTGCACCAGGATCGTGTCGCTCGAGCGGCATTCGAGCACCAGCGGCGTGATCGTCGGGTTGCCCGAATAGCCGCCGTCCCAGTAGTACTCGCCGTCGATCTCCACCGCCTGGAACAGGGTCGGCAGGCAGCCCGAGGCGAGCAGCACGTCCGGCGTGATCTGCGCATTGCGGAAGACATGGCCGACGCCGGTGCGCACGTTGGTGGCGGTGATGAACAGGCAGATCGGTGAATCGACCAGCGCCTCGAAGTCCACCATGTCGGCCAGGATCGGCCGCAGCGGGTGCTTGCCCAGCGGGTTCAGGTCATAAGGCGAGAAGATGCGCGAGGCCATCTCGGCGGCCAGGTACATGGGCGAGTAGTCCAAAGTCCACTGGCCGGTGAGCATCTCCATCGGGCCGCGGCGCATCGGGCTGAACGTGGAGGCGTCGGAGACGCGCTTCCAGAAGTCCTCCAGCGCAGCCTTGGCACCGTCGGCACCGCCGTGGGCAAAGCCGCTGGCCATCACGGCGGCATTCATGGCGCCGGCCGAGGTGCCGGAGATGCCGTCGAAGGTGAGCCAGGGCTCCTCCAGCAGTCGGTCGAGCACGCCCCAGGTGAAGGCGCCGTGCGCACCGCCGCCTTGCAGCGCCAGGTCGACGAGCAGCGGACTGGGTTGGGCAGCAGGCATGGGCGATCCGGCTTTGTGCGGCGCAGCATTAGACCATGGTCGCGCTTTGGTCAATGCGAAGCTTGAACGGGTGTCCGGCCCTGAAACCCGCCGCACCGCAACCGTCCCAGGGGCGACGCCGGCGTGCGGGGTCTTCGAGCCGCTCGATGTCCGCCAACCGGTCACCGTCGACCAGCCGCAGGTCGGCCAGCGCACCCGGCTCGATGGCGCCGGCCGGGCCCGCCCAGGGGCGGCGTGGGACCGGCAGCGAGAGCAACTCGCCAATGCTGCCGGTGGCCATGCGCAGCACCTGCCCGGGCGTGAACCAGCGCACCCGTTTTTCGAGGAGCGGTTACGTCGACAGCCTCACGCCGCGCGCGCCCATCAGCATCGCGGTGGCTTCCATCGCGGCGACGATGCTGGTGCGGCCGACGTCGCCATAGATCGCCTGCTGCGTGGTGGGAAGAAGTTCCACGAGGCTGTCCTACCCTGTGCGGCCGCGCCTGCGCATGGCGGCCAACGCCAGAAGGCCGGCGCTCCAGAGCCAGGAAGCCGCCGGCTCGGGCACGGCGGCGACGCTGCGCACCGAGTATGCAAACGTCGTTCCCAGGATCGACATGTCAGCCGCTTCGACCACACCCGAGATCGAGTAGTGGACATAGCCGTCGGTGAAGTGCGCTGTCAGTACCGTCCCCGGGGCGAAGCCATCGCCGTCGGCGTCGGACAGGCGGTCGATGTCCACCTGAAAGTGAAGCGCCTCGGTCGGCTCGAGGTCGAGGTGGAGCGTTGCCGACGGCATGCCGTCGGTGGCCGTACTGTCTGGCAGGACCCAGCTGACACCGGGGCTCGCGGCAATCACGCTCCAACTGGCGAACTCGCGGCCAGGCAAGGTCGCGGCCGAGTCGAAGAAGCTGTCGCCAGGCAACGTGATGTCCAGGCGCACCAGGCGATCCGACGGCGAGATGTTGCGGATCGCACCGGCCTGGCCGTTCGTCATGCCGAAATCGAAACCGCTGGCCGTCAACCGGTACTCGACGACGTAGCCGCTGTGCAGGAAGCTGTTGGCGGCCGAATCGTTCCACTGGCCGTTGCTCATCACGAGGTAGTCCTCGAAGGGCTGGACGTTGTTCGGCTCTCCGGGCCGCCAGTTGACATAGGCGCTGCCGAAGGGAGCCCCGTCCTTCCAGAAGATGGTCCCCGCCTCGGGGCCGGTCTCCCAGAGCCAGGTGCCTTCGGTCTGGGCGTCGCTGCCGCCGAGCATGGTATTTCCGCCCACGGGAACCAGCGAAGCGATGAATGCGTTCTCGGCCGCCGAAGTGATGGTGGCGAGCCGCCCCGGGAAGCCCATGAAGCTCATCGTCTCGGCTTCGGCCCGCGCCCGATCCCAGGTGGTATAGGTCGGAACGTATTCGTAGACGCTGCCCTGGAAGAACGAAGGCACCGCCGCATGACCGCCCGGCGCGGTCATGAAGGCGACGATGCATCCCGCGCAGGCCAGCAGCCGCACTCGATGTCTCATGGCTCCAGCTCCTTGCTCCCGTTCGGCGTGCACGCCATCAACCGCAGGCACCGCCATGGTCCGCGGCCGTTGGGGCACAGCGAATTCAAACCACTCTCCCCAACCGAACGCAGCCTACCGCCGCCGACCCGGGAAAGGATTGAGTGTGATCACCACGGCCGGCAACGGCCTGTCCCGTCGGGTGCGCTGCCGATGTCGACTCTGCGCCGATGAGCCCGGGCGGCAGGCTAGCGCACCGAGGTGATCCTCAGGTCGATCTCGTCCTTGCCGTTCTTGCGCTGGAGCAAGCGCGCAGGAAGCGGCAGCCCTTCCACCACCCAGACCAGCATCTCCCTGTGGCCGCTGACATTGACCACCTTGGTCGCCTGTCGCGGTTGGCCGCCGATGGTGATCGTCTCCAGGCCGCTGACGGTGAATTCCATCGGCTTGGCCCGGCCTTCGTCCACCAGCCGGTAGCGCAGCGGCCGGCCGGCGGCCACGTCGCGCACCAGCACCAGGTTCATCAGCAGGCCGTCCACGTCGCCGGGCTGAAGCGCCACCGGACCCGCGCGTTCGGGTTTCACGTCGCCGCTCCAGCGTGCTTGTCCGACTGCCCAGTCGTAGACCGCATGGCGGCGGATCTCCTTCGTCAGCAGCAGTGAAATGTCGGAGCCCGAAAGCGGCCGCCACTGGCCCTTGGCGTCCTCGAACAGCGTGATCTGCGTCAGTTGCGCGATCGGATGAGTGACCTTCAGGCTGTACTTCCAGCGCTCACTGCCCTGCGGTTCGAGCGTCATGCTGCCGCTGGCCGAAAGACCCATGTAGCTGGCGCGGTATTCGGCGGCGAACGGCTCCAGCGCCCCCGCGGTGGCGGCCAACGCCGTGGTGGCCAGCGCTGCAGCCAGCAGCAGGCCGGGCACGACACTTCGAAGGCGCCTGGGCGTGGTGAGCTTGCTTTGAAGGTTCAAGAGTCGATTCCGAGATGATCCGCGCACCACGGCTGACGAAGGGATGCCATCACCCTATCATGGTCTGGTCTGCCACCTGCCGCCGAATGACCATGTCGTCTTCAAACGCGATCCACGTGCGTGCCGTTTACCTGCAGGTCCTCGTGCCTGCCCTGCTGGCGCTCGGCGGGTGCGGTGCCCAGGTCGCGGGCAGCGCAGCGGCCGATTAGGCGGCAACCCGGGCGGCATCCAGGGGCTTGCCGCCGCGGCGCGTCTGCGGCGAAGGCCTGGCAGCCGTAGGCCCGTTCAACAGCGAGCACAGCAGGCGGGCCACCCTGCGCCAGAATCTCTGCCATGACAGATCATCCCGACCGCGTGCTGCCCCTGCAGGGGGCGACGAATTTCCGCGACCTGGGCGGCTACCGCGGTCACGGCGGGCGCAGCGTGCGCTGGCGCCGGCTCTTTCGTTCGGACCACCTGGGCGGCCTGACGACGCACGACAAGTCGGTCCTGGCCGAACTCGGGTTGGCCCGGGCACTCGACTTCCGCGGCCGGGCCGAGAGTGCCGCCGCGCCGTACGAACTGCCGGGCGTGACGCAGCACTCGCTGGCCATCGAACCCACGGTGGTGCAAAGCCTGCAGCGCCTGATGGCTGCCGGCGAACCGCTCAGCGCGCCCATCGTCAGCCGGCTGATGACCGACCTGTACCGCTCGCTGGTCAACGACCAGGCGCACCGCTTTGCCGAACTGTTCGAACACCTGCTGCAGGCCGAAACGCCCATGGTCTTCCACTGCACTGCCGGCAAGGACCGCACCGGTTTCGCCGCCGCGCTGGTGCTGCTGGCGCTGGGCGTGCCGCGCGGCGTGGTGATGCAGGACTACCTGCTGACCAACGCGGTCTACGAAGAGCCGCCGCCGGGCCGGCATGGCATTCCGGCCGAGGTGATGGCAGTGCTGTGGCGGGTGCAGCAGGGTTTCCTGGACGCCGCCTTGCAGGCGGTGGAGGCCGATCACGGCGGGCTGGGGCGCTACCTGCACCGGCGCCTGGGCCTGAGCGAAGCCGCGCTCGAGGCGTTGGCAAGCAAGTACCTCGTCGAACCCGAGCATCATTGGCCGGGGGTCGCGCCCGGCGCCGCGGTGGCCAGCGGCGAGGCCGCGCTTTCGAGCCACGCCCGGTAGCGGGCCACGTCGCCGGCCGGCGCCGGCACCTTGTGGCCCAGGGCGTACATGCAGGCGTAGTAGGCACCGTCGAACTGCTGCTGCGTACCGGCCCAGGCGCCCTGCTGCGCGGCGCTGCCGGCCGCCGCCCCGATGAGCAGGCCGGCGGCGGCACCGGCCGCGGCGCCCGCACCACCGTCGATTACGGCGCCGGTGGTGGCGCCGACCAAGGCCCCGGTGGCCGCATTGCCGGCCACGGCCTGGTTGGCGGCGTCCGTGGGCGTGGCGCCGGCCAGGCGTGCGTTCACGTTGGCACGGCAGCGCGCGTCGTCGGCCGAGAATTGCTCCTGGCTCATCCGGCTGCCGGGCAGCGCCGGCAGGCTGGGGCCGGCGGGAAGCGTGGCGCAGGCGACCAGGGTCAGCGCGGCGAGGGTTGCGCCGGCAAGACGAAAGTGGCTTCCGGCCATGGCGGCCTCACTTCGCCGAGTCCGGCGGCACCGCGGGAACACGTTCCCAGCCGCCCGGGCACTCGCGCACATACGGGTAGGCGCCGCGCGGCGAGCTGCACAGATACCACCACTGCGTGCCCGCGGGCGGCGGGGCGGCGGTCGCGGCCTCGTGTGCGGGTGGAGGTGCGGGCGGACGTGCAGCCGCCGGTTCGGGCTGCTGCGTCGACACCGTGCCCGAATCGCGCTCGATATACACCACGCCACCGGTGGATGTCACCACCCCCGGCGGCCCGTAGACGTAATGCGGCGGCACGTAGCCGTAGCCATAGTAGCTGGGCAGGTAGTAGCTGCCGTAGGCGTAATAGCCGGGCCAGACATAGCCGGGCCAGCCCCAGCCACCCCAATACGGGCCGCCGTAATAGAAGCGCACGCTCGGTCCGACCCAGTGGCCATGAGCGCCGCCAGGATAGGCACCGTGGCCCGGCGCGACCGCGCCCGGGGGGCGCACACCATGCGCCGGACCGCCTGGCCGCGCACCCCCACCGGGCGCTGCGCTGGGAGGAGAGGGCGGAGCGGCCGTTGCCACGCCGAGCCATCCGGCCAGCACCATCAGGACGAAGAGCGCAGAGCTTGTCGCGGTCATCTTGGTCTCCGGATGCACGACTTCCAACGGCAGCATCCTGCCCGTGGTTGACGGCGGGCGCATTGAAGTGCCAGCGACCGGAGTATTCTTTCTGCTGCGGCAGGTTCGCCCGGGCTTTCCTTGCCCCCGAGCGCGTGGCTCGTGGCCTTCCGTGCACGCGGGCAGCAGCTCTGCCAGCAGTAGTCGGTTTCGAAGGGTCTCGAATGAAAACCTGCCCGAGTCCGCTGTCACCTTGGCCGCGGCGGCGCTTGGTCGTCGGCCTGGCCTTGGCAGGGTGTGTCGCATGGCCACCCCTGGCCGGCGCCCAGCCAGCCGGCGTCGAAGGCGCGAAGGTTCAGCTCGCCTCGGCGGCCCGGCCGTACGCTTGTGTGGAACCCTCGGATGTCCTGGCGCGCCCACGGCTCCAGCACCACCCGTGCGAGCTGCCCTGGTACGAACTGCCCAAGCCCGATAGCCCGATGTTCGACGGCTGGCCCCGCTGGCAGTCCGGCAACTCGACAGATTCTGCGATGGCGCCGGGCCATGCCATGTTCTGGCGTTTTCCCGTGCAGGGTCACGGCCCGCACGAGGTTCCCCGGCACACCTGGCGTTGACGGCGGGCAGCGGCGAGGGCCGCGCGGCCTCATTGCCAGCCGCAGGCACCCGGGCCGGCCGGATGGCCGCAGGACCCGCAGGGTCCCGCGGCGGGCGCGGCCTCGGCGGCGGGTGCGGCGGTGGCAAAGACCGACAGCAGTTTGTCGAGGTTCTTCGAATGGCAGCCCGGGCACTCCGGCACGGTGTCGGAACGCACCAGGGCCTCGAACTCGCGGCCGCAGTCGTGGCAGGCGTATTCGTACATCGGCATGGCAACTCCTGTGCAATGAGAGGCCCCATTCTGTCGCAAGCTGCGTGGCCTGAGCGCGGCCGTCGGCCACGGGCCACGGCGGTCGTCGCCAGCGCGCCTGGGGTTCGCGGCCAGGCGCTACGGGGCGCGGCCACCCGGGTCGACCATCTCGCCCAGGTAGGCCTCGCAGAACTCGGGCGGCATGCGCCGCGGCCGGCCGCTGCTCATTTCGATGCACACCAGCTGCCAGCGACCACGCAGGATGGTGGCGCCGTCGTCATTGCGCAGCAGCTGGAAGCGGCGCTCCATCGCCAGCCGACCGTCGCTGGCGACCAGCCAGGTGCCCAGCGTGAGCGCCTCGCCGGCGGCGGTGGGCAGCAGGTAGTCGTATTCGCCGCGGCGGATCGCCATGGCGCGGTCCAGGCGCCGGTAGTCGGCCAGGCTCAAACCCAGAGCTTCGGAGTGGGCCCAGGCGACAGCTTCGCACCACTGCACGTAGACGGCATTGTTGGTGTGGTTCAGGCCGTCGATGTCGCCGGGCTGCGGCATTACCGGCAGGGTGTAGGGTCGGGGGTGGTCCCAGTTCATGGGCAATGCATGACGATCGGCATCCGATCTCGTGACTGGCACCCCGCGAAACCCGGCGTGGTTTTTCGTCCGGAGTGCAGCACCGAGGGAGCGACTCTACTCGAGACCCTGCGGGCGAAGGACCGATGCGGCGGTGGCATGGCCCGGTCGCGTGTGCAGCGCCAACTTGCTGGTCCTGGCCGCGACCCGCCCCGGCTGAGGTATGGTCTGCGCCGGACCTTCACGCCTGGCCAGCAGCCACAGGAGACGCCGCGATGCACGATCCCTGCGACCACGACCACGGCACACCGCCGGCGGGCAGCCTGGGCAGCCTGGGCATCCCGCGCCCGGGCGCCTTCGATGGCCCGGCCTTCGAGCGCGCGGTGGCCGACCTGCTGCGCGCCTGCGGCATCGCTGCCGACGGCGCCCACACCGGCCGCACGCCGCGCCGCGTGCGTGAACTCTGGGAGCGCCGCCTGCTCGGCGGTTATGCCCTCGACCCGGCCGAGGTGCTGGGCACCGGCTTTGCCGACCCGCGCCAGGACATGGTGGTGGTGCGCGGCATCGCGGTGCACGGCGTGTGCCCGCACCACCTGGTGCCGTTCCGCGGCATCGCCCACGTGGCCTACGTGCCCGGCGGCCGGCTGCACGGCTTCGGCCGCATCGCGCGCATGGTCGACGCCATCGGCCACCGCCTCACCTACCAGGAGTGGATGACGCGAGACATCGCCGACGCGCTGGTCGGCCATGGCCAGGCGCGCGGCGCGGCCTGCGTCATCGAGGCCGAGCAGCTGTGCCTGCTGCTGGGTGAAGACCGGCGCGGCGACGAGCGCGTCGTCACCCAGGCCTTCGCCGGCTGCTTCGAGGGCGACGCCCAGCTGCGCGCCGAATTCATGCGCGCCATCGGCGGCGGCCGGGTCTGAACGCGGCTTACTTCGCCGCACCCGAGGCGGCGGCGGCCGTGCCGGTGGGCAGCACGATGCCGCGGTCGGGCGAGTCCAGCCGCGAGGCCTGGTTCATGGGCACGCCGCTGGGTGGGCCGAGCACCGCACGCAGGCGCTCGGCCACCGAGGGTGAAGTCGCGGCCGGTACCGTCGCCGCGGCCGGTGCCGGCGCCGTGGCTGCGGGTGTTGTCGGAGCGGCTGGCGCCGCCGCGGCGGGTGCAGGAGCGGTTGGCCCCGGGGCCGCTGCAACGGGTGTTGCCGGTGCCGCCGGTGCCAGGGCCTGGCCGGCCGGGCTGGCCGCTGCGGTGTCTGCGGCCTTGGCAGCCGTGCCGGCCGTTGCCGCGGCAGCGGGCGCCGGCACCGCGGCCACAGGTGCCGGCGCCGGCGCCGCCGAAGCCGCGCCGGCTGGCGGTTCGGCCTTCGCGGCCTTCGGCTTGGCTTCGATCAGCGTGATGCCGGGCCAGGTGCCCGAATTGATCTGCGAACGCGCGTCGTTCAGCGAGCGCGCGGGTTCGGCCTGCGCCATTCCCGCGCTGGCGAGCAAGGTTGCGACGGCGAGCAGGGTCGGAAAGGGTTTCATGGTTGCGACGGGTGGAGGGCGGGACGCGGCGGCAGGGGCAAGAGCAGCGGCACTGTCGCCGCCCGGCGACGGTGTCCCTCGGTACGCGGAGCGAGATTATCCAGCCTGGCTGCCGGGGCCGCTAGGTCGGCCCCTCGCCGCTGCCTTCGTATTGCGAGGGCGTGACGCCGCCGCGCGCGAGCAGGCCGCGCAGGTGCACGATCGACTTGGCGTCCAGCGTATTGCTGTGGTGCGGCCGGTGCAGCACGCCTTCCATGCGGTTGAGCGTGATGCGGATACGCGCCCCCGAGATCGGCTCCAGCGTCGCGCCCACGTGCCTGAGCAGCGACTCGATCTCGCGCCAGTGCACGTTGCCGCTGGGCGGGTCGTGGAAGATGGTGCGTATCAGCTGGGCATGGTGACGGCTCATGGCGCGCTCGCGGGTTGGGCACTGACGATGGAGCGTACCCGAAGCCCGACGGCCCCGGAAGGCCGCTATGCCGCCCGGTCGCCGACCGTTCCGGCGCGCCGCGGTGGCAGCTGCCCGAGCGGCCGGGTAAGCTGGGCGACCGAAGCCTGCACGGCCTCGCGCTGCCGCTCTTGCGCGGGGTCGCCTCCAAAACCGAATGCCGAGCTCCGCAACATCGCCCGTCGCCTGGCCCTATGCGCTGCTGGCCGATGCGGTGCTGGTGCTGCACACGGGTATCGTGCTGTTCGTCGTGGGCGGGCTCTTGCTGGTGGTGCTGGGCAACTGGCGCGGTTGGCCGTGGGTGAACCGTCCGTGGTTCCGCCTGGCGCACCTGGCGGCCATCACGGCGGTGGTGGCCGAGTCGTGGCTGGGTCTCACCTGCCCGCTCACCACGCTGGAGTGGTGGCTGCGCGCCCGTGCCGGCGTGGCCCCGTACGAGTCGAGCTTCATCGCGCACTGGCTGCAGACGTTGCTCTTCTACGCGGCGCCGTGGTGGGTGTTCGCGCTGGCCTACACGGTCTTCGGCGCGCTCGTGGCCGCGGCCTGGTGGCGGTTTCCGCCCACATGGGCCGACAGCCGCCGAAAGGGCGGCGGCGCCTGAACCGATTTGCGGCCGCCGCGGCGTCCGCGCGCCGCTATTTCTTCAGCGACGCGTCCTCGATCAGCACGGCGTAGTCGTAGCCCGGGCCCACTTTCACGTCGGTGCGCACCGTGCCCTTGACCAGCACCACGTCGCCCACCGCGGCCACGTCCTTGGAAGTGACCAGGATGTCGTTCGTTCCCGCGCCAGCCGAACCCGAGCCGTCCTGCAGGTGGAACCAGTTCTTGCCCATGATGCCCAGGTTGGCCTTCACCACCTGGCCTCGCAGGCTCACGTTCTTGTCCTTGAGTGCGGTCTTGCCGCCCACCACTTCGGCCACGGTACGGGCATCGCTGCCGCTGGCCTTGGCCACCTTCACCGGCGGCGGCGTGGCCGGCGTGGGCGCGCCGACGACGGGCCCGCCCGGGCTGCCGTGCGGCATGGCCCGGCTGGCGGCGGCCGGAGCGTTGGGGTCGGCCAGGGTGCCGAAGACGATCTTGTCGAAGGTCTTCTTGAGCGACTTGCTCTCGAAATTTTCCATCACCATGGCGTTGGCGATGGTGACCTGCTCGCCCTTCTTCACCGGGGCGGCGGTGACGGCGGCCCAGGTCTCGCCCGTGCCGGTCTTCAGGCGCAGGTAGGTGTAAGGAGCCGCGTCGCGCACTTCGAGCACTTCGCCCTGGACGGTGGCGGCGAAGGCGGTGGGGCCGAGCAACACCAGGGCAAAGGCGAGCAGGAGTTTTTTCATGATGCACGGATTCTAGGAGTCGGCCTGTGGCGGGCCTTGCGGCGCGACAAGACCGGGTAACCTGCGCCCATGCTTTCCATCTCGATCGGACCCCTGGCGCTGCCGGTGGCGCCGCTGTTGCTGCTGGCGGCCGTTTGGCTGGCTTCGTGGCTGGCCGGGCGCTGGGCGGCCAGGCTGGCCGGCCAGGAACTGTCCGAGGCCGCGGGCAACGCCGTGTTCCATGCCGCGCTGCTGGGCCTGCTGGCGGCGCGGCTCGTTCACCTGGCGCTGCATGCCGGCGCCTACCTGACAGCGCCGCTGGCGGCGCTGGACATTCGCGACGGCGGCTGGCACGCACCCAGCGGCGCGCTGGCCGGTGCCGCCTGGCTGGCCTGGCGCGGTCACCGGTGGCCGCTGCTGCGTGGCCCGCTTGCCGGTGCCGCGGCCGTGGCCGCGGCGCTGTGGTTCGGCGCCACCGTGGTCACGGGCCTGGGCCAGGCGCGCGAGATGCCGGCCGTGACGCTGGCCGAACTCGGCACGGGCCGGGTGCTCGACCTGCGCGCGGCGGCACGCGGCCGTCCGGTCGTCGTCAACCTGTGGGCCAGCTGGTGCGGCCCATGCCGGCAGGAGATGCCCCTGCTGGCCGCAGCACAGCAGCGCGAAACCCGGGTCGGCTTCGTCTTCGTCAACCAGGGCGAGCCCGCGTTCACGGTGCAGGCCTATCTGGCGCGCGAAGGCCTGCGGCTGCGCGAGGTGCTGCTGGACGCGGGCGCGAAACTCGGCCCCGCGGTCGGCTCGCGCGGCCTGCCCACGACGCTGTTCTACGACGCCCGCGGCCGCCAGGTGGGGGCGCACTTCGGCGTGCTCAATGCCGCGGCTCTGGAAGTGCGCGTGCGCGAACTGCGCGGGGCGCCGTGACGACGCGCCGCACCGACTCGGCGGGTGCCGGCGCCGGCGGCGCTGGTGCGGCCGAACGCGAGCCGCGCTACGGCTGGGTCGTGGTGTGGGCGGTCTTCACCGCGCTGGCGGTGATCTTCGGCGTGTCGTATTCCTTTGCTGCCTTCTTCGAATCCTTCAGCGCGGAGTTCCAGGCCAGCCGGGCCGAGGTCTCGCTGGTATTCGGCCTGTCGGGCCTGGTCTATTTCGTGCTCGGCGCCTTCGGCGGCATGCTCGCCGACCGCTTCGGGCCGCGGCGCGTCACCAGTGCCGGCATGCTGTGCATCGCCGCGGCGCTGCTGGCGGGCAGCGCGGCGACTTCGATGACGCAGCTCGTGGCCGCCTACGGCCTGGGCCTGGGCGTGGGCATCGCGCTCGTCTACACGCCGGCCATCGGCTGCGTGCAGCCCTGGTTCACGCGCCGGCGCGGCCTGGCCGCGGGGCTGGCCAGCGCCGGCATCGGCGCCGGCACGCTGGCGGTGCCGCTGCTGGCCGCGGCGGCCATCGCGCAGTGGCAGTGGCGCGGCGCCATGCTGGCGCTGGCCGCCGGCGTGGCCGTGCTCGGGCTGGCGGCCACGTTGCTGCTGCGGCGCGCGCCGGCCGCCGCACGCCGGGCCGACGGCACCGTGCCCGGCACGCCGCTGGGCCAGGCGCTGCGCAGCCGCTCGTTCCTGTGGCTGTATGCGATGTGCGTGCTGGCGGCACCGGCCATGTTCATTCCGTTCGCGCACCTGTCGGCGGCGGCACGCGACCTGGGCGTGGCCGACGCGCGGGCGGTGGGCCTGGTCGGCCTCATCGGCATCGGCAGCCTGAGCGGGCGTTTTGCCATCGGCGCGCTGGCCGACCGCGTGGGCCGGCCGCTGACGCTGGTGCTGGCGCAGGCCTCGCTGGGGCTATCCATGGCGCTGTGGCTGGTGGCGGGCAACTACCCGGCGCTGGCGGTCTTCGCGCTGTGGATGGGCTTGAGCTACGGCGGCATCGTCTCGCTGATGCCGGCACTGTGCATGGACTTTTTCGGTGCGCGCGCGGTGTCGTCGATCATCGGCGCGCTCTATACCGGTGCCGCTCTGGGCAACCTGGGCGGGCCCTGGCTGGCAGGCCGGGTCTTCGACGCCAGCGGCAGTTATGCCGGCGTCATCGTGGGCTGTGCCGTGTTGTCGGCAGCGTCCACCTACGCGGCCTGGCGCGCGGTGCGGCTGTAGCGGCGCCGTCGCTGCGATGCATTGTTGTTGATTGTCGTGAATGCAACAATTGACGCTCTTACAGCCATCGGCAACAGCAATGAAGACCTTTGACGATATTGAGGTGCGCCGGCCGGCACTGGCCAAGAGTTACCTGGGGTTGATCCATGCCCAGCCGGGCCGTCCGCTTGCGATGTTTGCGCCTCGCCGGGTCGGCAAGACCTACTTCCTCGATCATGACCTCGCGCCCGCGGCCAGACAGGCGAAGTCGCTACCCGTCTATGCCGACCTGTGGCTGCAGAAGTCGGCGCCGCTCGAGGCCATCAATCATGCGCTGGAGGAGTCCCTCGACGACGTCACTGTTCCAGGCAGCGAGGTGGGTCGACTGGCCAGGACGACGGTCAGGAAAGTCGGAGCGCTGGGCGCCTCTGTGGACTTCGGAGACGCGCCCGCGCGGCGCCCCCTGCCGTCCGCGGCCGAACTGCGTCTGGATGCCCTGGTGGTCCGCCTGGCGGCTACCGCCGGCAAGCCGATCCTGTTGATGCTCGACGAGATCCAGGCCTTGGGTGAAGTCGCGGGCGGCGAGAAGATCATCGCCACATTGCGCGCGGTACTGCACAAGCGCCGCGACATCCTCAAGTCGGTGTTCACCGGATCGTCCCAGGAGACCATGGTGCGCATGTTGTCCACGGCCGGTTCGCCGATGTACCAGTTTGCGCAGCTGCTGGACTTCCCGGTGCTGGGCGACGAGTTCCTGCAGCAACTCGCCGATCACTTCGCCGAAGTCCATCCGGGCAAGTCTTTGTCGTTGGAAGACCTCCGACGGGTCTTCGCGAGGATCGGCTTCAAGCCCGGGCTGATGCGGGACCTGGTGAAGTCCTTGTCGGCCGAGGGACTCACGGACGTGGATGCAGGCGTGAAGCGTTTCCTGCTCGAAGACCGACAGGTCGTCGGGTGGAGCGCATTGCTGCAGCCGCACGACCTCTTCGAGCGCGCGGTGCTCCTGACTATCGCGCAGGGCTTGCCGCCCATGGGACGCGATACGCTGGATACGCTGGCCACGGTCCAGGGCAGTCGCCCCACGGTAGCCAAGGTGCGCGCGGCGATCGAGCGGCTGCGCCGCGCGGGCCTGTTGGTCAAGGCTGGCGGTGGACCGACGGCTGTCGACGATCCGCTATTTGCCGAGTACCTGCAGGGCAGGTCGCTGGACGAGTTGAAGTAGTTCGGGCTCAGGTTGGCCCGAGAGGCGCGCGTCGCCGACCTCGACGCCACAGCGCGTCGAAAACGACTTGACTCGCCACATGAATCCGGCACTCGCGGGTACCGGCAAACGACCCTCAGTCGCTGCCCACGGTGGCCGGCCGGACCGCTGCCCCTTCGGCGTGCACCGAAAGCAGGTCGAACACGGCCCGGTTGCACGGCGTGGCGACGCCCAGCCGCCGGCCGCGCGCGACCACATCGCCGCTCAGCCAGGGCACTTCCAGCCGGCCGCCGCGCTGCAGGTCGTGGTGCATCGACGAGGTCATCGTGGCCGGCAACTGGTCGCAGAAGGCCAGCCGGTCGTCGGCGAATCCGGCCGGCAGGTCCACGCCTTCGGCGCGCGCCACCTGCACGGTCTCGTCCATCAGGTCGCGCAGGAAGGCGCGTGAGCGGGGGTGACTGCGCACGGTGCCGATGGGCACGCGCATGGTGGCCGTGGTTCCCGACAGGCCGACCAGGAAGACGAATTTCTCCCACAGCGTGCGGCGGATGTGCGGGCTGAGATCAAAGTCGATGCCGGCGGCGGCGCAGGCCTCGGCGAAGCGCCGCAGCCGGTCGCTCGGCCGTCCGTCGTATTCGCCGAAGACCAGCTTCTGCATCGCCCCGGTGTGCCGGATCAGCCCGGGTTCGGCGATGGTGGCGGCGATATAGGCCACGCCGCCGGCGACCGCGCGCTCGCCGAGCAGGCGCTTCAGGATGTCGTCCTTGACGACGCCGTTCTGGAACGAGATCACGACCGTGTGTTCTCCCACCAGCGGCCGGATGGCGGCGGCCGCGGCCTCGGTGTCCCACAGCTTGACGCCGAAGATGACGAGGTCGGTGGGGCCGATGCGGGCCGGGTCGTCGCTGACCTGCACCTCGCGCAGGTGCAGGTCGCCGCGCGGGCTCTCCACGCGCAGGCCGTGTTCACGCAGGGCGGCCAGCTGCCGGCCGCGGGCGACGAAGTGCACGTCGTGTCCGGCGTTCGCCAGGCGCGCGCCGAAATAGCCGCCCACTCCGCCGGTGCCCATGACCGCGATGCGCATCGCTGCCGTCTTCACCCGTGCAGTCGCGAGCTTCGCGGCACCGAGGCGAGCAGGAAGTCCATCTGGTCGGCCACGATGCGGCGGCCGCGCAGGATCATGTCCTCGTGCAGGCTGGGCACGTAGGGCAGGTACATCAGCGTCATGCGCGCTTCCTCGGGCAGGCGGTTGCCCTTGCGGCCGTTGCAGGCGCGGCAGGCGGTGATGCAGTTCATCCAGCCGTCGAGCCCGCCACGCGACACCGGCACGATGTGCTCTCGCGTGAGGTCGTCGAAGTGGAAGCGGTGGCCGCAATAGGCGCAGACCCCGCGGTCGCGCACGAACAGCTTGTGGTTGGTCAGCGCCGGCTGCTGGCGCCAGGCGCGGCTGGGAATGGCGCCGCGCACCGCCACGATGGGGTGCAACTCGATGCGCGAGGGCAGCCCCGTGGCACGCTGGGTGCCGCCGCGCATGACTTGAAAGGCCTGGCCGAGCGTCCACGCCAAGGCGTCGCTGGCATAAAGAACGGCCGCCTCGCGTGAACTGATCCACGCCTGCGGGCGGCCCGAGACATCGAGCTGGAGCACGTCCATGGTTGCGAAGCGTAATCGATCACCGTGACAGGCGGTTGGGAACGGAGAAATCCGAAGATCACTCCGGGTTAACCCGCGAAACTGGCCGCAGGCCGGGGTATCTAGGACGGTGACCCTAGAAAAAGTCACGAGAGGATTGACTCCACGGCGACCGAAGTCTGCAAAATAGAACGAACGTTCGTATTTAATTGCATCTTGTGAGTCTGTCCACCGAACCCGTCCCCGAGGCCGCTGCCGCGTCGCGGCCGCTGCCCAAGGCCTTGCAAAAGGGCCAGCAGACGCGCGCCACGATCCTGGAGGCTGCACTCGGCCTGGCCTCGCACATGGGGCTGGAGGGTCTGTCCATCGGCGCGCTGGCCGAAGTCACGATGATGAGCAAGTCCGGCGTCTTCGCCCACTTCGGTTCGCGCGAGGAACTTCAGATCTCCGTCATTCGCGAATACCACGCACGCTTCGAGGAAGAGGTGTTCTTCCCTGCCATCAAGGAACCGCGCGGCGAGGCGCGGCTGCGTGCGCTGTTCGAGCGCTGGCTGCGCCGCGTGTCGGTGGAGGTGGACTCGGGCTGCATCTACATCAGCGGCGCGGTGGAGTTCGACGACCGGCCCGGCCCGGTGCGCGACGCGCTGGCGGCCATGGTGCGGTCCTGGCACGCGGCGCTGGCGCGCGCCATCCGCCTGGCCATCGCCGCCGGCCACCTGCGCGCCGACACCGATCCCGAGCAGATGCTGTTCGAACTGCACGGGCTGATCCTGGCGCTGCACCACGACGCTCGTTTCCTGCGCTCGCCCGGCGCGCTGGACCGCGCGCGCGCCGGCTTCGAGCACGTGCTCTCCCACTACCGCACGGCGGCCGATGCCGGCGTGGCCGCGGCGGCACCGGCAAAGCCCGCGCCACGCGGGCGTGCCGGGCGCCGCTGATTCGCATCCCCGCTTTCCGCCTTCCATCTTCAGTCTGACCAGGAGTTCCACCATGGCCCAGTACACCCCACCGTTGCGCGACATGCAGTTCGTGCTGCACGAACTGTTCGACGTCAGCGCCGAGTTCAAGCGCCTGCCGCGCCACGCCGAGGTCGACGCAGACACCATCAACGCCGTGCTGGAGGAGGGCGGCAAGTTCGCCGCCGAGGTGCTGTTTCCGCTGAACATCAGCGGCGACGGCGAGGGCTGCACGCTCGACAAGGCCACGCACCAGGTGCACGCCCCCAACGGCTTCAAGGACGCCTACACCCAATACGTGCAAGGCGGCTGGCCGGCGCTTTCGGCCGATCCCGAATACGGCGGCCAGGGCCTGCCGATCGTGGTCAACCAGTGCTTCTACGAGATGCTCAACTCGGCCAACCAGGCCTGGACCATGTACCCGGGCCTCTCGCACGGTGCCTACGAATGCCTGCTGGCGCATGGCACGCCCGAGCAGAAGGCGATGTACCTGCCGCGCCTGACCAGCGGCGAATGGACCGGCACCATGTGCCTGACCGAGCCGCACTGCGGCACCGACCTGGGCATGCTGCGCACCAAGGCCGAACCCGTGGCCGGTGCGCCCGAGGGCAGCTACCGGCTCACCGGGCAGAAGATCTTCATCAGCGCCGGCGAACACGACCTGACCGCCAACATCGTGCACCTGGTGCTGGCCCGCCTGCCCGACGCACCCGCCGGCAGCAAGGGCATCAGCCTGTTTGTGGTGCCCAAGTTCCTGGTCAAGGCCGACGGCACCCTGGGCGAGCGCAACCCCATCTTCTGCACCGCGCTGGAACACAAGATGGGCATCCACGCCAGCGCGACCTGCCAGATCGACCTCGACGGCGCCGTGGGCACGCTGGTGGGCCAGCCGCACAAGGGGCTGAATGCCATGTTCGTGATGATGAACGCGGCGCGCCTGGGCGTGGGCAACCAGAGCCTGGGTCTGACCGAAGTGGCGTACCAGAATGCCGTGGCCTACGCCCGCGACCGCCTGCAGATGCGCAGCCTATCCGGCCCCAAGGCGCCCGGGAAACCGGCCGACCCCATCATCGTGCACCCCGACGTGCGCAAGATGCTGCTCACCGCGCGCGCCTACGCCGAGGGCGGCCGCGCGCTGGCCATCTACATCGCGCTGCTCATCGACAAGGAACTCAGCAGTGACGACGCCGACGAGCGCAAGGCCTGCGCCGACGAGGTGGCGCTGCTCACACCCATCGTCAAGGCCTTCCTCACCGACAACGGCTGGATCGCCACCAGCCACTGCATGCAGGTCTTCGGCGGCCATGGCTACATCAAGAGCGCGGGCATGGAGCAGTATGTGCGCGACGCCCGCATCAACATGATCTACGAGGGCACCAACACCATCCAGGCGCTGGACCTGCTGGGGCGCAAGGTGCTGGGCGACAACGGCGCGCGGCTGAAGAAGTTCGGCCGCCAGATCGCTGAATTCGTGGAGGAAGAGGGCACGGACGAGGCGATGCAGGAATTCGTCAACCCGCTGGCCGACCTGGGCGACAAGGTCACCAAGCTGACCACCGAGCTGGGCATGAAGGCCTTCGGCAATGCCGACGAGGTGGGCGGCGCGGCCGTGGACTACCTGCGCATCTGTGGCCACCTGGTCTTCGCCTATTTCTGGGCCCGCATGGCCAAGGTGGCGCTGGCCAGGAAGGACAGCGGCGACCCGTTCTACACCGCCAAGCTGCACACGGCGCGCTTCTACTTCGCCAAGCTGCTGCCCGAGACGGCGGGCCTGATCCGCAGCGCGCGCGCCGGCGTGGCGCCGTTGATGGCCATGGACGAGGCGCTGTTCTAGAGTTCAAGGCTTCCCGCGTTCAACAAGGAGACAGGCATGAAGCGCATTCTTGGCGCCTTGGTTCTTGCGTTCACGGCCGGTGCGGCCTTTGCTCAGGCCAGCCCGGTGGGGCTGTGGAAGACGATCGACGACGAGACGAAGCAGGAGAAGAGCTTGGTGCGCATCAGCGAGAGCGCCGGCGTGCTGAGCGGCCGCATCGAGAAGATCGTCGACCCCGCCAAGCAGGACTCGGTGTGCGACAAGTGCGAGGACGCGCGCAAGGGGCAGAAGGTGCTGGGCATGACCATCGTCGAAGGCGTGAAGAAGAACGCCGGCGAGCCGTACTGGGACGGCGGCACCATCCTCGATCCCAACAACGGCAAGACCTACAAGGTGCGCATGACACCCAAGGACGGCGGCAAGGCGCTGGAAGTCCGGGGTTTCATCGGCTTTTTCTTCCGCAACCAGCAATGGATCCGCGTCGAGTGACGCAACAGGAGCAAACGTGAATCGATTTCAAGTCCGCAAGGTCGCCGTGCTCGGCGCCGGCGTCATGGGTGCGCAGATCGCCGCCCATCTGGTCAACTGCAGGGTGCCGGTGGTGCTGTTCGACCTGCCGGCGAAAGACGGCCCGAAAAACGGCATCGTCACCCGCGCCGTGGAAGGGCTGAAGAAGCTCAAGCCGGCGCCGCTGGGCGTGCCGGAGCAGGCGGCGTTGATCGAGCAGGCGAACTACGAGGAACACCTGGCGCTGCTGGGTCAATGCGACCTCGTCATCGAGGCCATCGCCGAGCGCATGGACTGGAAGCTGGACCTCTACCAGAGGATCGCGCCGGCACTGTCCGCCCATGCCATCGTTGCCAGCAATACCTCGGGGCTGTCGATCACCAAGCTCGCCGAGGCGCTGCCCGAATCGATCCGGCCGCGTTTCTGCGGCATCCACTTCTTCAACCCGCCGCGCTACATGGCGCTGGTGGAGCTGATCAACACGCCGGCCACTCAGCCCGAGGTGCTGGACGAGCTGGAAGCCTTCGTCACCACCGGCCTGGGCAAGAGCGTGGTGCGCGCGATGGACACGCCGAACTTCGTCGCCAACCGGGTGGGCATCGCCGGCATGCTGGCCACCATCAAGGAGGCCGAGACTTTCGGCCTGAGCTACGACGTCGTCGACGACCTCACCGGCAAGAAGCTGGGCCGCGCCAGCAGCGGCACCTTCCGCACCGCCGACGTGGTGGGGCTGGACACCATGGCGCACGTCATCAAGACGCTGCAGGACAACCTGGCCGACGATCCGTTCTTCGCCAGCTATGCCACGCCGCCGGTGCTTAAGGCGCTGATCGACAAGGGTGCCTTGGGCCAGAAGGCCGGCGCGGGTTTCTTCAAGAAGGTGGGCAAGGACATCCTGCGCCTGGACCCGGCCAAGGGCGACTACGTTCCGGCCGGCGGCAAGGCCGAGCCGATCGTCGAGCGCATGCTCAAGAAGCCGGCCGCCGAGCGGCTGAAGCTGCTGCGCGAGAGCAGCAACCCGCAGGCGCAGTTCCTGTGGGCGATCCTGCGCGACGCCTTCCATTACGCGGCCGTGCACCTGGAGACCATCGCCGAGACCGCGCGCGACGTCGACTTCGCGATGCGCTGGGGCTTCGGCATGAAGCAGGGCCCGTTCGAACTGTGGCAGGACGCCGGCTGGCAGCAGGTGGCGGCCTGGGTGAAGGAGGACATCGCCGCCGGCAAGGCGCTGAGCCAGGCGCCGCTGCCGGCCTGGGTGTTCGAAGGCCCGGTACCCGAGAAGGGCGTGCACACGCCCGAGGGATCGTGGAGCCCGGCGAAGAAGGCCTATGTGCCGCGCAGCTCGCTGGCCGTCTACTGCCGCCAGTATTTTCCCGAGTCGGTGCTCGGTGCCGGCGCGACCGATGCGCTGAAGAGCGGCAAGGAACTGTTCCGCAACGACGAGATGCGCGTGTGGACGCTGGACGGCGAAGTGCTCATCGCCAGCATCACGAGCAAGCTGCACCTCATCGGCTCGGGCGTCATCGAAGGCCTGCACCAGGCCGTCGAGCTGGCCGAAGGCGGCTACAAGGGCCTGGTGATCTGGTCGCCCGACGACGTCTTCAGCGCCGGCGCCAACCTGGAGCAGACGCTGCCGGTGTTCATGCAGCAGGGCTCCAAGGGCATCAAGCCCGTGATCCAGAAGCTGCAGGAGGCGATGCTGCGTATGCGCTACGCCCAGGTGCCGGTGGTGGCGGCGATGCGCGGCATTGCGCTGGGCGGTGGCTGCGAGATCGCGCTCTACACCTCGCGCCGCGTGGCCGCCATGGAAAGCTATGTCGGCCTGGTCGAGGTGGGCGTGGGCCTGCTGCCGGCCGGTGGCGGGCTGGCCTATATCGCGCGCCGCGCCGCCGAGATGGCCGCGGCGGGCAACGCCAACGTCGACATCATGAAATTCGCCACCGACGGCTTCACCAATGCCGCCATGGCCAAGGTGGGCACCAGCGCCATCGAATCGCGCAAGCTCGGCTACCTGCTCGAAGGCGACATCATCGTGCCGCACAAGGACGAGCTGCTGTTCGTCGCCATGACGCAGGCCAAGGCGATGTACGAAAGCGGCTACCGTCCGCCGACCCGCAGCGTCTTCCCGGTGGCCGGTCGCAATGCCATCGCCACCATCAAGGGCCAGCTCGCCAACATGCGCGACGGCGGTTTCATCAGCGCGCACGACTTCCACATCAGCACGCTGATCGCCGAAGTGGTGTGCGGCGGCGATGTCGACGCCGGCTCGCCGGTGAACGAGGAGTACCTGATGGCGATGGAGCGCGAGCGCTTCTGCGCGCTGCTCGACCACCCCAAGACGCAGGAACGCATCATGGGCATGCTGCAAACCGGCAAGCCCGTCCGGAACTGAGCACAGGCACGATGTCAGCGCCACAGCGGGCTCTGCCTTCCTCCCTCTCCCGCTTGCGGGAGAGGGCCGGGGTGAGGGCGCATGCGCGCAACTTGCGCACCACAAGCACCGACGCTGAGCGCCTGCTTTGGGGCCGCCTGAGAGACCGCCGCCTGGCAGGTTTTAAGTTCCGCCGCCAGCACCCCGTGGCACGGCACATCGCCGACTTTGCCTGTCCGGAGGCCGGTCTGATCGTTGAACTCGATGGGGGCCAGCACTTCGAGCCCGATGCACTGGACGCGGATCAACGCCGAACGCGGACGCTCGAAGCTGCCGGCTTCACCGTGCTGCGTTTCGACAATCGGCAGATGCTGCAGGAGCCCGAGGCGGTACTGGCTTCGATCCGGCAGTGGTTGCTCGACCGATTCCCTCACCCCAGCCCTCTCCCGCAAGCGGGAGAGGGAGCAAGCCATTCCACTTCTCTGCCTCCGCTGGCGTTGGCAGTCAAACCAAGGAGCTCGACATGAGCAGACAAGTTCAAGACGCCTACATCGTTGCCGCCACGCGCACGCCCATCGGCAGGAGCGGGCGCGGCTATTTCCGCAACACGCGGCCCGACGACCTGCTGGTGGCCGCCGTGCGCAGCGCGCTGGCGCAGGTGCCGACGCTGGACCCGAAGGCGATCGAGGACGCCATCGTCGGCTGCAGCTTCCCCGAGGGCGAGCAGGGCATGAACATGGCGCGCGCCGCCGTGGTGCTGGCGGGGCTGCCGCATTCGGTGGGCGGCGTCACCGTCAACCGCTTCTGCGCCAGCGGCCTCACCGCGCTGGCCATGGCCGCCGACCGCATCCGCGTCGGCGAGGCCGACGTCATGATCGCCGGCGGCGCCGAGAGCATGAGTCTGGTGCCGATGGGCGGCAACAAGCCGTCGTTCAACCCCGAGGTCTTCGCCAGGGACGAGAACGTCGGCATCGCCTACGGCATGGGCCTTACCGCCGAGAAGGTGGCGGCGCAGTGGAAGGTGAGC
>Ga0138256_10002039_pt1 | contig 21736 bp, 16 predicted proteins | sample KNB2016incub_MG_FD_105486 | JGI IMG/M metagenome (GOLD analysis project Ga0138256, IMG submission 105486) | Active sludge microbial communities from wastewater in Klosterneuburg, Austria - KNB2014incub_MG | ecosystem: Engineered > WWTP > Activated sludge > Unclassified | place: Austria... | reverse complement strand
GATGCCACGCCCACCATCTACGCGGTGGGCGAGTCCGCCGCCTTCGGTCCGCCGCTGCAGGTCTTGGGCAAGGGCACGCTGCAGCTGGCCACATTGGTCGCCTACGATTCGACCCTGAAGTTGCTCTGGGCGCGCGCCCTGGGCAGCGCCAGCAACGACGCCTTTCTCGATGTCGCGGCAGGCGCCAGCGGAAAGCAGATCGTGGCGGTGGGCTACGCCAAGGGGCAGGTCGATCTGGGCACGGGCGCGCCCCTGCCCAACGCGGGCGCAGAAGATCTGCTGGTGGCGCAGTTCGACGGCAGCGGCAAGCTCACCTGGGCGCGGACCTTCGGCGGCGCGGCGGACGATCGCGCCTATTCGGTGGCCGTGCACTCGACCGGCGACGTGTTCGTGAGCGGCAGCATCAAGAGCGCGAGCATCGACTTCGGCAGCGGCAAGCTCGCCAAGCAAGGCGCGGAAGACGGCTTCATCTTGCGCCTGGATTCGTCGGGCAACGTGCGCTTTGCAACACTGTTCGGCGGTGCCGGGGGCGATTTCATCGGCGGGCTCACCGCCAGCGACGACCGCGTGGTGGCGGTCGGAAAGTTCGTGGGCAAGCTCGACTTCTTGGGCAAACCCATCGCACCGGTCAGCACGAACCCGGGCTTCTTCGACTTCGCGGTGCTCACGCTGAAGCCGTGACCCCCGGTCACCGCCGGCGCGCGCCCCACGCCAGCGCCCCGGCCAGCATCAAGCCCAGTGCCACGAGCGAGGTCGAGCGGTCTTCGCTGCCCACGGCGCACGCACCGCAGCCGCGCTTCCGATCGGGCTGCGACCCGCTGCGGCACCAGACCTCGTTCCACACCGACGCGCCGGGGGCGCGGCACGCCTGGCGATAGCCCTGTGCGCCGAGCTCTTGGCACTTGTTCGGCTGCTCGTACGACGCGCCGCAGTCCAAGCACTGGTCGTGGGGCCCCGCGATGCGCTGCGCCGTGCACTCGGGCGGCGGCGGACCGGGGCTGGGCCCAGGACCGGGACCCGGGGCCACGTCGGCCCACGCGGGCGCGACCACCAACAGCGCGACAATCACAGGGCGAAGCTTCACGGTCATTCGAGGTTACTCTCTCTGACGGGGTTGAGGCATAATTCGGGCGGGTGCGACATGTCTGACGGTGAATCGAAACGGGTGATTCTCGCGCGGCGCGCGCGCTTCGTCGCGGCGGCGCTGGCCAGCGCGGGGATCGCGGCGGGGGCCATGGCCTGTGGCGAGACCGAGTCGGATGGGCCCGGCGGCACCGGCGGCATCTCGACGGGCGGCAAAGGCGGCAGCGGGGGCTCGGGCGGCGTCGCCGGGGGCGGCGGCACGGCGGGCTCGCCCAGCGGGGGCTCGGCCGGCGCACAGCCCTGCCTCGAGCCGCCCTACGACGCCGGCACGGATGCGCCTCAGCCCTGCCTGGACCCGCCCTACGACGCCGACACCGATGCCCCCCAGCCGTGCCTGAAGATCCCGCCGGACGCCGGCTCGGATTGATCGCGGGCGGTAGACTCGTCCGGTGGCCTTCGAGATCAGCGCCGGCGCCCTGCTCGCGGGCAAGCTGCGCTTGCTGCGCCCGCTGGGCCAGGGCGGCATGGGCGTGGTCTGGGTCGCCCGTCACGAGGCGCTGGACACCGACGTCGCGGTCAAGCTGATCCGCCCCGAACGCGTCGCTGCCGATCCCGCGCTGGTGGCCCGCTTCGAGCTCGAGGCCAAGGCCACGGCCCGCATCGCTCACCCGAACGTGGTGCAGGTGATGGACTTCGGGACCGTGGACGGCACGGTGCCGTTCATCGTGATGGAGCTGCTCGAGGGGTTCTCGCTCGCCGAGCTTCTGGCCAGCGGCGGCCGGCTGAGCTTCGCCAGCGCGCGGCTGCTGGTCGAGCAGATCGGTGGCGCCCTGGCCGCTGCCCACGAGCGGGGCGTGGTGCACCGCGACATCAAGCCGCACAACGTGTTCATCGTCCAGAAGAGCAGCGGTGAACCGCTTCGGGTGAAGGTGCTGGATTTCGGCATCGCCAAGCTGCTGGGCGGCGCCCAGGTGCCCGGCGCCAGCGCCGCACTGACCGAGACCGGCACCATCGTGGGCTCACCGCCGTACATGAGCCCAGAGCAGATCGAGGGCAGCCGCCACATCGATCTGCGCACCGACCTGTGGTCGCTCGGCGTGATCGTGTACGAAGCGCTCACCGGCAAGCTGCCGTTCCACGGGAGCTCGTTCGTGGCGGTGGGCGCGCGGGTGCTCGAGGGCAAGTACACCCCCGCACGCGAGCTGCGCCCCGGCCTGCCCCGAGCCGTCGACGACTGGCTGGCCAAGGCGCTGTGTGTCGATCCGGACGGGCGCTTCCAGTCTGCAAGCGAGCTGGTGGCGGCGTTTCGCGAGCTGGGCCAGCCCGCCGACGACCCGGTGCCGAGCGCGCGCGCGTCGCCGCCTGCAGCCTTCGCGACCACGGTGGAAGCACCGATCGCCGCCGGGCCCACCGCCAGTCACGCACCGGCCATCGAGAAGGCACCGCGCCTGGGTCGCCGCCGCGCGGTGACGGCCGGGGTGATCGCCAGCGTGGCGCTGGGCGCCGGGATCGCGGTCTCGGCGTCGGGCGCCCGGGGCCCCAGCACGTGCCCGGCGGGCATGAAGCGAATCGACGGCGGCGCCTTCCGCATGGGCTCGCCGGCAGAGGGCGAGACGCCCAGTGACGAGACGCCCGCACACACCGTCAGCCCGAGCGCGTTCTGTCTGGACGTGACCGAGGTCACGGTCGGCGCCTACGCCGACTGCAAGTCGTGTGATCCGCTGGTGGGCAGCGTGCAGGGCGAAGGGCTCACGCCCAACGGCGTGACCTTCTGGAGCCAGTTCTGCAACCGCGCCGATCAGCGCGATCAACCGGTGAACTGCGTCGATTGGGAGCGCGCCCAGGCGTACTGCGACGCCCGGGGCAAGCGCCTGCCCACCGAAGCCGAGTGGGAGCTGGCAGCGCGCGGCACCAGCGCCGCCACCTACCCCTGGGGCGAAGCACCGCCCACGGGCGAGCGGGTCAACGCGTGCGGCGCCGAGTGCAGTCGCATGCTGACCGAGCGCCTGGCCAAGAGCGGACGCGCGCCGTGGCCGCGGATGTACGCCGACGATGACCCTGCCCCGGCGACGGCCCCGGTGGGCTCGCGCCCGGCGGGCGCCACGCCGGCGGGGATCCTGGATCTGTCGGGCAACGTCTGGGAGTGGACCAGCAGCCACTATTGTCGGTACGACTCGCCCGAGTGCGGCGACTCGCGCCGGGTGATCCGCGGCGGCGGCTGGGACACGGTCGAGAGCCAAGACGTGCGCGCGGCGCGCCGCCTGCCCAGCGCGCCCACCGCCCGCAGCTGGAGCGTGGGCTTTCGTTGCGCGAAGTCGCTGTGAGCGTCAGCCGCGCTTGAGCAGCCGCAGCAACTTCCCCCGCGACACGCCGAGCTTCTCGGCGGCCGCCGTCACGTTTCCGCCCTGGGCCGCCACCGCGGCATCCACCATCTCGCGGGTCAGCGCGACCTTCGAGGCGTCGCTCTTCCCCAGCACCTCGTCCAGCGCCCAGAGCCGCAGCCCGGGCTCGGGGTCGACGCGGCGCACCGCCGCCAGCACCGCGTCGAGCTCGCGCACGTTGCTGGGCCAGGGCTCGAGCAGCAGCCGCTCCACGGCTTCGACCTCGATCTGCTCCGGTGGCGGCGCACTGACGCCGGCACGCGCCCACAGCGCCTGCACGATGCTGAACAGATCCTCGTTGCGATCGCGCAGCGCTGGCACCTCGACGGTGGCCAGCGCCAGGCGCGCCAAGAGGTCGCGGCGGAACTCGCCGCGCTCGACCATGGCGCCGAGGTCACGGTTGGTGGCCGCCACGAACAGCACGTCGACCTTCACCGGCCGCTGTGCGCCCACCGCCAGCACTTCGCGGTTCTCGAGCAGCCGCAAGAGCTTGGCTTGCAGGTCCAGATCGAGCTCGCCAATCTCGTCCAGGAAGACCGTGCCCCCGTCGTGTGCGACCACGATCCCCAGCGACGCCGTCTTGGCGTCGGAGAAGGCCCCGGCGACGTGGCCGAAGATCTGCGACTCGAACACCCCGCGGGCCACGCTGGCCACGTTGACGGCGGCCAGCTTCTGGTCGCGACCGAACGCCGCAGCGACCGCCCGCGCCACCAGCTCTTTCCCGGTGCCGGTCTCACCGTGCACCAGCACGTTGCCGGGCTGCGCGCACTCGAAGCCGGCGATGGCCTCGGCGACCTTGCGGAGCCCGAACGGACCGACCAGCTCGCCCACGGGCGGCGCCGGGTCGAACCCGCCGAGCAGCTTCTCGCGATACACCAAGAGCGTGCGGCCGATGCGCAGCGTGGCACCGCTGTCGAGCGGAACTCGCTCGCGCGGCGTCAGGCGCTGACCGTTGACCCAGGTGCCGTTGCGCGAGCCTGCGTCGGCCACGCGCAACACGCCGCCGGCGCGGTCGACCTCGAGGTGCGCGCTCGAGACCTCGGTGTCGGCCAGGCCGTGCTTGTCGAGCCACTCGCGCCCGACCACGCTGCCCGAGTCGGGCACCGCCAGCGCGGCCGGCGTGGGGTAAGCGCAGATCAGCGCCGCGCGACGCTGGCCGGCCCTGGGCGGGGCCGGGCCGCGGTGCTCGAGGGTGCTGGCAGCGTCCGCGGTCATGCGTGCCCGAAGGGTGCCACGGGGGCGTGCCGCGAGGGAACACTCGTAGGCTTGGGTGGCCCGTCCTCGTCGGTACGGCTAGCCTATGCAGGTGAAGACGACCATCGAGATCTTCGACGCGCTGCTGCGCAGGGCCAAGCGGCACGCGGGGCGCACGGGCAAGTCCCTGCGCGCGCTGGTCGAGGAAGGGCTGCGCCAGGCGTTGGGCTCCGAGTCGACACACCGGGGCTACGAATTGCCAGACTGCAGCGTCGGCAAGCCGGGGGCCGTCAATCCCCTCGAGGCGCTCTCGTGGCCGGACTTGCGCGACGAGATCTACGGCGGACGCTGACGCAGGTTGGCCGTGGACACCTGTTTCCCGAGTTGACGACCCGCGACCCCTTCGCTGCAGGCTGACACCGGGTTCAGAACACCGGTCGGCCGTCGAGCCCGCAGCCGGGGTCGCCTTCCTGACAGGTGCGGCCTGTGCCGACCACCGGCTCACCCGCGGCGGCGAGCGCCCCGCCTCCGCTCTTCTCCGAGAGCTCGTGGCTCAGGTTGTCCAGCGCGCGTTCGTACGCGGAAACCGCTTCACGCCCAGCGGTTTCCGCCTTGGCGGCCCGCGCGGCCGCGTTCACCGCGACCAGGCGCTTGGCGTGGTTCTTCGACGCGGCCCAGGCCGCCAGATCCGCGCCGCGTCGATCCAGCCGCGCAACCTCGTCCAGCAGGTCGATGCGCGCCTCGAGCACGTCCAGCGCGTCGGCGAACGCTCGCAGCCGGTCATGGCTCGGCGCACGCGGGTCGACCGCCGCGCGAGCCGAGTCGGCCGTCTGCTGGGCGGCCTTGGCGTCACCCGCCCGCGAGCGTGCGAGCAGGGTGGCGTGACGGCGCTCCAGGCTCTGCAGCTCCGAGCGCTTGGCGTCGTCGCGCTCGCGCACCAGCGAGTGCTCGCGCTGCAGCAGCTCTTGCGTGGTGCGCTCGTGCTTCGACGCGCGCCCTGCGGCGTCCCACGCGCCCAGCCCGCCCAGCCCCACCACCACGGCCAGCGCCGCACCCATCACCAGCTCGCGCCGGCGGCGGCCCGTCTCGCGACGCACGCGCAGCTGGGCCAGCTCGTGGGCACGCACCGCGTTGTCTGCCTCGAGCCGCGCCTTGGCGTCGGCCTCGATGCGGGCCACTTCGGCCGCCACGCGCTCGCGAGCGTCGAACCGGGCGCGCTCGGCAGCCTCGTCCGTCGCCCGGCGCGCGCGAGCGTCCGCCTCGGCCTTGGCCTCGGCTGCCTGCGCCGCGAGAAGCCGCTCGTGCTCGGCCTTCTCGGCGCGCAGGCGTTCGGCGCGCTCGCGGGCTCGACCCTCGCGTTCGCGCTGGATGCGCGCCTCTTCGATCTGGGTGAGCTCGGCGAGGGACAGGGCAACGGACGTCTCGGTGGTGGTCATCGGGGTCTCCTTCTCGGAGACCCGCGTTTGCAGCCGGCGTGCCGCCGTCATTTCCCCGAGAAAACCCGGGTTCCGGCCCGATCGCGATCGCGGGCGATCGGCTGGAACCCGATCGCGATCAGCGCTGGCAGCGGGTCAGGGTGCGCGCGCGCCGCGTGGGCTTCACCGCGGCCAGAAACAGCGCTCGTCAGCGTAGATAGCCGCGCCTTCATGCCTTACTCGGGTTCCGCGAGGCTCGCGCTCGTGGCACGGGACTGCGCGGCAGCGGTCGGGTACCCTTTGGTTCGACATGCTCGATCGCATCACCGTCGACCCAGCTGTTTGCGAAGGACGCGCGACGATCCGGGGACTGCGCACGGTGGACTTCGTGCTCAAGCTGATCGGCGACGGCTGCTCCTCGGACGAGATTGTCAAGGAGTACCCCGAGCTGCAACCTGAAGATGTCCGTCAAGCTGCGCGCTACGGCGCTTGGCTCGCGAGTGAGCGAACTTCGCAATTCGCCTGACCGAGCATGCGCTTCTTGGCCGACGTTCACGTATCACGCCGCACCGTCGAGTACTTGCGCGCGCGGCTCCTCTGCGCGTAGCAGCCCCCTTGATGCGTACCACGACCTCGGTGAAGCGCATGAAAAAACCCGTGACGAAGCAGAGCCGGGCACGTCGCTCGAGCGGTGGTACCACGGCGCAGTTCGACGAGATCGCGGCGCTCATCGAGTCGGCGCGGCGCGAGGCCGGACGCGCGGTGAACGTTCACCTGATCGACCTGTACTGGAACATCGGGCAGCTCATCAGTCAGCGGATCGAGCGGGATGGCTGGGGAAAAGGCACCGTCGAAGAGCTCGCCAGGCACCTCGCGCGAACGCAGCCGGGCTCGCGGGGGTTCTCGCCCCAGAACCTGTGGCGCATGCGCCAGTTTTTCGAGGCCTACCGGGCGGAACTGGATCTCTCAACACTGGTGAGAGAATTGCCCTGGTCCGCGAACCTGCACATCCTGAGCGGCGCCAAGAGCGCGGAAGCGCGAGACTTCTACCTGCGGACGGCCATCGGCAAGGGCTGGAGCGTGCGCGAGGTAGCCCGACAGATCGAGGCGTCGGCCTTCGAGCGCGCGGTTCTGATGCGGCCGAGACTCTCGACGACGTTGAGAGAAACGTATCCGAGCGCCGCCCAGGAGTTCAAAGACGCTTACCTGATCGAGTTCGCGAACCTCGGCCCGGGGCATTCCGAGGCCGACCTCCACGGTGCGCTGCTGCGCAACCTTGGGCGATTCATCACGGAGCTGGGGCGCGACTTCTGCTTCGTCGGCTCCGAGTATCCGGTACAGGTGGGCAATCAGGACTTCGCGATCGATCTCGTCTTCTTCCATCGCAGTCTATGCTGCTTGGTGGCGTTCGAGCTGAAGGTCGGCAAGTTCAAGCCCGCTGATCTCGGCCAGCTCAGCTTCTACGTCGAAGCGCTCGATCGCGACGTGAGGAAGACTCACGAGCGACCCTCAATCGGCGTGCTCCTCTGCGCAACCAAGGACAATGAAGTCGTCGAGTACGCTTTGGCACGCACGACATCGCCAACGCTCGTGGCCGAGTACCAGACCGTGCTGCCGCCGAAAGCACTTCTCCAGGAGAAGCTGCATGAACTGTACGCCCTGCTTGCGCCAGCTCCGGACGAGCCGGGGACGCGTGCGCGACGCCGCAGGCCCGCCAAGAAATCGCGGGGCGGCACGCGGTGATTCACTCGCTCCAAATCGCAGACTTCGAGCGATCAACGCTGGCACGCGGGGCAATACGCCGACGAACGCTGGCCGATCACCACGCGCCGGATCGTCCCCCCGCAGCGCGGGCACGGCTCGCCCCCGCGGCCGTACACCTGGTGCTGCTCCTGGTACCCGCCGTCGCTACCATCGGGGCGCACGAAGTCGTCGATGCTGGAACCGCCGGCGATAATCCCCGCTTCCAGCACGCTGACGATCGCCGCGGCCAGCCGCGCGCACTCGGCCCGGGTCAGGGTGCGCGCGCGACGCGTGGGTTTCAGCGCCGCCAGGAACAGCGCCTCGTCGGCGTAGATGTTGCCGACGCCAGCCAAGACCTTCTGATCGAGCAGCAGGGTTTTCACCGCCGCTCTGCGTCGCCGGGACGCATCGAACAGGTGCTCGGCAGTCACGGCCAGCGCATCGAGCCCGAGCTTGTCGAGCCGCGGGTCGCTCTTGCCGGGTGGAAGCCAGCGCACCTTGCCGAACTTGCGTACGTCGCGGAAGAGCAGCGAGGGTCCGCGGTCGGCGAACGAGATCACCAGATGGGTATGCGCGTCGGGGCGCCCCGCAGTCGACGACAAGAGCTGCCCGGTCATGCCCAGGTGCAAGAGCAGCCGCGAGCCGTCGTCCAGGGACGCCAGCAAATACTTCCCGTGCCGCTCCAGGCGCTCGACCGTTCGTCCTTCGAGCCTGCGTCGCAGCGTGGCCGGTGGCGTGAGGAAGAAATAGCTCGCCGAAGCGGTGGTGACCTTCTCGAGCTTGCGTCCGATCAGGAGCGGCGCGATGGCGCGCCGGGTGACTTCGACTTCCGGCAGCTCGGGCACTAGTTCTGGGCCGTGACCACCCGCGGCTTGCGCACCAGGTAGAAGAAGTCGCGCAGCGAGCGCTTGCGGATGTATTCGTCTTCGTCGAACTCGAACCCCGCGGCCAGCGGCACGGCCTTGCGCGGGCCGCCTGCTTCTTTCGGCTCGAACAGCACGAACTTGGGGTAGCTCCAGTTCACGTCGAGCTGCCCCACCGTGACCGCGCCGGCGTGGCGCATGCCATCGGCGATGGCCTTGGCGGTGGTGTGGTTGCTGATGCCCACGTACAGCACGTCCCGCGCGGCGTTGATCCCGAGGGCCGAGCGCCGGATCACGGTCTCACCGTCGAGGGTGGCACCCCAGAGGCGCGTCTCGGGGTCGGCCAGGCCCGGGTGGATCTTCTCGTCTTCGTACATGCAGCCCGGCATCTGGCGAAACCATCCGATCTTGGGCTCGGATGCGGCGATCTTCTTCCAGGTGGCCAGGGTCAGGCTGCCGTCATCGAGCTGGGCCATGGTGCACGCCGTCTCGCGGGGCTTCACCAGCGTGACGCCGTCGTACTTCATGCCGAAGTACCCGTGCTCGGTCATGAAGCCGCCGTTGAAGGCGGCGAGCAGCTCTTCGTGGTCTTCGTCCGGCACCCGCGCCTTGCGGGCCAGCGCCTTCGACTCTTTCTCCAGGCTGTAGGGCTCGCGGTAGCCGGGCATGGCCTGCAGGCGAACGCGCCGAAGGTCCACGCCCACCACGAACACCTCGGCCCACGAGCGGTTCTTGTCGGGGTGCAGCAGGGTCTTGTACATGAACGCAGGCTCGTCGGGCCGGCGTGGGTCCTTGATCTTGACCCACTTGCCGTCGCCCGGCGCCGACCACTTCTCGTGAATCGGTCCGACGTCGGTCAGCTGCCACTCCGGTGCGGCGCCGTCTTGGGCCCCGGCATCGGCGGGCTTGGCCTCTTCCGCGGGGACGTCCCAGTAGGCCTTGGGTTTGTCGTCCTTGCGGTACCAGCGATTGAAGCGGTCCTCGACGCCGTAGACGAAGTCTTCGAGCTTGGCGACGTTGTCGGTGCCGACCACCGCACGCAGCGTGTTGGCCAGCATCGGGCCCAGCCAGGGGATCTTGTGCACGGCGATCCACAGCCCGATGGCCAGCACCGGCACGCCCACCACCAGGGTGGTGAGAACCCGGCGTCGCCGGCCCTTGCGACGGGTCTTGGGGGGGGTCGAGCCCATGCGGCCGCGATCGTAGCCACGAACGTCAGAACACGCCCGTTTGTGGCGAAACACCCTTCGGGGTTAAGAACGGGCCTGAATGCTCCGAGGGTCCACTCGCCATGCCCCGGCCCTGGCCGTGGTCCTCGCCGCCGCTGCGCTCGCACTGCCATCGAGCGCGGACGAGCCGAAGCCCCCAAGCGCGGGCGCAGGCGCAGCCAGCGCCGACGCGCCGGAGTCGGAGGTGGGGCGCCTCCCCGAGCTCACCCCCGCTCCGGCCCTGGGCGCGCTCTTCGGGCGGACCATCACCCGGGTCGAGGTGCTGCCCGTGGGCGGGCGCTGGGAAGAGCGCCCGAGCCTGCGCTTCGTGCGCGCGGGCGACACGCTGACCAGCGAGCTGGCCCGGCGCGCCATGCTCGAGCTGACGGACACCGGCCGCTTCGCCAACGTGAGCGCCGACGCCGAAGCCGACGGCGCGGGCGTGGCGTTGCGCCTGAAGGTGGTCCCACGCCGCATCGTGGCCAGCATCCGCGTGGCCGGAGGCGTGCTGGACACGGAAGAGACCCTGCGGGCGGCGCGGGTGCGCAGCGGCTCGGAGGTGACCGCCGCCGAGCTGGCCAGCATTGCCCGGCGGGTTCAGGACCAATACGTGCGTCGCGGGCACCCGACAGCGGCGGTGCGGATCGACGCCATCGACACCGATGACCCGCTGCGCGTGGTGCTGCTCTTGGACATCGTGCCCGGCGAGCCCAGGCGAGTGGCCAAGCGGCGCTTCTTCGTCTGGCCAAACCCCAAGGTCGAAGGGCTGGCCGAGGTGCTGTCGAGCTACGCGGTGGGGGTGCGCGACCGCGCCGACGACGACGACTTGATCGCCGCCAATCGCGAGCTCGAGAAGGCGCTGCGAGCGCGCGGGTGGCATCGGGCGGTCGTCCGCCACACGCTGGCGCCCACGGCCGCGGGCACCGAGCTTCGAGTCGACGTGAAGGCGGGGCCGCTGGTGCGCCTGAAGTTCGAGGGCATCCAGCGCTTCGACGCGAGCCAGATCGAGCGCACGCTGGAGCTGGAGAAGAGCGACGACCGGGGCCCCGCCGCCCTCGCCGAGCGCATCCAGAAGTTCTACGTCGAGCGCGGCTTCCTGGACGTGGAGGTGAAGAGCGAAGAGCGCGGCGCGGCCGACGCACCGATCCACGATCTGGTCTTCAAGGTGCGCGAGCAAGCACAGATCCGCATCGTGGGGCGCGAGTACCCGTGCCTGAGTGGCTCGCGCAGCGCCCGCGAGGTCGGCAGCGAGGTGGACAGCTTCCTCTCGGAAGAGCTGCCGGGCAGCGGGATCTTGTCCAGCGTCGATCCGCGGGTGATGGATCAGACCTTCGGCCCGCTCGGCACCACCGGCGCCCGGCCCGTGCCCTTCGAGCCGAATCCGTGGATGACCTACGTGCCCGAGGTCTACGAGCGGGCGATGAAGCACCTGCAGGACCTGTATCGGTCCGAGGGCTACCTCTCGGCGATGGTGGGTCCGGCGCAGCTGATGCGCCGGCGGTGCGATCCGCACTCGCCCGCGGGGCGGTGCGTGCCGCTCGGCTCACGCCGCCGGCCGAAGACGGCGTGTACCTACGACGAGGTCGGCCTGCCCCAGGAAGAGCCGCCGCCCGACGCCGCCATGCTCTGCGTGCCCGACCCGAAGAAGGGCGTGAGCTGCGAGGCCGAGGCGGTGCTGCACCTGCCGATCAAGCTGGGCCCGCGCACCTATCTCTACGACGTGGGGTTCGAGGGCAACAAGCTGCTGGTCGAGAAGGATCTGGAAGAGCTGGCCGAGCTGTCGCTGGGCAAGCCCGCATCACAGGTCGAGCTGGACAAGGCGCGGCGCCGCCTGCTCGACGCCTATGCGGAAGAGGGCTTCGCCTTCGCCGAGGTCGACGCGGCGCTGGAGCTTTCACCCGACCGAACCCGCGCCCGCGCCGTGTTCACCATCAGCGAGCGCGAACGCGTGAAGGTCTCGCGGATCGTGATCGTGGGGGCGCGCGTCACCAACGAGAGCCTGATCCGCAGCCGCGTGGCCCTCGAGGTCGGGAAGTTCTACCGCCGCAGCGACGTGCGCAAGACGGAAGAGCGGCTGGCGTCGCTGGGCGTGTTCGGCACCGTCACCGTGGGGCTGGAAGACCCGTACGTGCCCGCGAAAGAGAAGGCCGTGGTGATCACGGTGCAAGAGCGGATGCCGCAGTACTTGGACATCCGCCCCGGGTTCTCCACCGGCGAGGGCTTCCGCATCGCGTTCGAGTACGGCCACCGCAACCTGGGCGGCGAGGCCATTCCGCTCACGCTGCGCGTGCAGCTGGGCTACCTGCCGAACGAGCTGATCCTGGAGGAAGACGTCCGCAAGAAGTACGACGAGCTCGACGTGGGGCAGCGGCTGGAGCGGCGCAACAGCGCGCTGGTCGAGTTCCCCGACGTGGGCCTGGGGCCGCTCTTCCGGCTCTCGGTCGAGGGGCTGGACGTACGGGACAACGCCCGCGACTTCGGGCTGACCAAGGACGCCGGCATCGTCACCCTGACCTACCGCCCGGTGCGTCAGTTCTCGGCGTTCGTCGGCGGCTCGCTCGAGCTGAACGACGCCAGCATCTTCGGCACCGAGCAGAAGGGCGCGCTGGAGCAATACGTGCAAGCCAACCCGCGGCGCGCCGGGCTGTTCCGCGTGCCCGAGGGAACCACCCTGGCCGTGGCCGAGCGCATCGGCTTCTCGTGGGATCGTCGCGACAACCCCCTGGGCGCCACCAAGGGGACGCTGGTCACTTCCAGCATCGAGCACGTCCGCGCCACGCCCTTCGGCGGCGAAGAAGCCGGCGAGGGCGTGTTCGACGCGACCACCAGTCAGTTCCTGCGGCTCACGCAGCGCGTGGCCGGCTACATCCGGCTCAGCGACAAGGGGCTGGCTCTGGCCGGCAGCGTGCGCTGGGGCATGAACCAGCAGCTGATCGATCGCTCGCGGACCTACCCCGATCGACTCTTCTTCTTGGGCGGCGTCGACTCGGTGCGGGGCTTCACTCAAGACTCGATGATCCCCGAGGACATCGCGCAGCAGCTGCTCGATCCAGAGAGCGGCCTTCAGCTGAATCAGGTGGTGATCCGCGGCGGCGATGCCTTCGTGAACCCGCGGCTCGAGCTGCGCGTGCCCCTGTCGGGCAACGTGCAGACCGGGCTGTTCCTGGACTCGGGAAACCTGTGGCGCGACCCCGAGAAGGTGAACCCGCTGAGCCTGCGCTACGCCGTGGGCAGCGGGCTGCGCATCACCACGCCCATTGGGCCGCTGGTGTTCGACTATGGCTTCAACGTGGATCGCGTGCTCGACGAGCTCTACCCCCAGCGCACCCGCCAGCGTTACTGGGAGCCGATGGGAGCCTTCCACTTCAGCATCGGCCTGTTCTGACGGGTGGCACGCCCGATGCAGCGGTGCCGACCCGAGGGAGGTCGCGAATGACCCAGGGGACCGACGTCGTCGATGCAGAAATCCGCCACTCGCTCCGAGTAATCAAGGCAGAGCGCAACCTGAAGCTGGTGGCGTTCGTGATTGTCGCGGTCGCCGCCGTGGCCGCGCTCTTCGTCGGGGCGTACCTCGGCCTGGTGTGATTCGCGCCAGGCGTCGCAAAACGCCTCACTCGAAGACGGTACCCGCGTAGCGCTTCGCCAGATCGGCGACGGTGTCGTCCAGGAATTGCGCGTAGTCGGCCTGGGCCTGGGCGAGCGGCACGCCCAGCTCGGCGGCGAAGGTCGCGGCGAAGTCGTCGCCGTCGCTCACCTTGCGCATCACCGCGAGTAAGCGCGCCTGAACGTCGGCGATGCCCCGCTTCACCCGCAAGTATTCGATGAAGAAGCCGCTCAGCGCTTGATCGTGACCCACTTCGCCCAGGTTCTGGGTCTGGTCTTCCAGCCCATAGCGCTGGAAGGTGAGGTCGGCGTCCGAGCCGTCGGCCACGTCCAGCCAGTCCACCACGAAGCCGGTGGGTTGGTCGTGAAGCTTCTTGCCGAACTGCGACCCGCTCAGCACCGCGATGCCCTCGATCAACCACCAGGGCAGCCAGGCGTCGTACGGGGCGGCACGACCGCTGACGATGTGCGTGAGCTCGTGGGCCAGGGTGTCGTCCAGCTCGACCACGTTGGCGAGCCCGTCGGCCGGCAAGATCACGGCGTCGGTCGTCGAATGGGTGGCCGAGAAGGCCACGCCGTATGCGCCGGGCGCCCCGGTGGCCTGGTCGAAGGTCGCGCCGTCGACCACCACGATCCGCACCCGCGTGGACAGGTCGGGCTGGGCGACCTGGTGCGCGTCGAGATCGAAGAGCAGCGCCTCGCACGCGCCCTGACCGAAGTCGATCACCTCGCTGTCCTTCAGCGGTGAGTCCACGGGCGTCCAGACCTCGATGCGCCGCGAGGTCGCCGCCAGCTCGAGGTTCGGAGCGGCCGCCGTCACGTCTTTGGGCAGCGGGCGGTCGTCGGCCTTGGGGTCGCCCTGGCCGCAGTCGAAGCCGAGCCCGGCGAACCCACCCACCGAGCTGCCGCCCGCGCCGGCGGCACCCGCAGCGCCGGCGCTGCCGGCGAGCCCACCGCTGCCCGCGGCGCCGCCCGTGCCACCTGCCGGGTCGCCCGACGAGCAGCCCAGCGCGAGAGCCAGCGCGATCACCGCGAACGCACGCACCACCGGTCGACGATAGCACCGCTTTGGGCGATGATCCGCGGGCCCCATGAAGATCGACTTCGCGCGCTTCGCGCGGCTCACCTTCGCGATTGCGGCGGCTTCGTGCGACCGGCCGCCGCCCGCGGTTCCGTCCCACGTGGCGGCCGCACCCGCCGACACCGCCGGCAGCCTGGAGCCCGAACCCGCGGGCCCCGGTGATCCCAGCCCCGCGCCGCCGCCCCGCGCCGAAGACTCGCCCGCCGATCTGTCGCGCTGCGCCAGCCTGAGCCCCAGCTGCGAGGGCCTGATCCAGGAGTGCCAGTCGCTGGCCGGCACCGGTGACCCGGGTGCCGAGGGCTACTACCCCGGGTATCGCCCGCGGATCGCCGAAGAGATCGCCACCTGCTGGTCGGCGAGCCTGTCGCCACCGCAATGTCGAACCCCGGCCATGGGCAAGTGTGTGCGCGACGCCGTGATGCGTGCGCCCATCGACCCGACGACCTCGCCCGAGTGCGATCAGCTGATGGCGGGCTGCTCGCGCATGGGGGTCAAACCGGTCTATTCGAAGACCGACTGCCAGAAGGCGCTCTCGTCGGTCACCGGCCGCACCCGCGAAGATGCCGCGCGCGCCATGGGCCCGTCGGGCGAGGGCTGCACGCTCGAGTACGCGCTCCCGTACTATCCGTTCGGGAACGTCTGGTGAGCGGTCACTTCACGACTCCGCGCACCCCCAGGAACAACCAGTGGTGCGTGGCCGGACTGTCGATGTCGCGGGACTCACCGCTATCACCAATCTTCGAGTAGATGGTCGAGAAGCGCCCGAAGGTGAACGCAGCGAAGGGTCCGTAGGTCGTCGAGCCGCTGTCGCCGCCCAGATCGAGCCCCGCCTGCAACATCAAAAGCTCCGCCCCCCGGTAGCGGCTCGTGACCTCGCCCACCTTGACCGAGAACCACTCGTAACCGAGACCTGCGCCCAGCCAGGGATCCAGCGAGCGCCCAGGCGAGAACGCATACTGGGCCTGCGCGCCGAGGCGGATGTCGTTGACGGTGCAGCTCTCGGCTTCGCATGCGTCGGCCAGATCCCCAGTTGGGATCACGACGCCATACGAGAAGTAGAGCCCCGCCATGAAGCGAGGGGAGATCTGCCAACCCAAGTCGACCCAGATCGGGATCTGGCCGGTCACGCCCTCCGAGAGCTCCGCTCTCTCGACCGTCGTCGTCTGGGTCACGCCACCCAGCGTGGAGGTCCGCTTCCACGAGCCGTGCAGGTCCCCCATCGGAAGCGCGAACGCCAACCGCAGCCCGAAGTGAATCCCCGAGGCTGCTCCACCGTCGCCCTCCCCGCCGCCTTCCCAGCCGCCGTCGCCCGAGTCGGCCCTCGCCACGCCCGCCCAACCGAAGAGCCCGCCGAAGAGCACGACACCAACGAGCCGCGCCGCCGTCCAAGAACCCATGACCGAGAGCGTTCCACGCCATAGTGGGGCCTGTCTACTCGGTCGAAACCCTCCTACACTGGGATGTCGAGTGACTGCGGCTCGCCAGAAGACCAATCTCGGTGCGCCGACGACGCCGTTCGTCGGGCGCGACGACGAGCTGGCCGATCTGCACGATCAGCTGAAGCGCTCGCGGCTGGTGAGCGTGCTGGGGCCGCCCGGTGCGGGCAAGACACGCCTCGCCACCGAGTACGCCCTGCGTTACGGCAGCGCGTTCTCGTCGGAGGGGGCCGGCGGGGTCTGGTTCTGCGATCTCAGCGAGGCCCGAGATCTCGACGACGTGGTTCGCGCGCTGGCGCACGCGCTGGATCTGGCCCTGGCCGACGAGCACACCGAGAAGAAGGCGGTCGAGCGCATCGCCGCAGCGCTCGCGGCGCGGGGGCCCACGTTGCTGGTGCTGGACAACTTCGAGCAGCTGGTGCCGCTGGCGGTGCCTGCCCTCGAGAACCTGCTGCGGCGCGCGGCCGAGGTCAGCGCCATCGTCACCTCGCGCGTGCGGTTGGACGTGAACGGTGAGCTGGTTCACGAAGTGGGGGGGCTCGAGCTGCCGAGCAGCGAGCGCGGGTTCGAGTGCGACGCGGTTCGGTTGTTCTTGGACCGGGCCCGGGCCGCGCGCAGCGACTTCCAGCCCTCGGCGGAAGAGCGCGCCATCGTCGCCGAGCTGGTCACGCGCCTGGACGGCCTGCCGCTGGCCATCGAGCTGGCCGGAGCGCGCATGGGCGTGCTGGGGCCCAAGCAGCTGCTCGATCGCCTGGGCAAGAGCCTGGACCTGCTCCGCGGCGGCAAAGGGCGATCGCAGACGCTGCGCGCCACCATCGACTGGTCGTGGAACCTGCTCGAAGCCCACGAACAGCGGGCGCTGGCCCAGGCTTCGACCTTTCATGGCGGCTTCTCGCTCGAGGCCGCAGAGGCGGTCATCGACCTGGGGGGCGGGTCCGACGTGCTCGACGTGCTCGGGTCGTTGCGCGACAGCTCGCTCCTTCGCACGCAGGCCACGCTCGAGCTGCCCGGCGAGGTGCGGTTCGGCCTGCTCGACATCGTGCGCGCGTACGCCGAAGAAAAGCTGGAGGCATCGGGCGAGGCCGGGGCAGCGCGGGCCCGGCACGCTGGCTACTTCGTGGAGGCGGGCACTCGCTGGGCAAACCGCGTCGAGCGCTCGGACGGCCCAGAGCACCTCCGTCGCCTGGCGGTCGAGCTGCCGAACCTGATGGCGGTGCACCGCCGTGCGCTCGCGACCGAGGCGCCGAGCCCCACGGCCCTGTCGAACGCCCTGGCGGTGACGCTGGCCCTCGAGCACGTGTTCTACATGCGGGGCCCGACGGCACCGTGCCTGGTCATGCTCGACCAGGTCTTCGAAGAGGTGCTCGACGGCGTCGAGCCGCGGCTGCTGGCGCTGGGCCTCAAGGCCCGCGGGCGGGCGCTCAGGGACCTGGGCCACGCGGACGAGAGCCTGGAAGCCTTCGAGCGCGCCCTGGAGATCGCGCGCCGCGCTTCCGACCGCTCCACCGAGGCGCGCGTGCTGGGTCACGTCGCCTTCACCCGCATGCGGATGGGCGAAGACGAAGCCGCGCTCGAGCTGCTGGACGAGGCGACCCGCACCGCGCACGATGCAGGCGACCGGCGCAGCGAAGGCATGCTGCTGGCCAGCGTGGGCATCGTGCGGGTGCGCCTGGGCCGCCTGGACGACGCGGCCCGCGCCTTCGACGCCGCGCTGGCCATCGACGAAGAGGTCGGAAACCGCTACGGGCGCGCTGCGGCGCTGGCCGCGCGGGGCGAGCTGCATCGGGCCTGTGGCCGCTCGGAGGCCGCGCGCTCCGACCTGGAAGCGGCGCTCGAGGGGTATCGCGAGTTCGGCGAGCGTCGACACGAGGGCATCGCGCACACCGAGCTGGGGGTGCTGTACCAAGAACAGAAGCGCTTCGCCGATGCACGCGCCTGCCTGGAGCGGGCGCAAGAGCAACATCGCGAGATGGGCAGCCGCATGTTCCAGGCCGTGGCCCTGCTCACCCTGGGCGATCTCGAGCGCGAAGAAGGTCGGCTGCCCGAGGCCCGCGCGCGCTACGACCGCGCGCTTCGCATCGCCCGCGAGCTGGGCGACCGCGTGCTGCAGGCCCGCTGCCTGGCCAGCCTGGGCGGCACGCATGCTTCGCTCGACAGGGCCGACGCGGCACGCGAGTCGCTGCAAGACGCCGAGCGCCTGGCCCGTGCGCTGGGCGACCCCAGTGCGATTCGCGTGGTCGATCTGGAGCGCGCCCACCTCGATCTGCGCGAGGCTTCGCAGGCGGCGGCGCGGGGCGAGCGCGAAGTGGCCGCCACTTTCGAGCAGTCGGCTCGCGAGCGCCTCGAGCGCGCTCGCAGCGTGGGCCCGTTGCCAACCCGGCCAGCGCCAGAGCGACTGGCGTTTCGCTTGCTGGAGCACGTGCTGACCGACGGCCCGCCACCGCCCAGCCGTGAGCTGACGCCGTCGGGCAGCGCGCCCCGCAGCGAGCTGGGGCGCTACGAGCTGCTCACCGAGATCGCGTCCGGCGGCATGGCAACGGTCTATGTGGGGCGCCAGCGCGGCGCCGGCGGTTTCGATCGCCTGGTGGCCGTCAAGCGCATGCACCGGCACCTGGCATCGGTGCCCAACCTGGCGGCCGCCTTCATGGACGAAGCGCGGATCGCGTCCCTGGTGCACCACCCCAACGTGGTGGGCGTGCAAGACGTGCACGAGCACAAGGGCGAGCACCTGCTGGTGATGGACTATGTGGACGGCACCAGCTTGGCGGCGCTGATGACCCGTGCGGCCGAGGCCAAGCGAGCGATTCCACATCCGGTTGCGGCCTATGTGGTGGCCCAGGCGCTGCGCGGGCTGCACGCGGCGCACGAGCAGGTCGACGTCGACGGCGCGGCGCTGGGCATCGTGCACCGCGACGCCACCCCCCACAACATCTTGCTGGGTGCCGACGGCTCGGTGCACATCACCGACTTCGGCGTGGCCAAGTTGCACCAGCAACGCACCGCCACCCAAGACGGCACAGCCAAGGGGAAGTTCCGCTACATGGCCCCCGAGCAGGTCCGCGGCGAGCCGCTCGACCGCAGGGTGGACGTGTTCGCGCTGGGGGTCGTAGCGTGGGAGCTGATCACGGGCCGGCGCCTGTTCGAGGGCGAGAGCGACGTGGTGGTCGTGGCGCGCCTCAGCCAGGGCGAATACCCCCGCCCGACCAGCATCGATCCGAAGCTCGACCCCGAGCTGGCGGCCATCGTCGAGCGGGCCCTTGCCAAGGGCCGCGAGCAGCGCTTCCCCACCGCCCTGGCGTTCGCCGAGGCGCTCGAGGGCTGGGCCCAGGAAAGCGGCGTCGCTGCGCGCGAGCCCGACGTCGCGCGCGTGGTGGAAGAGCTGTGCGGCGGAGAGCTGGCGCGCCGCCGACGCGCGGTGAGCGAGGCCCTGGCCAGCGCGCGCACTTCCGGTCGCAGCCTGCCCCCGCCGCCCAGCTCGCCTTCCAGCGCCGACTCGGCCACACGCCACCTGAGTGCCATCAGCGTGGGCGAAAGTGGGCGCTGGTTCGAGCTGCCGGGCGCGGCCCGCGTGAGCCTGCAACGGCGGCGCGCGCTGCGGTTGATCCTGAAGGCGCTGCTCGAGAAGCGCCTCGCGGCGCCCGACGCGGCGCTGGACCAGCAGGCGCTGCTCGAGGCCGGCTGGCCCGGCGAGCGGGTGAAGCACGAGGCGGGCACGCTGCGCGTCTACAACGCGCTCTCGACGCTGAGAAAGCTCGGTCTGCGCTCGGTGCTGCTCAGCCGCGACGACGGATATCTGCTGGACCCGAAAGCGGAATTTCTGGCGGTTCGGGAGCACGAGGCGACCTGAGCCCCGACTTTCATTTTCTTTCACGGGCCAGGGCGTAGCGCGGGGCGTACCCAATGATCGTGACGCACCGACTGCCTTTGCTCGTGGCCCTGGCTTCGACCCTGTCCGCCCTTGGTTGCTCCGGCGGCGCGGACGACCCCGTCTCGAAAGATCCGCCGCCCCCCGACGTGCCCGAGGTGTGCGACGCCCATGCCCTCACCGGCACCGCGCGCTTCACCGAGCGTTCCGCCGACTGGGGTCTCTCGGCGAAGACGGCGCAGGCCTGGGTGCTGACCTCGGCAGATCTGAACGGCGACGGCTACCTCGATCTGGTGGGGCACGTTCCCGCCGGCAACGTGCGCGGGAAGGCCGACGGTGAGCGCTACTTCACCGTCCTCATCAACGAACCCAAGCCCGGAGGCGGCCGTCACTTCGTCGACCGCACCATCGAGAGCAACTATGGCGCCACGCGCGACGGCGCCGCCGGCGAGCTGCGTGTGGCCACGGGCGCAGTGTTCGGCGACGTCGACAACGACGGCGATCTGGACGTGCTGAGCCTGACCAGCAGCGGCACCCCCGCGAGCCCGCCGACGCCCGCCGACCTCGACCGCACCGAGCTCTTGCTGAACGACGGCAAAGGCAAGCTGAGCCTGGCTCAGGGCGCGGGCGTCACCACCGAAGCCGGCGGTTCGGTGTGGAGCGCGACCCTCACCGACTTCGATCTCGACGGGTCGCTGGACGCCTTCTTCGCCAACTGGCTGACGCCCAGCGGGTTCTTGAGCGAGCAGCAGCTCTTCCGAGGCAACGGCCAGGGCGCGTTCTCGGACGTGAGCGGAGCGGCCGGGCTGATGGACGCCTCTGCCATGCGCGGCGCCTGCGGGGTGACGGCGTGTGACGTGGACGACGACGGCCAGCCCGAGATCCTGGTCAGCGCCTATGGCCGCATGCCCAACATGCTGCTGAAGAGCGACGGCAAGGGCGGCTACTTCGACACCGCCGTGAGTGCCGGCTTCGCCTACGACCAGGGCGTGGACTACCACGACGACCAGGCGTTCCTCTGCTGGTGCGCGTCGAACCCGACCGAGGCCGACTGCGCGGGCGCTGCCTCGCCCATGGTTCAGTGCTCGGGCGTGCCGAAGTGGTCACCGGGCTACAGCGACCAGCCCGAGCGCCTGGGCGGGAACACGTTCACCACCGTGTGCTCGGACATCACCGGCGACGGCAGGCTGGACCTGTACAACGCCGAGATCCAGCACTGGTGGGCCGGGCAGGCCTCGGATCCGTCCGCGCTGCTCGTCAACCAGGGCAACCTCGCCTTCGATCGGCCGAGCCGCGACAAAACGGGCATGCACTGGGAGCACGTTGGCGTCTCGTGGGACGAAGGCGGCATCGACGCGGCGGCGGCGGATCTGAACAACGACGGCCGCGAAGAGGTGGTGGTCGGCCGCAGCGATTACAACGATCAATACGCGCTGGTCTTCCAGCAGCTCGCCGATGGCACCTTCCACGAGGGGGCCAAGGGCCTGGGCATCGATCACCCCTGCGCGGCCTCACCCATCCTGGCGGACTTCGATCGCGACGGCGATCTGGACGTGGTGATGGCCTCGAGCCGGATGCGCCAGTGGTGCGCCGACGCCTGGGAGCGGAACGAGATCCGCTTCTACGAGAACGACGCCAGCAAGTTCGGCGGTTGGCTGGCGGTTCGTCTGGTCGGCGACGGCGTCACCGCCAACCGCTCGGCCATCGGCGCCAAGGTGGTGGTGGACGCGGGCGGCACGAAGCTCACCAAGATCGTGCAGGGCGCCTATGGCCACGGCGCGTCGCAACAAGACAGCGTGCTGTTCTTCGGGCTGGGCGCGTGCACCACCGCGGCGTCGATCGAGGTGCGCTGGCCCAACCAGGG
>Ga0138256_10002038_pt1 | contig 21743 bp, 20 predicted proteins | sample KNB2016incub_MG_FD_105486 | JGI IMG/M metagenome (GOLD analysis project Ga0138256, IMG submission 105486) | Active sludge microbial communities from wastewater in Klosterneuburg, Austria - KNB2014incub_MG | ecosystem: Engineered > WWTP > Activated sludge > Unclassified | place: Austria... | reverse complement strand
GCGCTATCTCTGCTGCGGTTAAATTCTGGTCGAATGAAATGCGGATCACGCTGAGCGCTTCGGCCTCAGAGTAGCCCATTGCAATCAGCGCCTGCGAAGGTGAGCGAGAGCGCGATTTGCACGAGGTGCCGGTTGAGACTGTGATGCCTTCACGGTCGAGCGCCATGATGAGAAAGTCAATCGGTATCTGCGGCAATAGCAACAGAATGGTGCCGGGGGCGCGCGGTGCATCTTCGCCGATAATCCTTGCGCCGGGCAGGGGCGCAGTCGCCGATTTGAGTGCCGCAGAAAATTCATCGGTGACACGTTGCCAGACAGGAAATGAATTCGCGGCGAGCTTGCGTTTTAAGGCCTCTGCGAGATTGATGATCGCTTCTGTATTGTGGCTGCCGGCGCGCAGGCCGAATTCCTGATTGCCGCCAGCGAAGAGCGCGGTTTTTTTAAGCTCAGCATGCCCAGGTGGCGTGATGATGAGCCCGGCGCCAAAGCCGGCCCCGGTTTTGTGCCCGGTCGCAGTCAGGTAAGCGCCGCGGTCGGTCAGTTCTTTGACGAGCCGGGGATGTAGCGGCGCGTTGTCTTCGCTGCAGAGCTTGGGTAGCGCCTGCGAAAAATCCACAATGACCGGCGGATGGTTTGTGCCGAGTGCGGTCATCATTTCGAGCACGGGCAAAAGCACCCCACTTTCATTCTGCGCGGCCATCAGTGTGATCAGATCAAACGGTTGCGCGAGCACTGCTTGCAGATCCGCTGCGGTAATTGTACCATTGGCCTCTGCTTTGAACGCATGGATCTCGGTGTTATCCAAGTGCTTCAGCGTCTCGGCAATACTCGGGTGTTCGAACGGCGATGTCAAAACCCGAAACGGGCCGGCCTTCTGCCTGCTATGGAATTCCCGAACCAGCAGATTATTCGATTCGGTCGCGCATGAGGTAAAAATGATCTGCTGTGCGCTCACCGAAAGCAGGCCCGCGATGTCTTCGCGTGCACGCTCGATACGGTCAAAAACCTGCTGCGAGGCGAGCGACAGTCCCGATGAATTGGCAAAGTGCGTGAGGTAAAAATCGCGACCTGTTGCAAGAGCAACTTTGTCCGGCGGATGCGTTGAATTAAAATCCAGATATATTTTCGCTGTCATGGCTGGTGAGGTCGAGATGAAAGCGCAGTCGTTCAAAATCGCGTTGCTGTGCCTGTTCGGCAACTTTGCCTGATTTGAGCGCATTCGCAATGATATTCGCCGCACGAGCCGGTTCGTCGCCGCGCACCGCGGTTTCGGCCAGCGCGTAGAGGTAGTCGGGGCGATCGCTCACACCGGGATAGTCGAGCGCGTAGAGCTCGAAATGGCTTTTTTTAGCAATTACAGAGTTGTTGTTGCGCGCTTCGGCGAGCAAAGCAGCGATGAGCGCCGACAGCGTTTTGGGGTTTTGAAAGCGGGCATACGCATTGCGCAGGTTTTTCAGTTGCGCGGGGTCATGCGGCGTGCGAAAGCGCGTGGTTTCAAAATGCCGCTGCAGCAGTTCGCGGTACACCGGGTCGCGCGCATACGCTTCATTGGCCTTTTGGTGAAACAGCTCGGGATTCTTTTCGTACAAGCGCCCCGAGTCGGCGTCGTAGAGTTGTTTCTGAAGAAAGTATTCGCGGTAGTCCAGCGCGCGCGACCACAGCATAGCCAGATCGCGCAGCCCGCAGGTGGCACGGAAAATTTCTTCGCTGAGTTCGATCGCAGGTATGAAGTCGGGCTTCTTCTGCAGCGCCGCTTCGACTTCGAGCGCGTGAATTTTGAGCAGGCTGCGCTCGGTTGCGGTCATCTGCCGCTGTAGGCGCCCTGCGGCGCTGTGTGCTTCGGCGACTTCTCCCATCGCCGAGGTCCGGTCGCTGATCTGCGTTGAAGTGACGAGCGCGCCGCAATTGGCGTAGAGGCCGTTGAATAAAACGAAAATATCCTGCTCTGCGTGTTTGCTCAAAAACAGCGAGTAAGGCCGGCGCGTTACATTGCCTTTCAGCGGCGGAAGATTGTCGCTGTCGCCGATCTTGCGATCGGCCAGAGTGTAAATTTCTTTCCACGCCTTTTCGGTGAGATCGCGCGCCTTGCCTTCGTTCTCTTCAAAGGCAAAGGGCCGCGCGCCATGGCGCACGACATCCGACCAGTCGGGCGATGAAAAGTTGCGCGAGAAATATCTGTAGAGCTGGTTGCGTGCCGTGAATATCACGCCAAATGTAATCAGCACGACCGCGACGAGCGTGCCATAGCGCGACAGTGGGTTTTTCCAGATGCGGGCAAAAAGGTATTTCAGCATCAGGCTTTACCTTCGGGTGGTTTTGTCTTCCAGCGCCGGTGTACCCAGAAATATTGTTCGGGGTATTTTCGCACCTCTTTCTCCATCTCGCTCACCCACAGTGCTGTGAGTTTTTCTGCAGCGTCGCGCGATGAAGCAAAGTCGGATTTATTCTGGAACCGGTACAGCGTGCGTGCATAGAACAGGTAACGCCCACGGCCCTGGAAGATGCAGAAGCCCACGGCCAGCTTCGCTTTGCCGAGGTAAGCAAGTACTGCAGGCCCCATATGAGTCGACGCCGGCTTGCCCATGAAATTCACAAACACGCCTTCGCTGCCGGCGTCCTGGTCTGACACAAGGCCAATCGGCTCTTTGCGCCTCAAGAGCGGAATATATTTCTCTGATTCTTTAAGGTAGATCGCGCCACCGCCGCCATAACCCTCGCGAATCTTGCGCACGACCCAGTCGACGTAAGGGTTCGACAGTTTCTGCGCAGCGTAGTAGACTTTGAAGCCGACAGACGCATACGCGGGAATCGGAATTTCCCAGTTGCCGAAGTGCCCTTCGGCGAACACCACACCCTGCGAGCGGTCGGCGGCGATTTCGAGCGCCTCTTCACCGAACGTGACATACTTTTTCAGAAAGCGTTTATGCTTCATTTTCCACGACTGCATCAGTTCGAGAAAACTGCGGATCGTGTGATTCATGTTGTTGTTCACGAAGTGCTTGAGTTCTTTTTCATCCGTAATGCCGAGAATTTCGGTGACGTGTGAACGAATGCGTCGCCGCGCAGAACCCAGAATCGGATAGAACAGTATGCGCATAAAGGCTGCGACGCCGTGCAATGCCGAGAACGGAAACAGATTGATAATGCCGAAAATCAGCATCAGAAAAGTGAATTCAAACACGTGCGAGATGCGCTTGCGCAGCGGAAAATATTTCTTCTCTTCCGCAAGCGCTTTTTTGGAAACGCCCGGATCTGTGGCGACATCACTCATTTTTGCCTGCTTCGTTTATTTTTCCATCGCCGGGTTTGGCGTTCTTCTGCCACGCGGCTTCCTTGATCTGGCGGTTGCCCGTCATGCGGGCGCGCGTCAGTTTGCGGTAGCGGTAATTGAACGTCTGCCGCGGTATGCCTAGAAGTAGTGCCGCATCCGATTGATTGCCATTTGCTTCGGCCATCGCCCATGCCATTGCCCGTGACTCTTCGGCCGCGAGAATATCCGGCAGGGTCTTGCCGCTGAATTCAGCCGACCCCTCGGAAGCAGCGTAGAGCGCTGTGCCGACCTCACCCCCCGGCACCCTCTCCACCATGTGGAGAGGGGGAGGAGTCGGTACCAACCAAAAAATATAACCAAACGCGCGCGATGTCGGGTTTTCATAGTCGCGTATCGCCTTGCAATAGCATTCATAGCCGCGCGGCGCCTGTCTGAGCTTCACTGCCTTGTCGATGTCGAGATCGCCCTTCAAAGCGCTTTCGGCGATCGCATCTTTGGCGCGCGCGACGAGGTCTTCTGTTTTCAGGTGTATGGCGTCGCGCAGGCGAATATCCTGAAACGCGCGGTTGTGAAAAATTTCTGCACCCGAACCATGGCAGGCCAAAAGCGGGATATCCAGCGCGGCAAGCGTATTGATCGCCATGCGGCCATTTTCGATTTCGCGATGGAGGTTTTCAGCAATCCCCCTCTGCGAAGCAGCCGTCACCGGCTCCTTCACAGAGGGGGATTGCGAGACGGGCTGCGGAATTTCGCGCACAATCGAAATTGTCGTGGCCGACTCTGGGGATGATGCGAGTGGTCTTTCTACCGGCGCTGGCTTTACGACAGATTTTACCGACTGTGGCATTTCAGCCAACCTGGCTTCCCGGGCAGCGGGTGGTATAACAGGTTGCTGCCTGATAACTTGCTCTGCGACGACGGCTTCTGCGGCACTGGCGCGCACCTCGGCGAGCCCTGCACCCTCTGAAGTAGGGGGCTCGCCTTTCGCCTTCCATGGCTCGGCGTGCCCTACACCCTCCTTGGTGGGAGGCTGCCAGATCTTGACCTGCGGAATTTTACCCTGCGCTTGTAGAATTTCTGCACGGCCCCAGACGGCGTTGAATTCAAAATTGCGGTTGATCGTCGCGAGACCCGCAGCACCTTCCTGATCTAACCGGCGCAGCAGATCATCTGCAGATTCTGCTTCCTGAATCGTGAGTGAATAACCTTCGGGGCGTATTTCGCTGAGGGCCTCGACGAGCGCGAGTCGGTCAAGCTGGCCGACAATGCGGCCGCGCTCGACCACGGGCAACACATCGGTCTTGTGCTCCATGAAGAGGCGCATCAGGCGATGCAGAATATCAATGCTCAGGTGAGTTGGCTCGGCCACCGGGGCGAACAGTGTAACTCAAACGTGCGCCGTACACAAAAAACTGACGTCCATAAAACTTTAAAACCGGCCGGTGGACACGGTTTTGTCCGGTGCCAGACGGCACATAGGTGACCGCCTGTTTCAGCATGCGTTGCGGAATTTCAATGGGTTTAAAGTATTCGTCGCAGTAGACAATCCGCCGCTGCTCTTTGAGGTCGCTGTAGGCAATTGCATGCGCATATTTTTCGGGGGCTTTCCCGTTGATCAATGGGAAGGGATGCCCGTGGTCGGCCCTTGACACGAGGTCAATCTGCGGGCCGACGGGCAGAGTGGTAACATTGTAACCCGATGACCTCAGTTTGGCGGCAACGGGGCCATCGGCGGGTGTCTTTTTCAGAATGCGCTGCACGGGAATCGCATAGTGCAGGTTGGCTGCTGCGATGAGCATCAGGCGGATTGACTTCGTGGCCCGTTTGGCTGGCATCGGTTTCGGGGCAGTGATCACCGCGTCTGCGTCTGGATATTTTTCCCTGAGTGCTTTTAGCGTCTCTTCTTCTGCAAGCGCCGCGCGTATCTTGTTGTAGAGTTTTGGCTCGAGCATCTCGACGGCAAGGTTGCCGCGCAGTCTGGAGAGCAGAAACCCCAGCGCATTGAAGCTGCGGCGTTCGGCCGCAAAGCGCAGGTCGAGATCTTTAATGAGAGTTTCAATCAGGCGAATGCGCTTGAGCACCGTCGCCTGCGGATAATGGCCGAGTTTCTCTGTCGCTGCAGTGAGGCCGTTCAGAATTTCATTGAGCGCGACTTTGGCTTCGAGGCGGTGTTTGTCGGCTGCGAGAAAGCGTGCCTCGTGTTCGGCGAATTCGCGCTCGTAATAGTTGTAGAGAGTCTGCAGGTGATTCTTCGTTCCCCCTCTCTTCTCAAGAGCCTTTGGGTTCGCTTGCGAACATGGGGGTAGGGGGTGAGTTAGATCACCCATGAAAAATATTCCCTATCCCTAATTGCAAGCCCCACGCGAGCGGCGCCGCTGCCAGACCTGCCAGTACATCATCGAGCACGATGCCGCGGCCGCCCGGCAAATCTTGCAGCGAGTGAATTGGGCCGGGTTTCCAGATATCGAATAGCCGAAAGAACACAAAGGCCGCAGCCACGCCGATTGCATTGGGTCTGATGAGCAGACAGGCTAAGAACATGCCGGCAAATTCGTCGACCACCACTTCACCGGGGTCTTTCTCGTGCCATTCATCGGCCAGTTTTTCTGAGGCAGCGATGCCGGCGAAAGTAAAGACGATGCCGGTGAGTGCCGCCCACCATGAAACAGAAAATTTTCCGAGATGGAACAATCCTTCTGACGGCAAAAGGCGTGCGCTCAGAAAAAATGCCAGCGCGGCAAACAGCGAACCCCATGTGCCGGGGGCTTTCGGCAGGTAACCCGAATAAAAACCCGTCGAAATAATTTCATACCAGGTCGTCAGCGGCGGCTTTACACTGCGCAGCGGTGACACATAGGTTGTCGCAGCGGGTGCTGCAGCTTCAGGTGCACGGGCGAAATCGGCTGTGCGTGTCGCGCGGGGTTTCGATTTCTTTTTGGCCATATCAGACGCTCTGTCCGGTCACAGCCTTGAGCGAGGTGCCGGGAAAATAATGATCGAGGATGCGTTTGTAGCTGTTGCCGCGGTTCTCTGCCTGCGTCTTAGCACCCCACTGGCACATGCCGACGCCGTGGCCGAAGCCGCGACCCGTCAGCACAACACTGCCACCATTCTGTGCGACGCCGAAGAAAGTTGATTTGACTTTGAGTGCACCGAGTGCTGTGCGAAATTTATCCGCGCGGATTGTCTTTGTGCCGGTGGCCGTTGCGATGCGCAGCGTCTTCACGCGTTTAGACGAGCTGCGTTCAGCGACGCTGATGCTCTTCACGCCGCGCATTGCGAGGCGGCGGCCGACTTCGCTCAGCGGTATTTTTACCTGCCACTTGTAGACGGGTGCTGTGGTGCAGTAGGGTGAACTCTGCACTGCGAGGTAGGGTACCTGCTTACCCCACGCTTCCTGTGCCGAGGCGAGCGTGCCGCCGCATGAAGAGTGGAAAAATGTCTGCGCCAGTTCGCTGCCATAGTAGAGGACTTCGTTGTGTGTCTGCGACACAGCGGTGCGTGCGCCGCCGTCGTCTTTTTTTAAACCGCCATAGACCTGAAAGTTGGTCGTGGTATCGACATCGAAAGATTTTTTCGCGCGCTCCTTCATCTTGATCAAGAGATAGGTGCGTGATACGACTGCCTGCGCTTTGAGCGCTTCGTTGTGCCAGTGCGGGCTCATCTCGTGGCTCACCACCGAAGTCAGGTATTCATCCATCGGCACGTGGTTGATATAGAGCCAGTTGCCACCCTCGCGTTTGGCTTCGAGCGCACCCATGTAGCGGCGCGAGCGCAGCACGAAATATCCCTTGGGTTGCAGTATGCCTTCTTCGGTAAAGGTAAAGGAACCCGAGCCGCGGCGCGTCGACTTGCCCGAGGTAAAAGTATAGTCGTCGGCTTTGACGGTAATGGCTTCGCCGGCATAGAGTTTCACACGCACGGTGAGCCCGCCGCGTGTGTCGAGCATCACGCTGCCACTACCCGATTTATTCCGGTAGCGCGAAGACCCCCCGCGGCCATTGGGGCTACAGGCAGTAGCAAGCAGGATTCCGGTCAAAACTAAGGGCAAAAACCGGGTTTGTCGCCATAAATCCGCCGAAAATCGCATAGTCGATTATCGGCAAATTGGGCCATGCATTTGAGTCTCAGGCGATCTGCGTGCGAGGCGTAGCCTCGCACGCAGCTTTCTCAGATGCGCGGCATCTGGGAGAGCCCGTCGGTCACGCTGATAACCGGTTTATAGCCGAATTCTTTACGGATTTTGTCGATCTTAATCGTGCAGTGGCGTGACATGATTGCCGCGGCAAAGCGGGTGAGCGGCGGTTCCGATTTGAGGCGCAGCAATTTCCAGATGCCTTCGACGACAAATGCCAGTGCGCGCGCCAAGCCGCCGGGTATCGACTTGTTGGGTGCTGTGACACCCTGCGTCGCGAGATAGCGCGTGAGAAAACTGCGGAAGGTGGTGTCTTCGCCGTCGGTGACAAAGTAGGCTTCGCCGCCGCGGCCTTTCGTCAGCGCCAGTTCTACCGCGCGCACGAGGTTCGCGATATGCGTGGTGCTGGTTTGTCTTTCGCCGGCATCCATCCACATAAAGTGCTTCTTTTGTACCATGTCGACGACGACCGGTAAAATTGTTTTGTCGCCTCTGCCCCAGACAAGGCGCGGCCTGACCGACAGCGTTTTGAATTTTTCTGCATTCGCGCCGATCACCAGCTTTTCGGCCGCAGCTTTGGTCTGCGAATACAGATAGGGGGATTTTTTCGGATACGGATATGTTTCATCTATGCTGAGCATATCTTGCCCGCAAAACAGCGCGGCTTCGGTACCGATAAAAATGAAGCGCTTTACTTTGGCGGCCTTCGCAGCGCTCAATAGTTGTTGAGTGCCAATCACATTGACGCGCCAGAAATCGTCTTTATTACCCCACTGCTCGACATGCGCCGCCGCATGGATCACCACGTCGATGCCGCGCAGCTCCTCGACGGTAACTTTACCGAGCTCTGAGCGTACGGGCGTAGCGCCGAGCTTTTTGATGGCCGCGTCGCTTTTGGCTGAGCGCGACATCGCGCTCAGCCGATGCTTCTTTTTCAGTGCTGAAACCAGTGCCGAGCCGACAAAGCCTGATGCGCCGGTGATGAAAATTTTCATGACAGCAGATATCCACCGTCAACCACGATGGTTTCACCTGTAATGTAGCGAGATGCATCGCTCGCGAGAAAGAGCACCGGTGCGGCAATGTCGTCAGGGTCACCCTGGCGTCCCATCGGTATGCGCGCACCGAAGCCCTTCATCATTTCCGCAAAGGCTTCGGGCGAAAGCCCCGATCCCTTCAGCATTCCTTCTGATATTTTTGCGGTGCCCGGAGTGGTGATGCCACCGGGAGCAATGGCGTTCACTGTAATCTGGTGTTTGCTGAGTTCGAGAGCCAGCGATTTGGTCATCATCAGTACTCCGCCTTTTGATGCGTCGTAGTGCACGAGGTTACCCGTCGGATGAATCGCGTCGATCGATGCGATGTTTATGATTTTGCCGGGTTTGTTGTTTTCGGTCATCAGCTTTGCAGCGTGCTGGGCGAAGAAGAATACGCCCTTGAGATTGACCGCCATCACTTTGTCCCACAGCTCTTCGCTGGTATTCATCACCGGCGACATGGGGAACACTCCCGCGTTGTTCACGAGAATATCGAGGCCGCCGAATTTGTCTTTTGCCTGCGCGACTGCATGCACGATGTCGCTGACTTTTCCAGCATCGGTTTTTACGAAGGCAACTTTGTAACCCTTGCCGCCCAATTCTGTTGCTGCGGCTTCGCCTGCTTTTTCATCAATGTCTGAGATCAAAACTGCGGCTCCCGCCTGGGCGAGGCGTTCGACAATTGCGAGGCCGATGCCCATGGCACCGCCGGTAACGAGTGCGACCTTGCCGGAAAGATCGAAGAGTTTATGGATGGGGGTGGTGTTTGTTGGCATAGATACTCCTTGTTTTCTCAGATCGGAAAAAATATCACCAGGGGATTTCCTGCTTGTCGCGTAAAAATTTTCCTGTTGGGATATTCTCTGCCGTTGCAAGCCAGACGATGGTTTCAGCACCTTTATCGACTTCGCGTGTCGCACGGTCGCCGCCCATGTCGGTTTTCACCCAGCCAGGGCAGACCGAGTTGACTTTGATCTTATCGGCGGCGAGGTCATTGGCGAAGATGCGCGTCACGGCGTTGATGGCCGTCTTCGAGATGCGGTAACCGGGATAGCCGCCGTTCATCTCGGTGAGCCCACCCATGCCGCTCGAGATATTGATGATTCGCCCATCGCCCGATTTTCGGAGCAGTGGCAACAACGCCTCGATCATGCGGTACGGGCCGAGTACATTGGTCTCAAATGTATCGCGGATGATATCCAAATCGGCCTTTTTGCTGTCGCTGCCGTCGAGAAAGATACCGGCGTTATTCACCAGCACATCGAGCTTTCCATGGCGCTCGGTGACGAACTGCACGAGATGTGCCACCGATTTGTCATCGCGCACGTCGAGCGGGCAGGCGTCGGTAATCACACCTTCGGCGCCCAGATCATCCTGCGCGTCGGTGACGTGCTGCGCATTGCGGCCGGTGAGAATGGTGTGATGGCCGAGGCGTGCAAGCTGCCTGACGGTTTCTTTGCCGATGCCGCGCGTTGAGCCGGTAACGAGTATCACTTTCATGGGTCAAAGAAATCAAATTGTGCTGCCATGTCGACGATAAAGACAAAGCAGTGGATAAGTTGTGGCTGGGGTCAACGCCATAATTGAATTTGCTTGCGGCGATAATGGAGCTGCGTAGCATGGCGCACTTTGAACTTTTTGTCGCTCGCCTTTGTGGCATTTCTCGCGTTGACGTTTCTCATTTACTGGCATCTGCCGCGCCAGTGGCGCGCCGGATTTCTCATTTTGGCGTCGATGGCTTACTACGGCATTTATAGCCCTGCATTTCTACTGCATTTTGTTGCCGTGATTGCAGTCAACTATGTGTTTGCCGTGCAGATACAGCGCAGTCGCAGCAAGACTCTCGTCGGCATGGCGGTGGCCGCCAATATTCTGCATCTCGCCTTCTTTAAATATTTTAACTCGGTCTTTGCGCTGGTAGCGCCTCAGGGCGTAGTGCTGCCAGAGTGGTTCAAAATCGTGATGCCGCTCGCGATCAGCTTTTATACCTTTCAGTTCATTGCGTTTCTGGTTGATGTTTACCGCACAAACGCGGCGGATGCAGCACCAGGAACAGCCATAAAACCAGAGGCCGGCAGGTTTTTTCTTTTCATGTTGTTCTTTCCGCACCTGATCTCAGGACCGATTCTGCGAGCGGCCGACTTTTATAAACAAATAGGCCAAGAAGTTGAATCGCGAGACATGCAGGTGCGCGGGCTCTATCTCATCGCACTGGGCCTCACCAAAAAGCTTTTTATCGCCGATGTGCTGGGCTATCTCGTGAACCCGGTCTACAAGAACCCCGGCGACTATGGCAGCGCCGATGCTCTCGCGGCGATCTTGGGTTATACCGCGCAGCTCTACTGCGATTTCTCAGGTTTCATCGACATCGCGCGCGGTATCGGTAAGCTCTTTGGTTACAGCCTGCCGCAGAACTTCAATAGCCCTTATTTTGCGACGAGCTTTTCCGAATTCTGGAACCGCTGGCACATGACGCTGTCGAAGTTTATCCGCGACTGCATCTATATACCGCTCGGCGGCAACCGCGTTTCGCAGGCGCGGCAATATTTTAACCTGATGACCGCAATGGTACTCTCGGGCATCTGGCACGGTGAAACAGCGAACTTTTTGTTATGGGGTGCGCTGCACGGTGCATACCTCGCCGGTGAAAAACTCATCGGTCTCTCTAAAGCCCCGGCGAACCATGTAACATGGCTCGTGCGCAATTTGTGGGTTGTTCTCGGCTGGAGCTTTTCGCTCGTCTTCTTTCGTGCACCCGATTTCAAGACGGCGCTCGTAGTGCTGGGTCAGATCTTCACCTTCAAGCAGGCATCGCTCACTTTATCTCTGGTATTCGCGCTGATTCTGCTCACCTGGTTCGTGCAATACCTCGAACTCAGGCGTGAGCGCCTGCTTGCATTCGCCCTACCGCGCGCGGCGTACGTCGTGCCGCTGCTTTTGGTTATTATCTATTTTCTGATTTCACGGGTACAGATCCCGAATGAGGCATTCATCTATGTTCAGTTCTGATAAAAGTTTCCGCAAATGGATTTATTATCCGGTTATTCTCGTTTTATTACTCATTGCCGCAGATAAGCTTCTGCTCATCGGCAAAAAAGATGCGACCGTACCGCCGCGCGTGAGCCGCGGCGCAGGTATCAAACTCAGCGAAACGGCGAAAATCCGCCTCAACATGGAAGCGAGTTTTGCGGCAAAAAGGCCTGGCACAAAAACAGTAGTGGTTTTTGGTTCGTCGCGCTCTGAGCGCTTTAACCTCTTAAAGCAAGAGACCGGCATCAGCGAGTATCTCGACGCGAGGCAGAAGCAGCAGATTCTCGACACGCAATTTCTGGTCTATGCGCAGGTGGGCTCGCATATGGTGGCGTATTACCACGGCCTCGATCACCTGTGGCGGCTGAACTTTATTCCCGATGCGATTGTGCTCGAGATCGGCCCCGAACTGCTGGAGCTCGATCATAAAAATAACCATGGCAAGTCGGAGTTCATTTTTTCCGACGAATATGATTACGATTACTACCGGCTGCTCGAGAAGTTCGGCAAAAAATCTGTCGCAGAAGAAGCCAGGTCCCGCCTGGTGTTTGCCGGTTATGCACTGAAGCCGCGGCCCGAGCTTTTGGTCTATGACTACCTGCCCAAAGCGCAGGATGAGAAGCCGGAGTATTCGATCGTGCAGAAATATTTTCGTGGTTATAAGGATTATCTCGACTCGGATTTGACCGGCAAATTGCGCGACGAACGTGTCGGTGCTTTTCTCACGATGTACGGCAATAACTACAAAACTTTTTCTGTCGACCCACTCATGGACGAATCGCTGCGGCGGATTGTCAAAATGGCGCGCGACAAGAACGTGCCGGTGCTGCTCTATCGCCCGTTTGTACACGAGGAGCTGAAACAGGTGCTCGACAAAACACCTTATGCGCCGGCAGTCGACAAGTACGCCAAAGAGCTGCCCGTAGGCAGCGTCAAATTCCACTACGCGAGCCAAAGCGACTATAAGTGCAAATACTGGTCTGACGCGAGCCACTATTCGACGCGCTGCACGCCCGAAATCATGCACCACCTGTTGCGCACGCTAAAATTTTATTAATTTGTCGAGACGCGCTGTAGCGCGCCTCGACAAATTGTTATGAAGCAAATCCACCGCCCTGAGCACACCGATAAATCCCACGCTCAATGGCAGACGCGGCCATGGAGGGCCGTAATGTCGCCGACTTTCACATCGACTACTGCCCGCACCAGGATATGTACGGCGCGATGGACTGCCGCGTGCAGCGCTACTTCGTGCAGCTGTCAGCCGTTCGTGCCAACAGCCGACGGGGCATGATCGACGCCGCACGCGAATTTGCCAGCGCGCAGGGGCGACACGACATCTACGACGTGATGTTCAAAACAACGATTCCCAACGGCTACGACACGTGTTTCTTTAAAATAGAAAAAGGCAACGCCGCTTCAACCGAACGCTGGGCGAGATACACGGAGATACTGGAAAAGAAAAACCTAAAAATGGCAAATACGAAATAGGCTTTACCTATTTCGTATTTGCTTCAATCCACTCCCAATATTTCGCATCCATCGCCACATCACCCTTGGCACCCAAGGTGGTGATTTCAGGCACCTTGTATGGATGGTTGGCTTTGATGAATTTTCTCGCCTCAGCAGCGCAGGCGCTTGAAGTTTTGATGATGAGCTTTGTCTCGCGTTCGTGCGTGAGCTGACCTTCCCAGCGGTACACCGCTTGAATCTCAGGAATAATATTCACGCACGCCACCAGGCGATTTTCAACCAGCAGATAAGCGAGCTTTTCGGCTGTGATCATATCGGGCGTAGTGGTGAATATCACCACCGGTCTTGCCTTCTTTTTCAGCATGGCCGGCAGCTTTGAAATCTTAGCAGAAAGCGAAGCCGGTTCAGCCGGCTGTTCAGTCATGGGATCGGTTATTTAGCGCCGGCCTTCACCTTCTGCACCACTTTTTCTTCGCGCGGTACAGCGTAGTAATATTCAGGGTCATTCGAAAATGTCAGAAAACCGACATATTCTTCGAAGCGGAAATAATAGGTGAGTTTATCTTTTTCCGATTGTTCGTAGTTGGCTGAAGTGATCTTGATTTTTTCGGGGTTTACATAACCATAGTAACGCACCAGCAGGCGGCGCAGCGAGCGCTGGATGTTGGTTTCGAGAAACATCTTGCGCGATTCAGGGGTATCTTTGCTCTTTTCAATGTCATCGCGCGTTTTGAAGTATTCGTCGCGTATCGGGCCCGCCGACAGTGCGCCGGCAGATACTGCGGCAAGGGTAAGGATCAGAAGTTTCTGTTTCATATGTTCTCCTATGTTATGCGGTGGGGGACTTCTTGTCGCCTAAGCGATTTTCCTGACCCGCGATGATCCGCTTGATATTGGACTTATGCTTGTAAATCACAAAAATGCAGGCAATGGCAACGAAGGCGAAAAGCTCGGGTGAGGTCGACAGATCATGGTCTATGAAAAACGCAGCCGGCAGCACCAGCGCGGCCGTGATTGAACCCAGAGATATGTATCTGGAGACATAAACCACGAGAATAAATACCGGTAGCGCGACGGCGACTGCCAGCGGCAAAAGTGCTGTCATGACACCGAGTCCGGTGGCCACACCTTTACCGCCCTTGAACTTCAACCAAACGGGAAAGATATGCCCGAGCATGCAGGCGAGAGCCCCGATGAGTGCATAACGCTGCAGCTGCGGATTTCCTTTGAGCCAGAAATGCAGAATGATTAACAGAGGTATCAGCCCCTTGAGCGCATCGATCAGTAAGACGGTGACTCCCCAGCCTTTACCCAAAAGACGCATAGCGTTGGATGCGCCGACATTGCCTGAGCCGATCGTGCGTATATCAACGCCTTTGAGCAGACGGCCGGCTACATATGCGGTGGGCAACGAGCCGCATAGATAGCAGCCCAATGCGACATAAGTGAGCGTCAGATAGTCCACAGAGGTGAATAGTTAGTCAAAGCAGAGCGTCAATTGAAAACATAAGCATTGTTGTGGCGCAGCCACACACAATGCTTATCAGTTAATGGCTGAAGTCACGTTGCCCTGATCGGTCTTCACGACCAGCTGGCCATTATTCTCACTCAGTTCGAGTGAGATCGGAGATTCGTTCAGCTGCCAGTAGTGCACTGCTTCGCCGTTGTCAGCTTTAATTAATGTAATCACATTACCCTGCGCCATCGCGATATAGCGTTCAGTTGCAGCCAGCGTGGTATAACGGGCAAAGGTATTCATCCAACTCAACTCACCGTTCGTATCAAACGCCCACAGCGTGCTCGAATTGCCGTCTGCCGTAGGGGTGATTATATTCCTTGCGGTGAGGATAGGGCTGTCGGTCGCGACACCAGAAGTTTCGCGGCGCCAGAGAAGGTCTCCCGTCATGGCATTCAGTGCCAGCACACGCTTTTTATCCGCAACAGCATATATATGCTCGCCGCGGCCATCGGCGACCGGTTCAAACGCAGTAATTTCTGAATCAGTCTGAATCATATAATCGATATGGCCATCAGCGACATTAAGTCCGTAGATTTTACCGTCGGCACAGGCCAGCGTGAGCATCGTACTTTTGATCTGCAGGGGCGATACATCGATGCGCTCACTCAGGTTTTGCATCCAGAGCATTTGCCCGGTCTGTGCATTGATGAGATAAACAGCGCCGATGGATGTTGCCACGCTGACGTAAATCTTGTCATTTTCGGTAAAGACCAGTGGGGCGGATGTCGGTGCTATCTCAGGCATCGGCTGCGACCAGACTAATTTGCCCGAGCGTGCATCGATGGCCCGCAAAGTATTACCCAGATCGAGCGTCAGATGGAATTCTTTCCCCGCGCGTGGGATGACCTGCTTTTTCCAGATCGTCTCGATTGTTTCCGGACTGACCGATTCTACGGCGGTTTTCGCGATGGCGGAAGGGCGCCCCGCGCCCGAAGCAACGAAGCCCATACCACCGGTCAGTAGTGCGGCACCGAGCAGTGCGGGTAAAATGGCGAGTGGGGGAACCAGACTGCGCTTTCTTAAGGAATAAACCCGATTGGCAATCTGGATCGGAGCAGAAACCACAGCTTCATCGATCGGTCGAATCAGCTTAGCTAAAGCTGTGATTTTCTGCTCCATAACCTATCTTACACAACCAGGAGATAATGTCTGCAAAAAAATGGGCACTTTTCAGGCAAATTAGGGCGTTTCGCGCGAAATTTCGGAATTCTATCATATAGGAGGCTTTTCCCTTGACGCACAAAATCCCTCATAATCGATGGAGTTAAGGGCTGAGCCGATTGGATCTCAGTTTTATGCACCAAACCCCGCAAACCGGTGTTTGGAATAAAAAATCAAAGAGACAGGAGTTTCTGATGAGACAACAGAAAATATCACTAATTGTTCTGGTGCTGAGCACGATCCTTTTCGGTATCGGTTGCGGCAGCGCCAAGGTGGCAGATGATTCACCGGATATCTTTCCTTCGAGCGTTGAGAAGGCAGATGCAGATGCGGCGATAGCCGATGCGCAGACCGCATATAACGCACTGGGTGAAGACGGCAGTGCTGAAACCGGAAAAGCGAAAGAATTTCTGGACAAAGCAAAAGAGTATGCGAACGACAAAGAACCTGAAGCAGCCTGGGCGGCAGCGATCAAGGCAAAATCGTTTTGTGCACTTTCAAAGCTCGCGCGTGAGACACGCAGCGCAGGTCTGAAATAACCTGACGGGTAAAGGAGTATAATAATGAAGAAAATATTAACAGCAATCGTAGCCCTTGCTTTTTTCGCGCCTGCATTTGCCGGTGTGATTAAAGAAAGCCAGGCGAAACGGGAAGTGGATGATGCAATCCAGGCGCTCGCTGCAATGGATGCACGCCAGGAGCTCTCCACATTTCTGCCCCAGAAAGAAGCATACACTGCACGCACCTATTGCAACAAAGCGCGCAACTTTCTGAGCGACAGCGAATACGACAAAGCCAGCTTCTATGCCGTGCTTTCGACCAACTACTCAAAGATCAGCCTCTACAAGGGCCTGCTGGCAAAAGCCGAAAAAGACAAGCTCGAATCAGCGCTTGCCGGTGCGGTTGTACCCCGCCTCAAAAGCGTCGGTTTTAAGCGCAAGGGCAGCACAGGCACCTTTACAGGAACCTTTGACCTGAAAGCAATCTACGCAATCAAGCGCAGACCGCAGGTCGATGCGATTCCGGCACTGGGCGAAGATATGGTCGGCCGTGTCGGTGAGCTTGCAGGCGTACTCAATGCGCAGAAAGAAGTAAAAGTTACTTTTCTGGCAAAAGGCGGTAGCGAAGACCATGCCGCAAAATACGCTGACAGCATCAAAACCGCTCTGATCGAGAAGGGTATTGAAGCAGCACGTATTGAAGTCCAGACCAAAAAAGGCAAAGATTCCGTCGAGATCACTCTCGACAACGTTCACGTAAAATAATATCTGCAAAAACCCTGAGTCGCGCGATTGCGTCGTCTCAGGGTTTTTTTATGTTCAAATCAATCGCAGCACTGTCGCGCTCTCGCGCGATCGGGTAACTGCCGTATAAAGCAGGCGATGGTCGTCGCCGGGCGTCACTCCGCTGCTGATCACAAATACATCCTGATATTCAGACCCCTGGCTTTTATGCACGGTCAGCGCAAACGCTGTTTCCCAACCCGTGAACTCAAAGGCGCTGATGCGGCGGATTTCTCCCTCTGCAGTGACAAATACCGCAAAGAGATTTTCGTTCGTTTCAAACAGCAGCCCCGTATCGCCGTTGAAAATATTTAACCGGTAGTTGTTCTGTCTGGCGACAATCGGCGTGAGCGTGCGGTCTTTTGTGTCAAGGCTGCTCTCGACATGGCGGCGCAATTGTTCGTTCAATGACACGCTGCCCGAAAAACCTTCGCGGCGCTCGGTGAGAATCACCTGCCGACCCAAAAAGCGCAGTGCCGCCATCACACTTTCTGTCGCGCCGGTGCTACTGAGAAAACCAGCGCGCAGAGCCGAGCGCAATTCGTGTGCCTCAGCGTTGCAAAAGCGTTCTACAGCATAGGACGCGAGAAAGGGCTGCAGTTCGCGCCGTGGCATATTCTTTAACGCAATGCCTGAAGTCTGGTTGTCGATGGCGGCAATGCCGGCAGCGGCGATCGCCGCATACGCCGCGGCTTTATCGGCAGAAAAGCGCCGCACTGTGGTGAGCGCAGTGTGTGCCAGCAGGCCTTCTGCGGCGAGCAGATTTATGGTCGCGTCGATCGGCATTCCCTCGATTGCCGGTAACTGGTTCAAATCGCCGGCGAGTATGAGTTGTACATGTGGCGGCAGCGCGCTCACAAGCGCGGCAAAGAGACCGAGATCGATCATCGAAATTTCATCGACGATTAAAATGTCACAGCCGATCGGGTTACGCGCGTCATGTCGGGCTTGTGCACGCTCATGGCCGATGCCGAGCAAGCGGTGTATTGTCGAGCATTCGACGATTGCTCCGGGGCCGGCCTGCGTCTGCATGTAACGGGCTGCGGCTTTGCCCGTCGGGGCTGCAATGGTCACACGCAAAGGCCGGCCGGCGCTATTCCGCGCCGATTTTTCATTCAAAAATTGCTGTAACACATAACTTTTTCCGGTACCGGGACCGCCGGTTAGCAGCAGATGTCTGCCAGCGTGCATAATCTCGAGTGCGGCTTCCTGCGAATTCGTGGGTGGTGTTTTGCCCGCGGCCGGGCGGAGAAAAAAGTCCAGCATGCGTTCATATTTCTGTGGCATGAGAAAGATCCGCCCGCCGATTTCCCGGCTGCGGAATGCACCACCGAGATGCGCGGCGTTCAAAGCCACCGGTTCCGGGCTCAGCGCATGCAGCGCCACTGCGGGTGAACCTGCGGCGAGTTTCAGCAGAATTTCGGCGCGCGCCTCCGCTGACGCCTCAACGCCCTGCCAGGCAGGTTCGTCATGCGCGAGCTCATGCCAGATGCCTTTGAGTTCAGCGTCCATGGAAGTCCATAAAGTGCACGCCGACGGATTCTCCCGGCTTCAGATAGCGCAGGTACACGAAGTAACAACCTGCAACTCTCGCACCGCTATTGGGGTAACAGGCTTTGAGGTACGCAGAAAGCGCTTCGGCGTAGATCTCTGCCTGCAGGCCATAGTGGCTCTGTGTATAATCTGAGATGTTTTCCGGTTCAATATCGGCGAGCGAATTGCTTTTGTAGTCGAGTATATAGTAGTCTTTGCCATCCGCTGAAAAAACGAGATCCATATAGCCGTGCATCGTTCGCCTCACCGGCGAGTTATCCTTATCTTCTCTGAGCACACGGTGGATACGCTGCGTGCTCCAGAATGGCATTTCGCGCCAAAGATTGTTTGTGTCCAGCGAGGCCAGCGTCATCGTCGTATTGGCCGTCCTGCGCGCGCGGGAAAGCGGCAGAGACGCCGTCGCGCAGGCAGACACGATTTGCATAATGCGCTCAGCCACAGGGCGAGCGCGTTCGGGTGTGAGGTCGAACAGTCTCTGTACCGCAGTTTCGGTTTCGCCGCGCATGTGCTGCATTGTTCCGGCGGCTTCGCGACTGAACGACGAAAAATCGCAGCGCTCGAGTATGTCGTGCAGCAACTGCCCCGTCAGCGCACCGCGTGGCAGTACGTCGTCGGCAAATGTGGTCTCGGCCGGCACCAAGATAGACATCGGTTCGGCTGCGCTGCTCAGTGCAGTGAAGGAAGTGCGTTGCGAAATACGCAGCGGAATGTCGCCGTGTTGTATTGTTGTCAAAGCCGGCGCAGCGGCTTTAGATTGCGGGTGCGCAACCGGCTGTTCACAGCTTTCCAAGTCATGGACTGTCGCACCGCATGTGACCGCCCCGCCGCCGGCGAGCCACGGCGTAAGAAAGCGGGCGACCGGGCCCGCCATCGAAGCATTATAAGGAGGGGTCACGCAGGCGATCAGTTTGTGTTTGGCCCGTGTGAGCGCAACGTAGAGCAGATTGAGCTGTGAGATCTGCGATTCTGTGCTGCTCGCCATGAGCCTTTCCGGTGAGGCGTCAAAGCTTGCGGTGTCGGTCGGCACCACCGGTCGTTTTTCGCGGTCATGAAAAAAGGCAAAGTCATTCCAGCGCCGATCATGAATGCCGTCCCCCAGTACGACTGCATTCCAGTCGAGACCTTTGGAACTCTGCACTGTCAACAGCGTGACCGCACCTTTGCTGCTGAGCATGTCCCCAGTGATCTCATCGCTCTGCTCTTTTGCGCACAGGTCAGACAGTGTCGATCTGAGGCTCGCTAAATCAAAAATACTCTTGCCGCACTGATCCAGCAATATCTGGAACAGAGTGCGCCAACTGTGGTAGCGTGAAGCATCGGGATAATGTTCAAGCAGCAGGTGCAGCGGAGTCTGGTTTGCCGCAATGAGTTGCAGCAGGTTCAAAATACGGCCCTGCGCCGCGAGATTCAATAGCCGCGCGAAGAACCCGGCCGCGTCACCAGGCCCGCGCAGCCACAGCGTCGCTGAGGCGAGCGCATACCCTTCATCGTGCGGCAGCGAGAGTGCTTCGAGCAAAATCCGAAGGTGCTCTACTTCAAGGCTCTTAAAATCGGGTTTCTGTTTGTAATAAGCATAAGGAATGCGGTACTCCTGCAGCACGCCTGCCATGGTGATGAGCGAAGCGTGCCGGTAGGCAATCACGGCAATACTCCAATCGGGATGTTTGCTGCGGATTTCAGCGATGCGCGCTGCGGCGACACGGGCGAATTTCTCTTCGTTCGCTTTTGCATAATTTGGCGTGTAATAGAACTCGGCGCCGGTGAAGGAGTCGCCGGTGCTGCGGGTTTTATCGCCCTGTAGCGGCGGCTGGTATTCGACCTGCAGATCGTGCCAGATACCGGTGATCGCCGGTGCAGAGAAAATGGCATTCTGCACCTGTAACAGTTCAGGCGCCGAGCGGTAGTTGGTATCCAGCACTTCGTGCACGGCGCCCGCCGCCGTGAGTTCCGAGCGGGCCTGCAGGTACACAAATACATCCGCCCCCCGGAATTTATAGATCGCCTGCTTCGGGTCGCCCACAACAATCAGGCGCGTCTTTTTCGTGCCGCTGAGAAACAGCGTGCGGAAAATCTGCCACTGCACCGTGTCGGTGTCCTGAAACTCGTCGATCAGCGCGAAGCGGAAACGCGAGCGCGTGCGTTCGGCAAATTCGGCATCGCTGAGCGCGTCGGCAAAACCCGTGATCATGCCGGCAAAGGTCATCAGGTTGCGCTGTGCGACGATTTCGCGCATCTTGTCGACGATGTGCTGCAGCGTAAAAGATTTGAATTCGGCACCCGTTGTGACTTGCTGCTCATCGACAGCTGCGGGCCACAGCAGGGCGCCGGGTGCGGAAAAACAAAAGATCGCTTTCTGCCGCAGATCGGTGTCAAAAGTTCGCTGGCGACCGCCTGAACCAAATTTACATTCGGCCAGCAATCGCGCGAGTTTGTCGGCAGGAAATGCCGGCCACAGCGTGCGGTACACCCATTCGCGCGCCTCTTCGAATATTTCGTCTTCTTTTGCGTTGGCCATCGCGCTTTCGACGATATTTGCGCGCGGACTTTCAGCGAGCTGCCGCAGGCAGAATTCGTGTATGGTGCCGATCTGGTTTTCGGTGAAGTGTTCAAGTGCGGTGCGCGCGGCCGGTGAATCTGAGCTCGTAAGCTTTGCATAGATACGTGCCTTGAGCTCCGACGCAGCCTTTTCGGTGAAGGTGACGCACAGCGTTTGCCCGATCTGTGCTGCGCCGCTGGTGATAATCTCGCTCAGAATTTCGACGAGGCGCGTGGTTTTGCCCGAGCCTGCAGACGCTTCGATAAAGGCATGCCGGCCCGAGGCGACGAGTTCGGCTGCATTGCTGCTTTTTTCGCGCTCAGCCACTCTTTTTCCCTCTTTTTTTGCTGCCCGTGTTCTCCGCGAGCGCATCGATCACGGCGATCGGGCGGATAAACCGGTTAAAAAAGTCAGCACTCCCGGTGCTGGCTTTGAGATCGTAAAAGCGGCGGATGAATTCGTTTCTCGCGCCATCGAACCCGGCAGCCTCCGTGTCTTCGAGCAGCGCGAGTATTTCTGCATCTTCAGACTCGGCGAAGATTGCGAGCTTCTTTTTGGGTGGCAATGCGCCGAGGTCAAACCAGAATAAATTTTCCGCCTGCATCGCGCTCATAATGCTGCGGAGATACTCTTCCGCATTCGTCACTGCATCTGCCGCAAGAGTCGCGGCGACCGCGTATTCCTGCTGCAGAATTTCACGATCGGCAGCGGCTTTGCCGATCTGGTATTTGCCGATCTCGATTG
>Ga0138256_10002036_pt1 | contig 21745 bp, 21 predicted proteins | sample KNB2016incub_MG_FD_105486 | JGI IMG/M metagenome (GOLD analysis project Ga0138256, IMG submission 105486) | Active sludge microbial communities from wastewater in Klosterneuburg, Austria - KNB2014incub_MG | ecosystem: Engineered > WWTP > Activated sludge > Unclassified | place: Austria... | reverse complement strand
TTTTTATGACAACAGGAATATGATTTTCCTCAATCCAGTGTTTTTCCTGAAAGGGAATCATTATCTATTGGAGTCACTTTTTATGTTGAAATATAAGACCAATTTCAAGAAATATTTGGAAATACTGGAAGAAACCATCAACGATCCGCAGTTTCCTGTCAATGATAATATCACTTCCTTGTCCTTCTTGTATTTGTACAACAACAAGCTGAATTATCACATTCTGGAAGGTACTTTTGCCGAAGCGGAATACCTGATTCCAGAAGTTTTAGACAAAATAAATCTGCACAGCGAGCATCTCGACGAACATCACGAAATGTTGTTTTACTACAAAATTGCCTGTATTTATTTTGGCAACGAAAAGTACAATGAATGTGTGTTTTATCTCGAAAAAATCATCAATAATAAAAACCTGTATGTTCGGGAAGATTTGGCCTGTTTCGCCCGATTGTTGTGCTTGATTGCGCATTACGAATCTGGTAAAGATTTTAACTTAGAAAATCAGCTGGTGAGTACCTATAAATTCCTGATAAAAATGAATGATTTGCACGAAGTACAAAAGGAAATCATTCGCTTTTTAAAAAAATTAAGCACCATTTATCCAAGTGACATCAAAAAAGAATTCATCAAAGTAAAAGAACGTTTCGTCGAACTGGAAAAAAACACCTACGAGAAAAGAGCGTTCCTCTACCTCGATATCATTTCCTGGCTTGAAAGTAAAATCGAAAACCGAAAAATTGGGGATATTATTAAGGAGAAAGCGAAGTTGAGTAATAGGTAAAATATGAGGGGTATATTTTATAAGTCTACTAAGTGAAGAATCAGGAGTGGTTAATTTATGATCTTCAATTTTCCTGTAGTCTAATAACTGATTAATTAATCGAAGTAATCTTCGAGAATTATTATACATTAAATTAATCTCTTTATTAACAGAAATCCCTTTACTTTTAAACTCATTTCCCAAAGATTCAATAGAACTCAATATTAATGTTAAAGGCGTTTTAAATTCATGCGACAACCCTGTAAAAAAATTAAGTCTTGCTTCATTGCTTTGCTTGAGTTCATCAGCAAATTTTTCGATTTCATTTCTTTGACTAATAATCTTTTCATTCGTTTTTTCAAGTTCTTTCTTTTTTTTACTTATTGTTAGACGTGAATATATACTATAAACAGCCAAAGAAAATAACAATATACTCAAAGTAATTGAAATCTTTAAAAGACTACTTTGACTACTATATTTTTCATCCTGCTCTCTAATAAAGGATTGTTGTTTTTCAATATCTGATTGCTGCAACGATATTTTGTCAAACTGACTGCTCATAATATCAGCATTAAGAGAATCAATTAAAGTAGTGCTTAGCTTATTGTTTTTAGAAACAATTTCTTTATTAATTATTCTTAACGCTAACCTAATGGCTTCAGCACCACCAGTTGGATATAATACGGTACCTTCCAGTATACCATCCTTAACTAACTGAATGCCTCCATTTGGACCATTAAGCCCATCAACTCCAATAAATTTTATTTTTTTTTCTAATCCCTTTTCCTTGGCAATCTTCCACGCTCGGTAAGCAATTAAATCACTGAAAGAGTACACGTAACTTATGTTAGGCACACTATCTAATAATTTACTAAAATTTGATTCAGACTGACCAAAGTCACTTGACTCCGTACTATAGACTTTTATTCCGGGGAATTGCTGAACAATTTGTTGAAATCCGATCCTTCTTTCAAGACCTGGAGATGTTTCTAAATCTGCATCAATTTCAATCACATTGGCATGTCCGTTGGAAATTGAAGCAATATGCTTACCAGCTAATCTCCCAACCTCAATATTATCTGCTCCTAAAAATGCTGTGTAATTTGATGTGTTTACTTTTCTGTCAATAATAATGACTGGAATTCCTCTGATGAATGCTTTATCAATAACTGGAACAATTGAGTCGGATTCATAAGGTGCAATAATAATTAAATCTACACCTTGCTGAATCATATTATCTATATCTGCTATCTGTTTTTTTACATTTCGATCAGCATTATAAATTGTCAGCTTAACCTCTGGATGAAGAGATGCCTCTATTTCCATAGTATGATCCATCGATTTTCTCCAAATATCATCCTCAGAGATACTTTGTGAAAATCCAATTGAAATAGTATCAGTATTCTTAGTGTTTGAATTACAGGAACATAATAAAAGAAAAAAACTAATTGGAATGATATAACTAAGTTTTCTTAGCATTGAGTTTCTTATTAAAATAGTTGATTTATAAAAATAATATCAAAAAATAGTTGAAATTATTTATTATTGAAATGATACGTCATTTTAATCGACAATTGATTATTTTGACAACAAAATTTAATTTTTTTATAAAAGTAATGTAAATATATAGAAAAGCAATTTACGGTAAAAATATTCAACCAATAAAAGTTTATGTTTAATTTACCGCTATAGCGTAAATTCTCCTGTCTGGCCTTGGAACCTGTCTCGTCCTAAAAAAGTTTACTTACTTTTAATCAAAATGAGCCTTTGCAACCGTGACAATAATAAATAAATTTCCGCCCGATGACAAATGAGTCCTGAAGTGATACATCAGCGAAAAACCAAAATAAGAAAAAAATCAGTCCTAATACGCGTTGCAAAGCATCCGTTTTGTCATCTCGAGCATGTCATCTCGAGCGTGTCATCTCGAGCGCAGTCGAGAGACGAGAGACGCGTCCAAAAAAAACCTCACTCCACCCCTAGCACATAAACCACCTTAGTATCATTTTTAGGAAAAGAAAGATAACTATCCTCATTCTCTACAAAAAAAGCTACTTCCAACAAGAAAAAAACGTCCCCTTCCCCATCAGGAATATCGTTAATAGTGAACTTCAATTTTTTGGTCCTGCGGCTATTCAAACCATAGAATGCCGAATCAGTCAACGCATAAAGACCCGTGGAAGAACCAAAATCAAACCGCAAAGCACCCAACCGAAAACTCACCGCATCGGCACCCTCTGGAAAAACAAAAGCCGCTTTGGGGATAAAAGGCTCAAAAAACAATTGCCTTTTCCGAGCATCAAAACGATAGTTCCCCTTAAAAGTATTCCGCAACAAACCACTAGGATTAAAATCATAGCCTGTAAACAAAGATTTCCCCCCAGCCGATGCAAAACCATTTTTCAAACAGCGATTGCCTCGCTGAGATATAGTATCACAACACATCACCTTTCGCATAATCGTATGAAGACCATTGGTTACCTCCAAATTTTTGCTTTTGGGCAATCCCTCCTGAAGTATCATCCTGATTGCTTTACACAATTGGCTCACTGCACCAAATTCATTGGCATTTTCCCAACTCTTGGCATATTTGGGATCATTCAATAAGGCTTCGGTAGTAAAGCCGCTTATTCCTCTAATAATGTGGCCGTACTCTGTGTCATAATTCACACAACCCTCCAAAATATGCTTTGGAATTTCTCCGTCACTATAAACTTTTGCCATAATAATTCAAATTAGTAATAAATACTCCACAAAATTAAGACTTTATACCATTGGTTTTAAGAGGTTTAAAAAATGAACAAGCAGAGATGTTTCTTTCCAAATATGCAAAAATAAAATAACATTTCATAAAATGGAAGCCTATAAACTTGCTGAAAAGGCAAAGAATGAAGCAATCTAAAGACTGCCGATGGCTCAATCCCACTAAGTCAAGACTTTTCAGCCGTCCCTTCGAGTGATCCCGCTTTTGGGCGGGATTGTACCGAGAAGCCTATAAACCCTAACCAAAAGTGAAGGATAATGCTCCAAAAAAAAGAGGACTATAAATCCTCTTGCTATTTGCTCTCAAAACTTTACGATAACTCAATAGTGTTGTAGGCAGGTACTCCGATGAGCCTGCTCTGAGTTTCCCGATGGGTTCAACACGAGTTTCATTGTTTGGCTTGCAGCCGCAACGAAACTCTAGCTGTTACCAGCCGTTGACTTTAATCTACATAAGTTTCTTTCAGAACTTCTTTTACTTTTGAAACTTCTTTTTCAGCCAAATTCCCAAAAACTTTTGTTATTCTTTGTCTGTCAACAGTTCTGATTTGGTCCAATGCAATTTGGCCTTTGGTATCGTTGTGTAAAATTTCAACTCTTGTCGGATAAGATTTTGAACTGCTAGTCATAGGAGCTACAACAATTGTCTGTAAATATTTATTCATTTCGTTAGGAGAAATAATAACACAAGGTCGTGTTTTTTTAATTTCACTTCCAATCGTTGGATCCAGATTGACTAAAACGATTTGATATTGTCTTAACTCCATTCTTCAAAATTTTCTTCTTCAAAAATGTCGTTAATCAGCAATTTGTCTTCGCCGTTTTCGTGCATTTTTTTAAATGATTTTTCCCAGCCATTTCTTGGTTCAGATTTGGGTTTTAAAATTATATAGCCTTTTTCAAGAATGAGTTCGACTTTATCTGTGATATTATATTTTTCGAGTAAGGTTTTCGATAAACGAATTCCTTTTGAATTTCCTATCGGAATAACTGAAATGTCCATAACTTTTATTTTTTTTTTTGTATATACAAAGTTATTACAATTTTTTAGAAAGTCTAATTTTTAGCAGTTTTTTTTCAATGGATGGTAACATCAGCTTGTCTAAAAACCTCCGTTTGTTTTAAATTCTGGGGTGCATAAACTTCCTGTCGCTCCACTTCCGTATTTTAAAACTATATTTTCTTTATAAAACATACTCATACAGTTATCCGAGTATTCTTCTTGCTGTTCAACGGTCAAATTTTCATCACATACCAAAAAACTTAAAAGTGCCATTCCACTAAAGCCGTATTCAATTTCAACTGGTTTTCTGTTACATATTCCAATACAATTTGCTTTCTCCAGCTTTTCATATAATACGCTGAAGGTTTCTGCAGTCCAGTTCAATTTATTCTTAACTAATTCTAAGGATTTCGTCTTTCCGTGATATTTCTTTTCGTATTCGGTTTGAGGAGTTTCTATGTAGTCATCCAAGTTTACATCCCATTGTCCGAATAGATTTTCTCGCTCCGTTGAATCTTGAGTTGGTTCATATACAAATAAGTCAACATTATTTGAGGAATTGTATTGAATTCTCACAATGTAGTTTGCTGGAACTATCTCATTGAAGTAGTTCTTTAAGTCAGTTATTTCATTTGATTTTTCATCAATATTATTTTTCATTCCTTCGATTGAGTTCATTCCGCAACTTGAAAGAAACATTGAAATAATTAGGATACTTATAAGGTGATGTTTTTTCATTTTTTTAGCTTGTTGTACCGTCAGCTTTTCTAAAAGCCTCCGTTTATATTAATTTTGATATAAAATCAAGTAAATCCGTTCAACCGGAGTTTCATTGTTCGTGCTGCTCATGTAACGAAACTCAAGCTGTTTGTCGGCGGTTTTAATTTTTTAGTATTTCAACTTGACTATAAACAAAAATCTTCGCTGCTTTAGGTTCTCCTTTTGTTGTAAAACCTTTCGGAATTCCTTTTCCAGCTTTAAATTTTCCTTTCACAACAACTTTAAACGGTAATGTTTCTCCGTCCCAAAGTTTGTTCACATCTTGGAGTTTTTCATTTTCTCTTTCCAAGTAAACATTTTCTTTTTCGCCTTCCACTTTCCATTGCGCACATGGGCAAGAAATTGCTGAATACGACGCAACTATTTTCTTCTGTTCGCCTACGCTAAAAAGTACTATAATCGATATGAACGCTAATAGTTTTGTCATTTTATAATTCGGTTGTGAAATGCCGTCTAACGTCAGCTTGTCTAAAAACCTCCGTTCTATATTAATTTCGATTTAAAATCAAGTAAATCAGTTCAACACGAGTTCATTGTTCGTGCTGCCCATGCAACGAAACTCTAGCTGTTAGCAGCTAGTTCTTATTTCTGTTTAACTTTTTCTACTGAGTAATAATTTCCAAACGTATATAAACTATCTTTTTTTACGTCATAATCTACCAAATCATCATCTGAAGTTAATACGATTTCAAATCTATTATTTTCAAATTGGCCAATAGCTGCTATTCCATTCTGCGAAATATTTCTAACTGTTATGCCTTTGGGTAATTTAAACATTTTTTTATCGCCGGTAAAAAATCCAACATTTACATCTTCTTTCAATCGTCCTAATGCATACGTTGGAGAATTCATATAGTTTAGCAACCAACCTAAAATGAAAATTACATTAAATGCAATTGACAATCGAAAAATCCATTTCTTCATTTTTATTTCTTTAAGAGTTATTTTTTAAACGCAAAGTTTGGAACTTACCGTTACGTCAGTCTTTCTAAAAACCTCCGTTTATATTAATTTTGATTAAAAATTAAGCTGTTTACACAATGAATCTCTAAACGTTATTAGCTGGTTTTATTTATCTTTCCAAATTCCCAATTTATTTTCGCGAGCAAATGTTTCCGCTAATTTTATTTTTTCAATAAATTCATCATAACTTTTCTTATCAATTTGAACGATTATGTTAGGTTTTTCATCAGCGTACATTTTCCTTTCCTCTTTAGACATTTCACTAAATGTATTAGGTCTCATCATTGTTCCTCCGGGAAAACAACCGTTGTGAACTAAATATTCGTTTATAGTTTGTCCATTTTTATCAACCAACCAACAATAATTGATATTCCCTTTCTTGTCGACTAATGTTGAAACTAAAATAACTTTTGCGTCGTTATTTTTTTCAAGCCAATCTTGTATCAATTGGTCTGCATTTTCAGATCGTGGAGTTCTAAAAAAACCAGTTCCTAACAAACAATAAACATTAACATTATCTTTTTCCTTTTCTCCAAAAATTGATTTGAATTTTAATTCACTAAGATTGATTTTAATATCTTGACCTAGACAACTTTGCAGTGTAAAGGCGATAAAAATAATAAGTGATAGTCTTTTCATTGTTTGATTTTTTCGCATTTTTGGGGTTTGCTGCTAACTTCAACTTTTCTAAAAACCTCCGTTTCTATTAATTTTGATTTGAAATCAAGTAAATCTGTTCAACATGAGGCTCATTGTTCGTGCTGCGCACGCAACGAAACTCTAACTGTTGGCAGACGTTTATTTTTTTATTCAAATAGTTTCTCAAATTCTTTTTCGCTAATTTCTTTAAAATCAATAGTTTCTTTTAATTTTTCACCAGTGATAAATTTCGATTTATAAATAAATATCTTATTGTTAATTACTGAAACTGCAATTAGTTCAACATTTAAACCTATAGGAATATTGTCAAATTCCTGTTCATCCTTATATTTTTTGTTTTCATCATAGTAAACATTGTGTACAACAGAATTTATGTCTCTAAAAACTAAATATAAATTCGAACAGATTAAATTTTTATTTTCAATAAATTCATATTCAATTTTTGTCTTATTATCTATTTGATAAAATTTATCACAATTAATCCAACCAAAACTATTTAATTGTACAGAATTATAAATTCTGTCATTAAGCTTTGAGTTTTTAATTATTACTCGGTTTATTTTTCTCTCTTCTTTTGTTAAAGGTTTTGTTTCGCTTACATCTTCTTCAACTGGATATTCGGTTAAACTATCTTTAACAATTTCTGTTACTAATTTTGGGGTTGTAAATTTAGTTTTTGTGTTTTCCCAATTCATAATTCCTAAACTATCTTTTTTACCATAGAATAGAAACATTTCATTTTCTGTTAACTTTGGAAAATCAACTTTTAAAAATTTATTATTTTTTAACTTGAGCTGTTTTCCGTTAGATTTCATATTTATGAAATAAGCTCCACCAGATACAAGTAATTTTCCGTTTGAAATAGTTTGTGCATTTGATTTTAAAAGTTCTTTTTGATTTGTAAGTTCTTTTAATTCAATTTCTATATTTTCTCCAATATTTGTACCGTCAATATTTTCAAGTTCTTCAGGATTTACATAAATAGTTGTTCCTAATTTACTTTTAACTTTGGTTTGTTTTTTTGATGAAATAATAAATATTTGAGATTTAACTTCAAATTTTTTCACTTCAGAATTTAATTTTTCTATTTCATTAGCTAAATTCAGAATAGCTTGATTTTCTGTTTTTGTAGTTTGAATTTCTTTTACTTTATTTTCATTTTTACAATTTGTAAAAACCAAAATTATTGTGATTAAAAGCAATATTTTTCTTTTCATTCCGGATTTTTTAAATGTCTGCCAAGTAGTATATAGGTCTGACAAAATCTGACCTATCACTCCAATAAAGGGTAGATAGGTCGGACGGCTATCAGACTTTAGTATTCATCAAATATATTAATTTTTTCTTACAAAATCATAAAATACTTGGGCAATAGCAATCAATTTTAGGATGGGTCATAATAATTATATTTGTATAGCTAAACTAGGATTTATTCAATAATCTGTATAGTTATTTTAGGACGGGTCATGCCTAAAATCAAGTCCATACCAAAGCCCGGTCAAAGCCCCATATAGAGTATGAGTAGTGTATGAATTAAGAATAGTACTTTGTAGCTTCTTTCAATGTTCATAAATACCCATTAGGATGCATCTATGATCTCCGAATCATTCCTCAGAATCTCACACTAAATGAAAAATTTCTCTTTAACTAGAATTTTAAACTTTGACTAAGGTATTTATCCTCGCCATACAACAAACTCGATTTTAAGATAACTTTAATTTTTTATATTTTTATAATGCTTAATATTGTAAAAACAATCAAATCTAAACATTATGAAAAAAATAATCTTCTCTATCGTACTAGTTGTAGCAGTAATTATTGGATGTAAAACAAAAAACACTTCTGATTCCAAGAGTTTGAACCTCGTTTTCGAATCCAAAAGCAACAGCAATGTTACCGGAACAGCCACATTCACCGAAAAGAAAGGGAAAGTTACTTTTATTGCCAAAATATCAGGATTGAAACCGGGTATTCACGCCATTCACATTCACGAAAAATCGGATTGCACGGCTGCTGACGGAAGTTCGGCTGGAGGACATTGGAATCCAACCTTCAAAAAACACGGTCAATGGGGAGTTGGCGAATACCACAGAGGTGATATTGGCAATTTCATAGCCGACGAAAAAGGAAACGGAACCATCACTTTAACTACCGATGAGTGGACTATTGGTGGCGAAGATGCCACAAAAAACATTCTTGGAAAAGGATTAATCGTGCATCAGGGTGCCGATGATTTTGTGTCTCAACCTGCCGGAAATGCTGGAGCAAGAGTCGCTTGTTCGGCAATTATTAAGTAGTTTTATTTCAAAATATCCTCAAAAGATTTGGACCAAAAAGAACATCATTATTTTAAAAATGCCAAAGAATGGCGGAAATGGCTGCACGATAACCATGCCACCTCTACTGGCATTTGTCTGATTTTCTACAAAGTAGGTAGTGAATTCGAAAGTATGCGTTGGGAAGAAGCCGTTCAAGTAGCCATTTGCTACGGTTGGATTGATTCCACCGTAAAAAAGATGGATGAAGAGCGCCGAAAACAAGTGTTTTCACCCAGAAAAGACAAAAGCGTTTGGAGTAAACTCAACAAAACCTACATCGATAAACTCCTGAAAGAAAATCTTATTCACGAAAGTGGATTGGCCAAAATTGAAATGGCGAAGCAAAATGGTTCTTGGACAACACTAGATGCTGTCGAAGATTTAGTTATCCCAGAGGATTTAAAATTAGCCTTTGAACAAAATAGAATGGCTTTCGATAACTATCAAAACTTCAGTCCATCGTTTAGAAAAAGCTATCTCTATTGGCTGAATCAAGCTAAAAGAGAGGAAACTCGAAACAAAAGAATTACTGAAATTATAAAGTTTTGCAGTCAAAATAAAAAATCAAGAGAATAATTTTTCTGCAAAACCCTCAAAAAATCATAGCTTTGCAATTCAAAACAAAACAATGATTAACCCATCAGCATCCGGTTGGATTGACAAATTTTTCTTAAAACAAGAATCCTCTGAGTTAGCTGCTGAGATGCATCCCAATACGTTTTACAAAAAAGTAAGGGAAACAGGGTTCATTTATGGTCATATCGTAGCTTTTGACACCCCATTTCCAATAAACACCAAAGGTTGGCTTCAAAACGAAATTTCTAAAGTAGCGTTGCTCAATACTTTATATGGTATTTATGAATTGACTGCAAAAGAAAATAATCCTGAGAAATTTATTTCGAAAGCAGTTAATTTTTACAACCAGATGAATCCTCAAGGATTTAGTTTCTTCAAAAAAATATTACCTGATGATTCTACGTCGGTAACTCTGGAGAAAATCATTGACAGTCGGGTGCAAACCAATATCGACATCATCAACAAAAACTTTTCGCATATTGTAACCAATGCGCTGCTATTTATAGATGTTTTGGCTTTTCGCCAATACTTGATTCACGGCGAAATTCCAGAAAAATATTTAAAGAAAATAGAAGAAGCCATTATTAGCATCGTTTCATTGGCGTTGAAAACGAAATCAACCAAATCGAAATACGACGATTTACTAATTAAACTTTTTGAATCCTCCGTTCGGTACAGTAAATTCTCGAAAGTAAATGTGCAGTCCCAAAATTTCGGAATGAGTGAATTAAAATTAGATTATTTTACATACATTTTAGAAAAACAATATCTGGTAGATATGGCTGGAATGTCATTGTGGACTGATGGAATTATCGAAAAAAACGAAGCTTATTTTCTATACAAATTGGCCGAATTAATGGAGGTTCCCGATGATTTTGTGACCGAAAGTATGCAGAAAACCAATGAATTTATAACCACTTACAAAAAAGAAATCCCTTATTTTAATTACTCTAATCCGGTTAAACATTTTTATGATCAGACAACTCAAACCGTTGTAAAACTGATTACCAGAAACAAAAACAGATTGATTAAGGAAATTCTGGAAAGCAAGGAATTGATGGTTTTGCTAGCCTATTCCACCCGAAGAGATTTGAGTGAAAAAGAAAAGAAAAAGGTAAGAAAACAGTTGTTGGATATTTTCAAAACCATTCCGTCTTTGGCAATATTTCTTTTGCCTGGTGGGAGTTTATTGCTCCCCATTTTCATTAAATTCATTCCAACGCTTTTGCCTTCGTCCTTCAATGAAAATCTGGAAAACGAGGATTCATAGAAGTCTATTCCTTCATAAAAAAAGCCACTAATTCACAAGTTGGTCTGTAAATCAGTGGCTAAAATATATTTTAAATACAACAGAATTTCAGACTGTTCTATTTATTCTTCTAAAACTTCAATTGATACACATCGGCTAAGTCTTTGTCGCAACTAAAATTCACATTCAAATCCGTTACATAACCAGAATTCAATCCGTAAACCCAACCGTGTAAAGAGAGTTCTTGCCCTTTTTTCCAAGCAGATTGCACTATGGAAGTTTTCGCCAAATCATAGACTTGTTCCTTAACATTCAATTCGACAAATCTATTGAAACGTTCCGTCTCATCAGCGATAGCATCTAATTCGGCTTGATGAAAACGATATACATCCTTAATGTGACGTATCCAATTGTCAATAATGCCCACCGAATTATTTTCCATTGCCGCTTTGATACCTCCACAGCCATAATGACCGCAAACTAAAACGTGTCGTACTTTCAAAACATTAACAGCATAATCCAAAACACTCAACATATTCATGTCCGAATGAATCACCATATTGGCAATATTTCTATGTACAAAAGTTTCGCCTGGCTTTGCGCCGATAATTTCGTTTGCAGGAACTCTACTATCCGAGCAACCTATCCAAAGCAAAGGTGGGGATTGACCTTTGGCAAGATCCTGGAAATAATTAGGATCAAGTGCCAATGACTCTTCAACCCATTTTTTATTTCTTTCTAAAATTTTATTATAGAATTCGCTCATTGCTTTAGTTGTTTGTTTTTCCAAAAATAGGGAAATATAATCAATATAAAACCTGATGTCTTTTGATTATTTTTATTCGTGTTGCCAAGCTTTCAGCATCCAAATGGTTTTCTCTTGTTCAGCAATAAAATCGCTCATCATCGAATTCGTTCCTTCATCCTCGATTTCTCCTGATTTTTTCAAGATAACTCTCTCGATCCTAAGTAATTTCGACAATGAGGATACTATGATCTCAATAGCTTTTTCATCATTATGGATATTTTTTCCAATTTCAAGTTTATTATTTTTGATATAATCCTCGAAAGTGTGCAACGGAACAGCATCTAATGTCAAGACACGCTCGGCAATCAAATCAATTTTTATTTGGCTGTCATTATACAATTCTTCAAATTTTAAATGCAAATCGAAAAAACGTTTCCCACGAATGTTCCAATGTAAACCTCTCAAATTCTGATAATAGATTTGAAAATTGGCTAATAAAACATTCAATTCGGACGCTAAAACATCAGCTTCGGCACTTGGTAATCCAATACTATTTAATTTCATAATGTAATTATTTTTATTTCACTCAAATTTACGAAATATATCACCTTTATACTATAAGTTAAATTGATTGTTTTTATATTTGCATCACAATATACTATCTAATGACAATTACTCAACTTCAATATGTATTGGCTGTAGCCGAACATAAAAATTTCACTCTTGCTGCCGAAAAATGTTTTGTTACCCAACCTACTTTGAGTATGCAAATTCAAAAAATTGAAGAAGAACTCAATATTTTGATTTTCGACAGAAGCAAAAAACCAATTCAACTCACTGCTATTGGTCAAAAAATCGTAGAACAAGCCAAAAATATTGTCAACGAAGCGGGCAAAATAAAAGATATTGTCGAATTCCAAAAAGGATTCATTGGCGGCGAATTTCGTATTGGAATTATTCCAACGATTATGCCTACACTTTTACCCATGTTTCTGAATAATTTCATCAAAAAATACCCAAAAATAAAACTCATCATCGAGGAGTTGAATACCAATGAAATTATCACAAGATTAAAAAATGGACATCTCGATGCCGCCATTGCAGCAACGCCTTTGGAAGACGAAAAAATCAAGGAAATTGTGTTGTATTATGAGCCCTTTGTAGCTTATGTGCCTGAAAATAACAGCATTTCTCAGAAAGCCGAAATCGAAATTTCGGATTTAAATTTGGACGATATTTTACTGTTACAAGACGGACATTGTTTTAGGGATGGCATTTTGAATTTATGCAAAAACAAGGAAATTAATGGTAAAAATTCATTTCAATTAGAAAGCGGTAGTTTTGAAACCTTAATAAAATTGGCCGACGAAGGATTAGGAACCACACTTCTGCCCTATTTGCATACTTTGAATTTGAACGAAAAAGACAAACTAAAACTAAGACAATTCAAAGAACCTAAACCGGCTCGCGAAGTGAGTTTAATTTATCCTAAAAGCGAATTGAAAATACATATTATCGATGCGCTTAGGAATACCATCTCGGGTGTTGTAAAAGGAGCAATCGCGTTTCAAAATGTTCAAATAATAAGCCCTATTTCGAAGAAATAAAAAAAAGGATGTCCATCAAGACATCCTTTTCTATATAAATCAACTGCTTTTTCTAGTTTTCTAAAGGCAAGAACCCATAAGTTTTAGAGTAATACAGCATTTGTTCGGCAAAAGTTTTAGGTTGTTTTACTTCAATCGAAATAATTTCACCTTTAGCATCAACCTTTGGAACCAAAACGGGATTCACAAAACCACTGTAAGGAGCCGATGTGAATTGTTTATTTCTTTCCAAAATTTCGGTGTGCAATTTTTGATCTACTTTTACCCCATAATTTTCAACCAAGGCTTTTCCTGCTTCATAATCACCTTCGGATTTGATACGTTGAATTTCGCGCAACAACTGTCCAAATAAATCGTGTAATTTATCGTAATCCGTAATGTTGAAATAGGTTTTTCCGTTGCGAGTTATTTTCTCAATAACATTGTCATTTTTCCCTTTTTCGAAAACCCAAGCGCTCACAAACTGACGGTTTCTCATATGTGCTTCTTCGATGTTTGCTCCCGGTTCTAAACGAATCAGTTGTGTCATCAATCCATTTCGAATGTAGCTATCATAAGATTCCATTCCAAGTTTTTTCCAATCGTCAACCAATCCTAGTTCTTGTATTTTTGAATTATAAACATAATACAATCCTACTAAATCGGCTCTACCTTCTTCGAGCGCCGAAGCATAACTTTTCAAAGTTTCTTTTGGTGTTCCCACGCCAGGGTTGATTTGTCCCGAAGCGTGCCCAATTACTTCGTGTAAAGCTGTATGCAATTTATCTCCTAATTCTGCATATTTTTCGGATAAGGCAATTTCTTCGGCATCGTTGGCAAATTCTTGCAATCTTCCTTTTCCACCTGCATTATTATAAGAATCAATAATATTTCCAAGTGAAACTGATTTGGAACCGTGTTCGGCACGAATCCAATCGGAATTCGGAAGGTTAACACCAATTGGAGTTGCAGGAGACGAATCGCCAGATTCACCAGCTACAATAACGGTTTTATAGGATACACCTACTACATTTTTCTTTTTATTAGCAGGAAGCAAAGGCGAATTGTCTTCAAACCATTGCGCATTATTAGAAATTACTTCCATTTTTTTAGACATGTCAAAATCTTTGATTTGAACCATGCTTTCATACGAACCTCGATATCCCAAAGGATCATTATACACTTCGATAAAACTATTGATGTAGTCAATATTTCCCTCTGTAGCTTGCAACCAAGCGATATTGTAATCATCCCAAGTTTTCAGGCTTCCTGTTTTGTAATAACTAATAAGTAGGCCAATGGCATCACCTTGCTTTTTGTTTTCGGCAACAGTTTGAGCTTTTTCGAGCCAATAAACGATTTTGTCAATTGCTGCTCCATACATTCCGTTACTTTTCCAGACTTTTTCTTCCAATTGCCCTTTCGAATTGCGAACCAATTTTGAATTCAAACCAAATGAATACGGTCTTTTGGCATCAGGAGTTGTTTTCTTGGCATAAAAAGCTTCGACTTCTTTTGCAGAAATTCCTTTATCATAAAAATTGATAGCCGAACCTTCCAATAATCCTTTGGACTCATCGAGATTTACTTTTTTGGCATCGGCATCATTGAACAAAAGAGCAACAATTGCTGGCGATAAGCTTGTTTTTGTGGCTTTCATCAAACCATTAAAATAAGCAGCAGAAAATGCAGGTTTGATTTTATCATTTGAATAATGATGGTGAATTCCGTTGGCAAACCATACTCTTTTGATATAAATTTCGAAATTCTTCCAGTCATTCGACTTTTTATCTCCTTTGTAATTTACATAAATATTTTCGAGCGCTTTCCTGATTTTCAGATTGTATTTATAATGTTGATCATAAATAATATCACGCCCCGAATACCCCGCTTGGGTTAGATAATAAACTAATTTTTGTTCTTTCAACGTTAGATTTTCCCAACCTGGAATTTGGTAACGCAACACTTTAATATCGGCAAATTGCTCGACAACATATTCAAAAGGAGCTTCTGGTGCAGTTTTTATATCCTTGGTTTTAGTTGTCTGCGCATTACAAACAATAGAAACTCCAAGTGTCATAAAAATACCAGCAATTTTAAGTAATTTCATCATTGATAATTTAGTTGTTTTAAAAAAATATTTAACAAATGTACGTTTATTTAAATAATTTGTAACAAATAAAATAGTTCAGAAATAAAATTTAAGAAGCATAAAATGGACACCATATTCAAATTTCATTAGTGTTTGCTCGTGTTTTGGATGAATATATGAGGAAAAACTTTTTTTGTTCCATAATCCAATGAGAAAAATTTTATACTTTTTTGATTAGTTAAACGTATTAATAAAATTTCTAACTTTACAACTGAAAATAACACTTCGATTATGAGAATTATAAAGTACCTCTTTTTTTTACTTTTACTTAGTTTAGTAGCACTATCCATTTTTATAGCCACTCAAAAAGGAGAGTTTAAGGTGGAAAGGAGTAAGATTATCAATTCGCAAAGATCCTCAGTTTTTAGTTTTGCCAACGATTTGAAAAATTGGAAAGATTGGAATTCATTGGCCGTTGAAGATTCGCTTATGAACATCACCTATTCAAACAAAACCATTGGGATTGGCAGTTTTTGCAATTGGGATGGAAAAGAAGGAAGCGGTGAATTGAAAACGATAAATACAAAAGAAAACGACAGCATTTTTCAAACAATGAGTTTTAATGGCAATTCAGCCGATGTTGCTATGATTTTCAAAGATACTTTGGGAAAAACAAAAGTAACTTGGAAAGCAAAAGGCAGAATGAGTTTTCTTTTTAAGATAAAAACTATTTTTGATGGCGGTGCCAAAAGAATATTTGGAAACATTTTCGAAAAAAGTTTAGCCAATTTAGATAAAAGATTAGACTACGAAATAAACACTTACAATGTAAACGTAAATGGAGTCGTGAAAAAACTAGAAGCTTTTTATCTTGCTCAAACATTTACAAGTGAATTTTCAAATGTTAGTAAAAATTCTGAAATCGTGTTTTCTAAAATTACCACTTTTTGCAACAACAATAATATCACAGTAAGCGGAAAACCTTTTGTTATTTATCACACATACGACACTACAAACAAACGAACCAAAATATCGATTTGTATTCCTATCAAAGAATCCATTTTTATAACCGAAGGAAGTGAAATTTCGTCGGATACGCTTAAATCATTCGAGGCTGTAAAAACAACTCTTAGAGGTGATTACTCGCACACAAGTAAAGCATTAGATAAAACATTAGAGTATTTCAAAAAAAATAATCTAAAAACAGATCCAACATTTTCACACCTTGAAGTATATTCGATTGGTAAAAACGAAATCAATAATCCATCAAAATGGAAGACCGAAATTTATTTTCCAACAAGACCAAAAGTCGTTTATACTAGACCTGTAGTAAATCCTGTCACAACCGAAGAAGTGACTCCAAAAGCTATTGAAGAAAAAGAAATTCCATCTGAATTTTAATTTTTTTTCGATTGTGATTAAACCTATTGGAAAAATTCCAATCTAAATCTATAAATTACAGCTTTGCAAGAGGAAAAGGAATTTATTCAGGAATTATTAAACCCGAAAACGCAAAATCAGGCGTTTGAAAGACTCTTGAAGGAATATCAAAAACCATTGTATAATCATATTCGAAATATCGTTTTGAACCACGATGATGCACATGATGTTTTGCAAAATACCTTCGTAAAAGTGTTTCAAAATTTGATTAAATTTAAAGGAGAAAGCAAACTGTTTTCTTGGATTTATAGAATTGCTACTAACGAATCGTTGACTTTTTTAAACCAAAAAGCCAAAAAAAATGGAGTTTCGTCTGAAACTTTGCAAAACAAAGCTATAGACAGTTTGAAAGCTGACGTCTATTTTGATGGAAATGAAATTCAAATAAAATTGCAAAAAGCAATCGTATTGCTGCCCGAAAAACAACAATTAATCTTTAAAATGAAATATTTTGAAGAATTGAAATACGAAGAAATCTCAGAAATATTGGGAACATCTGTTGGCGCTTTAAAAGCTTCGTATCATCTCGCTGTGAAAAAAATAGAAGCCTTTGTAACAAAAAATTAAACCTTTTGACTTTAAGTAAGTCTAATAAGTATTATGAAAACATTTAAACTAGATAACGAGCCTAAAATAGAAACAGGATTTATAGTTCCTGAGAATTATTTTGAGGATTTTTCGGCAAAAATGATGCAACAATTGCCTAAAAGTGAACCAAAAGTAATTTCTATTTTTGCTAAGAAAAAAACTTGGATGTATGCAGCAGCCGCTATTATGGTACTGGCTTTGTCTCTTCCTATTTATAATAATTATTTTAGTCATTCATCAGAAATTGATGAAGCCACTTTAGAAAATTACATTACCTATCAGTCTACCGTTTCTGATACAGATCTAGTGAACCTTCTTGACGAACAAGACATTCAAAAAATGAGCGTTGACTTGGATATAGAAGATATAACTATCGAAAATGAACTTTCGCAAAACAAAAATTTAGAACAATACCTATTAAATTAATACAAAATGAAAGCAAATAAATTATTACTCATTCTACTATTTCTACTTTCGATTCATTCGTTTGCACAATCACAAATGGAAGATAAGAAAGAACAAATTAGAGCTTTGAAAGTTGGTTTTATTACTAATGAATTAGCTTTAACTACTGATGAAGCTACTAAGTTCTGGCCCATTTACAATGCTTATGATGACAAACAATTTGAAATAAGGCATCAAAAAATGAAAGCCTTCAAGCAGCGAATGGATGCCGATATAGACAAAATGAGCGAAAAAGAAGCCTCTGCTCTACTTGCTCAGATGGAAAATACCGAAGATGAATTATATCAAATAAGGAAAAAATTCATTGCCAATCTGAAAAGTATTTTGCCATCGATAAAAATTATAAAACTGAAAAAAGCCGAAGACGATTTCAATAGAAAGTTATTGCAACAATATCGAAATAAAGGGCCAAGGAAATAAAATTATACTTTTTTAAAAACTATTTAAAACCAAGAAATTGTTAATTCGATTCCTTGGTTTTTTTTATGATTTTTTTAAACATCACTATTTTTAAAAAAATATTTAAATTATAATCATCTGATTTAAAGAACTTTGAAAGCCATATCATATAATTAGCCCTTATGCCTTTAATTAATTGGCACAGTAATTGGTTTGCTTTAAACAAATAACTTAATCTTATTTATTATGAAAACTCAACTACTTTTATTAGCCCTAATCAGTTCAGTATTTGCCACACAAATACAAGGGCAAAACAGAACAATTGTAAATGCACAAAATTCTGAAATTAGTGATAATTTAGATTTAAGAGTTGTGGCATCAATTTTTGGTGATTCAAGAAACCTAGAAGAGTTTGAAAGAAAGTTAAATGATCCTAAACTACAGATTTCGAATTTAGATTTGAATAATGATGGACAAGTAGATTATCTACGTGTAATTGAATCAGTAGAAAAACGTACACACATTGTTATCATTCAATCGGTTCTTGATCGCGACTTATTTCAAGATGTTGCTACTATTGAAGTAGAAAAAGACTGGAATAATAATAATATTCATATTCAAGTAGTAGGTAATTCCTATTTCTACGGACAAAATTATATTTATGAGCCTGTATATTATAGCACTCCATTAATTTATGCTGGTTTTTGGGTGTCTAATTATCAACCTTATTATTCTAATTGGTATTGGAATTACTATCCAAGTTACTATTATGCTTGGAATACCTATCCTGTATTTAGATACAGATATAACGTAAATATTTGCCTTAACAATTACAGCAACAATAGCTACAATTATGCAAATCACAGAAGAAGTAGTTATGCAGCAAATAGATACAACAGTAGTCGCTCGAATGGGTATGAAAGACAACATCCTAATTATTCATTTTCCAGAAGAAATGCTACGGTAAGTAATCGTCACGAATTAGACCAAATAAGAAATACCAGAAATAGTGGCACAAGAAACGAAATAGGATATTCACAAAGAAGAAATGAATCTTCTAGAGAAAATACTGCCCAAAGAAGTGTAAATCAAAGAGACAATAATTCGCAAAGAGCAACCTCGCAAAGAGATTATTCTCAAAATAGAGCAGAAACTCAAAGAGGAAATACTCCACAAAGAACAATTACTCAACGAGATTATTCTCAAAACAGAGCCGGAAGTCCAAGAGATGCTGCTCCACAAAGAACAACTACTCAAAGAGATTATTCTCAAAACAGAGCTGAAACTCCAAGAGAAGCTGCTCCACAAAGAACAAATACTCAACGAGATTATTCACAAAACAGAGCTGAATCTCCAAGAGAAGCTGCTCCGCAAAGAACAAATACTCAAAGAGATTATTCGCAAAACAGAGCCGAAACTCCAAGAGAAGCTGCTCCGCAAAGAACTGCTCCACAAAGAGATTATTCTCAAAACAGAGCTGAAACACAAAGACAATCTGCTCCGCAAAGAACAGAAACTGCAAGAGAAAATAATTCTTCCAGAAATTCATCATCAGCAAGCAATACAAATTCTTCAAGAAGCAGCAACAGAAGAACTTAAAGACCCAAAAAAATTGACAATTAAAACACGGAAAAAACATCCGTGTTTTTTTATTTTTTCTAATTTATCATTTAATAATATATTTAAAAAGATTAGATTTGCGAAGTTATATTATTTAAATATTCATGAGCACTACGCACAAAGACTTACACAGTAAGTTAACATTAGGTGGATTATTAGTTTCATTAGGGATCATTTACGGAGATATTGGAACTTCACCTTTATATGTAATGAAAGCCATTATTGGACTTCATGTTATCAATGCAGATATTGTCTTAGGGGGGATTTCTGCCGTTTTTTGGACACTAACTTTGCAAACTACCATCAAATATGTACTAATCACATTAAGTGCAGACAATCATGGTGAAGGAGGAATTTTTGCTTTGTATGCTTTAGTCAAAAAGACAAAGATTAAATGGTTAATTATTCCGGCTATTATTGGAGGTAGTGCCTTGCTCGCCGACGGAATTATTACCCCGCCCATTTCTGTATCTTCGGCAGTTGAAGGAATCAAGACATTTTATCCAGAAATAAATACGATTCCAATAGTTATCGGAATTTTGTTTGTATTGTTTACCATCCAACAATTTGGATCTAAACTCGTAGGCCGCTTTTTTGCGCCAATGATGCTTCTTTGGTTTGGTATGCTCGGTGTTTTGGGTGTGTTACAAATTTTTCATCACCCTGAAGTTTTAAAGGCTTTCAATCCTTATTACGCCTATAATTTATTGACCATTCACCCCGAAGGCTTTTATGTTTTAGGCTTTGTATTTCTTTGTACAACTGGAGCCGAAGCTTTGTATTCGGATATGGGACATTGTGGACGAAAAAACATCCGAATCAGTTGGATTTTTGTAAAAACTACTTTGGTATTAAACTACTTTGGTCAAGGGGCATATTTAATTCATCACGAAGGAGAAACTTTATTGGGTTTAGGTGGAGAAAACGGAAATCCATTCTACTTAATAATGGCCGATTGGTTTCAACCCATTGGAATTATTGTCGCTACATTAGCAGCAGTAATAGCTTCACAAGCATTAATTAGTGGCTCATTTACCTTGATAAATGAAGCGATGCGTTTGAATTTTTGGCCAAAAGTCAAAATAAAATATCCATCTGAATTAAAAGGACAATTGTATATTCCTTCCATTAACTGGTTATTGTTTTTGGGTTGTGTTGGCGTTGTTCTGCATTTCGAAAACTCAAGTAATATGGAGCATGCTTATGGATTAGCCATCATATTATGCATGATAATGACTACAATTTTACTCAATTATTATATGATATTAAAAAGGGTAAAACTGTATCTTATGATACCAATTATCACAATATATCTAGCGATTGAATCTGCTTTTTTCATCTCAAATATCACAAAATTTGCCGAAGGGGGTTATGTTACTCTATTAATTGCATTTGTGTTAATTTCAATAATGACAATTTGGTATTTTGCTAAGAAAATCAACAAGAGTTATACTAAAATTGTGGATATCAATGAATATACAAAAGTATTATTAGAATTGAGTGACGATTTATCCATTCCAAAATATGCCACCCATTTGATTTATATGACAAATGCAGGTAAAGCAGATGAAATTGAGGAAAAAGTAATGTATTCCATTCTACGCAAAAGACCAAAAAGAGCAGATATTTATTGGTTTATTCACGTTAATATTCTCAACGAACCTTATAAAACCGAATATAAAGTTACTGAAATAACTGAAAAAACTATTTTTAGAGTTGATTTTAATTTAGGATT
>Ga0138256_10002032_pt1 | contig 21752 bp, 16 predicted proteins | sample KNB2016incub_MG_FD_105486 | JGI IMG/M metagenome (GOLD analysis project Ga0138256, IMG submission 105486) | Active sludge microbial communities from wastewater in Klosterneuburg, Austria - KNB2014incub_MG | ecosystem: Engineered > WWTP > Activated sludge > Unclassified | place: Austria... | reverse complement strand
TATTGAAGAAATAAACACTTTTGATTACAAATCCTCCACATCAGGTATCTCACATAAGTGTGGTCACGACGGACATAGCACGATTCTTTGCGGGCTTGCTCAGTACCTTGCGGCAAATAAATTAAAGGCGGGAGTCGTGCGGCTTGTATTTCAGCCTGCTGAAGAAAATGGGGAAGGAGCGCAGGCAATTCTTGCAGATAATAAATTCAAAAAAATTAACCCGGATTATGTTTTTGCACTGCATAATCTCCCTGGCTTTCCGTTGAGCGAAGTTGTTGTTAAGGAAGATACTTTCACGGCTGCTGTTAACAGCATCATAATAAATCTTAATGGAAAAACTTCACATGCAGCAGAACCCGAACAAGGATTCAATCCTGCCTTGGCAGTAGCTGAAATATTGAAGGATAGTTTGTCTCTTGCAAATAATTTTCCTGAAAAAAAGGACATGCGGGTTGTAACTCCTGTATATATGGAGCTAGGTTCTAAGGATTACGGAATTTCGGCCGGCGCTGCAAGTGTGCATCTGACTGTAAGGTGTTGGAATGATGAGAATTTGCATAGGCTGGAGAAAAATATTGAAGAGTTGAGTAAGGAAATTGCAGCAAAGTATTCATTGACAGCTTCATTTGATTATACTCAGACCTTTCATGCTAACATGAACGAAAGCTCAGCGGTAAACCTGGTACGCAAGTCTGCCTCTTCAGGGAAATTTACTCTTGTTGAACGTTCATATCCTTTTAAATGGGGGGAAGATTTCGGACTCTTCACTGCCAGATACAAGGGTTGTATGTTTGGCTTAGGGGCGGGAGAAAATTTGCCTGCTCTGCATAATCCGGATTATGATTTTCCTGACGAATTAATTGAGACGGGAGTAAATGTATTTGCCGGGATAATAGATCAACTAAATTTAGACCAGTAGATTCATGTTTGAAACTTCTGCCATAGAACTAAGTGCTTCTTCGTACAGACACAATCTGCGATTTATTAATTACCGGCTTAAGCCGGGAGTTCGATTGTGCAGTGTGGTGAAAGGAAATGCTTATGGACACGGATTGGCCGAGTTTGTAAGGATGGCAATGAATGCAGGTGTTGATTATTTTGCCGTTCATTCCGCAGAAGAGGCATTTCACTTAAAACAAAATGTAAAGGATCTGCCTGATCTTTTCATTATGGGTGCCATGGAAGAAAGTGCAGTAAAATGGGCAATAGAGAATGACGTTGAATTTGCTGTCTTTGATAATGAACGGCTGGAAAAATCCCTAGTCTATGCTAAGCAAACTAAAAAGAAAGCAAAAGTCCATATTGAAGTTGAAACCGGGATGAAGCGCACAGGATTTCCTTCAAATGATATCCCGGAACTTTGCAAATGGTTGAAGAAAAATTCAGCTTACATTACTTTTCAAGGAATGTTCACCCATTTTGCCGGAGCTGAGAGTCAAGCCAATCATTTTCGGATTTCAAAACAAATTGATAATTTCAATTTTGCTTTGAAAGCTTTTAAAGCTGAAAAACTTGAGCCACGTTATCATCATTCAGCATGTTCAGCTGCTTTGTTGAATTATCCTGAGACTCAGGGGAACATGGTGAGAGTCGGAATTTTGCAGTATGGCTACTGGCCCAATAAGGAAACACATATTCGATATTGTGAAGAATCAAAAAGTACTCCGGATTTATTGAGGCGGATTATCCGCTGGACAACCAAAGTAATGGCAGTCAAAGACGTCAGCAAGGGAAGTTTCATTGGATACGGCACCGCATATCTCACACATAAGAATATGAAACTGGCCATCGTTCCGATTGGTTATGCACATGGTTACAGCCGCAATTTAAGCAATATCGGTTCCGTTATAATAAATGGTAACGTTTGTGGCGTTGTTGGAACAATTAACATGAACAGTCTTACAGTCGATGTGACTCTGGCAGGAAAAGTTAAAGCCGGAGACGAGGTCGTGTTAATTGGTTCACAAAATGGAAACACAATTTCAGTTAATTCTTTCAGCGAACAAAGTCATCAACTCAATTATGAGATGCTTACTCGCCTTCCAATGAATATTCCTCGAATTGTAAAGAAGTAAACATGGCATACTTAAAGCTTTATCGGGAAAAATTGCAACACAATTTTCAGCATCTAGATGAACTTTTTGCAAAGAATGAAATTTCATGGGGAGTTGTTACCAAACTTCTTTGCGGGAACAAACTTTTTCTCAAGGAATTAATTGACCTTGGGATAAAGGAAATGCATGATACGCGGATCAGCAATATTAAAACTATTAAAGCCATGGCTCCGCATGTGCAGACTGTTTATATTAAACCCCCTGCCAAGCGTAGTATCCATAATATCATCAGGTATGTTGATGTGAGTTTTAATACAGACTTTTATACCATTAAAATGCTGAGTGATGAAGCTGTCAAGCAGAATAAAAAGCACAAGATCATTATTATGGTCGAAATGGGTGACTTGCGTGAAGGTGTGATGGGAGATCAGCTGATGGATTTTTACGAGAAGATTTTTAATCTTCCAAACATTGAGATAATTGGTATTGGAACCAATTTGAATTGTTTGAATGGAATTATGCCGAATCAGGATAAGCTTATTCAACTAAGTCTTTATAAGCAATTGATTGAAATGAAATTCGATCAAAAAATTCTCTGGATTTCAGGAGGAACAAGTGTGACATTATCATTGTTAATCAACAAGCAAATTCCTCCGGGCATCAATCATTTCAGAATAGGAGAAGCTTTGTTTTTTGCCAATGATCTGTTTACCGGACTCACCTTTGAGGGGATGAAGACAGATGTTTTTAAACTCTATACTGAAATTATAGAATTGTATGAGAAGCCTATTGTTCCGTCTGGTGATCAAATTGCTAATGTTGCCGGTCATATCCCTGAATTCAATCCGGAAGACTATGGTAAATCCACATTTAGGGCGATCATTGATGTTGGATTGCTGGATATAAATCCTACTTATTTAATTCCTGAGGATGAAAATGTAAAAATAATTGAAGCCAGTTCCGATATGTTGGTTATGGATTTGGGCTCCAATCCCGGTGCTTATAAAACGGGAGATTTGATATCTTTTAAATTGCGTTACATGGGAGTCCTGGGCCTCATGAATTCAAACTATATCGATAAAGTAGTCAGCTAATTCATTTTGGAATTTTTATTGGATCTCTGTTACCCGTGTCTTCAGCTTATCTGTTGCATCGTTCTCGAAATTATTTTGTTTATAAACTGAGAGTGTGCTTTGTTCCTTAAGTTTCATTAATGGTTATGTTTGATATTCAATATAAAAAATTATCATGAATTTATTTCATCTCTTCTCGATTCTCATAGTATTGTCAGCGGCCTTTGCCTATATAAATTTCAGAGTATTAAAACTCCCGACGGCAATCGGACTTATGCTGGTTTCATTAATATTTTCTTTTCTGATTCTTATCGCAGGTTATTTTTATCCTGCCCTTTCGCACATGGTGGAAACCAGATTGGAAGGATTAAATTTCAGTGAATTGTTATTGGAGAGTATGCTTAGCTTCATGCTTTTTGCCGGAGCCATCCATATTAAGTATGAAGATTTACGCAGCGAAAAACTCAGCATCATACTGTTCTCAACAGTCAGTGTGCTTATCAGCACATTTGTTGTGGGTTTTGCAGCTTATCATTTACTAAATTTCTTTGGACTGGAAATTAATCTGGTTCATGCATTATTATTTGGTGCATTAATTTCGCCTACTGATCCTATTGCTGTTTTAAGTATTCTTAAAAGTGCCGGGGTATCTAAATCGCTGGAAACAAAAATTGCCGGTGAATCACTTTTCAATGATGGTGTTGCAGTTGTTGTTTTTATTACCATTTTGAAATTAGCACAACCCGGTGCGGCGATCGATACTGCGAGCATAATGATGCTATTCGGGCAAGAGGCGATAGGTGGCGTACTGTTGGGGATTGCTATCGGAGTGATTGGTTACAAATTCATTGCAAGCATTGATCATTATCAGGTTGAAGTTCTAATTACACTTGCTGTGGTAATGGGCGGTTATACCTTATCACATTACATTCACGTATCAGGTCCTCTTGCCATGGTTGTAGGCGGAATCATCATTGGGAATCACGGAAAGCAATACGGAATGTCGCATATGACTGCCGAGTACATCGATAAATTCTGGGAATTGATCGATGAAATTTTAAACGCAATACTTTTTGTGTTGATAGGACTCGAAGTGCTAATACTGGAGAGCAGTCCTACGGTTCTCTGGGCAGGAGTCATTTTACTGGTTGTTAGCATTCTTACCAGGTTTGTTTCACTTTGGATTCCCTCGATGTTTATCAAGTTAAGAGAAGAAATCACGAAACGCACCTTGGTAATCCTCACATGGGGTGGATTACGCGGAGGAATTTCGATCGCACTGGCTCTGTCAATTCCAAATGAGTTTGAGAAAGAAGTTTGGGTAACAATAACCTATGTAATTGTATGCTTCTCTATTTTGGTGCAAGGGATGACTATTGGGAAACTGGCAAAAAGAAATTAAGGGTAGCTAAAGTTGATTGAAAGTATTTGCTGAGCTATCTCGACACAACTAATTTTTTCCAAATCAAGTTTTCGTCAGTTTTAATTCCAACTGAATATACTCCTTTGGATAGATTGCTGATGTCCACTTTTGTAATTAAAGATTCAGACATTGTTTCTGAAACAATTCTTCCGCTGATGTCTAGGATTAATATTGATATTCCTAGTTTATTTGGGGCGGAAATGAACAATGCATCCTGAGCCGGATTGGGATATATATCTATATCAAAGATCTCTGTGATAGTCTGCTTTCCAACCGTACTTGTGTTTATATAAAGCGTATCGCCAATTCCGTTTACCGTATGAGTCGAATCATTGGCATCAACACCTCTCAGGCCTGTTAAATAGAGTATTGAAATGCTGTTGACAGGAATGCTGTTTTTTATCTTCACTTTAAAAAGTGCGATAACTGAGTCTGAGGAAGAATTGTTCTGATCGGTTCTTACGGCCGCGGCATAGATTTTTCCCTGTTGCCATTCTGTTTTAATAAAACTAAGCAAATCAACCCCGGGTGTACCAAAGGGAGATTGAATAAACTCAAGTGGATTATCCAATGAATCAAGTATTGATGGGTCAAAGTTTAACTCAAAGGCAACGCCATAAATGTTATTAATCGGATTAATGCTGTCGCCAAGTTTTATTTCAACAACAACAGTATCACCTGACACTACCGAATCCTGATTTGCCCGAAGTATTGTAAAATCTGATGCAGAAGTTATATTCGGATTGGAATAGCGAAGAGGATGTGTCAGCCCAAAATTTTGTGCAATTGCATCTAAATCGTTGTTGTCGACGCTTCCATCTCCATTGCAATCGGCATGCTTAAAGTTGACGTTGAAATTAAAATTTTGCGACCAATTACTATTTATTTCCGGAGCCCAATTTATTGTTGCTCCAGAGCGTACCGGCCCATTAAATCCATAGGCGAGTCCTATAGGAAAAACGTCATATAGATTACAAGTTAAGTCTGCATTTGCATCACCCGGCCAAATATTGGAACTACAGCCATTGACATATACTTGATAGGAGTAGGATTGATAAGCTGTAGAAGGACAATGATTGTCCTTTACGGTTAATCGAACTTGATAGGGACTGTTGCTAATCATTGTAGAGTCCGTGATTAGTTCAATAGAAATTGAATCTCTTATTCCTCCGGAGCTGTTAAGACTAAAGGGTGCCAAGCCAACACTTGACCATTGTATTTGTGTGGTATCTGTAATATCGAAATCGTTTGAGTAAATTTTGAAGCGTACTGTATCGCCGGCGCAGGCACTTGTTGAGAAGTAGGATGAATTGTTTATACCGGAAAGAGTAGGCGGAGTGTTTGTGTCGTTGAGAATAAAGATTCGAATGTCTCTTGCGCTTGTGCCGACTAAGACACCATTTCTGTATTCTTTTATTTGAAATACAACAGCACTTGCTTCCTGATAGAGAGTAGTAATTTCAAAATCTCCGCTAACAGGATCGAGGTTTATTGGAGTAGAACTTGAAAAAGGTGATTGATATGAAAAAGTTGGATAATACTGTATTATAGTGCTGCTGTCTTTTCTTGCCGCTGCTAATGAATATACAAGTGAATCTCCATCAGGGTCAAAGCAGCCATTGTTTATTGTATAGTGATTTCCAGGAATCAGAAACATAATTGGATTACTTGTATATTGAACTGAGTTATTGTATGCCACATTGAAATTGTCAAGTGTGGCTTCAAAATATCCATCGTCTTCGATATTTGGTAAATAGCCGGGCCTGCAACAATCCGTAAAACTGAAAATATAATCCGGGCAGTTTGAAGGCAGTGTAACAATTCCGGAATAGACCCATATTTCAACTCCGGGAGCCACGCCTCCATTACATGTATTATTCACGGTTGGACATATATATGGAATTTCAGATGGTGTACCAACTGCTGCTGAAAGTGTAGTCGCCATCTGCACATTGCAAGTGGAAGAAGAAATATTTATTTGTTGATTTTGGGGAAGGGAAGTGCCGCCGCAATCCCGGTAATAAGTTAATTTTAGTTCATAGGTGTTTCCTGCAATCCATGTATAAGAAATCTCTCCCCCAAATACGTGGCTAGCTTTAATGCATGTTGTAGAGAAGAGGAGCAGCGACAGGAAAAAGCGAAAAAAAACGAGAAAGATTTTCATGTCGATTTAATTTGAGATTATTTTTTCATTTTTGAATGATCAATTTTTTCCAAACCAAACCTTCATCAGTTTTAATTCCAACGGTATAAATTCCATTTGGCAATAGACTAATGTCAATCGTTGAATAAGATGCATTTGTTGTTGTTTCAATAATTCTTCGTCCACTCATATCATGAATCATTATTGACCCTTCAGACTTGGTATCTGAGACGATGAACAATTCATTTTGGGCAGGGTTAGGGAATAAATGGAATTTGGATGTTTCCGTCTCACGTTTAATTCCAACAGGCAGGGTATTGATATTTACACTGTCACTGATTGCATTTATTGTTTGTATTGTCCCATCTGCATTAATAGTTCGTATTCCAGTTAATGAAAAATAACCAAAAGTATTTACAGGAATATTGTTTTTAATTTTAACTGTGAAGTTTGCGATGGTTCCATCGGAAAAAGAATTAATCTGATTTGTTCGAACGGCAGCAGCGTAGATTTTCCCTGCTAGCCAATTGGTCTTTGCAAAGGTTAATAAATCTGTTCCCGGAGTACCAAGATTTGATGACAAATAATTTAAATCGGATTGACTAGAGTCAACCAAAATTGGATTGAAATTTAATACAAAAGCTACTCCATAGATTGGCGTAACAGGATTGCTGCTACTTCCCAGGTCAATGCTTAGTAAAACTGATTGCCCGGCTCCAACTGTATCTTTGTCTGCATTCAAGTACATGGAGGCAGAGGACTGGGCAAAGTTTGGACTGACGAGTCTTATTGGATGAGTAAGTCCCAAATTTGTAGCAATCGCAAGCGTGTCAGCATCGTTTATGATGCCATCTCCATTACAATCCGCATGTTTAAAGTTGACACCGGAAATAAAATCTTGCGACCAATTGATTGAATTTTCTGCAACCCAATTTGTAGTTGCCGATGTGCGAACAGGTCCGCTTGCACCATACGATATTCCAATTGGCAGGATATCATATATATCGCACTTCAAATCTGAATTGGCGTCTCCGGGCCAAATTTCTGAGCTGCATCCATTCACATAAATTGGAAAATTGTAAGCCTGGGAGCCATTGTATGGACATTTATTGTCTCTTACTTCAATGGTTAAATTGTATGGTATCTGACTAACCATGGACGAATCTGTAATCCACTCAACCAGAACCGAGTCTTGCGCAGCGCCAAAAGATGTCAGGCTTAAACCCGAAGGTGCACTCATAGAAAAAGTTGTGCTGTCGCTACTGTCAGGATCTGAAGAATAGAGCATAAATTGAACTGTATCTCCTGCACATGCATGGGTAATAAAATTAGAGCTGCCATTAATGCCGGAAAGGGAAGGTTGTTGATTCGTTGTTCCGCTAACCAGAATCTGGACATCACGGGTTGTAGTGCCAATAAGTGTACCATTTCTGTATTCACTGATCAGGATTGAAACAACATCTCTCTCGCTTCCGGTGGGTGTGATCGAAAGAATACCCGTTTGTGGATCCAACACAATTGGGCTGCTGCTGCTGATAGGATTCAGATAGGTATAAGGAGGATTATATTGTACAAATCCTATTGTATCCAATGCAGGAGCTAGTGAATAAACCAATGAATCTCCATCCGGATCAGTGGCGTTATTATTTATAGTCTGAAGTGTACCTGTATAAAGAAACATTATCGGATCATCAGTGAAAACCGGGGAAGAGTTAAAGGGTGTGCTTAAATTGTTCAATGTTGCTTCGAAGCGAGCCTGTGCGCTTGCCGAAATGAAAAGGTTCGTTATTGAATTGTTCCTACAGCATTCAAGATAACTAAAGACATAATCAGGACAGTTTCCCGGGAGATTTATAACATTTTCGTATTCGTATTTCTCAACGCCTACTGCCGCACCACCATTGCAGGCGGTCACTATTCCTGGACAAATTGGTGAAATTTGTGCCACAGACGTCTGGTAAACTGTAAATGTCGAATCATACATTCCACACGAAGCCGAAGATATATTGATTTGGTAAGTCGTTACGGCCTGAATACCTGAGCAGTCTCTATATAAAACAAGTTTTACTAAATATTGATTTGTACCTAAGTTTTGATAGGTTATTTCTCCACCCATGATGTGTGTGGCTTTAAGCAAAACAGGTGTTGATAGGAAAAAACTTAGAAAGAGGATTATTGAAAAAAGTTTCTTTTTCATGTTTAGATCGATTAATTCGCGAACATTTTTAAAGGTGAATAGCTGCTCAAAAATGCATCACAAGAATAACTCTGAAAAGTCTGATAAGCAAATTTTTAACCTACTGTAAAGCTTGGAAAACAAGTCAAATTCCTACGAAATCGAATTTCGTTTTACGGACTTTATAAATGTGGAATGCTATTTCTACTTACACGCTGAATAAATGAGTAGATAGATTTACAGGGATCCACTAAGCCTCCGGATCCATATTGATGATAAGCTTCTTTCAAAATTCTGGTCTGGGTCGTAAACATCTTGAAATTTGAATGACCGTAATTTTTTTCCTTTATTCTTGGTGTTTGACCTTATTTGTGAAAAATCATAATTCCTCCAGTTAGAATTGACATTTCCATGACCTTCCACATGGCTGTCTGTTTCAATGTTTTAACAAGTAGTTCTTTGTTTGAAATGATCTAAACAGTCAATTTTCTATCTTCTTCATTCTTAATACAAGTTGAGATTCGATTATGCATGACCAACATCATGGTGCAGCTTAATGATGTAGCCTTTCTTTGATCACATGAGATTAGCTGCACATGTTCATGACAATACTATGACAGTAAAAAATGCAAATTTTGGACTTTTGCAGTCGGAAAAACAAGTACCTGCTTTGCAATTGCTCAAGACGATCGCGTTTACGCACAAGAATACACCGGTGAAAGAACTTCATCGTTTCTTTCTCCATGAAGAGAACAGGAAAGAGCGACTGGCATTTATTAAATTTTCCACAGATATCAATGAGATCCTTTACCTCGCTACCTGCAACAGGATCGAATTTGTTTTTACAACCCACCTTTCTTGCGACGATCGTTTTCTGACTCGCTTTTTCAAAAATTTCAGACAGGACTGGACAGAAGATGAGGTTGAATTCGCAGTAAAACATGCTGAAGTTTTTGAAGGAGAAGATGCTTTGCGCCATTTGTATCGCGTAGCCTCTTCTTTGGATTCTCTTGTGGTTGGCGAAAGAGAAATTATTACACAAGTAAGAAAGGCTTATGATAGCTGTTATGCTGATGGCCTTACAGGTGATCTGCTCAGGATACTTGTGAAAAGCACTATTCAAACTGCAAAAAAAATATATACAGAGACAAAAATTGCAAATAATCCGGTGTCGGTGGTTTCTCTTGCCGAAAGAAAACTGAGGGAGCAAAGGCCTGATATTAAATCGAGAATTCTGCTCGTTGGTGCCGGAGAAACGAATACCAATATCGTAAAGTACCTGATAAAACAGGGGTATCACAATTTCGCCATCTTCAATCGCACACTGGAAAACGCAGCCAAGCTTGTTCGGCTCATTAGTACTGATAAAGTGAAGGCCAGTGCTCATACACTTGAAAGTCTTTCTGACTATTCATATGGATTTGATATTCTGATAACGTGCACAGGTTCTGCTGATCATGTAATTGTTCCTGATAATTATCTTTCTCTGTTAAACGGAGAAGATGAAGAAAAGCTTGTTGTTGACCTTGCAATTCCATCTGATATACATCCAGATATAAGAAATAATTATTCGGTTTCTGTTATAGATATTTCCGACCTTAAAGTTGTTGCCGAAAAAAATCTCCTTGAACGTAAGTCAGAATTTGCGGCCGCCGAAGAACTTATTCAGGAAAGTGTTGATGAATTCCGGCACATGCATCGCACCCGAACACTAGAGCTGAAGATGAAAGAAGTTCCTGAGAAAATAAGGGAAATAAAAGACAAAGCTGTTAATGATGTTTTCGCCCGTGAATTAGAAGGATTGGATGAAAAGTCCAGAGAGCTTCTTGGAAAGGTCTTAGATTATATGGAAAAGAAATGCATCAGTGTTCCTATGATCATGGCCAAGGAAATTATCCTGGAAACATCTGAATAAAAATTAAAATTAAATTTCGGTTTTTCTTTTGGCCGAAACTTTTCGTTTTGAATAATATCAATCTTTTGCATATCCTCTAAATTTATTGCCATAAGCCTCATGCGAAACCCACTTATTATAGGCACTCGAGGAAGCGACCTCGCTTTATGGCAGGCCCGTCATGTTCAGGCGATGCTTCAAGGTATCGGATTGGAAAGTGAAATTAAAATTATCAAAACGCAGGGTGATGAAATCCAGCACTTGTCTTTCGATAAACTGGAAGGAAAAGGTTTTTTTACCAAAGAAATCGAAGAGGCTTTGCTTAAAGGGGAGACGGACATTGCTGTTCATTCGCATAAGGATCTGCCAACAGAATCTGTAGCGGAATTAATTATTGCAGCGGTATCTGAAAGAGAAGACCCATCGGAATTGTTGCTGATACAGAAGGATAAGGTTGACCCAAAGAAAAAATTTCAACTCAAGAAAAATGCTCTTGTTGGCACGGGATCGAACCGAAGGAAGGCGCAACTTCTTGCCTTTAGACCTGATGTTCAGATTAAAGACCTTAGGGGAAATGTTCCGACTCGTATTGGCAAGTTGCGTGAAGGACAGTATGACGCAATATTAATTGCCGCCGCCGGCGTTGAAAGACTTGGAATTAATTTAGATGACTTGCATGTGGAGCGTCTTGACCCAAAAGAATTTATTCCTGCTCCTGCACAAGGCGTTCTTGCCATTCAGGTGCGAACTGCAGATGTTGATCTGCGAAACAGATTGAAAGAAATTCATAGTGAGGAAAGTGCAAACATAACTTATGTGGAACGGGAAATACTGCATCTGTTTAAAGGCGGTTGTCAGATGCCAATAGGTGTGTTGGCTGAATATGATGAAGATTCAGAAATGTACACTGTTCGTGCAAGCAGGGCGGAAACAGGAATTGATATGCCTGTGAGTGTTTATGCCGAATCAAAGGAAGCTGCGGTGCTTCCGGAAAGAGTCATTGAAAAAATTCTGGGAGCCAAACCTTGCAAGGTTTTTATTTCCAGAGAAGTTAATCAGGAATCATACTTACGAAATGTATTGGAAGGGAATACCTATTCTTTACTCGGAAGATCACTGATAGAAACCAATCCTGTTCCATTTGCAAATCTTCCTGATACAGGTTGGATCTTTTTCAGCAGCAAGCAGGCCGTAAAATATTTCTTTAGTCAGAATCCCGTCTTATCCACTCAAAAATTTGCCTGTGTGGGTAAAGCTACATCGGAAATGTTGCGACGTTATAATAAACGAGCTGAGTTTATAGGTTCATCAACAGATACTAAAATGATCGGTAAGCAGTTTGCAGCGAAAGTTGGTTCCGAAAAAGTATTGTTCCCTCAAGCAAAGGGAAGCATGAGATCAATACAGCAACAGTTCGTAAAACCGGATCAGGTTGTTGACCTTGTGGTTTATGAAACGATAAAGAAAAATTCAGGTCAGGCGCCGGAGGCAGATATCTATGTCTTCACTTCTCCGTCTAATGTCGATGCCTGGTTTGAGACATTTCGCCTGGATAAGACCAAGCATGTAATTGCCATGGGTGATGCCACAGAAAATGCGCTGCGTCAGCACAGAGTTGTGATGATTAGCAAAACGGATAGCTTCGATGAAGCTGGGCTGGCTCGAGCTATTTTCAGTGCGAGTAGTCGCTGATAGATATCAAATCTATAATTCAACCATCAATAGTCTCTATAATAGCATCAAATTAATTATTCAATAATCAAATCCAATGATACATCGCCCACGTCGTCTTAGAAAAAATCCTGTTGTAAGGGAAATGGTCGCAGAGACTCAGCTTTCTTCCGACATGTTTATTTATCCTTATTTTGTGGTGCCGGGAACTAAAGTGGTTCAGTCGATTGATGCGATGCCGGGAATTTCAAGGTTGTCGATCGACATGCTTTTGAAAGATGTTGAGTCCGGATTGAAACTGGGGATCAATAAAATTTTGCTCTTTGGAGTAGGAGAAATGAAAACAAGCGAAGCTCAGTCTGCATATGACGCACATTCTGTCGTTGCCGATGCGGTGAGGGCTTTAAAGAAAAAATTTGGCGAAAGCCTTTATGTCATCACTGATATATGTCTTTGTGCTTACACAACTCATGGTCATTGCGGTTTGCTTGATCATGACGTTATACTGAATGACCCCTCTCTTGAAGTACTGGCTAAAATGGCTTTGACTCATGCAGAAGCCGGAGCAGATATGGTTGCCCCAAGCGATATGATGGATGGCCGTATAAAAGCTATCCGTTCAAAGCTTGATGAAAATGGTTTTGAGAATACTTCGATCATGTCGTATGCCACCAAGTTCGCCTCAGCATATTATGGCCCGTTTCGTGAGGCTGCCGACTCGGCTCCGGGAAAAGGTGATCGGAAGTCTTATCAGATGGATTTTCGTAATCCCCGCGAAGCGTTGCGTGAAGCGAAATTGGACGAGATGGAAGGGGCCGACATTTTAATGGTCAAACCTGCTTTGGCGTATCTGGACATAATCAGACTGGTGCGAAAAAACACAACACTTCCGGTAGCCTGTTATAATGTTTCTGCGGAATATACCATGGTGAAAATGGCAGCAAGGGCAGGCTTTATCGATGAACAAAAAATTGTCATGGAAAACATGTATGCATTCCGCAGGGCAGGTGCCGGAATAATTATCACTTATCATGCAAGAGACATCCTTTCAAAAGGATGGATGTAAAAAGTAGAATAATTTTTCTTTTCTTTTAGGACTGAATGGGACTAAAATTCCCAAGTTCTACTTTCAGTACATCTGAAGTTGAGGTGATTGCAAAAACATTTTTATTGCCGCTGATTGAATACCAGCGATCTTCATCCAGATTGTAAATCAGATATTCTTTTAATCCATACATATTGAATTGACTGAGTGCTCTCATCGAGCTGTCATGAAATCTTTCTTTGGTAGACAGTTCAATGGCAAGTACCGGTGCGAAATTGGACTGCCTTTGATATACCACCAGGTTCGGTTGGTCATTTGTTTTGTTGAAAAGATCCAGGTCGCCATCTAGAACAACTTCGTACATCGTAATATCAACTTGCCTGCAAAGTCGATACATGATTTCTCTTGCCAGAAATTTTTTAGTGGAAGCCAGAGGATCGGCCCAAGATTGGTTCAGAATGTCCATGATATGATTTTTAAACTGTGATTTTATTTGATTAACTGAAGTATTGGAGCCTGATTTTATTTTGCATTGATTTTATTCTCGATTTAATTCCATTGTCTTTAATTAGCTTTCTATCCTTTGGACGAATGATGTATTTCTCGGGTTTTAATTTTTTTTTGTCCGGAACTGAAGCGTATAATTCTGTGAGTTCTAAACCTACGGGTTCTATGAGCATTTTTTATATTTTTATTGAATTTGTTTCTAAAGAAGGATGAGTTTTATTCCGTACCGGGTCGAATATGATAAATATCACATGCAAATCTACCTTCATCAGCTTCTTGTCGTGTTAAGCGCAGGATAAATCAGTTTTAATTTTTACCTTGTAGACATGATTGAATCAGGCTTTAGATTGGCTTTTCAGGAGTGTTGATGTTATGAAGAGAGTGTACCTTGTCAGACATGCCAAATCAAGCTGGGCAAATCCGGAATTGCCGGATGTTGACCGGCCATTGAATGAACGCGGCTATAAAAATGCTCATGAAATGGCTGCATTTCTCTTGAAAGAAAAACACAAAGCTGATTTCTGTTTGAGTAGCACTGCGATCAGAGCCATTTCTACTGCACTGATATTTTCGAGGTCCGGTTTGTTTTATGGAGGGAATATTCTGTTGGAACCGGATTTGTATGAATCTTCAGCGGATGAGTATCTCCGCATTCTTCAGGAACAAGACGACCGACATACAAGTCTTTACTTGTTTGCTCACAATCCGACAATCTCCGAAGTGTATAATTTATTTTGTCCGGGAAATCACGAGGAATTAACGACCTGCAATGTTGCCGCTATTGATTTTCAAGTGGACTCTTGGAAAAATCTTGCTTTCAGTATCGGGAAAAGGATTGCAGTTTATAAACCTTCAAGCCTCCCACCAATGTGAAATTAAGGTTATCAGTATATTAATCTTTTTACTCAATTGTGTAATTAAATGGAATAAGCAAATCTTCGCACATTATCCAGTATCTTTTAAATAAACAGGGTGTCAAAATCAAACATGTATGAAAGCTTCAAAAATCTTAAGAAGGAAAATCGAAAAGGAAATTTCTGATTCCTTGAATGTTTTACTCTCTGCTCATCAGCCTGCAGTTGTAAAAAAAATATCCAAGTCAATAAAGGAACACTCAAGTGACCTGGCCAAAAAGTTCGTAAAAGCTTCTAAGGCTATTGAAAAAGTTAAAGAAAAGGCAGAAAAAAAGGAAGGTAGTAAAAAGAAGAAAATTCCTGCTGCTAAAGCTGCTGCCACAAAAAAAACAGTAAGTGTAAGGAAGCCGGGTTCTTCAGAAAAGGTTGTTGCGAGGCCGGTTGCGAGAAACGGCAAGAGGAGTAGGGCGGGTAGACGGAAAAGGTAGGCGTTTGGCTTAATGTTAATTTTATGAGTAAAAAGAATTTTGAATCTGTCAACCGGGATCTTAGTTGGCTTTTATTTAATGCACGTGTCTTACAAGAGGCTCAGGACCCATCAGTGCCTTTATTGGAAAGGCTGCGCTTCCTCGGGATTTTTTCGAATAACCGCGATGAATTTTTTCGTGTGCGTATCGCTACATTAAGACGTATGCTGGAGCTTGGAAAAAAGGGCAAAGAAATTATTGGGATTGATCCTAAGATACTGCTGGAAAAAATCCAAAACCTTGTTTTAAAACAGCAGGAACTTTTCGACAAAATATATAAAAGTCTTCGCAAAGAACTTGAGGACGAGAATATTTGCATTATTGATGAAACTCAATTGAGTGCTGAGCAAGGTTCTTTTGTTCGCAGGTATTTTCAGGAGCAGGTATATCCTTTACTTGTTCCTGTGATGATAAATGCGCTTCCCAAGTTTCCTTATTTGAAAGATAAAACTATTTATCTGGCCGTTAATCTTATTCCAAAGGATTCCAAGGTCATGTCAAGATATGCATTAATAGAACTTCCGACTGATATTGTATCCCGGTTTTTATTGTTGCCAATGGTTCATGAGACTCGCTATATTATTCTTTTGGAGGATGTAATTCGGTATTGCCTGAGTGATGTTTTCTCCATTTTTCCTGATTACAAGATTGAAGCATTTGCCGTTAAACTTACAAGAGATGCTGAATTGGATATAGACAGCGATGTCTCAAAAAGTTTGATGGAGAAAATTTCTCGTAGTGTTAAGCAACGGAAAAAAGGACAGCCGGTTAGGTTGGTTTATGATGAAGCTATACCTAAACATTTGCTAGATTTCATTTTGAAAAGAATGAAGTTTAAATCGGAAGAGCACCTTGTTCCAGGCGGGCGCTATCACAATTTTATGGACTTTATAAATTTTCCGAAAGTTGGCCGGAAGGAATTGGTGTACCCTGCACTTAAACCTGTTGAGCACCCTGATTTTAAAGGGGAGAATAGTTTGTTCAAAGTGATAAGGAAGAAAGATGTGCTCATTACATATCCATTTCATTCCTTTCACCATTGCATAGATATTCTGCGTGAAGCCTCCATTGATCCTGATGTGGTTTCAATTCGTATGACACTTTATCGGTTGGCTAAGAACAGCAGCATAGTAAATGCCCTTATTAATGCTATTAAGAATGGAAAGCAGGTTACTGTAGTAGTCGAAATCCAGGCTCGGTTTGATGAGGAGTCGAACATCTATTATGCAAACAAATTGCAGGAAGAAGGAGCATCTGTAATATTCGGAGTTCCCGGATTGAAGGTTCACAGCAAGTTGTTTTTAATTTCAAGAAAAGAAGGAAAGAAGCTGGTTCACTATGCGCAAATAGGTACCGGAAATTTTAATGAGAAGACGGCAAAACTCTATGGTGATCATTCATTGTTCACATCCGATAAACGAATCACTTCTGAAATTGAAATTTTGTTTAAATTTTATTCTAATAATTTTAAAACCGGAAATTATAAACACCTGATAGTTTCTCCATTTACAACGAGGAAGAAGTTCATACAATGTATAAAAAAGGAAATCGAACAGGCTAAAAAGGGCAAGAATGCCTGGATAGTTTTGAAGATGAACAGCCTTGTTGACCGTGAAATGATTTCTTGGTTGTATCAGGCAAGTAAGGCCGGTGTTAAAATTGATCTGATAGTTCGCGGGATTTGTGCTTTGGTACCTGGAATTAAAGGGCTAAGTGAAAATATCAGAGCCATAAGTATTGTTGATCAGTATTTGGAGCATAGTCGGATTTATATTTTCTGCAACGCTGATCAGAATAAGTATTATATATCCTCAGGAGACTGGATGTATCGAAATCTCGATAATCGTTCGGAAGTTTCTGTTCCTGTGTATGACAAGGAATTGCAGGCGGATCTTTGGCATTATGTATCCTTGCAGTTGCGTGATAACGTTAAAGCCAGACTTCTGAATACAAAACAAGACAATTTGTATGTTCCCTCAGAGCAAAATGCAGTCCCTTTTCGCTCTCAACTTAAAATCGCGCAATGGATCAGAGGGAATTCTAAATTAAAGTTAACAAAGACTGATATGCTTTCAATTTCTGCGAATTAAACGAAGCTGTTTAATAAGTTTTTGAAAGCCCGGGTTAGTGAAGGAAATTTATTTTCATCTTTCCGTCGGAATGAATATCAATTAACACCATAGATGTTTCGATACGCTTCGGTAGACATAGGATCTAATGCTGTGCGACTTCTGCTTTGTAATGTTTCAGAAGAGCATGGGGTTATTCACTATAACAAAGGGGAGCTTGTAAGAATTCCCCTTCGTCTCGGTGAAGATGTTTTTAGTTCTGGAAAAATTTCTGCTAAACGTGGGCGGGACTTTATTAAGACCATGAACGCATTTCATTTATTGATACAAGTCTATAATCCTATTGCCTACCGTGCCTGTGCTACAGCTTCATTGCGTGAAGCTGCAAACGGAGCCGAACTTGTCAAATTGGTTCAAAAGGATTCCGGTTTAAAAATTGAAATCATCGATGGGAAAACTGAAGCCGAACTGATCTATTCAAATCATACGGAAGAGCTTCTCAATCATAGTCGGTCATATTTATATATCGATGTAGGAGGAGGAAGCACAGAGATCACTCTTTTCGATAAGGGTGTCTGGCAAGCAAGCAAATCATTTAACATTGGAACGCTTCGTTGGTTGCAGGGAAAAGTAAGCAAAGACTTATGGCTGGAAATGAAAGAATGGGTGAAGGATGTCACAGCTGATCATGAACAAATCTCAGCGATTGGTTCGGGAGGAAACATCAATAAAATATTTAAAATGTTGGGAAGAAAGGACAAGCCACTCTTCTTTAGTCAGATTAAAATGCTCTATGATGAAATGAAACCACTCAGCATTGATGAGCGCATCGAGCGCTGGGATTTCAACCCGGATCGTGCTGACGTAATTGTTCCGGCTGCAAAGATCTTTTTAAGCATTATGAAAGCGGCGTCGATTCAGAAGATTTATGTCCCCCAAATAGGATTGGCGGATGGAATTGTTCACCAACTTCATGAGAATCGTAAGGTCTGAGCAAGCTGGAATGGGAATTGCTAAACCATTGTCTGGACCTGGATTTAGCTGATTCGTTTGATTACTCTGATGGGTAATTGATATACAATTACAGCGAAATCCATCCATAAGATAAATCAAGGTTCAGACATAGTTGTGCACCTCAGCTAAATCCACCAATCAGCTAAATCAAAGTTCCGACAATGTGCAGCGGCCATGGCAAGCTCTGAATCGCCCTCCTTGAAGCCTGATTTTCAGTCATAAAGCCGAAAACCTCCTGCAGATTTACCACACCCCGCAATTTCAATGACTTTGATGGTTTCCATCAGCTACACTTTGGTTCCTTGCCTGTGAATTTTTGGTAGCCATTTCTCATCCCTGAGCATGAAATATCCTTATCTTTGCAGTCATTTTACACTAAATATTAAATACAAATAGTTCTTATGGAACGTCAGAATGAAATGCTAGAGCAGGTCATCATCAAGTTTGCCGGAGATTCCGGGGACGGGATGCAATTGACCGGTACACAATTCACAAACACTGCGGCTTTGTTTGGAAATGACCTAAGTACATTTCCGGATTTCCCTGCTGAGATCCGTGCTCCGATAGGTACGCTTGCCGGTGTATCCGGCTACCAGCTGCACTTTGGAAGCGTTGAGATTTTTACACCGGGAGATTATTGTGATGTGCTGGTGGTAATGAATGCGGCTGCACTAAAAGCTAATCTGGTGAATCTGCGAAAGGGTGGAACTATCATAGCTAATACTGACGGTTTCGATCCTAAGAATTTACGCCTTGCAGGTATTCCTGAAGGACAAAATGCCTTGGAAGATGGTTCGCTTAGCAACTATCGTGTAATAAAAATGGACGTTACCAAAATGACCAGATTAGCATTGACTGATAGTGGTCTTGGTGTGAAAGAAATTGATCGAGCGAAGAATATGTTTGTTCTGGGTTTCCTGTACTGGATGTACAATCGCCCGATGGAACACACGGAAAAATTCCTCAAAGAAAAATTCGGGAAGAAGGAAGATATCTTAGCTGCCAACTTAAACGTACTCAAAGCCGGTTATAATTACGGTGACATTAGTGAAGAATTTACTACCCGCTATTCTATCGGACCTGCTAAATTACCTGCAGGAACTTATCGGAATATTATGGGTAATCAGGCCTCAGCGATGGCTTTGGTAGCGGCTTCACAAAAGTCGGGATTGGAATTATTCTATGGTACTTACCCAATAACTCCGGCATCTGATATTTTGCATGAATTGTCGAAGCACAAAAATTTTGGAGTAAAAACATATCAGGCGGAAGATGAGATTGCTGCAATTTGTTCTGCTATCGGGGCAAGCTTCGGTGGTTCATTGGGTGTTACTGCTTCTTCCGGTCCAGGTATAGCACTTAAAGCGGAGGCAATGGGATTAGCGATAATGTTAGAACTTCCGCTTGTGATCATTAATGTCCAACGTGGAGGTCCTTCAACAGGTCTTCCTACAAAAACTGAACAGAGTGATCTGATGCAGGCATTCTACGGTCGAAATGGTGAGGCTCCTATGCCTGTTCTGGCTGCTGCAACTCCTTCTGACTGTTTTCATATGGTGTACGAAGCTTGCAGAATCGCTGTAGCGGCAATGACTCCGGTGATGATTTTAACGGATGGTTATATTGCAAATGGCGCCGAGCCTTGGCAGTATCCTAAATCAGAAGACTTAGCACCTATCAAAGTAGAATTCGCAAAAGAGTTGAATGGTGATGGAGTATTCCTTCCCTATAAACGTGATGAAAAACTTTCTCGTCCATGGGCTATACCGGGAACAAAAGGTTTAGAGCATCGTATCGGAGGAATAGAAAAGCAGCATGAAACGGGTAATATCAGCTATGAACCTGCTAACCACGAATTCATGGTTCACATGCGTGAAGCGAAAGTAGAGAAGATCGCTGACTACATTCCTGAGATTGTCCCTGAAGTGGGACCTTCTAAAGGAAAGTTACTGGTACTTGGATGGGGCTCAACATTTGGATCAATAAAAAGCGCTGTGCTTCAGGCAAGGGCAAAAGGTTATGATGTGTCTCATGCACAGGTTCGCTATATAAAACCATTCCCCAAAAATCTGGGTGAATTGCTATATGCTTTCGATCAGGTATTAATTCCTGAGATGAATAATGGTCAGTTGATTCGTATCATTCGTGATAAATACCTGATTCCTGCAAAAGGCCTGAACAAAATTCAGGGATTGCCATTTGCTGCTGAAGAAATATATAATAAGATTGAAGAGCTCTTAAAATAATCTCATTCAGAAAAACTCACCTCGGTTTCACAGCCGAAAAGAAATATACTATGGAAACCAATATCGCTCCCATTGAAAAGTTTACCTCTAAAGACCTTGTGACCGACCAGGATGTACGCTGGTGTCCTGGTTGTGGAGATTATTCAATATTAAAGCAAGCTCAAACAGTAATTCCTGATTTGGGAATTCCTAAAGAGAATATCGTTTTCATTTCAGGAATCGGATGCTCATCCCGCTTTCCTTATTACATGGAAACCTATGGTATGCATTCCATCCATGGAAGAGCAGCTGCATTTGTCAGTGGACTAAAAGCTACGCGCCCTGAATTGAGCGTCTGGATGATATCCGGTGATGGTGACAGTTTATCCATTGGTGGTAATCATACCATTCACATTCTCAGAAGAAACTTCGATGTGAATATTCTTTTGTTTAACAATGAGATTTACGGATTGACGAAAGGACAATACTCTCCAACCTCACAAGAGGGTAAAGTGACCAAGTCTACACCAATGGGTTCTATTGATCATCCATTCAATCCATTGGCTCTTTGCCTTGGTGCCGGAGGAACCTTTATCGCCCGTTCAATGGATCGTGATCCAAAACATTTACAGAACCTTCTCAGACGTGCTCATGCACACAAAGGAACTTCTCTTGTGGAGATTTATCAGAATTGTAATGTATTCAATGACCTCGCTTTTGAAGTCTTTACTGATAAAGGTTCTAAGAAGAATGAAACATTGTTTATGGAGCATGGACAGCCATTGATCTTCGGTGAAAATTCTGATAAAGGAATTAAGCTGGATGGTTTTACTCCTATTATCGTTGATATTACAAATGGCCATTCCGCCAATGATTGCTGGATACATGATGAAAAAGATCGTGTAAAATCAGGAATCCTTACCCGCTTCTTCGACAATCCAAAAACACCTGGGCATCTGCCGCGGCCTTTCGGAGTATTCTTTGTTGAAGAACGACCTTGTTACGAAGACGGATTGCAAAAGCAGATTGATGATATGACAGCCAAGCGTGGCGCAGGTGATCTGGATGCATTGCTTC
>Ga0138256_10002031_pt1 | contig 21760 bp, 24 predicted proteins | sample KNB2016incub_MG_FD_105486 | JGI IMG/M metagenome (GOLD analysis project Ga0138256, IMG submission 105486) | Active sludge microbial communities from wastewater in Klosterneuburg, Austria - KNB2014incub_MG | ecosystem: Engineered > WWTP > Activated sludge > Unclassified | place: Austria... | reverse complement strand
ACGATTCAACTAGAGCGTGTGGTAGACCCGCTTCGTTCAAACCGGCCGCGATCCCGGCTGCAAACGAACGCTCCAGTTCCGGGAGCGCGAGCGGCGGCAGTTCTTCCGTGCCGATCTCGACCAGGAAATCCCGATGCGTCCCGGCAGCCGCCGAATTGGCGCTCGCTGTGCTGCTCACGCCGCAGCTCCCGCGGCGGCGTGGGACTCCCTGGCGCGCAGCATCGGAAACCCGAGTGCTGCGCGACTTTCGTAATAGACCTGCGCCACACCGCGTGCGAGTGTGCGAACCCGCAGGATGTAGCGTTGCCGCTCCGTCACCGAGATCGCACGGCGCGCGTCGAGCAGATTGAACGTATGCGAAGCCTGTAGCACTTGTTCGTAGGCGGGCAACGCCAGCTTGGCCTCCAACAATGTGCCACAGGCTTGTTCATGTTCGTCGAAGTGGCGCAGCAAGACCGCGGTGTCCGCGTACTCGAAGTTGTACTTGGACTGCTCCACCTCGTTCTGATGAAAGACATCTCGATAGGTAATGCGTCCTAGCGGGCCATCAGTCCAGACGAGATCGAACACGCTCTCGACACCCTGAAGATACATGGCGAGGCGCTCGAGACCGTAGGTGATCTCGCCCGTCACGGGCCGGCAGTCGAGACCGCCTACTTGCTGAAAATAGGTGAACTGCGTTACTTCCATGCCGTTCAACCACACCTCCCAGCCCAGGCCCCAGGCGCCCAGCGTCGGCGATTCCCAGTTGTCCTCAACGAAGCGAATGTCGTGCACTAACGAGTCGAACCCGAGTGCGCGCAATGAGCCGAGATACAGATCAAGGATCTCGAGCGGCGACGGCTTGATCACTACCTGAAACTGGTAGTAGTGCTGCAGCCGGAACGGGTTGTCACCGTAGCGCCCATCGGTCGGCCGCCGTGACGGCTGCACGTAGGCGGCGCTCCACGGCTCCGGGCCGATCGAGCGCAGGAAGGTCGCCGTGTGGAACGTGCCGGCGCCCATTTGCATGTCGTAGGGCTGCAGAATGACGCAGCCACGATCCGCCCAGTAGCGCTGCAGGGCAAAGATCAAATCCTGGAAGGTCTGCGGCGGGTTGCCGAGCGGCATACGATCGAGTGACGGCGGCATGAACTCCGGGCTCTATTGAATCTGGGCTCTGTTGAGCAGGGCGCGAGTATAGCCGGGGGGCGAGTCGCTCGCCCGCTGTGGCGGGCCGCACTAGAGATTGATGGCGCGCAGTTCGTACGCTGCGGCGATGCGCTCGCCATTCCACACGTACCGCAAATGCATGCCCTGACGGACATTGCGTACGAGACGTGGGCGATAAATCGCGACGCATTGACCGGCAACACGCCGCACGCTGTCGAATGCGATGCCGTTGGCGCCGCCAGCCTGTAGTTTGCGGCCGAGCGCTTGCGACGCGGCGTAATCTTGCGGATCGTACTCGCGCGCGAATGCGGCCCGCCTGCCGCGCAGATCGTGCAATTCGCAGTCGATGTCGGCGAGGTAGCTGCGCATCTCCAGTTCCATCGGCGGCTCATGCGTTGCACGCATGAAGCGCTCCCGGTGATAGCGTGTTTCGGCGATGGCGGTGGATTGCGATTCAGCCGCGTAATAGGCACCGAACGTACCATCGGCAAAGCGTGAGCCTGGCCACGAAACATGCGTGAAAGGCGCCATCACGATCGACGCGTTCGGCCCGGAGACGCGGTCCGCCTTCGGCACCAGCGCGATATCGCCAATCTCGTCGCGCAGACGCGGATTGGTGAGCGACTCGAGTTGGTAGAGTGCATCCCAATCGGCGGGGTCCGCGATGCGCTCGAACAAGTTGATGGTGGGTAGCCGGCTCGGGACGATGCGATGGCAGGGTGCCATGCGCACCGTACGCACCGCGATCTCAGCCGCGTTCGGCATCGAGATACTGCCGGACGACATACAGATCCGCGACTTGTCCGCTCAACATCCGTTCGATTGCCGAACGCCCGGCAAACGGCGCTGCCGCATTGGGTTTGCGCAGCCACGCGTCCGCGGCCGCAGCGTCAGGTAGCAGGATTTGTAGCGATTTGTAGATACCAAGCAGGTACGAAATGCGTTCAAGCGTGTCACGCGGCAAACGGGGGCTGGGGTCCTTTTTCCACTTGAAGAAGGTCGAGCGCGACTGCAGGCCCAACAACGCCAGCTGTTCCGCCACCGACAAATGCCACGCATCGGCTAACGCCACGAATGCCCGGATGCCCGCGCCACCCAAATGAGAGCCGCTCCGGTCGGTTACTCCGATAGCACCAGGTGGTGCAAGTGCAGCTTGATTCGAGCTCATATTCACCTCCGCGATCTAAATGTAGACTATCGTACATGAAGATCTATATCAAGACCAAAAGAACGGGTGCAGCGCCCTGTTTCGGAGCATCATGACGCCTATCGCACCGTTTCTGTGCAAATCAGGTAGTACAAGCCGCTAAGCGCTTGATTCTATTCACATCGAAGTTTGGCATGGCGCATGCATCTACCTCGCCTGACGCTTCTTCATTGCTCCGATCGAACCAACAGAGGACCAACATGAAATCCGCCGATGTCATCAAGCTGCTCAAAGACAAGGAGGTCAAATTCGTCGACTTCCGTTTCACGGATACTCGCGGCAAGGAACAACACGTCACGGTCCCCGCTCGCACGATCGATGAAGACCTGTTCCGCGACGGCAAGATGTTCGATGGCTCGTCGATCGCCGGTTGGAAGGGTATCAACGAATCAGACATGATTCTGATGCCCGATGCCGCCACGGCGGTGATCGATCCGTTCTTCGAAGAAGTCACGCTCGATATTCGCTGTGACGTGATTGAGCCGGCCACGATGCAGGGCTATGAGCGCGATCCGCGCTCGTTAGGTCGCCGCGCTGAGGCGTACCTCAAGTCCACCGGAATCGCGGACTACGCGTTGTTCGGGCCGGAGAACGAGTTCTTCATCTTCGACAGCGTGCGCTGGTCGTCCGAGATCAACGGCGCGATGTACCACATCGACTCGGTGCAGGGCGCCTGGAACAGCTCGAAGGAGTTCGTCGACGGCAACAAGGGCCATCGGCCGACCGTCAAAGGCGGCTATTTCCCGGTTCCGCCGGTCGATGCTTTTCACGATATTCGCAGCGCGATGTGTATGGCGTGTGAGGAACTCGGTCTCGTGGTCGAAGTGCACCACCACGAAGTTGCGACCGGTGGTCAGTGCGAACTCGGCATTGGCGCTGGAACGCTGGTCCAGAAGGCCGATGAGGTGCAGATTCTGAAGTATGCAATCCACAATGTTGCGGCAGGCTACGGCAAGACGGCCACCTTCATGCCCAAGCCGCTCGTCGGCGACAATGGTTCGGGTATGCACGTCCACCAGTCATTGCAGAAGGACGGCAAGGCGCTGTTCGCCGGTGACAAGTACGGTGGCTTGTCCGAGATGGCGTTGCACTACGTTGGCGGCATCATCAAGCACGCGAAAGCACTGAATGCCTTTACCAACGCGGGCACTAACAGTTACAAGCGCCTCGTGCCGGGCTTCGAGGCGCCGGTCATGTTGGCGTATTCCTCCCGCAATCGTTCGGCGTCGATCCGCATTCCGTGGATCGCCAATCCAAAGGGTCGGCGCATCGAAGTGCGCTTTCCTGACTCGCTCGCGAACCCATACTTCGCGTTCGCCGCCATGCTGATGGCGGGACTCGACGGCATCCAGAACAAGATCAATCCGGGCGATCCTGCGGACAAGGACCTGTATGACCTCGAGCCCGAAGAAGCCAAGCAGATTCCGCAGGTTTGTTACTCGCTCGATATGGCGCTCGATCATCTCGACAAGGATCGCGAGTTCCTCACCCGCGGTGGCGTGTTTACTAACGACCTGATCGATGCCTATATCGCGCTCAAGATGCACGAAGTCACGCGCCTCAGAATGAGCACGCATCCGGCCGAGCTCGATCTGTACTTCAGCGCGTGACCATGCGCGGCCCCGCCGTCCCAGCCGATTTGCCTGGGCCGGGACGGCGGCGCCCGCTTTGTGAGCCGCGCTTCACGGAACCCCTGCGATCCGCTTTGTCTAACCGTGTTCCAGGGTCTATTCTCGGGAACCGTGATGCCGCGTACGTTACTTACCTTATTCCTGCCGGGTCTCGTGCTCGGGATAGTCGGCCTTGGTATGGCCGGGGGGGCGCGTGGGCAGTCCACGGAGCGCAAGGTCTACACGACGGTCGGCGAGCATGGCGAGCGTGTCTATACCGACCAGCGCATACCGGGCGCGAAGCAAATCGAAGTGGACACCACACAGACTTACAAAGCGCCACCTGCGACCGCGACATCGGGCAGCCGGACGTCGGCACCGTCGCGGGTAGATTCCAGTTTCCGCTATCAGAGCTGCGCGATCGCGGCGCCCGCCAACGATCAGACGTTCGTCAATCCGGACAGCATCAAGGTGTCGGCGGTGTCCGAGCCAGCGGTACGACCGGGCGACATCATGAGCATTCTGTACGATGGCAGCGCGGTGGGCGCACCCGGGTCGTCGACAGCGACCGTCTCGCCCGTACTGCGCGGCAGTCACACACTATCGGTCGTGATCCGCGATGCGGCCGGTGCGACGCTTTGCAGTTCACCCAGCATCACGATACACGCGCGTCAGCCAACCGTGAGCACCGGCAACCGCGCGCGCCAGAATACTGCGCAGCCGCGCGCCCGACCCTAACAAACGCAGCCGCACGAACGCGCATTGGGGCGAGCGATGCTCGCTGAGCGCTCTGTGCCGTCTGCCATCTCGCATTTCGATCCGGCTGATCTGATCGGCAGCCTCGCAACCGGCGTCGTCGTTCTGGATGCCGATCTTTGCGTCGTTTATGCCAACGTCGCTGCGCAGGATCTGCTCGAGGTCAGTATCAACCAGGCGCGCGGCCGCCCGTTCGTCAATCTACTCGTCGATCCTGGCAATCTTGCCGGCGTTTTGCGTCGTTCGCTGACGGCTGGTGAGATATTGGCCGAGCGTGAATTGACCATTCAGCCGCTGGGAAAGACGCGTGAGTCGCGGGTGATCGACCTGACGATCATGCCGCTCGATACCGAGGAGACGCGGGGCTACCTGTTGCTGGAAATCAGCGATGCCACGCAGCGTCGGCGCATTGCGCGTGATAGCGATTTGCTGGCGCGCCTCGACGGCAGCCGACAGATGGTGCGACAGCTTGCACACGAGATCAAGAATCCGTTGGGCGGGTTGCGTGGCGCCGCGCAACTTCTGGAGCGCGAGCTGCCGGCAGCGCATCTGCGCGAATACACAGCGATCATTATCGGCGAGGCCGATCGACTGACAGCGCTGGTCGACTCGATGCTGGGACCGGTACGTACAACGCAGAAATCGCGCGTGAACATTCATGAGCTCTGCGAGCACGTCTACCGACTCATGCAGAGCGAGGCACCGAGCGCGGTGACACTTGAACGGGACTATGACCCAAGCCTGCCGGACGCTCCGCTCGATGCACATCAGATCATCCAGGCGCTGCTGAACATCGGGCGCAATGCCTTGCAAGCGGTCGGGTCGCGCGGACGCATCGTCATGCGCACGCGCGTGCTCGGCAATGTCAGCATCGGCACCGTGCGACATCGGTTGGTTGCGAGCGTCGTTATCGAAGACGATGGCCCCGGTGTACCCGAGGAGATCCGCGAAACGCTGTTCTATCCGCTTGTGACCGGGCGCAGCAACGGAACGGGTCTCGGACTTGCCGTCGCGCAGGAATTGATTACGCGCCATGGTGGACGGCTGACCTACGAGAGTCGATCCGGTAGCACCGCTTTCACTGTTCTGTTACCCCTGACTGAATGATGACCACGAACACCGACAGCGCCGTGCCCCTGCTGGTCTGGTTAGTGGAAGACGACACGTCGATCCGCTGGGTGCTGGAGCGTGCGTTGCACAACGAGGGTATACGGACGCGCGCCTTCGACGCTGCGGAGCCGGTACTCACGGCCCTGGCGGGCGAAGCTCCGGATGTCTTGCTGACCGATATACGCATGCCGGGCAAATCGGGGCTCGATCTGCTGCAGCAAGTTCGTGCCCATCGGCCGGGCTTGCCGGTGATCGTGATGACAGCACATTCGGATCTACCGAGCGCCGTGTCGGCGTATGAGGGCGGGGCATTTGAATACCTGCCAAAGCCCTTCGATATCGATCATGCCGTTGAACTCGTGCGGCGTGCCGGCGCGAGCGCGCGCTGCGACGCGCTGCCACCCGCCGAGTTACCTGTGATCCCAGAGCTGTTAGGCAAGGCGGCGGCCATGCAAGCTGTCTTCCGGGCGATCGGACGACTGGCACGCTCGAGCGTAACGGTGCTCATCACTGGCGAATCCGGCACAGGCAAAGAGCTGGTCGCACGAGCGTTGCACGAGCACAGTCCACGCGCGGGCAAACCATTCATCGCGATGAACAGCGCGGCGATACCTGCCGAGTTGCTGGAATCCGAATTGTTCGGTCATGAGCGCGGCGCATTCACGGGTGCGGAGTCCCAGCGACGCGGTCGTTTCGAGCAGGCGAGCGGCGGCACGCTGTTTCTCGACGAGATCGGCGATATGCCGATTGCGTTGCAGACTCGGCTGTTGCGCGTGCTCGCCGAAGGTGAGTTCTATCGGGTGGGTGGGCAAGCGCCCATTCGTGTGGACGTTCGGGTCATCGCGGCGACTCACCAGGACCTGGAACAGCGCGTCGCTCGCGGCGAGTTCCGTGAAGACTTGTTCCATCGTCTGAACGTGATTCGAATCGAATTGCCGGCGCTGCGGCAACGCTCTGAAGACATCCCCGCGTTGCTCGAACATTACCTTGCACAGGCTGCGACCGAGCTCGCGACGGAGCGCAAGAGCCTGAGTTCCCGCGCTCGCCAGCACCTGGTGCGCTATGGCTGGCCGGGCAACGTGCGCGAGCTCGTCAATCTTTGTCGGCGACTCGTGGCGCTCGCGCCGGGCTCGACGATCGAGTTAGCTGATCTGCCAGTTGGCGTGCAGGGTGTCGCGCGGGTGACCGACGACTGGGGGGGCGCACTCACGCGCTGGGCTGACGCGCAGCCGGCAGATCCCGATCAGCCGTGGCTGGCACGCGCACTACCGCAGTTTGAGCGCGTGCTGATCGAGGCCGCGTTGCGCCGTACCGGTGGCCACCGTCAAGAAGCTGCGCGCGTGCTGGGCTGGGGCCGCAACACCCTCGCCCGCAAGTGCAAGGAGCTTGGCATCAACGAGTAGGGATGCGCTTGCTGGCGCCTGCGGCTGTCTGCCGCAAAGGTTGTTACATAACGATTTCAGTTGTTGAAGTCCGTCGCAATTTGCAAGCGCCGCAGTGGTCAAGCGGTCAGTATGCGGCGACACTAACTACATTGGCCAATGCTTGTGTTGGCCCTGTAGTTTGGAGTAATGGTCGTGACAGAAGTAGTCATCCAGGCGTCGCGCACGCCCGGTATCAGCGGTTTCTTGTTCATCACCCTGGGTGCAATCGCCGCCGTCGCGCTGCTCTGGTTCGTCGACAGCCGCCGCGACAGCAACTAGAAGCCCTTTGGTCAACAGCCCAACGCAGCTCAATCCAATCTAAGCGAACCGACCAGCTCGCGCGTGCTGCCCAGACGGTGTGCACGCAGATAGTCCGCGATGCCCGCATTGATCTTGGGGCAGACGTGCGGGTCGTAGAACAGCGCTGTACCGATGCCCACGGCGGTCGCGCCGGCGATCATGAATTCGATCGCATCGGCGGCGGTCGTTATGCCCCCCTGGCCGATGATCGGAATATTGTGGCGGTGCGCGATGTCGTATACCTGATGGACCTTCAGCAGCGCGATCGGTTTGATCGCCGGGCCTGAGAGCCCGCCTTGTACGTTGCCGATGATCGGGCGCCGCGTGTGCGCATCGATCGCCATGCCCATCAGCGTGTTGATCACAGCGAGCCCATCGGAGCCAGCTTCGATGCAGCAGCGCGCGTTCTCGCGGATGTCAGCCTGATTGGGCGAAAGCTTGGTAATGATCGGCTTGCTGGTCACCCGTCGGCAAGCCTCGACGACTCGTGCCGACATGTCAGGGTAGTTACCGAAAGCGACGCCGCCCTCCTTGACGTTGGGGCAGGAGATATTGATCTCGATGGCGTCGATCGGCGACTGATCGAAATGACGGGTGACGTCGACGTATTCCTCTATGGTCGAGCCCGAGACGTTGGCGATGAACCGCGTCTCGGTAAAATCGAGCGTCGGCAGGATCTTCTGCACCACGTGCTCCGCGCCGGGGTTTTGCAGACCGATCGCATTCAACATGCCAGCCGCCGTCTCGTAAACGCGGTGCGGCGGATTGCCGAGTCGCGCGGCGCCCGTCGTGCCCTTGAGCACGATTGCACCGACGTCCGTGTTCGAGAATCCCGCGACGCGGGTGTACTCCTCGCCGAAACCTGCGCAGCCCGACAGCAGAACGATCGGTGACGCAAGTTCGAGGCCGCAGAAATCCGTGCGCAATGGACCGGTGATCGCAGTAGACGCAGTGATCATGCGGCCGATTTTACTCGGTTATGATCGCTGCCGATGTTCCACATAGTGTTGTTCGAACCCGAGATTCCGCCCAACACCGGCAATCTGATCCGTCTGTGCGCGAACACCGGCTGCAGCCTGCATCTGATCAAGCCGCTGGGTTTCGATCTGGATCGAAAATCAGTGCGGCGCGCCGGCCTCGATTACGAGGAGATGGCGACCGTTCACGTGCACCCGGATCTCGCCGCTTGTCGCGCCGCTTTGCCAGGTCACTGGTTCGCCGTCGAGACCGGCAGCCGCTTGCGTCATGTCGACGTGCACTTCGCACCCGACGACGTGCTGCTGTTCGGCTCAGAGCGCCGCGGCTTGCCACCGCAGGTCCTTGCGAGCCTGCCTGCCGAGAATGTCGTCAGTCTGCCGATGAGGCCCGACAACCGCAGTCTGAATCTCGCGAATGCGGCGGCGATCGTGGTCTACGAAGCCTGGCGCCAGAATGATTTCCGCGGCGCGATCCCGGCGGTCAAACCGCTGGCGTGAGGCATGTTGCCGGCCGTGATCAGCTCTCGAACAGGCGCCATTCGGTCTGATAGTTCAGACCGAGCGTCACGATTCGATTGAGTAGCGCCGGATAGGCGATGCCGCTGCGTTCGGCGGACTCGGCAAAGTCCTCGCCATAGGTAAGGTTGGGATTCGCATTGGCTTCGAGTACATAGACGCTCCCGTCGGCCTGCAACCGCAAGTCCATGCGCCCATAACCACTCATATGCAGGGCTCGGTAGATCCGCTTGGCAAGCGCAGCGAGCTTGGTCTGCAGCGCCGGCGATAGATCGCTGGCAACGCCTGTGCGGATGCCATGCCTGCGTTGGTAGTCCGGGTCCCACTTCACTTTGCGGGTGGCAATGCCCGCCTGTACGTCGGAAAGTGTCCCGAAGTCCAGTTCCCAGACGGGGAAATTCTGCAGGCGATCATTGCCCAACACACCGATGTAGAGTTCGCGTCCGTCGATGTATTGCTCGGCGATTGCATCGCTGCGGGTTTGATCGTGGATGAACTGCACGCGCTCGCGCAGCCGCGCGCTGTCGTTGACGATCGATGCTTGCGAAATACCAAAGGACGCGTCTTCAGTGGCGGACTTGACGATCAGCGGGAACTTGGGCCGGCGCGGTGTCTTGTAGCCCTTGCGCCACGGAAACAGGTGGAACTCGGGCGTGAGAATGCGGTGATAGGTTAACACCTGCTTGGTGAGCACTTTGTCGCGCGAGATCATCATGCCGCGTGGATTGCAGCCCGTGTACGGCTGGCGCATCAGCTCGAGATATGCGACGACGTAGTGATCGTAGGTGACGATGCCCGAGAATTCCTCGAGCAAATTGAAAACGATATCCGGCTTGAAGTCGCCGACCGCGCGGCGCAACTCGCCGATCTTGTCACCTACGCCCAGCACCCGAACGTCATGGCCCAGGTTTGCCAGCGTCGACATCACGTTGTACTCGGTCCGGCATTCTTCGATCGCGCTCTCCGGCAAGCCTTCGAGATCCTCCGGTGGCACCAGGGTTTCGTGCACCAGCAGTAGTATGCGCAAGCGTTTCATAGGGCGTAGTTCTCCCGATTTCTTTTCATGACGTCGAGGACCACGCGCTCCAGCAGGCGCGCGACATCTCGCTTGCTACGGCGCCGATCTCGCGCCAGCCTGAGATCGAGGTGTTTCGTGCGCTGCGCGACGGTGTTGAGCGCGTGCTCGACGACGTACGGATGCAAGCGCGCTCGCCGCACTAACAAGCGCTCCAGCTGCGGGCGTACGTCGCGCAGGAAACTTGCGGCGGGTTTGCCGTCGGGGCGGCGCACCGGCGTTGCAAACACACGCGTCAGACGCTTGTCGTAGCGACCGTCCGTCAAGTCGTAGCGGGCGAGTTTGCGCCGGTAATGAATGCCGAGAGTCTGCCGGTTCTTCGCGACCGGCTCGACCGCGACGCGGCTGCGGCGCTTGGGCGACTTGTCGCCGATTTCTGCCATGAGCGCGTCGACATACTCGAGCTTCTTGAGCGCGGGCCAGCCCGCATAGTCTCGTTGCCAACGCGCGCGCGGTTGCATCCACACGGCGAACGTCTCGGCGAAGTCCTCCGTGGGGTGGCTCTGGGCATACCAATGACCGAGGTGCAGCACGTAGCGGCGGCTGCCGGGTCGCGAGGTGTAGACGCTCGGGTATCGTCGCGATGACGGTCCGAATACGGCGCGCCAGTCGGGCCGATGGCGCAGATCGTAGGCGGTGTCGAGCGCATGCGCCGCCTCGTGACGCAGGACGCGCCGTAGCCATTTGCTGTCGCCGCCCTCAACCTGTTGCATGAAGCGGCGCTCGAGACGTCGCAGGCGCGGATCGGCGAGATAAAAAGGCACGGCGATCCCGGGAACGCCATCGGGCGAGAACCATTCGATGCCATACCAGACGTGCGGTTTGAAGCGGATACCACGATGGCGCAGCTCGAGATAGAGTTGCCGGACGTGCTTGGCAACCCAGCCACGTTTGATGTCGAGTGACAGATCGCAGAAACGCATCTCCAGGAGCTGTTCGTCGTCGTACTGCCGCCAGTAACGACGTTTGCTCGCGGCGCGGCTCGGCGCCATCAGAACTCCGCCTTGACCGGCCGCGTCATCAACGAGCTAACGACATCGCCGACCGGCGCATTTTCGTACAGTGTGCGGTAGATTCCCTCGACGATCGGCATCGACACTTGCTGGCGCGCGGCGACCTCGAATACCGCCCGCGCGGCATGGTAACCCTCGACCACCTGGCCAATATCCGCCAGCGCTTGTGCCACGCTGCGCCCGGCGGCGAGCGCCAGGCCGAAGCGCCGATTGCGCGACAGATTGTCGGTGCAGGTGAGTACGAGATCACCCAGGCCGGCGAGTCCCATGAAAGTTTCCTTCTGCGCACCGAGCGCCACGCCGAGTCGCGTCATCTCGGCCAGTCCGCGCGTGATCAGGGCGATGCGGCAGTTAGCGCCGAAGCCGAGACCGTCTGACAGTCCGGCGCCGACAGCCAGGACGTTCTTCACCGCGCCGCCCACCTCGACGCCGACGATATCGTTCGACGTGTAGGCCCGGAAATTCGCTGACGACAGACTGCGCGCCAACGCGGCAGCAAAGTGATCGTTGCTCGATGCGATCGTCATGGCAGTTGGCAGGCCGGCGCCGACTTCCTTGGCGAACGTCGGCCCGGAGAGTACTGCTACCGGAAATTTGTCGCCCAGCACATCACGCGCCACCTGATGAGGCAGTTTGCCGGTGGTGAGCTCGAAACCCTTGGTTGCCCAGGCGAGGCGCACATTGCGTGCCAGATGCGGAGCAATCGCGACTAACAAGTCGCGCAGCGCATGACTCGGTACCGCGATGACCACATCCCGTGCATCGGTCAGCGCGAGCACTATGTCGGCGGTTACACTGAGTGTCGGTGGGAACGCGGCGTCGCCTAGATAGCGTTCATTGCGGCCGGCCCGCGCCAGCGCGGCGACATGTTGTGGATCGCGACCCCACAGGCGCGTGGGATGGCCGGCGCGCGCGAATTGAATCGCGAGTGCAGTGCCCCAGGAGCCCGCGCCGAGTACTGCGATCGGTTCGCGCGCGGGCTCGTCTGCTGGCTCTGGCTGGGAAGTCATGCCCCGGTTGGGTTCTAGTTCTTGACGGGTTGTCGCTGCGCTTCCGCCATCGTCTCGGTATAGAGTGCGTCGAAATTGACCGCAGGCAGTACGAACTGCGGGAATCCGCCCTGCGTGACGAGCTGCGAGACGACGGCTCGCGCGTAGGGGAACAGCACGCTCGGGCAAACGCTGCCGATCGCGCGTTTCTGATCCGCATCGCTGAGATTGCGAACCAGAAAGAGACCAGCCTGTTTCACTTCGACCAGAAAGGCTGTCTTGTCCGCCTGCTTGGCATCGACGGTAACCGTGAGGACAACTTCGCGCACGTCGGGCGCAACCGTGTTGGCTTGCGTGTTCAGGTCCATCGAGAACTGCGGATTCCACTCGCCTTCGACACGCGGTCCGTTGGGCGCCTCGTACGAGCAGTCCTTCAGATAAACAGTCTGCAATGACAGGTGCGGTTCGGGCTCACCAGTGACACCCGCCTGCGCCGGGGTCGGGCCGTTCTGCGTTGGGTCGTTGCTCGCCATGAATTCTCCAGCAAAAGTGATCAGGGTCGCTGAGCGCGATGCTCAGCGGCTCAAAAGGCGATCCAGGCCACCTGCCGCTTCCAGCGCGTGTAGATCGTCGTTGCCGCCGACGTGATGTTCGCCGACAAAAATCTGCGGGACAGTGCGCCGGTCGCTGCGAGCGATCATCTCGGCGCGCTTCTCTGGCGCGGCCTCGATGTCGATCTCCTCGAATACGATCTGTTTGCGCGTGAGGAGTTGGCGCGCCTGCGCGCAGTATGGGCACCAGCTCGTGGCGTAAATCACCACTTGCGGTTGTGTCATGGTCGGCTGTGTCACGGCCGGTCAGGCGCCTTTCGCCACGGGTAGGTTGTCGGTGCGCCAACCCGCGAGTCCGCCGCGCAAGTTGAATGCCTTGGTGAACCCCTGTGCATGTAGCTGGCGAATGGCCGCCGCAGCGAGCGAACCCGTGTCGCAGTAGACGATCACGGGCTTCTCTTTATGCTTTTTCAGCGTGTCGCCCGCTGCCGGAATCTGATCGGACGGCAGGTGGCGCGCACCGACGACGTGGCCGGCCTCGAATGCATCAGCTTTGCGGATATCGAGCACGAGCGCGCCCTGATTCTGCAAGCGAATCAATTCTTGCGGTGACACCGACGCCGCGCTGGAGCCACGCTCGCGCAACTCGTAGACGACGACCAGCAGGGCGGCGACGGCGGCCAGGCCGACGAGTCCGGGATGATTCGCGACGTACTGTAGAAATCGATCCATCGCGGATATGCGCCGCCGTTCGCTAGTGAATAGGTCGCGCATTATATCGGCGCAGCGCGGCGCGGGCGCGGCGTTTTTCCGCCTGCCGCAGCGTCAACGGGTGCCGACCGTTACCATAGGCACATGCCGAAACTCTGGTCAGGAAAACTCGGAATCGCGCTGCTGGCGCTGAGCGCGAGCATCGGCGGCGTGGAGCTTGCGCGCGGCGCAGACAAAGACACCGCCAAAACGGAATCGCAGCTGAAGGAGGTTCGGCGACAGATTGACCGAATCCGCGAGCAAGTGACCCGCGATGCATTGCGTCGCGATCAGATTGCAGCGGAACTGCAGGCAGCGGAGCAGACCGTCGGCAGCGTGCGCAACGCGCTCGCCAGGCTGCAGGCGGAACGCGCGGAGCGAGCGGCGAGACGTGACGAGCTCGCCGTCAAGCGTCAGACGCAGGAACGCGCACTGGCCGCAGAACGCGAGTCGCTGGCCGCGCAGATTCGGGCGGCCAGCTTGATAGGCCGCGAGGAGCCCCTGAAGTTGTTGCTGAATCAGAACGACCCGGCGCTCGTCGGTCGCATGTTCGATTACTACAGGTATTTTGGCCGCGCGCGCGCTGAGCAGATCGCCTCGATCGAAGCGCGGGTCGCCGCGCTCGACGAGATCGACGCCGCAGTCGCCGCCGAAGATGCGCGCCTGGCGGACCTGGAACGCGAGCGGCGCGTGGAGCTCGCACGCCTGCAAAGTTCGCGCGATCAACGTGGCAAGGTCCTGGCGTCGCTCGAGAATGCATCGCGCTCGCGCGAACGGCAGCTGGCCCGCTTGCAACGACAGCAGGCGGGCCTCGAAAAGCTGCTGCAGGAACTGCGCCGCGCAATGGAACGCATGGACAAGTTTCCGACCGATAGCAAGGACGCTTTCGCGCGCCTGCGAGGCAAGCTTGCCTGGCCGGCGGCTGGCAAGCTCGTGGCGCGATTTGGTGAGACGCGCGCCGGCGGACTCAAGTGGTCGGGCGTGTTGTTAGCGGGTGAGGCGGGTGCGCCGGTCAGGGCGATCTACCGGGGGCGCATTGTATATGCCGATTGGTTACCCGGCTTGGGTCTACTGGCTATCATCGACCATGGGGATGGTTACATGAGTCTCTACGGACACAATCAACAACTCTACAAGGCGGTGGGCGAACAGGTAGAAGCGGGCGACACCATCGCCGCGATCGGCGATACCGGTGGGCGTTCCCGGCCGGAGTTGTATTTCGAGATTCGTAAGGGCGGCAGTCCGGTCGATCCGCGCAAGTGGTTCAACAAGCCAACGCCGTGAGGCTCCGAGCGCGGGAACTGCGGCAGAAGTCGCGAAAACTGGCGTAATCGACTCGATTAAGTTAACGCTCGCGGACGTACGTCACGCTAGGCTTGCCGCAGGTCCTGCCCGGCGCGGCTTGCGCGGCGTTCTGGCGGGGTAACAAAACGCCAAGTACGTCAACGTGCCGGGCGAGCTTATTGGCGATGCTGGCCGTCCGGATGACCGCCCATGTACCTAGCCACCCTGACAACTACACGAGCGATTGAGCGCCACGGATGACGCAAACACACTCACTTGAGCCATACGCACAACTCGTGCGGTCGCTGCTGCCGCGTTGCAGCGCGATCAACATCTTCGACGCACTCGGCGATCTCATCTGGTCGAGCGCCAACAGCGCTGGTCCGGACATGTTTCGACTGGTTGCGGAGGCGATCTCGGTTGCCGAGGCTGACAGTGACAGCGCCGGTCAGCTGCGCCAACTGCCAGACAGCGGGCCTACTTACCTGTTCTGGTTGCGTGACGGGCGCAACAAGCTCGCGCTGATCGTCGCGATCAGTTGTCGTCGCATCGGCGACGGCGAGCAGCAATCGTTCGCTTTCGTCAACGGCCTCCTCAGGCCTGCGCTCGAGTGTCTGCGACGTGACTTCCAGTCACAGTCGAACATCCGCAACCTGAGTGAATCGCTCTCGTCGCGTGACAAGGATCTGGAGCTGTTACTCGCGGTATCGAGCGACCGCGAGGATGGCGGCACCGATGACCTGAAGACCTTGCTGCAGAACGCAACATCGCACCTGAAGTGTGCGATGAGCGCGATCATCGTGCCCGAGAAGGGCCTGGTTCAGGTATATTCCGATCCCGACAGCGGGGCGGATAGCGGTATCGTTGCCAAGACACATCGCCAACTGTTAGCGCTGACACAGACTCGCCGCGAGCCGGTGATCATCAACAAGGTAGCCGCCAAGAATCACAAGGCGCGGGTGCCCTATCGAATCATCGCCTGTCCCATTCGCCAGGTCAGCGGTCGTGCCATGGGCGTACTGGCACTGTTTCGACACGAAACCAGCGCGGGTTTCGCCGAACGTGACGCACAGCTTGCCGATCTGCTGGCGCGCAAGGCCGCCACCGCGATTGAATCCAGTTATGACACCTTGTCGGGACTCTTGACCCGTGCCGCGCTCGAACAGCGGGTACGGCTGGCATTCGCCGATGAGTCGCAACGCAGTCGTACCACATCGCTCCTGTACATCGATGTCGATCAGTTGCACGTGCTGAATGAAAACCTCGGCATGCACATTGGTGACAAGGCCATCGCGCAGATCGGCGAACTCGTTCGTCGCCGGCTGCCGCCGTCCGCGATCGCAGCGCGAATTTCCGGCGATCGATTTGCAATCCTGTTGCCGGGTGCGCTCGAGGACGCACAGGCGTTCGCCGATAGTCTGCGCGAGGGTGCGACGAAGCTCGTGCCCGCGGGCGACGACGCACGCTTTGCGATATCGATCAGTGTCGGTATTGCACCGTTCACGTACCGCGACCGCGATATCAGTCGGCCGCTCGCCGAGGCAGAGTCTGCTTGCAAGGCGGCCAAGGATCGCGGTCGCAATCGCGTCGAGTTGTTCCAGGACGCTGACGTCAGCATCGTGCGCCGCTTCACCGATATCAACGTCGCTACCGACGTGCGGGTCGCGCTCGCGGAGAATCGCTTGCGGCTCGCGGCGCAGATGATCATGCCGCTCGTCGACGGCAGCGGTCGGCCGCACTTCGAAATCTTGCTGCGGATGGTCGATCGGGCCGGCAACACCATCGGCCCCGAGCGATTCCTTTCGGCGGCGATGCGCTATCAAATGATGCGGACGATCGACCGTTGGGTGCTCGGGGAGACCGTGCGTATGTTGCAGCCGCACGCCGACATCCTGGCCGACTCTCCGATCGTGTTTGCGATCAACTTCTCTGGTCAGTCGATCGGTGACGAAGGCTTCGCAGATTTCGTTATCCAGTCCGTGGAATCGAGTGGGCTCGATCCGGGCGTGTTCTGCTTCGAACTGACTGAGAGCGCTGCGGTGGCGAGCATCGAAGCGACCGAGTCGCTCATGCGGCGGCTACGCAAGCTCGGCTGCGAGGTTGCACTCGACGATTTTGGCACCGGACAGTCCTCGCTCGCGTATCTGCGGCGTTTGCCGGTCGATATTCTCAAGATCGACGGCAGCTTCGTTCGAGACGTGCTGAAGGACCCGCGGGCCGAATCGATGGTTCGCGCCATCGCGCAGCTGGCGCGTTCGATGGGCATTGTCACGGTGGCTGAGTATGTCGAGACGGATGAGATCTACCGGTCGGTCGTCGAGCTAGGTGTCGATTATGGCCAGGGCTTTGCCATCGGTCGGCCCAAGCCATTCACGGAGATTCTGGAGGAACTGCCGATGCTGGCGGCGGCTCGCCCGATCCATGTCATGGAACCGGATCTGACCGCGGCCGGGCAGAGCCTTGGCGAGCATCATTCCCGACGGATCACGCACTAGCCGCAGGCAGCATTGCTGCATTGCGACACTCGCGGGCTCGCGCCAGTCAGGTAGTATCGCGCTCATGCGCCCCACCACACGAACGCTCGCGACCCTGGCGACCGGCACCCTGCTCGGGCTACTCGTTGCGATCGGCGGTGACGTACGCGCCAGTCGCGACACCCTGCCCGCGACGAACATTCCACCGCCGCCCGTCACGATCGCCACAGGGTCCGAGGACAGCAGGCTGCTGCATGAAGTTGTCGAACGAGTCAAACGCGAATATGTAGAGCCCGTGACCGACGCCGAACTGATGGGTCACGCCGTGCGTGGACTGGTGGCCGGCCTTGATCCGTACTCCGCCTTTCTCGACCGCGACGAGTATGAAGAAATGCGGGTCAGCACCGCGGGCAGCTATCCCGGTGTCGGTATCGAAGTCGCGGCGGCGCACGATGCCATTCGGGTTGTTAGACCGTTCGAGCAGTCGCCGGCTGCGCGCGCCGGTTTACGGGCCGGTGACCTGGTCGTATCCATCGACGGCGAGCTGGTGGGTGACAACGTGAACGCTGCGATCATGCGTATGCGCGGTCCGGCCGGTTCAGCCGTACACCTGTCGGTACGTCGCAACGGTGAGGTGTTGCCGCTGGAATTCGTTCTACAACGTGCACAGGTCGAGGTGCACAGCGTTACAGCGTTTCGGTTGACGCCGCGGATCGGTTATGTGCGGATCGCCCACTTCAGTGCCACGACGGCACAGGATTTTCGGCGCGCCATCTACGAGCTGACGACCGGCCCGCACCGGCTGGCCGGCGTCGTGATCGACCTGCGCAACAATCCCGGTGGCGTGCTCGAGGCCGCCGTAGAAGTGGCTGATTCGATGCTCGACGCCGGCACTATCGTATCCGCGGATGGGCGCACGGCGGAGGCCCGCTTTCAAATGTCCGCGCAACCGGGCGATATGCTGGCGGGTGTCCCGGCCGTGGTGCTCGTGAACGGCGCGTCCGCGTCCGCGGCCGAAATTCTCGCTGGCGCGTTGCAGGATAATCGCCGTGCCGCACTGATGGGTCGCAAGACCTTCGGCAAGGGCTCGGTTCAGACAATCATGCCGCTCTCGCAAGGCCGCGCGATCAAGCTCACGACATCCCACTATTACACGCCCTCTGGTCGATCCATCGACGGCCGCGGAATCGAGCCTGACATAGCGCTCGACGGGCCCGATCCGACGCCGGTCGACCTGACGGATCAAGGCGCCCGCGCGACGCTCGTTGAGCGCGATGCCGATGTCGCCGCGGCGCTCGCGACGTTCGAGCATGCGCCCGCAGCGCGCTCCCCGCGACGTCTAACCGCCAGACTGCGGTAATTCCGCGCGCGGAAGTTGTTACGTGGATCTGCTCGCAACGCTGATCGATTTCGTTCTGCACCTGGATCGCCACCTGGTCGAACTGCTGGTGCGATACGACGTATGGATATACGCCATCCTGTTTCTGATCGTCTTTGCGGAGACCGGATTCGTGGTGACGCCGTTCCTGCCTGGCGATAGCCTGCTGTTCGCCGTCGGCGCGCTCGCAGCCGTGGATAGCAGCGGCACACTCAATGTGCATCTCGTTGCCCTGCTGTTGGTCACGGCCGCGATACTTGGCAACACCACTAACTATCAGGTCGGTCACTGGATCGGGCCGCCTGCCTTCAGCGGCAAGTACCGCTTGTTGAAAGTGCAGTATCTGCGCCAGGCAGAAGGCTATTTCACCAAGTATGGCGCGACCACGATCCTCATTTCGCGCTTCGTGCCGATCTTGCGTACTGTCGCGCCGTTCGTGGCGGGTGTGGCGCGGATGCCGTATATGCGCTTTCAAGGCTTCAGCATCGTCGGAGCGTTGCTGTGGGTCGTGCTGCTGCTCTACGCCGGCTATTTCTTCGGCAATATTCCGCTGGTGCGCAACAATTTCAGCCTGGTGACAATCGGTATCATCATCGTATCGCTCGTTCCGGTGCTGGTGACCGTGGTCAGAGCGCGCAGCGACGCAGCGCGCAGTCCGGCCGCCTGATCGCCCGCGTCACCATCACGATGCTGCCTGCGCTAACCGCGTAGCAACTGCATGACGACGCCAACCAGCGCACCGACCAGCAGCGCGATCATGGCCAGTGCCGTGACGCCGTAGCCCGCGGCGCGCTTCGCGGGTGCTCGTGTGTAGCCGACGAAATACATCATTCGTCCGATCAGGTAAACCACGCCGAGACCGGCCGCCCAGGGGTCGCTCACATAGCGCGCGAAGAGCCACAGGGACGGCACTACGATGATCAGGCACTCGAGGGTGTTTTGTTGGACGCGTAGGTAGCGTTCAAAGTCGGGCTGGCCGGTGACAGCCGGAGCCGGTACGCCGTACTTGCCGCGGGCACGGCCGACGGCCATCGCGAACCCCAGGTACTGCAGCAGTGCCAGTGCTGTCACGAGATCGACGTAAATCACGGTAGAACCCCTCTGCAAGCGCGACGAGCTGCCTTGCTCAGCTTGGATGTTGCACTGAATGTTAGTGCACGTGCATTCGCCGCGTCTCGCAATCTCATCCGATGGCACAATAGCGCGGTGGCGAACGACTGCAGAAGTTATGCCTTGCGTACCGACATCGGCGTGCCGGTCGCTCGCGTTTGGGCGGCCTGGACCAACCCGACATCGCTCACACGGTGGTGTGCCCCAAGTGCGGCGATCAGGGCTCAGACCGACGGCAGCTTCCGGGTTCGATTCGATAGCGCAGTCGAGATCGACGCGCATGTCGACGTCTTCGAACCGCGGCAGCGGTTGCGGTTGATCCTGCTGAGTGGTTCGTCGGCACCCGCGTTCGATGGCGTCGAGATCGACGACTTCGTGTTCGAGGCATACGCCGCGACGAGTGGCGAGCAGTCGCGGTTGCGGCTGCTCAATTCCGGCCTGCCGAATAGTCCGGGGTGGGATCATTACTATGCTCGCAAGCGGGTACACTGGCAGCGGGCGTTGGCGCGTTTGAAAGTGTTTCTCGAAAAGAACCTTGACCGCGAGGAGTCTGCTTTATGATCGGCTTTGTACTTCGGGGTCTGATCGCGGCCCTAGGACTTTGGATTGCGACGCGTTGGCTACCTGGAGTGGCGATCGACACACCGCTAACTCTGGTACTTGCCGGCCTTTTGTTAGGCCTGGTCAATGCGATCGTCCGCCCGATCGCCATCATTCTGACGCTGCCGATGACCATCGTCACGCTGGGATTGTTCCTGCTCGTCATCAATGCAGCGATGGTCGGACTCGTGGCTCTCATGATGCCGGGATTTCAGCTGCGCGGCTTCTGGAATGCGGTGTTGACTGCGATCATCGTGAGCCTGGTGAGCTGGATCGGTTCGTGGTTCATTGGATCGAGGGGCAAGATCGAAGTGCTGCGCCGCGACGCCAAGTAGCGAGTCACGGCAGCGGCGCGAGACGGCGCCGCTTGCTTTGCCAGCTGATAATAGCGATCCCTGCCAACATGATCGCCATCCCGATAATTTGTGTCCCCGTCAGCCGTTCATCGAGAATGGCCCATCCGACAACTGCCGCGATCGCCGGATTGACGTAGGCGTAGGTGCCCGCGACCGCCGGGGTGGTGTTCTTGGCGAGCCAGGCAAAGGCGAGATAGGCGATGCAGGAGCTGACGAGAGTGAGGTACGCCATCGGCCAGAGACCCGCGACGGTTAGCTTGAAGCGCGGGGCTTCACCCAGAGCGAGCCCAGCCACGATCAGCATCGCACCGCCTAACAGGAATTGCATGCCGGTGAATGCCAGAACGTCGAGCTTGGAGACGACGTTGCGAAGATAGACCGCCGCGAATGCCCAGCCTAATACGCCGATCAGGATAACGCCTTGTTGCGGTAGGCCGCTGGTCAGCTGACTGCCGCGCGGCCAGATGATCAATGCGGCGCCGAGAAAGCCGATGGCAAGACCAACGGTGGTGCGAGCATCGAGTGGATGCGCACGCGGGCCGCGTGTCGCGAAGATCGCGATCCAGAGCGCCGCCGTCGTATTGAGCAACGCGGCTTGACTGGATGCCACGTATTGCAGTCCCCAGGTATTCGTACCATTGCTCAAAAGGATGCTGCCGAGCGCGACGAACGTGAGATGTCGCCATTCCACACGATCCAGGCGTACACTCTGACCGCGCAATCGTGCGAGAGTCGTTAGCAGCAAACCGGCGATCGAGAATCGCACGCCGCCGAACAGCAGCGGCGGCAGGTGCTTCACGCCCACGGCAGTCACGAGATAGCTGGAACCCCACACGAGATAGACGATCGCGAGACACAGGGCGAGCTTTGCGGTTCGTGTGGCGAACAAGATAGGCGGGACTGGCGGCGTTCAGTTGCGCTCTATCGCCGTGCGATAGAGGGCGGCGGCCAGGAAAGCCAACAGCGCCAGGCCCAGCCAGCCGCCATACTGCATGGTTTCAGGCAATGCCAGCGCGTCGGGGCGCTCGCGGATCACGATCGCGCCGGCGATCACGATGCCCATGAGGGCCTCGCCCGTGATCATGCCAGCTGCGAACAGCATGCCCTTGCGGTGCAGGCGATCGACTT
>Ga0138256_10002030_pt1 | contig 21760 bp, 20 predicted proteins | sample KNB2016incub_MG_FD_105486 | JGI IMG/M metagenome (GOLD analysis project Ga0138256, IMG submission 105486) | Active sludge microbial communities from wastewater in Klosterneuburg, Austria - KNB2014incub_MG | ecosystem: Engineered > WWTP > Activated sludge > Unclassified | place: Austria... | reverse complement strand
GGTATGGTGCGCGTGGATCACTTCTGGACCGGACATGAATTGGTGACCATCGAAGTGAACGCCACACCTGGGTTCAGCGCTGCGAGCATTTTCCCGAAGATGTTGGAGATCGCAGGGATCGGTGTGCCTGCGGCGATCAATGGTCTGTTGGAACGGTGTCTGGGGAATATCAGAACAGTGACGCACTGATCCGACCACGACGATGAGCGATACGATCAGGGACCACTTCTATCGGATCCGCAAGCACATCCTGTTCGACCCGGTGAACACGGGCCGGCGGCTGCACTACCTATGGAACTACCTGCGCTGGCAGACGCGAGGGAAATACGGCAAGGACCGTTGGTTGATCACCTTTGACAACGGGTTGCGCTCTTACGTTCATCCGTTCCCGGACCACGATGCCGGAGAGATGAACATCTGGACGCGGAATGTGGATTTCCACGACACGCAGTTGGTCCGGAAGGTGTTGAGGAAGGGCGACCGCATTGTGGACGCAGGATGTAACGTGGGCAATCGCACTTGGGCGCTTGCCGATCTTATCGGCGGCGCGTTGATGATCGATGCGGGTACTGCGGCCATCGCGCGGGTGCAAGAGAATCGCGACTTGAACGGCTTATCGGCGAACGACTTCGTGACCATCCACAAAGCCGTTGGCGAGCGACCGGGAATGGTGCGCTTCACGGATGAAGGAGGAGCGTACACGCGGAACATGGTCGTGGATGCGGATGATCCGACGTCGAAGCCGATCGTGGAAGTGGAAATGACCACCATCGATATCGAAGTGGCACGGATGGGTTGGCGGCCGACGTACTTGAAGATCGATGTGGAAGGCCAGGACCTACCGGCGTTGAAAGGCGCGATCGGCGTGCTGCGATCGGGCGATGTGCGTCTGGTGAAGTTCGAGCACAACGCATCCGAGCCGCTCGCCCCATTGATCACCTTCTTCAATGAACTGGGCTGGACGGTCTTCACCCTGTTCAAGGGCCGCATCACGCAGGAGAAGCGCCACATGGAGAAAGAGATGAACCTCTTCGCTGCGCCACCCGCGATCTTCGCGATGTTGACGGGTCACTGAGGATCAGTCCCCGATCTGCTCGGTTCGGATCCAGTCAAGAAATTTCTCCATCGCCAGAGCGCGGTGGCTGATCCGGTTCTTCGCCTCCGCATCCATTTCGGCGAACGTGCGCGAAGAACCCTGCGGTAAGAAGATCGGATCGTATCCGAATCCGCCCTTCCCTATCGGCTTCTCACCGATCCTTCCATGTACGCTTCCTTCAAAGAGTTGCTCACCCTCAGGGCCGACGAGCGCGAGCACCGTGCGGAACGCAGCCGATCGATCCTTGACCCCTTCCAATTCGCGCAGCAAGCGATCCATGTTCGCATCCGCGTCCCTAGCGGTTCCCGCGTAGCGTGCTGAATGCACACCTGGAGCGCCACCCAAGGCCTCCACCGCCAGCCCGGTGTCGTCCGACAAGCAAGGAAGACCGCATCGTTCAAGGACATACCGCGCTTTTTGAAGGGCATTCTCCTCAAGCGTTTCTCCGCTCTCGGGAAGATCATCCGGGATGCCAAGCTCCCCTAGGGTTACCAGCTCGATCCGCAGGGGAAGCAGTGCGCGCAATTCGGCGACCTTCCCGGGATTCCCTGTACACAACACAATGCGCATGACGCGAAGATGCGGACCTGAATGCGCACCGCATGCCAATGGTACATTGGCCGCCCAAGACCGATCCGTGCTACGCAACATCCTGGAGCACCTCCGCAATGACCTGAAGCGGATCCGGACGAAGGACTCCTTCGCTCGGAACGTGTTCACCGTATTCAGCGGGAACTCCGTGGTGCTCTTGAGCCAGTTGGCGCTCACACCGCTGATCGCCCGCGTGTACGGCCCGGAGGCCTACGGGATCTACGGGCTCTTCTACGCCATCCTGCTGAACATGGCGGCATTCACTGATCTCGGCTACGGATCGGCCTATGTGCTGCCGAAGGAGGACAAGGATTATATGCACTTGCTGCGGCTGAACCTCACCCTGCTCGCTGTGGTCGTGGTGCTCGCATTGGGCATGGGTTTGTTGCGGGAGCCCTTGTACACACTCTTCCCGAACTGGAGGCCGATGGGAGCATACCTCCTCCTCCTTCCGATCGGATTGCTCGCTTTCGGGCTGATCTACTTCTTCACGAATTCCTTCACACGTTTCCGGGCGTTCCGGTTGAGCGTGATGCTGGGCAGCACCACCACCATCGCACTGCGTGGATTCAACCTGGGTTACGGCCTGGTCACCCGGGGTGCCATGTACGGTCTGATCGTGGGCGAAGTGGTCGTGAACGCCGCGGCAGCAGGAGCATACACGGTGGCCATGCGCCGTCACGGCCTGGGCACCTTGTTCAGCGAGTGGTCCTGGGCGAGCATACGCCGGATCGCGATGGAGTACAAACGCTATCCGTTGTTCACCTTCCCGGAACGCTGGATCGCGCAGCTGGGGTCACAGCTACCGATCTTCCTGCTCATCGCGGACCCGGTTGTCGTGGGCCATTTCGCCATCTCCACCGCATTGCTCCTTATTCCATTGCGCTTGCTCGGCTATTCGCTCAACACCGTGTACATCCAGAAAGCAGCCGAGACCGTGGATGCGGACCCGGCACTGCTCGGAAGGATCACACTTGGACTGTACCAGCGCCTCTTCTGGATCGGTCTTGTGCCGTTCACCGCCATGATGTTCTTCAGCGATGTGGTGTTCGGGTTCATCATGGGTGACGCATGGCGCGGTGCGGGCGTGATCACGGCGTACATGGGCCTCTTCTACTTCTTCCGGCTCACCTCCGAACCGATGTCCACTTTGTTCTACGCGCAACGCCGGGAACACCGGTTGATGATCTTCCAAGTGATCCTTGCCGCCGCGCGCCTCGTAGTGTTGCTGGTGATCCTTGCCACAGGAATGGGCGCGGCGAACGGGATACTCGGATTCTCCATCGTGAGTGCGCTGGGATACTTGATCCTCGGCCATCTTCTGCTCCAGTCCTCCGGACAGAACGCAGGAAAGCTGACCCTTCGTGCGATCGTGGTCACGACCGCCGCATGTGCCGTTTTCATGGGCCTTCGTTTCCTGATCATCGGTGATATCTGGCCCACGCTGTGATGAATGTCCTGCACATCGCGGCTTGGTATCCGAATACATGGCTCCCGCACGAAGCACCCTTCGTGAAGCGGCATGTGGAGTGCCTCGCGCCACAGGCACACAACCAAGTTTGGCACATCGACCTTCGCACTGGCGAGCGATGGCGATCCACGCGGAAGAGCCCGGTCGCGGACCGGACCTGGCTGGTGGCCACGCCGCTTCGCATCTGGTTCGTGATCGAATGGCTGGCGACCCTGATGATCATCTGGTCGTGGTGGACCCGTGATCGCCGCGAACCGGTTGATGTGGTGAACTTCCACATCGCTTATCCTAACTGCACCCGGATCCGATTGCTGCGTGTGCTCATGCGCCGTCCCATGGTGATCACCGAACATTACAGCGCGTACCGGATCGGGTACAACGTGAAGAGTAACGGCGCCAAGCGGATCCGCAGGATCTTCCACGCCGATGTGCCGGTGATCGCGGTTTCGAAGGCCCTTGCGCGGGACATCACCGCCTTTGCCGGCCCTCCGGCACCGATCATTCACACCGTGGACAACGCGGTCGAAACATCTCTCTTCCGTCCAGACCCGAACGTGATCCATGAGGAGGGTCGCTTTTTCGCGATAGCCGGTTGGCGTAGCCCGAAGCGACCCGATCTCTTGTTGGAGGCTCTTGCCCGCGTGCGCGCCGAAGGCCGCAACGCCCGGCTGCGGATGGCGGGGACAGGGCCGATGGACGCCGAAGTGCGGGAAATGATCGATCGTCTTGGGCTTTCCGCCCATGTCGATCTCTTGGGCCAGCTTTCTCCGGCCGAGGTTGCGGATGAAATGCGGCGGGCACATGCGTTGGTGCATGCGGCGGACTACGAGACGTACTCCGCGGTTTGTGCAGAGGCCTTGTGCAGTGGTACACCGGTGATCGCATCGGCGGTTGGCGGGATCACGGAGTACATGGATGCCACGCGCGGCGCGTTGGTGATGAATGCCACAGCAGAGGCTTGGGCGGATGTCTGGATCGGCGCATGGGACCACTGTCTTGGGATCGATCGCGTGGCATTGAGCGCTGGAATGATCGCGCGCGCCGGGACCGAAGCAGTGGGCGAGCGCTATGCCGCCGTGCTGCGCTCCCTCCTACCCGGTAGCCCGAATGGTTGATCATCTTTGGCGCGAGGTTCCTTGATCATGGAACACGAGCCTATGGAATTGCGAGGCAAGCGCATCCTGTTGTTCAGTCCTGAGCCCTGGGAAGGACTGCACATGAGTAAGCATCACCTGTCACAGGCGCTCGCAGCGCGAGGCAATTCAGTCTACTTCCTCGATCCCCCTCGACCGGGCAACACCGGCTTCTCCTCGGAGGAAAAGAACGGTGTTACCGTTCTCCGTTACAAACACTGGCTGCGTGGTGTGAACCGCTTGCCGACGGCGATCAACAGGTGGTACTACAAACGTCTCATCCGGTCCTTGGCCCAGCGGACCGGAGGTCCTTTCGATATCATCTGGTGCTTCGACACGAGCCGGATGCAAGCCTTCCCAGAGGGAGTCGGGATGAAGCTCTTGCACTTGGCTGATTACGATATCCTGTACACCGGCCAAGGATTGATCCCGACAGCGGATCTGGTGTTGACCACCTGCCAAGTGGTGGCGGATGAGGTGGCACCACGCGCAACGGCGCAGGTGTTGAACGTGGGGCACGCGCTTGATGCACGCTGGTTGGTCGGCATCGACACGCTTGCGGAACGCGACGCGCGCCCGGTTCGCAACATGGTCTTTTCCGGCCAGCTCGCGAATTCATACAACGACTGGGAGGGTTTTCTTGAACTCGCTTCATCACATCCGGAACTACAATTCACATTCATCGGTCCATTCGACCCCGGATTCCCGGAACCCGCTTTCCATGCCTTGCGGAAACTGGAGAATGTCCGGTTCGCGGGATTGGTGGGAAAGGATGAGTTGGTCCCATTGGTACGTGAAGCGGACATGCTGTTCTTCGGTTTCCGCAGCGCACAGCGGGCTAAGGAGCGCGCAAATCCGCACAAAGTCTTGGAGTACCTGAGCACAGGCAATGTCATCGTGGGGTCCTATACCATGGAGTACAAGGACGGGAACGATCTTTTCACCATGGCGCCTGAAGGTGGTAACCTGCGAGAAGCATTCGACCGTGCGTTGCATGATCATGCTGCATTGAACACCAAGGAACAGCGTGCGCATCGGATCGCCTTTGCCCGATCACGCACCATGAACGATCTGATCGGCCGGATCGAAAAGGCAGTGGCCCGCTAGCGGATGGAACCCCTCGTTTCGATCATCATGCCCGCCTACAATGCGGAGAAATACATCGGCGAGGCCATCCGATCCGTGCTGGCGCAGAAGTATTCGAATTGGGAATTGCTGATCGTGAACGATGGCAGTACGGACGGCACAGGCAAGGTGATCGCTTCATTCACCGATCCCCGCATCCGGTTGTTCAACAAAGCGAACGGGGGGATCGGCAGTGCGCGTAACGTAGCGCTGGATCACATGCAAGGTGAGTTCATGTGTGGGCTGGATGCCGACGATGTACTTCCCACCGCAAGCCTGTCTAGCCGGGTGCCACTGTTGGTCGCAGACCCCACCTTGGACATTGTGGATGGTACGGTGTTGTTCAAGGACGCGGATCTGGAGAGCATCATACGCACGTTCAAACCGCGGCTCCGCGGGGACCCGTTCCCTGAATTGCTCGCGTTGAACGAGAACTGTTTCATGGGCTTCAGCTGGCTGGTGCGTTGGCCGAAGGACCAGACCATTCGCTTTACCACGGATGTTACGCACGGAGAAGACCTGTGCTTCTACCTGGGCTACGCCCCCGGGAAGAAATACGCATTCGTGGACGACGACGTGTTGCATTACCGCCGCACTGGGCATACGGTGATGTCCAATCTTGATGGTCTGGCACGTTCCTACGGGTACATCCATGCATGGATCACCCACCAAGGCATTGCCACATCGGCTGAACTGTACCGGTTCCGCGAACACTCACGCATGGTGATGGTGCGCAGCTATTTACAGATCTTCCGATTCCGGCGCGCGTATCAGACATGGGCGGACAGAGGACCGTTCGGTGATCCCTATCCCCTTCTCTGAAGCGAACGCCATGTGCGCTCCAATCCGCTTCTGAGCGGAACCTTGGGAGTGATCCCCCATGACCGCTGGAGCAGTCCCGGATCGAGGACGTTCCATGGCAAGTCCGGTGAATTCTTCCCCGGTGAATGCACCGGGACCGTTACGCCGGTGATCTCGAACATATGCGACAACAACTCCGAAAGCGATGTGCCGATACCGGTTCCGACGTTGAATGTGGAGGCCTGGACCGGCTTCGACATGGCGGCTATAAGCACGTCCACAATGTCGTCGATGTGGAGATAGTCACGGGTTACGTCCAACCCATGCCATGCATCGATGGCCCGCCCCGCAGCGATGCTACCGAACCAATGCTCCACCACACCCTGTTGTTTGGTGGGTCCGCTCGGGTCGCCGTACAGATTCGATGGGCGAAGGATCACCTGCTCGAACCCGTGATACTCGGCGCGTTCACGGAGGTATTGCTCGAAGCAGACCTTCCCGCACGCGTAGGCATTCGTCGGGTCGACCGGAACATCCTCCGTAATGGGCGCCCCTGTCCGTGAACCGTACACCGTTCCCCCGGAGGAGAGGAATACGAACCGACGGACCCCTGCATTCGATATGCCATTGAGCAGGCGTAAACCTCCCTCCACGTTCTCGCGAACATCGCGTGCCGGATCCTGCGCGGCGATCCGCGGAACCGATGACCACGCCAGATGGAAGAAGACATCGGCACCAAGCACAATGCTCTCCAGTTGCATATCGTCCCATCCATCCAAACGATGGACCTCCAGATCGGGATGGACCTCTTTCAACAGGACCAGTGAGGCGGGTTTGTGTACCAAGGCAACGATGGATACATCCGTTGGAACTTGATCGACAACTGGCGTTCCATCAGCCGCGCGGCCATGCAACAGGCGTTCCAAGAGCATCCGCCCAACGAATCCGCTCGCACCGCTGATCACTATGCGCATGGCAGCAAGGCTCTTATCCGTTCCACCATCAAACCTGAATCGCGATACCGGAAGGCGGTATCCATGCAGCGTCGTCGAAGGCCATCCCGGTCCTCATCCATCATCTTCTCCAGGTATGACGCGACGAACATGGCCTCTTCCGGCACCAGGTCCTTGACCACGATCCCGACGCCCTCGGCTGTTGCGATGGCATGATCATCCGAAACGCCATGAGGAATGAGGATCGGTAACCCTGCGGCCCAATAGTGTGCTGTTTTCACCGGTGTCCGATAGGCCTGCGAAGGTGTTGGAGGGATCGCCACTGCGCCGATATCCGCAGCGGACAAATGTGCATGAAGTGCATTCGACCCAACAGGGCCACGTACCGTGATCCGGTCCTGGTTCAACATCCGGATCGGGTGATCCATGATCAACTCCTTTTCCACTTGTCCTGTTATGATATAGGCCCGAACGCGGGTGTTCGCCGCGAACAGCGCATTGAGGAAGCGCAAATAGTCATCAATGGAATGATAGATGCCGCCGAACTTACCCACATAGGCCAGCACGATGGAATCTCCGAAGCCCAACTCCAGGCGCAAGCGTTCCCTTGCCTGCGGATCGAAGAGGTTGGTGTTCACATCGATGGTGATCGCCTGTTGCACCACACGGCCCATCGAACGTTCCGAACGCACGAGTTCCTTCACCGCCGATGTGGGCACCACCAGCGCATCGAGATCGCGCATCTGCCTGCGTTCGAGCCAACCGACCACCCGGGCTTTCAAGGATCCTTTCCCCCATGCGCCCAGTTCGATCATGTAACGGCTGTGAGGTTCGAAGCAGATCACCATCGCGCGGCCGAAGCCCAGCCATTGGGCCAACAATGCATAGGTGCCGCCGAAAGAAAGGAAACCGATCAAGCGGCAGATGCGCTTCCCGCGCACATACTTGCGCGTCCGGTTCAACATACGAAGGACATTGCGCACCTTCTGGACCCATTGAGCACCGCGCACATCGTAATACAGCGGACTCCATTGGATCCCCGACAACTGGAGATCTTCACGTATGCCGGATGGTATCGTTGCGTCAGGAGGCTCCTCAGTGAAAAAGAGACAGCTGCGGATATCGCCTGCTGCGATGGATCTCCGCACGTAGTCCAGGATGAGGGTTGCGACCAGAGGATCCGAAAGACCATGCTGGCAGAAGACCACTGTGTCCACGGCGCGTTCCTTGGCGTCGATCGCATTCATCGTGCCTGCACTGCCCGAGTCCCGTCTCATACACGAACGTTCCTTTCCGGTTGTGCCGATCGGTATCGTTCGCCTCCGGCTCCAGCTCGTGTCGTTCGTTCGAAAGAAGGGCCTTGTTGAGCGGCTCTTGGTTCGCCGTTGCGAAAGAGATGGAGGTCGAACGGTGCTCCACCGTGGATGCTCTTCAAGCGGTGTTTGTTCAACAGGTCGATCATGTAAAGGCAAGCCACGAACATGGGGACCAAGGGGATCTTGAATCGCACCAGAGCTCCGAAGTTCGGGGTGGAGATCCCGATGGAGAATCCGAACAGGATAACAAAGCCGAAGCACATGAGCACGATCGGGTTCCCGAGTACAGCGCGCAGGAAGAACGTCACCTGCGTTCGAAAGAGCAACACGAGGCTGAATCCCAGCAACCAAGCGTTCTCCAGTGCGCTGAGCACCATCACGATGGAATTACTTTCCCACAGATAAGGTCTGAACAGCGCCGCGTTTGTCGCCACCGGGAATTTGGCGAGCAATCCGCCGATGGTACCGTCGATCGTGCCCACGTCGAATCGATTACTGCCATATTGGTCCACACGCACCATATCCTGTTGGGTGATCTGGATCGTCTCGATGGCTGAATCCAGTGAGAACTTCCCCAGGTTATCCCCCAGCTTGGAAAGCAGGAACATGGAAGCTCCTCCCATGAGGACGACCGCCATCGGAACAAGCACGAACTTCACCATGGTGCTGCGTATGCGAGAGATCTGCGCATATAGCAGCCATAGGATCGACATCGGCAGCAAGGCCATGAAGATGTACGGCTTCATCATCAGCAGGAGATACATGCTCAGCAAAAGGCCAAGCACGTTGAATGGGATCCTTCTCCGTTTGAAGAAGACCTGATCCGTACAATGCACCCACCAACACGCAGCGCTCAGGGTCATCGTGTCCTTCATGATGGCGGAACCCCAGAAGATCACGGACGGCATGTACAGGAAAGCGATGGCGAGTTTGTTCGTCAATGAAGGGAAGTAACTCACGAACGTCCGGTAGCAGCGCCATATACCGATGTACGAGATACTTGCCAGGATCAGCGTGGTGAGCAAGTAACTGTGGAAGGTCAACATGACCAATGGGCTGATGATCCGGATCAGGAAGAACGACCGCGCATCATAATACACATGGCTGAACGGATAGCCGATGTTGTCATTGAAGACCGAAAGGTGTTGCCAGTCGTTATCACCGAACAATACCCAGAAATAAGTGCTGGGGTCCTGCTCCGCAAGCCGCGCCATGGAAACCGCTGAATAGAAATACGCGATCGTATCCCCACCTTCGTAGTAGTAGAAGTAGATGAGGCTGAAGGCCACCCCGCCCACCACCTTCGCTAGCAATCCCCACACGTAGTGCTTGTACTCCGGGTGTTGTTTGATCATCACGCTCTTCTCACGAGCGAAGACCGCGAAGAGTACCACTAGGCATACCAGTCCCATGGCCCATTCCCAATAGGCAATATCGACGTATCCGTGGTAATAGACCCAGAGTAGGGACATGGGGCCAAAGGTCGTTAACGAAGGTTCAGCCTTCTCTGTGATCACCACAAGGACAGCGATGTGAAGGCAGGGTTGCCCCAACTTCGCAGCCGATCGATCCGGTCAAGTTGTATTCCATGCTCAGGCGTTTCCTCTCAGGTGTTCGGTGGTACGTGGTGAATATGTGGCATTGGTGTGTCACGCATCGCCGCGTGGGATCAGCAGGATCCAAAGTGGTGTACCTGGATCTGCGTGAGAACCTGTGGCACCGGTATCTGCACATCCTGGTGTTGTTCCTGATGGACCAGGGATACACCGTCCACCTCCGGCATCGCTGGCGGTTCATCGCGTCGTGGGCATCCCACGACCTCTTCCGACGAAGTGGAAGTTTCCGGTTGTATTGCTTGCGAGAACCCGATCCGGGAGCTTGGCTTATCACGGACCGATGCACATCCCGGAACCACACGCTGATCGATGTGGACGCCTTCCGGATCCCGGGAGAGGATGGTCAAGGTCTGTATGTCCCCATGCCGATGGTGGATACGCGGTACATCCTTGGGTTACTTAAAATGCCATTGCCGGAAGCAGGACCGGACCGCCAACGAAAGGTCTTCTTCTTCGGGAACATGGATCGCCTCGCTTATACCCGCGAGGAACCGAGCACCGTGTTCGGGTGCTTCCGTCGCGCCGAGTTGATGGACATCATCCAGCGGCGCTTCGCTGATCACATCCACCGGCCGGACACCGTCGCAGCGATCATGGCGGATACGGAGCGTTATATCGTACTGATGGACCGGCACCGTGAGTACATCAGGCCGAAGGATCTGAATGGTGTCCTAGCGCGCTTCGACTTCTTCCTAGCGCCGAGCGGTGTGGTGATGCCCCTGTGCCACAACATGATCGAAGCGATGTTCGCTGGGTGCATTCCGATCCTGCAGCACGCACATCTCTTGGAGCCACCATTGCACGATGGCATCGAGTGCCTTTCATTCCGTGATGAAGAGGGTCTTGTCAGCACATTGGAACGGATCCGGTCGTTGGATCCCGCGACGATCAAGGCCATGCGCTCGGCGGTTCTTGAGTATTGCTCCAAGTACCTCACACCGACAGCGGTGATCGGCTCGCTCGAAAAATTGCGCGAGAACGCCGGCCCGATCCACTTGAACGGTGAGTTGGCCAGCGTCGAGCGGCTTCGTACGCGACTTGATGAACAGGGTATTGAAGGTCCTCTCCCCTTCCCGGCGCGGGGTCAATGATGATAGGGCAACCGGTTCAGCACCGTGAACGCCCGGTATAGTTGTTCCGCAAGGATCACACGGACCAGTTGATGCGGAAACGTCATGGACGATAGGCCAAGTACCAGATCAGCACGTTGTCGCACGGCGTCGTTGAGTCCATAAGCGCCTCCCACCAGGATAGCGAGTTGGCGAACACCTTGATCCCTCCACGTCCCGATCCTGTTCGCGAAGGCGACGGTGCTCAGTTGTACGCCGGTCTCATCCAGCACGATCACACGCTCGCCGGGTTGAAGAGCGGCGATCAGCCGTGTGCTCTCCGTCTCGCGCTGTCTGGATGGGTCAGCGCCGACCGCTTCCGGCACCACGACCAATTCAATGGTGGCGAAGCGCTGCGTGCGGTCCACGTACTCGGACAATAGATCGGCCACGGGTCCGCGTGCGGTCTTGCCTACGAACAGGATCCTGATCCTCATGTGTGCGATCGTGTTGGTAAGTCGGTGGCTTCCGATGGTTCCTGGTGGCCCGGTATTTGCCAAATTTCGGCACAAATGATCCGACCCATGATCCGCATCCTCCTGCCCATTACCGCCATGCTCTTCGCCACGGGCCTATTCAGTCAGGATGTCGTGAAGGACCAAGTGGTGGAAGCCCTGCGATCAGGGAATTCAAAAGACCTCTCCGCCTTGTTCATTGCGAACATCGACCTGACGGTGAAGGAAACGGCCGATGTGTACAGCAAGGCCCAAGCCGAGCAGATCCTCCGCAAGTTCTTCAACGATCATCCACCGGTCGGCATGGTGATCGAGCACAGCGGTGTGAGCAAGAGTGGCGACAAGTATTTCATCGGGATCCTGCGCACCACCACCGGATACTTCCGCACTACCTTCTTCCTGAAGCGTGTGGATGAGAGCTTCCAGGTGAAGCAGTTGCGGATCGAGACCAGCAAGAACGACTTCTGATCGTGCTGCCTGCCAGCACGGACGAATTGATCGATCGCGCCTTCCGCGAGGATGTGGGCGATGGTGATCATACCACGCTGGCAACCATCCCGGAAGGATCGAAAGGCGCCGCCCGGTTGTTGGTGAAGCAGGATGGCATCCTGGCCGGCGTTGAACTCGCGGAGCACATCGCGAAACGCTTTGACCCCGAACTTTCGTTGCGCGTGTACATCATCGATGGAGCGCGTGTATCGCCGCCTGACATCGCCTTCGATCTTCGCGGGCCGCAACGATCCATCTTGACCGTGGAACGCGTGATGCTCAACTTCATGCAGCGCCTTAGCGGGATCGCCACGCTGACGCGGCAATACGTGGACGCGGTGGAAGGCACCAAGTGCGAGATCCTCGATACGCGGAAGACCACGCCAGGACTTCGTGAGTTGGAGAAATGGGCCGTGCGTCTTGGCGGTGGCACCAATCATCGTCTCGGGCTGCACGACATGATCATGATCAAGGACAACCACGCCGATATGTGCGGCGGGATCCCGCAGGCGATCGCTGCTGCCAAGGAATACCTGCAACGCACAGGCAAGGATCTGCCGATCGAGGTGGAAACCCGGAACTTGGAAGAAGTGGAACTCGTGATGCGGACAGGCGGCGTACAACGGGTGATGCTGGACAACTTCACGCCCTACTTGTTGCGCAAGGCGATTGACCGGATCGAAGGGAAATACATCACTGAAGCTTCCGGCGGCATCACCTTGGAAACCATCCGATCCTACGCGGAAACCGGTGTCGATTCGATCTCCATCGGTGCGCTTACGCACAGCGCCCGTGCGTTGGACCTCAGTTTGAAAGCACACTGAGAGCATGATCAAACGTCTGCTGCGCCGACTGATGTTTTCCAGGACGTTCCGTCGGCTGATCGGGTGGAGCCAACGGATCATTCTCCCGGGCTGCGAAGGGTTCAACCTGTACCGGATCTCCCGCTTCTTCGTGTCAGCCCTGGCCAAGGGCCGGATCGTTACGCGCGCATCCGCTATCGCATTCAAGTTGTTCCTGGCCTTCTTCCCTGCGGTCATCGTGCTGCTCACCCTCATCCCCTTTGTCCCGATCGAGGACTTCCAGACCAAGCTGCTGGTCACCTTCAAGGACATGATGCCGATGGAAGTCTTCAAGTTCATCCAAAGCACGTTGGAGGATCTGGTGGTGAAGAAGCACGGGACCTTGCTCTCGATCAGTTTCCTGGTCGGTATCTACCTCGCCAGCAACAGCATCGATGCGATCCTGGCCGGATTCAGCGGAAGCGCGAATCACACCACATGGCACAGTCCCTTCAAGCAGCGCCTGCTCAGCCTTGGTCTGCTGGTAGCGCTCACCGTGCTCATGGTCATTGCCATTCCGTTGCTCACCGTGAGCGGCACCGTGATCTACAAGTTGGACGGCCTTGGTTTCTTCACCAGTGAACTCCATGTACTGGCACTCTTCGCCGTGAAGTGGACGATCTCGGTATTGATCGTGGCCATGTCCGTTTCCTTGCTCTACAATGCGGGTGACCCGACCACGCGCCGGTTCAAGCTTTTCTCCCCCGGCGTTCTATTGGCCGTGTTCCTGATCCTCGTCGTCTCACAGGCCCTTGCATTCATGTTCGGGCACTTCACCAATTACAATGCGCTGTACGGGTCCATCGGTGCGATCCTGGCCGTGCAGCTGTGGATCTACTTCAACATGATCGCGATCCTCGTGGGCTACGAGTTGAACACGAGCATTGCCCGTGCGCGGATCCTGCACCGTTCACGGCTGGAGGTCTGATCCGATCCAACCTTTCCGGATACCTTCGGGCCCATGCCCGGATCAGGCACCTCCATGCGACCTATACTCCTACTCTGCGCCTTCTCATTGGCCCTTAGCCTACCAGCCCAACGGTATGATGACCAACATCCGCCGAACACCTATCGCAACGCGGACAACCCGTACTACTGGAAGAACCGCCCACCTTATGAAGGCTATTGGCAGCAGGACGTCCATTACCTGATCAAGGCGCGCATGGATGATGAGTTGGATGCGATCGATGGCGAACTCACCCTCTACTACAACAACAATTCACCCGACACGCTGCGGTATGTGTTCTTCCACCTCTACCAGGAAGCCTATGTGAATGGATCACACCTCGCGGAAAAGATGGCCGCAGAGGGCGAGGACATGCGGCGGTACCGGAAAATGGCCTACGCCGGCACGCGGATCAAGAGCCTGACCTCGGAAAGCGATACCCTGCGCACGGAACAGGACAACACCGTCCTGAAGGTCTGGTTGAATGAGCCATTGCCTCCCGGTGAACGCACGGTCTTCCGGATCTCCTTCAGCACGCATTGGGCGAATGGTCTGCCGCGCCGGATGAAGCTCTTCAATTCATGGGGATCCAAACACTATGACGGTGTGCATTGGTATCCGCGCATCGCCGTCTATGATCGCAAGTTCGGCTGGGACACGCAGCAGCACTTGGGCAGCGAGTTCTACGGGGACTTCGGCACCTTCGACGTGGAACTGGATTTCCCGCACCAGTACGTACTCGATGCCACCGGCGTGTTGCAGAACCCGAGCGAGGTGATGCCTGCGGATCTGCGTGCGCGCTTGGACATCACCAACTTCAAGGACAAACCTTGGAACGAAGCGCCTTCGGTGATCACGCCTCCGGAACCCGGTAAACGGAAAGTGTGGAAGTTCCACAGCGAGAACACGCATGACTTCGCGTTCACGGCGGACCCCACCTACCGGATCGGTGAAGCCGAATGGAACGGCGTGAAGTGCATCGCACTGGTGCAGGAACCACACGCGAGCAAGTGGCAGAATGCGGCGGAGTATTGCGCGAAGGTCATCAAAGCGCATAGCACATCCTTCGGCATGTACGCCTACCCGAAGATGATCGTGGCCGACGCACGCGACGGCATGGAGTACCCCATGCTCACCTTGGATAGCGGCAACGAGCCGAACTACCGCGGATTGTTCGTGCATGAGATCGGGCACAACTGGTTCTTCGGCATGGTGGGCAGCAATGAGACCTATCGTGCATTCATGGACGAGGGCTTCACGCAATTCCTCACCGCCTGGGGATTGGAGAAGATCGACGGCGACACCGTGGTGGTGGAGGAACCGGCAACGAAGTACGAGCAGCGCTACACCAAACCCGAACTGGCCCGGGAGAGCGAGGTCTATTACAGCTACCAGCGCGATGCGGTGCGCGATCGCCTACCTCCGATCAACACGCACAGTGACGAGTTCGACTACTGGTCCGCGAAAGGTTTCGGTGGATACGGCCATGTGTACAGCAAGACGGCCGTCATGCTCTTCAACCTGCAATACACCTTGGGGGATGATCTCTTCCTCGCTGCGATGCAGCACTATTTCGACCAATGGAAGATCTGTCACCCGTACCCGGAGGACTTCCGACAGAGCATGATCGATTTCACCAAGGTGGACCTGAACTGGTTCTTCGATCAGTGGATCGAAACGGACAAGCGGATCGACTACGCCGTGGGCAAGGTCACCGGGAAACGCAATGATGCCGGACAGACGATCGAGATCAAACGGAAGGGATCGTTGCAGATGCCGATCGATCTGCGCGTGACCGGTAATGATGGGAACATCCATGACTTCCACATTCCCAATACGTGGTTCGAGAAGAAGACCAATGCGACGGTGCTACCGCGATGGATCGGCCTGGGTGAATTGCAGCAGTCCTACACGGCCAAGGTGAACATCCCCACCGGGATCTCGCAAGTGGACATCGATCCCACGAACCGATTGGCGGATGCGAACAAATTGAATGATCACATGGCACTACCCGTGGAAGTGACCTTCGATCACCACATCCGCAACTACCCGGACCGACGGACCTACGAGGCCTTCGTGCGGCCGGACCTTTGGTGGAACGGCTATGACGGTGTGAAGGCCGGCTTCCACGTGAACGGTAGCTACATGAAGTACAAGCACCGCTTCTCGCTAAGCGCGTGGTTGAACACCGGCCTTGGACAATACCTCCCACCGGATACGAAGGGCGTGCCGGCGGATTCCATTCCCGGCAATGCGAACACCGGCTTCGATCCGATCTCCTTCAACTTCCTTTACTCGAACGGTACGGAGAAACTGCTGAAGGGATCCAGCGTCTTTGCGCAAGCGCGAATGCTCGATGGCTTGAACCGGTTCAGCGCAGGATTCCAGTACTCCTTGCCCAACGGCCGAACGGATGCGCAAGTGGAAGCGCTGTACTTCTGGCGCAAGGACAGTACGGACCTCACCTACCTCATCAACCCGCAGGAGTGGGACTTGAATGCGTTGAACGCCTCCATCAACACCAGCGTCCGCCACCGGTACGACTACGCGATGGGCCGCGGAGATCTGCTCTTTGAGACCCGTTCCAGCGCGCCTGGATCCGCAGCGGGCTATGGGTGGCTCCGGCTCAAGGCGGTGAACACCACCAGTGCCGCAGGACTTGAATTCCGGACGCGTGTATTCGCACAGTACGGCAGCGGATCAACGCCGCGTGAAAGTGCATTGTACCTCGCGGGAGCATCGCCCGAGGACCTGATGGAGAACAAGTACACGCGCAGTGTGGGCATGGTGCCCTATGATTGGTCAGGCTTCGGTGCGGGGGTGAACCATTTCCAACAGGGCGGTGGTCTTGGCTTGCGCGGGTATGCAGGTTACCTCGCGCCTGAACTCACGAGCGATGATGACCTCATCTACACCTACCTCGGCAACACGGGTGCATCCATGAGCGGCGAGATCGACCTCGACGGACTTGTGCCTTTCCGTCCCGGCAAACTCGCGCGCGTCCTTCACCTCGATGCGTACCTCTTCGGCGATGTGGGTGTGATGGGCTATCGCACGCGCCGATCAGGGAGCACCACGTTGACCATCGCTGATCCGCGCGCGGATGCCGGTGCCGGTTGTGCGCTCACGATCAAACGCTGGGGACCGCTCACGGACCTCAAGCCGCTCACGATCCGCTTCGATATGCCGCTGTTGCTCTCGGCACTACCGGCGGGCGAGTCGGATCATTTCGCTTTTAGGTACGTGGTAGCGATCGGGAGGAGTTTCTAACAGCGTCCACGATTGTTTGGGATGATCACCGACTAACCGTGATCCGACCGCTCATGAAGGTGGTACGGTCCGCGAGCAACCTCAGGGTATAGATGCCGGAGGCGACCCCGCTCAGGTCAACGGGTTCGCTTTCGATGAACGGTACTGATAGGACCTGCTGGCCGAGCGCATTGATCAGCTGCAACTCTACTCCGGAAGGAGGAACGCAGCACGTTGCAGTGATCCGAACATGATCCCCATTCGATGGATTGGGTGAAATGCGGAGTCGTCCGTCCCGCTCTTCCGGTTCCCGGACCCCATTGAGATCCACTTTGACCAATTCCCAGAGATCATTGTGGTAGGTCTCGCTCGGGAGCAAGTGCGAACCCAGCCCACCGAATGTGCGATCACCGATACCGAACGATGTACCACTCCAACCACTAGCTCCCGGGTAATCCGGGATCGGATTCCATGTGTTCGACGCAGGATGATACCGGTAAGCATCATAGAAAACATTGAGTCCGACATCCTTCCCTCCGGCAATGACCGCATCGTATTGAAAGGCCATCACCATGGTCCATGATCGACCCAAGCCCGGCATCGGCGGCTTGCTGGTCCACGTTTCCGCGATCGGATCGAACTCCCACAATTCATTGGTGAAGTCCAAGCTGGCATCCCTTCCACCATGGACATAACCCTTTCCGTTCAATGTAAAAGCCGTGGACCCATATCGTGCAAGTCCGGGGATCCCCGTCGCAGCGGTCCATGTATCGCTCACGGGATCATACCGCCACATGTCATCGAGGAACGGACCGGTGCCGGATCCGCTGTTCCCACCGCCGACATATCCAAACCCATTGATCGCGAAGCCGTGCGCGCCATAGCGCGGCGTGCCAGGCAGCGACGCTTTCGTTGCCCACGAATCGGAGATCGGGTCATAGGCATACAGTGTGGTGGTCCAACTGCTCGTCGTTGCTTGACCACAAGCCACATAGCCCATTCCACCCACGCTGAAGGATGCACCGTGCCTTCTTGGTGTTGGCAAACTTGCGACCTGGTTCCACGCATCGGCTACCGGGTCATATCGCCAGCATTCGGTCAGGGTGCCGCTGGCATTCCCCCCACCTGCTACATAACCGTACGCACCGATCACGAACGTGAATGGACCGTACCGGCCACTTGCAGGGAGCGACGCACGTTGTTCCCATTGGAATGAAACCTGGGCGGAGGCACCCTTCGCACTTGTGAGGGTCACGCAGAGCGCGATCAACAGTGGGGTCGATTTCATTTCACACCCAGATATGGATCCGAATGTACTGCGCCAAGGTCGCGAAGCACCGGGTCATCGCTCCGCTCGAGCGATCCCGGAAACAAGATCTGAAAAACGCTGACGCGCTGTGATCGGATATCGATCGGTGATCCGCTGACGGGCCATCGCTCCTTTCAACCCGGTGTCACACAACAAGGCTGCACCAATGATGGGTTGCAATTCGACCGCGTTCCGGTGCTCCACAACGAATCCCGTGTCCCCTACGATCTCCGGCAACGCGGCCACCTTACTCACGATCGGCACACAGCCGCAGAGCATCGCTTCACAGGGCGCGCTGGGGAATCCTTCCCAAATGCTCAGTTGCACGTAGAACTCGTGCCGCGCATACATCGCAGGCAACTCCTCGTAGGGAATGAAACCGATCAATTCCACGTTCGTGGGAACGTGATCGTATCGCATGGCCGTGGTGTTGCCGACCAAGGTGAAATGGCATTGCGGGAATTTCTCGGCCATAGCGAAGAACAGATCGATCCCCTTGCGTTGGAAGTTCGGCGCGTTCATTTGCGCGACGGTGAGAAAGGATCCGGGACGTCGCACGCCGACGGGTTTGAATCGCTCCGGATCGTAGCCGTACGCGATCACCGTGCAGGGTGTGCTGTTCCCGGGATCGAAAGCCTTGTAGCCTTGATGGATCGGATCACCCGCTGCCGTTGAGTAATGTTGATCGGAATGGATCAGGTTCTCGCTGCAAGGCACCAGGTGAGTTGCCATGCGCAATGACCTGCGCGTCATCCAACCCATGGGGAAACGGTGATGCGCACCGTAGCGGAACGATGGGAACGAAGCACAGTCATAACCACCAAGTGAAATGACGGCTGGAACCTTGAACATCCGACCAAGCAAGGCCGGCAGGAAGGAATGGAAACCACCGAACTGGGTGACGCTCACCGCAGCGGATGGAAGGTGGCGCAGCAGGAAGAAGAGTTGTCGGATCAAGGACCACGGTGTTAGCCACTTGCTCCTTGGTGCGAAGACGTGGATCACCACCTCGAATTCCTTGGAGAGCAAGGCCACATCATTCCGCGCGAATGATGCCATGATCGTGGTGCAGTAGATCAACTTGGGTTTGCGGATCTTGTTCACGGCGCAGCGAAACTAGGGTAGGCATCCTCTCCAAAACTCCAACAGGTTGCGCTATCTTCGGAAACATCCAACTTCCTCACAATGGGTTCTCGAACGGCTTTGTGTTTACTGATCCTGGTATCCGGAACGACTACAAGTGGACAGGCTGTCGTCCAGATCTACTCTGAAAAAGATGCGGTGATCGGATATCACTACAACCTGAATTCGGAGAATACCAATTACAATGGTGCGGACTGGTTTGGAGCGCTCTCCCAACCCGGAAATATGGGTGGAGAGAACAACTCTCGTTCCCTGATCCACTTCGACCTGAGCGACTTTCCGCCGGGCTCGCTGATCGATGAAGCGACGTTGGATCTATTCGGCCGAGGTGCCGTTGGTCTGGGCGATGCCGCTTCTGTGGGGAACATCGGCGCCAACGCCTGTTACCTCGAACAGATCACGGAGTTCTGGGAGGACAATACAGTGACTTGGAACACGCAGCCTTCTGTATCCTCGGTCAATGCTGTGAGCCTTGTGCAGAGCACACAGTTGATCCAGGACTACATGAACATCGAAATAACTGCTATGGTCCAAGCCATGATCAATGATCCGTCGCAAGCACAGGGCATTCTCTTGCGCGTACAGATCGAGGACCCTACCAGGGGCTTGTTCTTTTGTGGGAACGCATACGCCAACCCGGCCAAACGGCCCCGTTTGAATATCAAGCCGCATGGGCATGTCTCGGTGCCCACTTATTCGAGGATCACGGAACTTCATTTGGCACCAAATCCTGTTGCCCTATATGATCGGAGCCGATTGGAACTGCCTGATAATTTCCGTGCGGGTTGGATCAGTATCGTCGATCCCACCGGACGGCCGATCCAGGAAATTCCCATTGATGATCGCAGCCCACAGAAGGTGACCATTCAACCACCGGCACCGGGACGATTTCTAGTGATCCTTAAGGATAGGAACGGAGTGGTTCTCGGATATGCCGAGCTGGTCGGTCTCCTTGAATAGCTAATTGACGTTGCTATTGTCGGCCATGCCGACCTGACGGGATCGGCATTCGACGATCGGCAGGCTAGATTTGGCCCTCAAATCCGCAACGATCATCATCTAGCATGGCATGCGCTTGAGCGAACGTCTCTGCCTGTTGTTGAACCGGGCATTCCCGAAACGTGGGATCGAAGGTCGCGGATCACCAGGTGCCTATTCCGAAGCTCAGTTCCATTGGGCGGAAAAGAACTACAGCTTGTTCTCCTCGTCCATTGACCTGAAAGGCAAAGTGGTGTTGGATGCGGGGTGTGGGCCCGGAGGAAAGACCTTGTACTACGCAACCAAGGGATGCCGCAGCATTGTCGGCGTTGATCTTGATCCTGTTCGGATAGGGCATGCTCAACAATTCCTTCGCGCGCATCCGGATGTCAAGGTGGAATTCATGGTCGGTGATCTTTCCAAACTGGATTTTCCTGCGGATTCATTCGACGTGATCTTCCTCAACGATGTCTTTGAGCATGTCGCTCGCCCTCTCCTCGAACAGGTGTTGCAAGAACTGAAGCGGGTATTGAGACCCGGAGGGAGCATCTGCATGGAATTCCCTCCATGGACAAGTTTCGATGCCGGTCATCTATACGACCACATATATATCCCTTGGTGCCAGTTGATCTTCTCGGACCGGACGCTGGTCAACGTTCTGGAACACATGCAGGCCAAAGGACCGGAGATCGGAAGCAGTTCGGTCATTGACCATTATCTTGAATTGAACCGGATCACCATCCCCGAGGCACGGTCTCTCTTTCATAAACTGGCTTTCAACATTCGAGTGTTCCGGCATGAGCGAGTCAAAGGCATCAAGCTATTCGCATGGTGGCCTTGGCTCGATTCGCTGCTTACTCGAAGGGTCGTCGCTGTTCTTGGGAAGTAGCCCCCTTTCGAATACTCCCCACTCCTGTGGCGCTGGTAGTGATGCCATGCATACCAAGACCAAGGTGAAGGCGGGAGGTATCATCGCTGGACACGATTACGTCACCGGGAATTGGGACGGTGGGGTTCGCTACGGCGTAGTGGAAGCCGTACACGAATTCTGCGTGAAGTACGATTGGGAGCTCATCCTCCTTACCCACGAAACCGACCGCCACTTGAGCTTCGCGATCCGCGCGATCAGCGAGTAGCC
>Ga0138256_10002028_pt1 | contig 21769 bp, 16 predicted proteins | sample KNB2016incub_MG_FD_105486 | JGI IMG/M metagenome (GOLD analysis project Ga0138256, IMG submission 105486) | Active sludge microbial communities from wastewater in Klosterneuburg, Austria - KNB2014incub_MG | ecosystem: Engineered > WWTP > Activated sludge > Unclassified | place: Austria... | reverse complement strand
TCGGGTGGTCCACTCGGCCATCGCCCGCGTGGTGCCGGGCCAGCCCGTGGACTGAGCCAGGCCGTTCAGGCAGAAGAACGCTGCGAACAAGAGGGCGGTGCTCGACGCGCCGAAGGCGGCGCAGGCCGCGGCCGAGGCCAGCATGCCGGCGCCGATCAGTCGTCGCGCCCCGACCCGATCGCCGGCAAAGCCCGAGGCGAACTGCCCCACCGAATAGGCCGCGAGATAAGCCGTGTCGATGGCGCCGAGCGCGCCTTCGCTCACCCCCAGCTTGTCGTGCAGCGACTTCTTGGCAACGCTGAGCCCCTTGCGCCCGGTGTAGTACGAGGCGTACGCGACCCAGCTGAGAGCCCAGACCACCCAGCGATAGCGCGGCACACGCCGACCCTAACCGACTGCCCGCGCCGGGGGGTGACGAATGAGTGACGTCACCACTCGCTGAGGCAGATCCGCGGCGACGGGTCGCGTGGCTTCGGCGCGCTGGCATCGGGCATGGGGCTGCGCGCGGGAAGCGTGGCGTCCGGGGGCTCGTCCGCCGGTCCGGCGTCGGGCTCCGGCACGATCACCTCGACCTGTTGCGGAGGCTCGAGGCACGCGGCGGGCTTCTGCTCGGCGGCACAGCTGGGGGCCCCGCCCAGGCCCGCGCCAGCGAGTGCGGCGGCCATCAGCCGCGCCCGCCGCCCGAGGATCGCCCTTCTGTCCTGGTCCATCCCGCTTCCCTTTGAAATCGCCGTCCGAATGTGACAGTTGAAACCGGCCTGCGCCCGTAGCTCAGCTGGATAGAGCGCTGGATTTCTAATCCGGTGGTCGGGGGTTCGAGTCCCTCCGGGCGTGCCAGGCTCAGTCGATCGGTCGGTTCTCGGCGTCTTCGATCTGAGACAGCGCTGCGGCCAGGGCGTCTTTGGCGCGCTCGAGCGCCGCCTTGTCGTCGGTCCACTTGGCGCGCGCCTTGGTCAGGCGCTGCGACTCGCTCGCCAGGTTGGCCGCCGTCAGGTCCAGATCGCCCCGGGTGGCTGCCAGCTCGGCCTCGAGCTGCGAGACGCGCCCTTCGCGCGCCGCGATGGTATCGCGGGCTGCGCCGTGCTCGCTCTTCTCGCTGGCCAGGGCCGCTTCCAGCTGCGCGATCTGGCCGTCGCGATCGCGAATCGTGGCGCTCCCCGAGTCGCGTTCTTCGGTGCGCTGTTGCAGGTCGCCTTTCAGCGAGGCGATCTGGGCGTCGCGGCTGGCCTCGCTCTCTTCCTTCGAGCGCTCGGTCGCCGCCAGCTTCTCGCGGGTCTCTGCCAGCTCGGCCTTGGTCGCGTCGTGTGCCGCCGTGAGCGCCGCCTCGGCGTCGGCGCGGGCCGCTTCCAGCTCGGCCTCGCGATTCGACAGACGCTGCTTTGCCGCGCTGTCCGCGTCGTCCATCGACTGCGCGTGCTCGGCCTTGAGCTTGTTCATCGCGTCTTCGTTGGCGCGATGCAAGGCCGCCATCTTCGAGTCGTATTCCTTCTTCAGCTCGGCCTCACGCTGGGTGATGGCCTCTTCTTTGGCGCGTTCTGCCGCACGGCCCGCTTCTTCCAGTGCTGCCGCCTGGGCCTCTGCCGCCTCGCCCCTGGCCTGCTCGACGGCCGCCGCGAGGTTCTCGCGACCTTGCTGTTCGGCCTGGGCCACGTCGGCCTTGCGCTTCGCCTCGGCCGCTTCCAGCTGCTCCTGATGCTCGGCGCGCAGTGAGGCGTCCTTGGCATCGCGCGTCGCCAGCTCGCGCATGTGCGCCTCTTTGGCGTCGTCCAGCTCGCGGCTCTTGGCCTCGAGGTCGCCCTGCAGCTTCTCGCTCTTGCGCTTGAAGTCGTCCGCGCGCTTGCCCGCTTGCTCTTTGTCGGCGCGAGTGGACTCGAGGCTCTTCTGGGTGTCCGACAGCTGCGATTCGAGCTCGGCAATGCGGTCGTTCAGATCGGCCTTGTCGCGATCGAGCTTCAACGCGCCGTCGCGCAGGGCCAGCAGCTCTTTGTCCTTGCTGGTGGCCTGCTCGCGCAGATCCAGCAGCTCTTTGTCCTTCTTGTTGAGCTGCTCGCGCAGATCCAAGAACTCACGAGCGGAGCTGCCGCTGCTCTTCCCCGCCGACGAGAGCTTGGCCTTGGTTTCGTCCAGCTCGCGCTTCAGGCGTTGCACCTCGGCGTCTTTGCTGGCTTCGCGGCCCGCGGTGTCTTCGAGCTCGGTGGCCTTCTGGCGGGCGGTCTCGAGGTCACCCTCGAGCTCGCCGACGCGTGCGCGCAGCTTGTCGATCTCGGCCTGCAGCGCCGGCTCGGCCGAGGCGCGCGGCGGGGCGGCAGCGGGGGGCGGCGCGATCGACGCGGGTGCCCGCTCGGGCTCCCGCGGGGGCGCGGGTTCCGCAGCAGCGGGCTCGGGCTCGGGTTCGGGCTCGGGCTCGGGCTCGGGTGGCGGCTGTGACGCCACCGGCGGCGTGGAGGGCTTCTGCTGAAGCGAGTCGAAGACCTGGTCGAGCTCCCCCTCACCACCGCCGCCGCCGTCGGCCGCCAGCGGCTCGGCGTCGTCGAGCACGATCTCGTCGTCGATCACGATGTCACTGGGCGGCGGCTCGGTGAGCCCTCCGGCTTCCGGCAGCGCGACGAAGGCCCGGGCGCGACCCATCAGGTCACCGAACGAGATCGGTTTGTGGATGTAGTCCTCTGCGCGCGTGCGCAGGCGCCGGTGCTGCTCGAACGTCTCTTCCGTCGAGTCGCTGCTCATGATGATGAGCGGGATGTCTTTGAGCGCCGGGTCGCGCTTGAGCTTGTTGCAGACCGAGAAGCCGTTCATGCGCGGCAGCTCGATCGAGAGCAGGATCAAGTCGGGCTTGTTTCCGGCGGCTTCCTGCAACCCGACGTTCGCTTCGTCGACGACCGTCGTCTCGCAACCCAGGGCCGTGAGACCGCCTTTCACCACCGTCGCGAATTCAGCGTCCGCTTCGAAGACCAGTACCTTCATTGGCAACTTTCCGCGGGGAGGATCCGGCCGAGATGACCGGGGAGCGCAAACGCGAGGAGCCCACAATATCGGCCACTTGGAGCAGGGTCAAACCTGCTGTGGGCCGGCGCCCCCGTTCTTGCGGGCCGCCTTCTCCGCGTGTCCGCTGGTGCCCGCGCGGCGCGCCAGCTCACGAAGCACTTCGCGAAACGGGACCTGGCGCGCTTCGAGACCGACCAGCAGGTGGAAGAGCACGTCTGCGCTCTCGGCTGCGACACGCTCTGCCGACTCTTCGGCGATTGCAGCCGCGAGCTCGGCCGCCTCTTCTCGAAGCTTGGCGCCGATCTGGGGTGCGCCGCCGTCGAGTAGTGCTCGCGTGTAGCTCTTTTCCGCACTACTGCTCGCCCGTGCGGCGATCACCGCCTGGAGCGTGAGCAAGGTCGGCGCCGGGTCCCGCGGCTCGCCCTCGGGCGACTGGAAGAAGCAGCTGGCCCGGCCGGTGTGGCACGAGGGGCCCTCGGGCTCGACCGAGAGCAAGAGCGTGTCGCCGTCGCAGTCCGCGCTGATGCCGTGCACCTTCAATCGATTGCCGCTGGTCTCGCCCTTCTGCCAGAGCTTGCCGCGCGAGCGGCTGAAAAACGTGGCAAACCCGCACTCGCGCGTGGCCGCCAGCGCTTCGCGGTTCATCCACGCCACCATGCGAACCTCGCCCGTGAGGTGATCCTGAGCCACCACCACGATCAGCCCGCGCTCGTCCCATCGGAGTTCCACCCACCCACTCTACGGGCCTGCGAGGCCGGCGGGCCAGGGGGCAGCGGCCCCCGCAGCCCCACGGGGTAGTGGGGGCGCGTCCCCACGGTGGGCGTATGGACTACCTGGTTTCCTCGATGTTTCTGCTTGGCCTGGATTCTGCTTTTGGGATGGCCGGGGCAAGGCCCCTCGGAGGAAACCCATGGCTCAGAGCTCTTCCCGTCGTCGCGTGGTTCGCGCCCTCACCCTCCCCTTCCTGGTAGCGCTCGGTCTGACCGCAGCGAGCTGCTCCAGCGACAAGGGGGAAGAGAGTGATGGCCCCGCAATCAAGAACGTGAAGCAACTCGTCTACGCGGTGCGCCAGACGATGTCGCAGAACGAGGATGGCTCGTGGAACGTCCACGTGGCCGATGGCGAAGGCCAGGTTCTGAACTACGACCGCTTCGTCCCCGGCGGGCGGCTCGAGGTCCTGAACCTGTCGACGGGTGACACCGCCAACATCATCGAGGACTTCAAGACGGCCGACATTGGCGGCCTGGACCTGAACTTCGAGGGCACCAAGGTCGTGTTCTCGATGAAGCAGAGCGGCAGCGACTCGTACCACATCTACTGGGCGGCGCTGCAGCCCAACGATGACGGCAAGTTCGAGATCCACCAGCTCACCTTCGGCGACCAGGACGACATTCAGCCGGCCTGGATCCCCGGCGACAAGATCGCGTTCATCACCAACCAGGGCTACACCGAGATGGGTACTCGTGCCGACGAGTACAACCACAGCCGGCAGGTGTCGCAGCTGGCATTCGTGACCGTGTCCGGTGGCGACGCCGACCGCAAGCTGTGCTCGCAGAACCTGTCGCACACCGTCGGCCCGTTCGCGATGCAAGATGGTCGCGTTGGCTTCACCCGCTGGGAGCACCTCGAGAACGTCAACGACTCGAAGCTGTTTGCCGCCAACCCGGACTGCACTCAGATGACTGCAGTCAGCGGCCAGCACGGCAAGCCGTCGAACTCGCTGGTGCAGGGTGTCGAGACCAACACGGCGAACATGTTCATCGCGGTGGCCGCCGACCGCCAGCAGCCGAACCACGCTGGCGCGCTGGTGCTGATCGACGCCCGCAACCCCGACAACCCGGCGGCCTTCTACGAGGAAGAGCCGGAGTACACCGTGCTCAGCGAGGCCGTGCCCACGGGCCGTGACCCCTCGCCGGTGGGCCGCTACCGCGCGCCGACCATGCTGCCGGACGGTCGCATCCTCACCGGTTGGGCCAAGGGCTTCGTGAACGAGCTGAACGAGCTCTCGCAGACCCCGCCGGACTTCGGCGTCTACATCTACGACCCGCAGACCCGCACCAACCAGCTGGTGAAGGACTACGAAGGCACCTGGGAGATCTACGCGAAGCCGGTGGTGAAGCGGAACACGCCGCCGATCATCGGCTCGATCCAGGACACTCCGGACTCCACCGTTCCCGCGGTCTTGGGCTCGATCGACATCAAGCAGACCTCCCTGGCGGCGGTCCACGGCGACAGCGTCGAGGGCGCGCAGTTCGTCAAGAGCACGCCGATGGACGAGGCGCTGAAGCAGGCCGTCAAGGTGCGCATCATCGAGGGCTTCTCGAGCGAGGGCGCCACCGGCGTCACGATGTTCGGCCTGACGATGTCCGAAGGCGGCGCCATCTTGGGCGAAGCCGAGGTCTACGACGACGGCTCGTGGCTCGCGGCCGTCCCGCCGTACGTGCCGATCCACCTCCAGGCCGTCGACGAGTTCGAGCTCGCGATCCGCAACCAGACGCTGTGGATCCAGGCGATGCCGGGCGAAGACCGCGTGTGTGGTGGCTGCCACGAGAGCCGCAAGGCCCCCGTGAAGCCGGGCGCTCAGGCGCTGACCACCGCGGCTGGCAAGGGCGACCCGAGCAAGGCGGATCACCCGATGAACTTCAACAAGGCGATCGCCAAGCGCCAAGAGTACCCCTGGTACAAGGCCGACTCGGGCTTCGAGGGCAACGAGATCCAGAAGATCCTCGACGCCAAGTGCGCGACTTGCCACAACGCGGGCACCACCGAGTACTACACCGTCACGATGAGCAACACGCTGACCGGCGAGACCACGCCTTACCAGATCCCGCGGCTCGACCTCAGCACCACGCCCATCACGGTGATGTACGACAACAAGGTCGCCACTTATCCGGCGAGCTACGTGTCGCTGTTCTACCCCGCGGGCATGGAAGTCGGGACGAAGCTCGACATGCAGGTCACCGGCACCGTTCCGCCGGCCTGGGCAGTCCCGAGCGACGCGCGCAACAGCGTGATGATCGAGAAGATCAACATGGTGTCGGCGAAGGACCCCAACAAGACCGCGTGGAAGCTGGGTGAGCCCTTCAGCGACCCGGGCGTCAAGGGCGGCACTCGCACGCTTCACCCCGAAGACAAGGGCGTGACGCTGACCCGCGAAGAGCGCACCGCGCTGATCCGCGCCATCGACATCGGCGGCCAGTACTACGCCCGCCAGAACACTGGATTCAAACCATTCGGCAGCGACCCCCTCGCTGGCGGCGGTTACAAGTGAGCTGAGGAGCAACGGAGAAAGCCATGAAGACCATTCGTACGACCCTGGGCGCACTCCTCGCTGGAGCCACTCTGCTCGTCTCCGGCGCTGTCATCGCGGACTCTGCTCCGAAGAACACCCTGAGCGGCCGCTCGAAGGTTTACAAGAACCTCGACCCGGCTTCGCTCGAGAGCCCGACGTCGGCCGCCGACATCCGCAACATCGGAGTGGGGGAGCTCGCCCCCACCGAGATCTGGGCGCGACTCGAGAAGGGTGAGAAGACGGAGTGCCTCGACTGCATCCCGATCGTCTCCAAGCTGATCTACGACTCACACTCTCGTACTCGCGAGATCAGCGCCTGGTGGCTGAGGCGCCGCATCCTGGGCGTCTTCGGACCCGGTCAGGTCTACGAACAGACCCTCAAGACCGCGACGGACGCTGGCGCCAGCGAGAACAAGCGCGCCTACGCCGTCGAGGCCCTGGGTGAGTTCCTGATCGCGCCGGGCGTCCCGGTGATCGCCAAGGCGGCCACCTCCGATCCGTCGGCCAAGGTCCGCAAGGCGGCCGCCCACGCCCTCTGGCGCATCAACAGCCAGGGCCCGAACGGCGAGCTGGCTCTCGCCATCGGTGACAAGGACGAGAGCGTGCGGCTGGAGGCCCTCTACGCCTCGACCCGCGTCAACGTCTTCACCGGCACGGCCGCGGTGGTGAAGCGCATCTCGGACGAGTCGCCGCTGGTTCGCAAGCGCGCGGCCGAGGCACTCGGCACGCTCCGGGCCAAAGACGCGGTGGCCGGGCTGATCGCGCTGACCTCACCCGCCACCGAATCCGACCCCGCGGTGCGCGCCGCAGCGGTCTCGTCCCTGGGCAAGATCGCCGACCCAGCGGCCAAGAGCGCGGTGAAGGCTGCCGAGAGCGACCCCAACCAGTTCGTTCGGGACGCCGCCGCCATCGCCCTGCGTCGCATCTGAGCGCAGGCCCCGACAGAAAACACGGCCCGACCTCGTCGCTGACGGGGCCGGGCCGTGGTGCTTTCGGGTGGGAGTTAGTATCGGCGCCGCGCTGGGGGCGTCGGGCGAAAACGCGACTCTCGTTGCGCTCGACGGCCCGACGAGCGGGGGTTGGGCGGGGATGGGTGCGACACTCTGCGGCCCCAACGGGCGCCGATGGTTTGGAACCTAAGTCCGGCCATTCGAGTGCGCCAGCCCCCCCACCCGCTCGCCGGGGCCCGGGGCCGCCGCCGCAGTTTTTGCCGGCTCAGACCCGCTCGATGACCGTGGCGATGCCCATGCCGCCACCGATACACAGGGTGATCAAGGCGGTGGCCTTGCCGGACCGCTCGAGCTCGTCCACCGCGGTGCCGAGCAGCGCAGCGCCCGTGGCACCCAGCGGGTGACCGAGCGCGATGGCACCGCCGTTGACGTTCACTCGATCCGGATCGATCTCGAGGCGGCGGATGGTGTTGAGCGGCACCACGGCGAAGGCCTCGTTGATCTCCCACAGGTCGATGTCCTTGGCGGTCATCCCGGCTTTCTTCAGCGCCACTTCGGACGCCGGCGTGGGAGCCGTGAGCATGATCACCGGCTCGGCACCGTAGGTCGCCATCGACCGGATCTTCGCGCGGGGCTTCAGCCCGCTGGTCTTCACGTATCCCGCCGACGCCAGCACCACCAGCGCCGCGCCATCCACGATGCCGCTCGAGTTCCCAGCGTGGTGCACGTGGCGGATCTCTTTGACCTGCGGGTACCGCGACAACGCCAGTTGATCGAGGGTCTCGCCATTCGGACCCAGCGGTGCCGCGCCCATCATGGTGAACGAAGCCTCGAGCCCCGCCAGGCTCTCGAGGGTCGCGCCGGGCCGAGGGTGCTCGTCTTTGTCGAGCACCACCTTGCCGGCGTCGTCCACTACCGGGAAGAGACTCTTCCCGAAGCGGTTTTCCGCGATGGCGCGCGCCGCGTTGGCCTGGCTCTTCACTGCGAAGCCATCCACCTCTTCGCGGGTGGTGCCGTCGAGGGTGGCAATCAGATCGGCGCTGATGCCCTGCGGCACCTGGAACAGCCGCTTTCGCAGCGCGAGGTTCAGGCCGTCAATCATGGCCTCGTCCGCCCCCATGGGAACGCGCGACATGCTCTCGACACCGCCGGCGACGACCAGATCTTGCTGGCCGCTCATCACCCCCATGGCCGCGAAGTTCACTGCCTGGAGTCCGGAGCCGCAGAAACGGTTCAGCGTGACGCCGGTCACGGTCTCGGGCCAGTCGGCTGCCAAGATCGAGTTGCGGGCGATGCACGCGCCCTGCTCTCGCACCTGAGAGACGCAGCCGATGATCACGTCCTCGACGTCTTCTCGTCGGAGGTTCAGGCGCTTCGGCAACTGGTTCAGCGTCTGCGCGACCAGCTCTTGGGGGTGGATCCCGCTGAGCGCACCCTTACCGGCTTTGCCGCGGCCGCGCGGCGTTCGGACTGCATCGATGATGTAGGCAACGGACATGGCAGCTCTCCTCGAAGGGCGGGAAAGCTAACACAGCCCGGAATTTTCGCGCCGTCGGCCCGCGGCGCTACACTTCCATGGCATGCGCGCGCTGGTCGCGACTCTCCTTGGCTTCGGTCTCTTGGCGCTGGGCGCTCCGGGCCGCGCCGACCCGCCGCACGGCAAGCGCTACGTGGTGGCCGCGGTCGGGGATTCGCTGACCGACACCCGCTCGGGGGGGGGCAAGTACTTGAAAGCGCTGTCCGAACGCTGCCCCGAGAGCCGATTCGACGGTTACGGGATCGGCGGGCAGCGCACCGATCACATGCGCTGGCGGCTGCCCGACCACTTGTTCGGTCGTGGTACGCCGTGGCGCCCCCGACCCAGCTACACCCACGTGATCATCCTGGGCGGCGTGAACGATCTGGCCGCGGCCACCCCGCGTGAGGCGCGCATCGACGCCATCAAGCGGAACCTATCGCAGATGTACAAGACGGCGCGGGACCGCGGCGTGGCGGTGGTGGCCGTGACGATCCCGCCCTGGGGCCGCCTGCGCGGCACGCGCGACCGGCGCGCCGAGGCGACCGAGGCGCTCAACTCGTGGATTGTCGAGCAGGCCAGCGGCGGCACGGTGGACCACGCGGTGGACATTCACGGGCTGCTCTCGTGCGGCGACCCGCAGGTGCTGTGCCCGAAGAACCGCCGGTTTGCGAACGATCACGTGCACTGGGGGGCAGCGGGCCACCAGTTGGTTGCCGACCAGCTCTACCGCGACGTGTTCTCGGACTGCCGCTGAGCGCCCAGGCGCGTGAGCGGGTCCCCGGTGAGACGGAAGACCGTCCACTCGTCCATGGGGCTCGCGCCCAGCGCCCGGTAGAAGTCGATGGCAGGCTGATTCCAGTCGAGCACCGCCCATTCGAGGCGCGCGCAGCCTCGCGCGACCGCGATGCGCGCGACCTCGGCCAAGAGCGCCCGCCCAACGCCACGTCCGCGCGCTCGTTCGGACACGAACAGGTCCTCGAGGTAGATCCCGGCGCGACCCCGCCAGGTCGAATAGTTGTGAAAGAACAGGGCGAAACCGCAGGGCTCTCCCGAGAGCTCGGCCAGCAGGCACTCGAACGGCGGAGCTGGGCTCGACAGCTGCTGCCGCAGGCCTGCGGCGGTGGCCTCGACTGCGTCGGGCTCGCGCTCGTACTCCGCGAGCTCGCGGATGAAGCGCAGCACCAGCTCGGCGTCGTCCGGCGTTGCGCGCCGCAGGGTCGGGGTCATTGCACGACGACGGTCTTGCTCACCGTGACGTGCTCGCCGGAGAACGCCGGGACCTTCGCCTGGCGCATGGCCCCAGCGATGCAGCCGCCGGTCTGAGTGCCGGCGAACGGCGGACCGCTGATGTTGGCGCTGGTGACTCGGCCCGACGGCGCAAACGTGACGACCACGGTGGCGGTGCCGGCCGGGTCGCCCTCTTTGCGGCAGCCCGAAGCGGCGCCGGCCGCCGAAGCCAACGCTGCGCGCGCGGCGTTGGCGTCGAACGGAGCGGCCATCGCCACGTCGCCACCGGTGGCGCTGGCGACCGGTTTCGTCTCCTTCGGCTCGGTGGGCTTCGTCTCTTTCGGGTCGTCCGGTTTCGTCTCTTTCGGGTCGACCGGCTTCGTCTCTTTCGGGTCGGTGGGCTTGTCTTCGTTCGTCGAGGTCGGCTTGGCCGCAGCATCGCGCTGCTCGCTGCTCGCGGCGTCGGCCGGCGGCGTCACGGTCGCCACGGGGCTGGTCGTGGCGACCGGCAGCGGGGCAAGCTGCGCCGTCGCGGTCGGCGTCGCGCCCTCGGTGGCGGGCTTCTCGGGGGTTCGGATCACGAACCAGTAGATCGCCAGCGCGCCCACCGCTGCCAGCAGGATCCAGATCGTCGACGAGTCGCTCTTCGACTCTTCTGGCGCCGCCGCCGGGCGAGCACGGGCGCCGTCTCGGTCGTGCTTCTTCGGTTTGGGATCCGAGGCCCGGCTCTTGGTTCGCGGCCTTTCGCTGCTCGGGGGCGACTCGTCGTCGTCGTCGTCGTCGTCCTGCTCGTCATCCCTGCTTTTTCGGGGTTTCTTCGAGGCGCGGGGCTCGGAATCGGGGGGCGGAATGCTGGTCAGGTCGATGGTCGGGAGGGCCGCGGCGATCCCTCCGCCGCCGATGGCGAAGATCTCTTCCGATGCCGAGTCGTCCTTCTTGGGCGCGTCGTTCTTCGGCGGTACCAGTGACTCGGTCATCAGCGTACGCAAGTCGGGGGTGCCGCTCGACGGCGATTCCTCTTCGCCTTCGGGCAGGTCGGGATCCTCGGTCTTCGGGATCGCCTTCTTCACCTCTTCCTCGCTCAGCCATGCGGGCCGGATCTTGGGGGGCGCGTCGGGCAGCTTCCGCGGGGGCTTCGGCGGGCGCGCGACCTCGTCCTTGCTGGCCTTCGCCGAAGGCATCACCAGCGGCACGGTGGGCGTCCCGTCCACCGGCGGTGGGCTCGCCGACTTCTCGGCGCGTCGCGCCTCGCCCTCCGGGTGGTCGCTCATGGTTCCGGCGCCCACGCTGCGGAATGGACCCACCTCGTCTCCGCCGGCAAGATCGACGTCGGCGCCGATGTCGACCCCGGTGCCCAAGAACCCGCCGACGTCGTCCCCGTCGACCAGGTCCTTCAGCGTCGGGGCCTCGCCCAGCATCAGCCACTCGTCGAGGCTGGTGTTCCAGACCAGCGTCTCGTGGTTGATTTCGCCCGCCTCCAGGGCCTTCTTGATCTGCCCGACCGTGAGCTCGCGATCGTCTTCGTCGCCGAAGCTCACGACCCAGAGGCCAGCGACCGGCGGCAGCGAGATGGGCATCTGATCGGTGGGTGTCGGGTCCAGCACGGTGCCGCTCTCGGTGCCGTCCACCGAGATGTCGGCGCGGCACTTCTTGCACCGCACGGTGACGATGCGCCCCTTCACCTTGCGCTCGTACAAGTCATCGGGGAGCGTGAAGCGCGCGTCGCACTGACCGCACTGGACTTCCAGGGACATGGCTGCCGAGCGTATACCCGGGCGCTCGGAAGGAAAAAGTAGCCGGTTACTGCTCAGGCGTGCAGACCACGCGGGACGATGGCCGACAGGTGCCGTCCGCTCTTGGCGCCATCGCGTCGAAACGAGAAGAAACGCCCGGGCTCGAGCACGGTGCAGCCCGCCACGTCGTCCACCGCGCTTGGGGCAAGGCCCAGGCTGACCAGCTGGGCGCGCACCAATCGCCTCAGATCGACGTGGGGCCGAGCCCCAGGGCGCAGCGAAACCACGTCCGGGTCGGGGGAGCACGCCAAGAGGCGAGCGGCCACCTCGTCCGAGACCTCGAAGGCTTCGAGGGAGATGTGGGGTCCAATGGCAGCCACCAGGTCGCGGGGCTCGGCCGAGAGCTGTCGGACAGCCGCCGCCACGGCGCCCAACTCGACTCCCCGCCAGCCGGCGTGCACCGCCGCGACCGAGCCGGTCTTCTGGTCGCCGATCAGCACCGGCACGCAATCCGCCGAGCGCACGCCCACGCCCACGCTGGGGTCGCTCGAGACCAAGGCGTCCCCCTCCGTCACGAGGACGGTCTCGCGGCTCGACTCGGCGTCGACGCGATGCACGTCGCGGCCGTGGACCTGCGAGAGAAAGAAGAGCTTGTCCGGGGCGACGTCGAGAGCGCGCGCAGCCCGCACCAGGTTCTCGCGGACGTCGTCCGGGTGGTCGCCCACCGCGATCGAGAAGCTGAGCGAAGCGTAGGGCCCGACGGAGGCGCCGCCGTTTCGAGTGAAGAAAGCATGGCGGAACCCGGCCCGGCTGAGCGCGGGGCTCGTCAGGAATTCAGCGGTATTCATGCTGCACGTCATTCCGAAGTCGAGCCCGGGTGGGGAAACCTCGTAGCGGGCACCCAGGTTTGGTAGAAGCGGCCGTGGTGCGCCCCGCAGATCCGTTCATTGGCCGAGAGATCCTCGGCGGCCAGTTCCGGATTTTGCAGAAGATCGGCACCGGCGGCATGGGCTCCGTCTACAAGGCCGAGCAGCCGGCGATGAACCGGATGGTGGCCATCAAGATCCTCCATCCCAAGCTGGCCGGGCGCAAGGATTTGACGTCTCGCTTCCGGCGCGAAGCCCGGGCGATGAGTCAGCTGACCCATCCGAACACGGCGAAGGTGTTCATGTACGGCGAGCTGGAAGAGGACGGCTCGCTGTACATCGTGATGGAGCTGCTCGAGGGGCGGAACCTCAACCAGACGGTACGCAAAGAGGGGCCAATGGCTCCGGAGCGCGCCATCCCCATCTTGGTGCAGGTGTGTGGGGCACTGCACGAAGCCCACGAGATGGGCATCGTTCATCGCGACCTGAAGCCCGAGAACATCTTCCTCAGCGTGCAGGGCGGGATGAAGGACTTTCCGAAGGTGCTCGACTTCGGCCTGGCCAAGGTGACCGAGCGCCAGATGCGACCCGGGTCCATCATCTTGACCCAAGAGGGCATGGTGTTCGGCACGCCCGAGTTCATGTCGCCCGAGCAAGCTCAGGGCAAGACCCTGGACGCGCGCAGCGACATCTACTCGCTGTCGGCCATCTTGTACGAAGTGCTCACCGGTAAGCTCCCGTTCAACGCCAAGACGCCGATGGAGTACATCCAGAAGCACGTGATGGAGCCGCCGATACCGCTCAGCGAGCGCGTGCCGGGCAAGACCTTCGCGGCGGGGCTGGGCGACGTGGTGGCCAAGGCCCTGGCGAAGAAGCCCGAAGATCGATTCCAGACCGCCGCAGAGTTTGCCCAAGCGCTGGCGCCGTACGGCGAGCCGGGGGGCGCCGAGCGCGTGCTGCCGCCCCCGTCGGCGCCCGTGGCGCCGATTCCGGCCCCGGCGACCAGCCCGGCTGCCACCACCTTGCGCGCGCCCACGCGCCGCGGCCCCGGCGCGGGCCTGCTGATCGGGGTCGCCGCCGCGTGTCTGATCCTGGGCGTGGTCTTGGCGGTCGTCGCCATGAAGTTCCTGGTGAAATGAGGCCGGGAATGCCCGATGGCGGGCGATGCGTTTTGTTGTCGGTATGGGTCGCGCCTTGGCATGAAGGAAGGCGAGCATGCTCCGGCGGATCGCACACTGGCTGAAACGACTGGCGCTGGCCGCCGTCGCGCTCTCGGCCCTGGGCGCCGTGGCCGTCTTCGGCGTGATTCGCTACCACGAGGCTGACCTGCCCAGCGTGGAGCAGCTGCGCGCGGGGTACGCGCCACCTCAGGTCACGCGGGTGCTTGCCCGCGACGGCTCGCTCTTGGCCAGCCTGTTCACCGAGCGCCGCACGGTGGTGCCTTTGGCCGAGGTGTCCGACGTCGCCAAGCTGGCGTTCTTGGCGGCCGAAGACGCCAGCTTCTACGAGCACCAGGGGCTCGACTACTTCGGCATGCTGCGGGCACTGGTTGCGAATCTGCGCGCTGGTCGCACGGTGCAAGGCGGCAGCACCATCACGCAGCAGGTGGTGAAGAACCTGCTGCTCTACTCCGAGCGCACCTATCGACGCAAGATCCGCGAGACCATCTTGGCCCGGCGTCTCGAGCAACACCTGACCAAGGACGAGATCTTCGCCCTCTATCTGAACCACATCTATCTGGGGCACGGCCGCTACGGGATCGAAGAGGCGGCGCGCTTCTACTTCGGCAAGAAGGCGAAAGAGCTGACCTTGCCCGAGGCGGCGCTCTTGGCGGGCCTGGTGGCCTCGCCCGAGCGCTATTCGCCGCGCAAGAACCCGGCCGGCGCGGCCGAGCGCCGCCGCTACGTGCTCGGGCAGATGTCTCAGAAGGGATTCGTGACCGCCGAGCTGCACCAGGAAGCGTCGGAGGCGCCCCTGCGGCTGGCGCCCGCGTCCGAGGGCGAGTCGGAGCTGGCCCCGGAGGTGGTCGCTCACGTGAGCAAGTTGCTCGAGAGCCTGGCCGGCGAGCGCGCCCGGCGGGGCGGGTTCACGGTCACCACCACCATCGACCCGGCGGTGCAGGCGGCCGCGCGGGGCGCCGTGCGCAAGAACCTGCTGCGCTACGCCGAGCGGCAGAAGCTGGAGCCGCCGCACACTGCCACCAAGCGGCGCTTGTTCGGCGCCCCGTTCGAAGGCGCACCGCGCCCGCACCACGCCGTGGCCGGCAAGGTCGTGCGGGTGGACGACAAGGCCGGGACCATCGACGTGCTTCTGGGCTCGGTCATCGGCCGGGTGCAGCTCTCGCACGAAGAGCGCTTCAACCCGAAGCACGTGCCCCCGAGCGAGTTCACCAAGGAAGGGGCCCTGCTCAGGGCCAGCATCCCCGCGCTGCCCGAGGGCGACGAACCGGTCGCTGCCCGGCTCGAGCTCGGGCCCGAGAGCGCGCTGGTGGCCATCGAGCCGCGAAGCCGGCACGTGCTCGCGCTGGTCGGCAGCTACGAAGGCGTGGCGGGGGGGCTCGATCGCGCCACCCGCGCGCGCCGACAGCCGGGCTCTGCGTTCAAGCCCTTCGTCTATGGATACGCGCTGCACGGCAAGCGCTTCACGGCGGCCACGCTGCTCGATTTGCCGGCCTCGCGTGACGGCAAGCTCGAGGCCCGGAAGATCAGCGTGCGCGCCGCGCTGGCGCGCAGTGACAACGCGGCCGCCGAGCGCTTGCTCACCGAGGTCGGCGCCGAGGGTGTGGTGAGCTGGGCCAGGGCTGCGGGCATCGAATCGAAGCTCGAGCCGACGCCCAGCCTGGCGCTGGGGGCCTACGAGATCACCCCGCTCGAGGCGGCCAACGCCTATGCCACCTTCGCCAGCGGCGGCGAATTCGCGGCCCCCGTGCTGGTGACCAAGATCGTCGGGCCCGATGGCAAAGCGTTGAGCTTGCCGGCGCCGCCCCCTTCGCGACGGGTGATGGGCGAAGACGAGGCGTACCTGATCACTCACTTGCTCACCAGCGTGGTCAAAGAGGGGACGGCGACCCGGGCGCTCGCGCTCGGCCGCCCGCTGGCCGGGAAGACCGGCACGACCAACGAGGCCAAAGATGCGTGGTTCGTCGGGTACTCGACGGACCTGGTGTGCGCGGTCTGGGTGGGGTTCGACGACGCGCTGCCGCTCGGGTGGGGAGAGTCGGGGGCGACCACCGCGCTGCCCGGCTTCATCGAGCTGATGAAGGCCGCGCACGACAAGAAGCCCGCCACCGATTTCCCGCGGCCCGCGGGCATCGTCGCGGTCCGCATCGACCCCGCCAGCGGGCTCTTGGCGCGAGCCGATCAAGACGACGCACGAGAAGAGCTGTTTCTGGAGGGCACGGCGCCCACTGAGGTGGCCGACGCCGGCGTGGATGCGCCCGCCGAGGTGGACGCTGGGACCCCGGTCGACCCCGAGGCGCTGCAGGCCGGACCGCCGCCCACCGAGTCCGATGCTGGCGTCAGCCCCGAAGCGGGACCGAGCCCCGAGCTGCCACCCTTCTGATCACGGGGCGAGCCGGCAGGCGAGGTCTTCGGTGTGCTCGGCGCCCAGCGCGAAGCCCCGCCGATCGGCGCGGGGCGTGGGGCCGAACCGCGCCACCGCGCTGGTCGGCAGCTCTTGATCTCCGATCGGGACGGACGGCGCCTCGATGGCCACCGCCTCGAGGCACACGCGGGTCTCGGTCCAGCGGACGTGCGCCAGCAAGAAGGCGTCGCCCGTCGAAGCAAGGCCCGGCGCGTCCAGCTCGAGCCAGCGATTCCGGACCGCAACCGTCGCCCGCGGGCCCTTGGCATCTGCAGCGCACGGGCCGAGCGTCGACCAGGCAGCCAGCGATACCGGCAGGGTCCGCGGCGTGAGCAAGAGCGCAGGATCGTCGGTCGAGGGTGGCGCAGCGGCCGGCATGCGCAGCACTGCGAAGCCGTCGTCGTCGAGTCGGGCGAGGGCGTCGGGGTTCGCCGGGCAGGCGCCGCGCCGTCCGCGCGGCGGCAGCTCGAGCAGGGTGCGCGGCCCCGCAGAGGTGAGCGAGATCACTCGAGCCGCACAGCTGTCGTCCTCGGCCAAGACCACCAGCTCGTCTTTGCCTTTGGCCAGCGCGCTTTGCGGATTGAAGCCCGCGTTCTCGCGGCCCAGCGCCATGACCTGCGCGGCCTGCCCCGCTCGGAACCACACCAGCACTCCGCTCGGATCGATCATCAAGACCCCGGCGGTGCTGAAGGGTCGGTCGCCCATCACCGGCACCGAGCTACGCTCGTCGGTCGCGATCCCGCTGGTGCCGTCACTGGACTCGCGCGCTGCGCGGGTCAGGACGTCTTGCCAGGCGAATCGGCTCTCGCCGACCTTTGGATCACCCAGGAGCTCCACGAAGCGCATGCTGCGCGCGCGCCCGACGGCCTGGCGAAAGCCCGCCGCGCCCGTGTCGGCGCTGTCGGGCTCGACCAGCGTGGCGCCCAGGGAAAGCTCGTCGGAGATCGCCGCGGGTCTGAGGATGATGGCTGCCAGCGAGCCCTCGCGGCCGCTCACCTTCCTGGCGCCGAAGTCGAATTCTTCGGTCAGCGTGCCGTCTGCGCTGCGCGTCCGGGTCACCCAGCGTGTTCGCGGCGGCGAGGTGCGCTGGCACGAGAGGCGCGGCAGCCGCGGGGGCACCGCCGACGGCGGGCGCTCGGCCACGCCGAGCTGCGTTGGCCGCGGCTCGCTGCTGCGGAAGCCCAGTCGAAACCACCCGGACAGCTCGCACCCCACGCGCGAGCAGCGCGTGATGTGCAGCGCCTGGCGCGCGTCGGAACCCGGGGGGCGAGCCACCTCGTGCCAGCGCCGCCCGAAGTCTCTCGATTGCCAGAGCCGATAGTCCGAGTCGGTGGCCAGCGCCAGCGCCCCCGAGGCTTGCAGCGAGTTGAAGCGCTGTGGCGAGCGCTCGAACTGCCCGTCGCGCGTCAACGTGAACGACGAGCTGCCCAGGTAACCCACCAGGCGCCCATCGTCTGCCGTGGCGACGTCGTCCACCAGCAGCTGGTGCGGTGGGTTGAAGAGCAAGTGCTCTTGCGGGCGCGGGTTGGTCGTGAAGGGCGTGAGCACGGCGGTGGCGGCGTCGTACACGCCCGACGCTGCGCCTCCGACCAGGCCCAGCGCGCCTCCGTCGGGGGTTGGAACCCAGCGCGCAATGGTCGGCGCGGGGGTGCCGGCGTCGGCCGAAGTCGGCGAGGCGCCGCCCAGCTCGCGCCACGAGCCGTCGCGCTGCCGCACGCAGACCGCCGCCGCCGCGTTCGGGCGCGCGTCGCACGGGCCGCTGAACAGCAACGTGCCGGGGCTCCCCGTGAAGAAGCTGCCTTGCACGCCGAAACTGCGCTCGATCGTCGGGGTCGGGCCGGCGGTGTGGGCGATGACCACGTGAGTGCCGTCGTTGGTGCGGCACAGCGCAAGCACGTCCGACCCGACGGGCAACAGCTCGCACTCGCGCGCGCCTGCCAACACCGCGCTCGAGACGCCGAGCAGCGCCCCCGTGCCCAGCTCGACCCGAGCGAAGGCGCCCGCGACCTCGACCAGGGCGGTGTGGTCGTCCAGCGAAACGCCGCGGCGCACCGCGCGAACCAGCGGCGTTTCGCTCACCGAGCGCGGCCATCGCACGTCGTTCTTCGGCACCGGGCGAGCAACTTCCGTCGGCAGTGCGTCGTGGCGCGAGAGCGAACCGTCGGGCTCCACCCGCGCCGCGCTGCCATCCGAACGTGCGAGCCAGAGCGCGGTGTCGCTCGAATGTAGCTGCGAGACGACTCGGGCCTCGGCGGTGACGTCTCGCCATGCCTTCTGGCCAGCGCCACGGGAGAGCACCCGATCGGGCTCGACCAGCAGCACGCCCCGGCCGTCAGCGAGGGTGCCGACGTCGATCAGGCCGGCGACCGGCATCGGCGCCGGTCGCTTCGTGGGCCACGAGAGCGTGAAGCGCGCGCCGGTGGTCTGGTGCACCACGACGTAACCCGGTCCGAAGCTGACGCCGCTGGGCGCGGCAGACGTGGCCACGATGGGCATCAGGTCCGCGAGGAACGCCTGTGCGAAGTAGAGCGCGTTCGTGCTCCAGAACAGGAAGCCGCCACCGGCGTGCCGGGGGACGCGCGCGCCGCCGATGAGCGGTGGCGCGGCGACTTGCGGGGCGGCGCCGCTCTTTCCCAGGCGTTGCCCTTGCACCAGCTGTCCGCCGTCCGGGTCGCTGGCAGTCGGCGCCAGGGCGCTCTGGGGGCTGATCGGGTCGACCGGGATCCACTCTGGAGTGGGCACGCGGGGCGGGGAGGGCACCGGCGCGCTCGACGTGGGCGGCGGCGCCAGCTTCGGATCCGGCTGGTGGTCGCGGCAGGAAAGTGCGAGCGGCAACACGAGTGCCGGGCCCCAGATGCGCATGGCCGCATCCTAAAGGTCTAGACAACCTCCTGCCATCGGGTAAACCGGGGCCGAAGTCATGACGAGGACGCGAGCACTTTTCACGGCGGCCGCGCTGGGCCTTGCCCTTGGCTGCGAAGACAAGCCCAAAGAGAGCAAGCCGGCCGATCTGGACGCGGGCAAGGCCAGTGCGGTCGACCCGAACCTGGCGCAGGCGGTCGCTGCCGCCGGAAGCAAGGGCGCGAGGCCCGGGGCGAGCGGCGCGGCAGACGACGGCCCTCCACAGAATGGCATCTTCGAAGCCGGCAAGGCCGACACCCAGCTGAAGCGCGGCGACCCGCCGAAGATCGCGCTGGGCGAGGCCGGGGCCGAGCCACGGGCCGTGCTGGCAGGCGTGGTCGCGCCCGGGTGGAAGCAGAACGGCAGCTTCGAGGTCACCTTGCGCTTGGGGCGCGCGCAGCTGCCCGCGCTCGCGGTCTCGCTGATGATCGAAGCCCAGAAGCCCAAGGCACCCGCCGCCGTGGCCGGGGCGGCGCCGGCACCGGCACCGGCGCCCGAGCCCAAGGGCGATGCCACGTCGATCGGCGCCAAGATCACCGAGGTGAAGCTCACCGGTGACGTGGGCGCTCAGGGCAAAGACCTGGCGGCCCAGCTCTCGAGGATGAAGGGCAGCAAGATCGATTTTTCGGTGGTCGGCGGCGGTGTGGGCGTCGACTTCACGCAGCAGCTGGCCAAGGGCGCGACGCCGGAGCTGGACATGGTGCTCCGCGCGGTGGCCGAAGCGCTCGAGGCCACCGCCGTTGGCTTTCCCAAAGAGGCCGTCGGCCCCGGTGGGTATTGGCTGATCACCACGCGCGGCAATGCCGGCGGCGCCGAGGTCATCGCCTACCGCCTGGTGAAGCTCGAGAAGGTGGACGGCGACCAGCTCACGCTCAGCGTGAGCACCAAGCGTTATTCGGTCTCGCAGAAGGTCGAGATCCCAGGGCTGCCGCCCGGTGCCGAGCTCGACCAGTACCAGTCGACCACCGAGGCCAAGCTGGTGCTGCACAAGGGCGAGGCCATCGCGCGCTCGGGGACCAGCAAGCAAACCCTGGCTGCCGGGCTGATCCCCGCAGGGGGCGGGGACCAGCGTCTCGGCATCCAGTCGATCGCGGACGTCAGTATCGCGATCGGGCAGAAGTAGTCGCCGGGCTCAGAGCCCGAGCTGCTTCTTGCGCTCTTCCGCTCCGGGCAGCGCTTCGGTCTTCTCGTTGACCACTGGCAGCCCCTTGGCGCGATCGGCGTTGACCTGCTGCCACGCCTTCTGGTCGTCGGGGAGCTGGGTCTCGTCGTAGATGGCCTCGACCGGGCACTCGGGCACGCATGCGCCGCAGTCGATGCACTCGTCCGGGTCGATGTAGAGCATCTCGGCGTCGCCGTGGAAGCAGTCCACCGGGCAGACTGCGACGCAGTCCGTGAAACGACACCCTTTGCAGTTATCCGTGACGACGAACGTCATGAAACATCAGCTCCTGGCTGTGGCGCAGGCGTGGCCTGCGACCGAATTCGGGGGGCGAATTTAATCCAAAGCCGGCCGCCTCGGGCCACTTTTTCGTTCGCTAGTCCACAAAAGCCGACACATCGCCGGCACCCTCGCGGACCACCACCGGCACCGAGCCGGTCAGATCGACGACGCTGGTGGGCGCGGTGCCACCAGGCCCGGCATCGAGCACCAGTGCCAGGCCGGGGAACTCGATGTCGATTTCGTGGGGGTCGGGGCTGCCCTCGGCGCCGTGGCGCGCCGCCGAGCTCGAGATGATCGGCCGCCCCAGCTCGCGCACCAGGGCCAGCGGCACCGCGTGGTTCGGGATGCGAACGCCGATGGTCTTGCGCGGCAGGTGCACGATCTTGGGCACTTCGCGGGTTGCCTCGAGAATGAACACGTACGGCCCCGGAAGGTGGCGCTTGATGGTCCGGAAGACCTGATCGTGCATCACCGCGTACTTGGCGGCGTCGCTGATGTCGGCGCACACGAAGGCAAGCTTCTGATCGCGCTGCATTCCCTTGAGCTGGTACAGCCGCTCGACGGCCTTCTTGTTGAAAAGGTCGCAGCCCAGCCCGTACACGGTGTCGGTGGGGTAGGCGATGATCTCGCCGGCCTCGAGCGCGTCGACCGCGCGTCGGATCTTGCGCGGCTCCGGGTGGTCCGGGTTGATCTCCAGAATCATGGGGGGGCGGGCTCTTACACGCTTTGCCCGAAGGCCTCAATCTTCGTGAACGAGCTCGAGCATGCGCACCGAGCGCCCGCTCACGGGCAGTCCGAAACTGCCGTGGTGCGCTTCGAAGCGCGCGCCGTCGAGCGCGTCGACCGCCACGCGCGCCCCTGCTGCCGAGACCGTGGCTTCCGCAGCCCACGCCGAGGGGTTGATCACGAACAGCACGCGCGCAACGCCCTGGGCATCGACGTGAACCGTCGAGAGAAGCTCTCCGGGCGCGGCGGCGAGCACGGGCAGATCGAGCGACTTCTGGGCTGCCGCCACCGCTTCTGCCATCGACTCGGCCCCCAGCCCCAGCAACGCGGGAACGGTGCGCGCGCCCTTGGGCGGGGTCGGTGGGTCGCTGATCGCCTGGAGCGCGGCGTCTCGGTCCGGAAGATACGGACCCAGGCTCAGCGCCGCCCCCTTCTTCCACGCGCGTCTCACGCTTGCCATCAGCTCGGGCTCGATGCCGCCGGTGGACGCCACCACCACCCAGCGCGCCCGCGAGAGGGAATGCTCGAGCAGGTCGCCGCCCAC